>JACXTT010001485.1_pt1 | contig 38922 bp, 33 predicted proteins | sample 9270951 | NCBI WGS metagenome assembly JACXTT01 (sample SAMN15532306, study PRJNA645909) | rock metagenome | isolation source: weathered quartz diorite | place: Puerto Rico | collected 2017-06-21
ACAACCAGGGTGCGAATCTTCCCGCCACGCTCCATGATGCCCATGACTGCAGTCTTGTCCTTGCCCCCGGTTCCAGTGATTCGACGCTGCCGCTTGCTCAAGTGCATGTTCCGTGCCTTCCCGCCGATGAAGGTTTCGTCAACCTCAACCTCGCCGCCGTTCCCTCCGAGTTTGGAACCAAAGAACTCATCCTGCATTGCCAGCCGGATTCGGTGCAACATGAACCACGCCGACTTCTGAGTGATTCGCAGATCGCGTGCGACTTCATAGCTACTGATTCCGTTCTTGCAATTGGTAACGAGCCACATCGCAGTGAGCCACTTGTCCAGCGGGATCGCGGAATCTTCCATAACGGTTCCGACCTTGACGGAGAACTGCCGCTTCGCGTGATGGCTGCTGCACTGCCACCAGCGACGATCCGCGTTGAATTTCACGTTCTTGCTGCCACAGGTCGGGCAGGCTACGCCATTCGGCCAACGGCGCACAGCAAGGTAGTCAACGCAGTTATCAGGATTCGAGAAGTATTGAATCGCTTCTTGGAGGCTCTTTGGTTCGCTCATGGCCTTGTTCCCCATGCACGAACTTTAGCAAATTAACGTGGATGAGTCAAGTAAATTATTGCCCTAATTAGACGAAGAATTGCTTCAATACTTCCATCTTGACTTGCTCCTTAGCAACGGCAGCCCCTATCCGCTGCAAGTTGCTAATCTGATCGGCGGCGTCTAGTTGGTGCACCTTTTCAGGATCGATATCTTCCAGGCCGAGTCCGTCCAGGCGGCTGCGGGTCAGGCTGACCGTGATCCGCTGGTAAGTCAGCAGTTTGTTAGCGCTGAGTCCAGCGCTCATGTGATCGAGTGCTGCGCTGCTGGGCGTGCCGGAGCCGATTCCGGCGGCCATCATTTCGGAGACGGGCGAAGGGGAAGCGCCGGCGGGTTTCTCGCCGATCAGGTGCATTAGCACGTTCTGTTGCAGGTTGGCATCGGCCAGCAATTCCTTGACGGAATATCCGGCCCAATCCAAAAGATTGAAGCATGAAGCCTTGCCTGCGGGAACCGGGTTCAGAGTGAAGCCGGTGCCGAGCGATAGCATCAGCAGTCGGTCGGTACCCATCGGCCAGCCGAATTGATATTCCGGGTTGGTGGCTTCGAGGAACACCTGGAGCGAGGGATTGTTGTAGCTGCTGACGCCGCCGTCGATAAATTCGAAGTCTTGTACCTGACCGTTGTCACCGGGGACCAGGATTTTCCGTGGCGGAAAGAAAGTTGGGGCAGCGGTACTGGCGCGCACAATCTGCCACAGAGCTAATCCGGCGTTATTGCGGAAAAACCGTCCCGCAGGATTGTTGGTGAAGAACCAAGTCGTTCCAAGAGTGACGTTCTTGGCGATGATGAGAATCTTGGTCCGCAGCTTGCTGCTTCCCAAAGTCGTGTTTTCGCCGAGAACCTCTGCCAGGCGTCGCTCGATCGGCTCACTGGAATAGCTGTGCCAAAAACGCAACGGGAGGAAGACCTTGGTGAAAATCTCTTTCCCATACTTGAGGTAGAAGTCGCGGAGTTGCTCCGCTTTCAAGCCGAGGCAGAGTCCGGCGGCTAGAATTGCGCCGGTGCTGGTGCCCCCGATTAGGTCGAAACGATCACACAAAGGCAAGGGCTGACCGGTGATCGTATCCAGCTGCTTTTCGATTTCGATAAGTGCTTCCGCGGGGATAAGCCCGGCTACGCCCCCGCCATCAATGGAGAGCAGACGCCTGGGACGAGCCCCAGGTCTGGAGCCAGCAACGGCCATGGTGTCCTCAGTGTGTTGCGGGGCCCGGAAATGCGGGGAAGGCTGCCTAAGGTAATTTCATTGTTGCTGGATGTCAAGTTCGTCTCCGGGACTGATTTGGGCTGGTTGCACGCGGATGCGCGACCGGCGCGGCTTCCTGTATTCTCAAATTGATGGCGCAGAATTTTCTCGAACGGCTGGCCAAGTCTCCTGTGCTCTGTGACGGAGCCATGGGAACGCTGCTGTACTCCAAGGGTATCTTCATCAACCGGTGCTACGACGAACTGAATCTGTCGCAGCCGGAGCTGATCCGCGGCATTCACCACGAATACCTGCAGGCAGGCGCTGAGATCGTGGAGACTAACACCTTTGGCGCCAACAGTTTCCGACTGTCACGTCACAGCCTGGCAGACCGCGTGCGCGACCTGAATCTGGCTGGAGCCCGAGTCGCGCGGGAGGCTGCCAAGAGCTTCGATGTCTGGGTGGCAGGGTCGGTCGGCCCCATTGGAGTGCGCATCGAGCCCTTGGGCAAGACCTCGTTTGAAGAAGCGCGGACGGCGTTTCGCGACCAGATTGCAGCCCTGGTCGAAGGCGGAGTCGACTTGTTGATGCTCGAAACTTTCGGCTACCTGGAAGAACTCCACCAGGCCGTGCTCGCCAGCCGCGACGTCAATCCCAAAATCCCAGTCGTCGCACATGTAACGATCGATGAAGACGGAAACTGCCTCGACGGATCCGATCCGGAAACATTTGCAGCTCGACTGACGGAATGGAAAGTCGATGTCCTCGGCATCAATTGCAGCGTGGGACCGGTCGCCATGCTGGAAGCCATTGAACGCGTGCGCGCAGCTACGAACCTCCCACTGGCCACGCAACCCAACGCCGGTATGCCGCGTTCGGTTGAAGGACGAAACATCTACTTGTGCTCCCCGGAGTACATGGCGAGCTACACCCGGAAGTTTGTCGCGGCGGGCGTGAACCTGATTGGAGGCTGTTGCGGAACCACGCCTGACCACATTCGCGCCATGAAGTCTGCCTTGCGAGTACGGGAGGCCCGCCAGAAAACACCCAATTCCAGTGTCCATCACGATCACGCTGCGCCTGCGGCGCCGGCCAGCATTCCACTGGCAGAAAGATCGCGGCTGGGAGCGAAAATTGCCCGCGGCGAGTTTGTAGCCATGGTTGAGATCGTGCCGCCCAAGGGCATCGATATTCGCAAAGAAGTGGAAGGTGCAAAGTTTCTCAAGTCGGTCGGGGTGGATGCGATCAACATTCCCGACAGCCCGCGCGCCTCAGCGCGTATGAGCAACCAGGCCCTGTCTCTTCTGATGCAGCAGGAAGTCGGGATCGAGGCCATCTTGCACTACACCTGCCGCGACCGGAATGTGCTTGGCATCCAGTCGGATTTACTGGGCGCGGCAGCCACCGGTATCCGCAACCTGATCTGCATCACCGGCGACCCGCCGAAGATGGGCAATTATCCCGATGCCACGGCGGTGTTCGACGTGGACGCAATCGGACTCGTGAACATCGTCCGCAACCTGAACCGCGGGCTGGATCTGGGCGGGAACACCATCGGCAAGGGGACAGGCTTTGTCATCGGCGTCGGCGCCAACCCCGGCTTGCCCAACCTTGATGAGGAAATCCGGCGCTTCGAATACAAAGTGGAAGCGGGTGCGGAATATGTGGTCACTCAGCCCGTATTCGACCTCAATCTGCTGGAGAACTTCCTGAAACGAATCGAGCACTGCCGCATCCCAGTGGTAGCAGGGATTTGGCCGCTCGTCAGTGCGCGCAATGCCGAGTTCATGAAGAACGAGCTGCGGGTTTCCGTGCCGGACACGATCCTGAAAAGGATGAACGACGCAGCGACTCCGGAAGCCGCTCGCGAGGAAGGCGTGGCGATTGCGCGCGAGATGTTGAAGGCACTCCGCGACCGGGTGCAGGGGGCACAGATCAGCGCACCGCAGGGACGGTACACCTCCGCGGTGGATGTTCTGGAGGCTCTCGGCTAGGCGCCAATCCTCTGCGCGTACGTTTTCGGGACGGTTGCCCAAGAAAATTTACACGATTAGACAAATTTCATTGGACATCCGGAACAGGAAACGGCATTAGAATAGAGCTACAGGAGCAATTGGATTGGCAAAGTTTGAAGAATGCCTCGAGCGTCTCGAGAAGATCGTCCAGGAACTGGAGAAAGGGGAGGTTCCCCTGGAAAAATCACTGACGCTTTTTGAAGAAGGCATGCAGCTTTCCGCTTCCTGCCGGAAACAACTGGAGGACGCGGAAGGCAAGGTAGAGATTCTGCTCAAGCAGAACGGAAAGCTCCAAACCGTACCGTTCGAACCCCCGGCCGAGAAGGCGTCACGCAAGTAACGTCATTCGCGCTCGGAGTATTAACGCCTGTGGTGGCAGTTGTGCTGTCGCAGCCAAGGCCGCCGCTTACGCGGTGAGTGAGGGGGATGTATGGAGCCACTGAATGTAGTCCTGTATCAACATGACGCTGGAACCGCACGGGCTCTGGCGGCAAATCTTTCCGAGCACTTTCCTTCCGTTTACCTGACTCGCAATCGTGAAGAAATCCGCCCGGCCATCGCCCGGTATCGCGCCGAGGTGCTGGTGCTGGATGTGGAAACATCGGGCTCAAGGGAACTGGAGCGTTTACATCATGAGTTCCCCGGTCTTTGCATCGTGTGCACTCATCGTTTGGCAGACGAAGAACTGTGGGCCGAGGCACTCAACCAGGGCGCCGCTGACTTGTGCGAGCCCGGGAGAACAGAAGAAGTCGTGCGTTCCGTGATGCGTGAGAGAGCGCGCCGCGCCGCCTAGCCATAAATCTTTTTGTCCACCGGGACGCCCGCAGGCGTCCCCTTTTATTTCTGCAAAGCGGGCTTGTTATACTGCGATGCCATGCTGAAACAAGTCCTGGAGCAGGGGCGCGAGGCGGCAGACAGCGCGCTGGAAAGGCTGTTGCCCGCGGCTACTCAGCATCCCACTTCGATCCATCAGGCCATGCGGCACAGCGTGTTTGCGGGCGGAAAGCGTCTGCGACCGATCCTCTGCATGGAGGCGGGACGCATGGTTGCCCAGAGTCTGCCGGCTGGAATCGTGGACGTGGGCGCAGCGCTGGAGATGCTTCACACCTATTCGCTGATCCACGACGATCTGCCTGCCCTCGATAACGACGACTTGCGCCGGGGACGCCCGACCTGTCACAAAGTATTCGGCGAGGCGATCGCGATTCTGGCGGGCGATGCGCTGCAAACACAAGCCTACGAAGTGCTGTCTCGGCTCCGCTGTTCCGCAGAAGCGTGCATCTCGATCATCCGTGAAATTGCGCGCGGGACTGGCACCATCGACGGCATGATTGGCGGCCAGGTCGTCGACCTCGAGGCCGAACGCACAAAGCCAGGTCTGGAGACGCTAGAGTACATTCACCGCTCCAAGACCGCCGCTCTCATTACCGCGAGCGTGGTGAGCGGAGGAATCTACGCGGGAGCAACCGCTGCCGAAGTTGCCCGTCTGCGTATCTTCGGACGGTCGGTGGGGCTTGCGTTTCAAATTGTAGACGACGTGCTCGACGTCACCCAAACTTCCGAACAACTGGGAAAAACGGCAGGCAAAGACACCGCGGCGGAAAAGACAACTTATCCCGCACTGTTTGGAATCGACGAGTCCCTGCAGAAGGCCGACTCGTTGGTGGACCAGGCCTGTTCTGAGCTAAACGAATTCGGAACTCGCGCGTCTACTCTGAAGGATCTGGCCCGCTTCCTGGTCGAGCGCAAGAAGTGAAACTGCGGAATAATCGGGAATCTCTTGGTCCCCCGTGCACTACTCGCCCTTGATCCGCCGACCCGGCAGGCGTACATTGAAATTGCTCTGGCGGGTTCCCGCCTCCTTCTTCCCTCACTCAAACGTACGCGCACGAGCTGCAATGTCTGTGCAACTAAAGGCGGCTGTCGGAGTGGCACCCCTATATGTGGTGTTTTATCTCTTGACCCACCCGTGATTCGCCTTTAAAGTTGGTCCAAAGCCGTGATGGCTGCTTCGTTTTCATGGGCAGCATCGTACTGTGCAGCAAGGGAGGAACCTCGGTAGTTAATACGCAGGTTCCGGCATAGTCTCGCGGCGCGCACCAGCCAACAGAAGTTGCCAGCAGACCGGACTGCCCGCGCACGAAGGAGTGAGCTTTGCTCAAACTCAAAAAGCTGCAAATCCTGGGATTCAAGTCGTTCTGCGATCGCACAGAGCTGAAGTTCCATGGCGAGGGTATTGCCGCCATCATTGGCCCCAACGGCTGCGGAAAGTCGAATATTGCCGACGCAATCTCCTGGGTACTGGGCGAGCAATCGGCCAAATCGTTGCGCGGTTCGCGCATGGAAGACGTGATCTTCTCCGGCACGCGCGACCGGAACCCTACCGGCATGGCAGAAGTTTCCCTGACGTTGATTGATCCCGAGATCTACTCCGGCGCCGATGCCAGTGAGCCGACCCAGATTGACATTCAGAATGACCTCCCCAGCGGTGACGAAGATTGGGACGAGGCGGAGCTTCGTGCCAAGGCGACCGCCGACACGGAACAAGCTGTCGAAGAGGCGCAGCCTGGAAAAACTGAAGAAGTGGAAGGCGCTGTTCCTCCGCCTGTTGAAGCCAGCGAAGGTGTTCCAGCTGGGCCGCAAGTCGTGCTGAAAATTCGCCGGCGTAAGTTCAACCCGCAGCAGTCCCATGCGGGAGAGATCATGGTCACGCGGCGCTTGTTCCGTTCTGGCGACAGCGAATATCTGCTGAGTGGAAAGCTGTGCCGCCTGCGCGACATTCAGGAACTGTTCATGGGCACCGGTCTGGGACCGGAGTCCTACGCGCTCATCGAGCAGGGGCGGATCGGACAAATCCTGAGCAGCCGTCCCACCGACCGACGCGCCGTCATTGAAGAAGCTGCCGGAGTCACAAAATTCAAGACGAAGAAGCGGCTTGCCGAAGCGCGTCTGGAGGAGGCAAAACAGAATCTGAACCGCGTGAATGACATTTTCGAAGAAGTCACACGGCAAATGAACTCGCTCAAGCGCCAGGCAAGTAAAGCCGAGCGCTACGCCCGTCTGCGCGATGAGATGCGCGCCAAACTGCGCGTTGTGCTGGCCAGCAAATTCACGCAGATGGATCAGGAGGGCCTGTCGCTTGAGACGCAGATCAACCGACTCGGCGAGGAGATCCGCCACCAGACTGAACGCGCGCAGCAGCTTGAGACCGAACATTCCGAGCGCACACAGCGCGGATATTCCATCGAGACCGAATTGCGCCAGAACCGCGAACGACTCAACCAGATCGCAATTGAAGTAGACCGAGCGCATGCCCGCAGGCGTACCAACGAAGAGCGCTGCGGCGAGCTGACCGTTCGTACGGCTTCCTCCGAGGCGGAACTGGCACAAGCCCAGAATCGGCTGATGGCGCTTGAGGAAGAGCGTGGCGGGCACCAGCAGGTCTTGGATTCGGCAACGGTGGATCTGACTGCTGCCCAACAGGAACTGACTCTCAGCCAGCAAGAATCGGCCGACGCAGCCTCAGCTCTCACCGCCCTGGAACTGGAGCAGGAATCCTCACGCGCGGCCATTCTCGAGGCAATCGGCGCCGCGTCCAATCTTCGCAACCAGTTAACGCAGTCGCAGGAGCGGCTGGCCGGAATGGATCGAGAAGAGCAGAGGCTGCGCGCCGAAATCGCGATTGCGACAGAGCAGTCAGAAGCCTTCGGCGGTCAGCGCGGCCAACTCGAACTGGAATTCGAAACCGTGTCGCAGCGCGCGAGCGGGCTGGTGAGCGAGATCGCAGATCTGCGCCGGACGATTGAAAGCAAGCGGCAGGAAGAGACCGAAACCAAGAGATATCTCGATTCGTTGCGTTCGGAGTATGCATCCGCGCTGGGGAAGAAGGGATCGCTCCAGGCTGTCATCGCCGAGCACGGATATTCCACCGAATCGGTGCGACGTCTGTTTCAATCGGGCGCATTGCAGGGCGGACACGCTCCCGCCGGTGTTCTGGCCGACTTCCTCGAAGTGGACCCCCGCTACGAGCAGGTCGTGGAAGACTTTCTGCGCGACGAACTGAACTACGTCGTGGTGAAATCGTGGGACGCCGCCGACGAAGGCCTGCGACTGCTCCGTTCCGACGTGGACGGCCGGGCGACATTCCTCGTGCATCCGGAAGATTCTCAGGCAAAGTTTTCCTTCCTGGTGGACGAGAGCTTGCGCCACACTCCCTCGAACGCCTCCGTGGTCCCGCTGAAAAGTTCGATCCGGGTGCTGAATGGATTCGGTAAGTCACTGGAAATGATCCTGCCCAAGCTTGGCAATGGGTTCATCGTCCCTGATCCAGCGCTGGCGCGCGAACTCGCTCTCAGCAACCCGGACGCGTTTTTCCTGTCACAGTCGGGTGAGTGCTTCCACAACGTGACCGTCACCGGCGGCAAACAGCGCAGCGAAGGTCCACTCTCGATGAAGCGCGATCTGCGCGATGTGCTGCGTCTGCTCGAAGAACTGGAACGCGCGCTGCGCGAAAAGGAACTGCGGGTACTCTCGCTGGGACGCGAAATCAAAGATCTCACTTCCCTGCTCGACCGGTTGGAGAACGAGAAACGCGAAGCCGAAAAGCTGGCTATGACGTCCGGCCACATGATTTCGCAATTAAACACCGAGCTGTCGCGCGTGCGCGAGCGCCTTGACGTCGGCGAAAGCGAACTGCGACGGCTCGCAGGTGAACGCCAGGAGCAGGAAAACCTAATCGCATCTCGGCAGGCAGAACTGAGAGCGATTCAGGATCGGCGCGCGCAATGCGAATTGCAGACGGCCGACGGTCAGGAGCGCCTGGCCGCCTTACGGACCCGTCGTGATGGCGCCGCCGAGGCAGCCTCGCAGCGTGCTTCCCGCGCCGCTGCCCTCGAAGAACGCCATCGTTCGGCTGCCACGCTCCTCGAACGGATCGAAACACTATTCGGCGAAATGCGCGAGCGGGCCCAAACACTGCAAGCCCAGATGGAGGCGGCAGTAGCCGAGATCGCGCAGCGTCAGAGTGAGAATCAGCAATTGGCTGATCAACTCGTGGAATTGGAATCGGAACGCAATGCCGGCGAAGCGCGGGACGGCCTGTTGCAATTCGAATCCGAACAGGTGCGCGCACGCCTGGCTGAGATCGAAGAACTCTTGCGCAGCACGCGTCAGCAATTGGATCAGGCTCGCGACCGTCGCGGAGAACTTGCGGCCACTGCCGCCAAGCTCCAGTCCGACTTGCAGCATCTGGCCGATACCTGCCTGAACGAGATCGGTATCGAGCGCCCAGTGCTGATGGCCGACACCACGATTGCGCTGGTCACCGGCGAAGAGCTCGCCGCCGAAGATCAGGCCCACCGCGACATGCGGACGCGGCTCGACGCCATGGGCCCCGTCAATATGATGGCGCTTGAAGAGTACAAAGAGACCGCGGAGCGCCACCAGTTCCTGGAAACGCAGCGCAAAGACCTGCTCGATTCCATCGAGAACACGACCGCAACCATCAAGGAAATCGACCAGGTTTCGCGGCAGAAATTCGAGGAGGCCTTCAGCAAAATCAACGAAAACTTCGGCGCGACCTTCCGCAAGCTGTTCGGCGGCGGACACGCTTTCATGCGCCTTACCGATGAGGAAAATAGCGCCGACAGCGGCATTGATGTCGTGGCGTCGCCTCCCGGCAAGAAGCTGCAAAACGTGCTGCTCCTCTCCGGCGGCGAAAAGGCGCTCACCGCGCTGTCGCTGCTGGTTGGGATCTTCCAGTATCAGCCCAGCCCATTCTGCATTCTCGACGAGGTCGACGCGCCGCTCGACGAAGCCAACATCGGACGCTTCACCGAACTGGTGAAGGAAATGGCGGTGAAGACACAATTCGTCCTCATCACCCACAGCAAGAAGACCATGAGCATTGCACCAGTGATGTACGGTGTAACCATGCAGGAGCCGGGCGTGTCGAAACTTGTGTCAGTTCGATTTGGGGCAGCATAGGTGTGGCAAAGTGAAGGGTTGGCAATTCTCGGATTGCACGGCCTTACAGAGGCTGCACTCATCCCTTTTTGATGTAAGCGGGAAAAGTTCTTTATTCCGTCTGCGGGAACAAGTCAGACCGCCCCCAGAGGAACGGGTCCAAGCGGACATTGATGTGGATCAGCCCCAGCGCGCAGCGCGCAAAGGTATCGCAACAAGCAATACGTGGAATTGGGGGCTGTCTTCCCTAAAGCAAACAGTGAACTTGTGAGCGTCCATCCCAGAGGCCATTATTATTGGGAATGTGGCTACTTCAAAGTGATGGTCATCCTCGCGCCCACGAAGAAGCCGGCAAATGCATTTGGATCTTCGATCAACTGCAGATCAACGGTGTCGCCGGCTACAAGGTTTGCCAAGACGTGGAATTTCTGAGCCTGGCTCCGTGAAACCGCACCGCTCAGCACACCCGACGCTTGCACGACGCCATTGACGAGCAGCACCCAATCTTGCGGGCGCGACGTGCCATAGAACAAATCGGCATCCCAGACAAAGCCATGAATCACATAATGACCATCCTGGCCTGAGGGGAGGGTGAACTCGATGTTGGCAACGCCAAGCCCCGGGTTGCCATTGAACTGGTCCACGGTATGTACAACGATGTCACCCGCCAAAGCATTCGCCTTCCCATTGTTTGGGTCTGGGCCGAGATCGACGGCAGTACAGCGGTTTGCCTTCATCAGAGAGGGAAGGAAATTTCCCTCGTTGTTGGAAGGAGCCCAAGCGTGTTGTTTGCACCCGGCGAAAGCTGTCCCGGCGGCATCCCAGTTCTGTACCAGCGGCAACGGAGTAGTGCCCTGGTTATAGGACCAGGCTCCGTTGGGGTTGGTGGTATTGGACCACTGTCCTGACATGGAAAAGTTTGTGGCGGATGCACTCTGCGACATGGCTGCCAGGCAGAGCGACACAAGGGCAAGCACAGTTATCGTCTTCATCCCGAATCTCCTTATTTAGCTAAAAAAACGGCACCGATCATACGGATTAAACGAGAACTGAAAGGGCTAGTCTTGCTTCTCACCCACTGCGTCGAGCCTCTGTAGCGTTTGTTTTGCTCTCGAAACCGTGTGAATACTGGCGTTGGCGCGATCATACAACCACTTACTCAGAGTGCAAAAAGGGAAATGTGGGGAAAGAACTCATCGCCCCTCTTTTCCAGAGGCTTCCTCAGCTTTTCCACATCGCAAACATCGTAAAGCCCGCACTGGGCAAGGTTTTTCACTGCAACACAGACTGTCAATCTTTTTCTCTTCAGCGGCACTAGACGCGCTTTTCTGTCGGCTACAGAAAGCGTTGACAAATTTTTCTCGCCAGTTAGAATACGCGGAGTTTTTTGCCACTAGAATCGAATCATGAGCCCCGACCTTCTCGACTCCGTCCTTCTCCAGACCGACTATTCCGAATTGGAACTACACGCCAGCGGCAAGGTACGCGACGTTTACCGTCTCGACAACGATCATCTGCTGTTCGTCGCCACCGACCGCATTTCGGCATTCGACTACGTCCTGGCAACCGGCATCCCCCACAAGGGCCGGGTGCTGACGCAAATTTCTCTGTTCTGGTTCGACTTCTTGAAAGACCTCACACCGAATCATCTCGTCACCGCCGACGTGGATCGCTATCCGGCCACCGTCCGACAGTATGCCGACGAACTCCGCGGACGCTCAATGATGGTGATGCACGCGGAAATGTTCCCCGTCGAGTGCGTAGTCCGCGGCTATCTCTCCGGTTCAGGGTGGAAAGAGTACAAAGCCACTGGCAAAGTGTGCGGAATCCAGCTGCCGCCAGGATTGAAAGAGTCAGACGCGCTGCCCGAGCCAATCTTCACCCCTGCAACCAAGGCCACTACTGGCCACGACATCAACATCTCGTTCGAAGAGATGTGCCAACTGGTCGATCCCGGCTTGAGCCGGCAACTCCGCGACATCAGCCTGAAGATCTACAAGAAAGCGGCCGATTACGCGCGGCAGCGCGGTATTATCATCGCCGACACGAAGTTTGAGTTTGGTCAAACCGGCCAGGGCATCACGCTGGCGGATGAGGTTCTTACCCCGGATTCTTCGCGCTTCTGGCCGGCCGACACCTATCAACCGGGCAAGGCGCAGGATTCCTATGACAAGCAGTATGTAAGGGACTACCTCGAAGAAATTCGCTGGAACAAACTACCGCCTGCGCCAGCCCTTCCCCACGAATTGGCGCGGCGGACGAGCGAAAAGTACCTTGAGGCGTATCGTCAACTGACGGGACGCGAGTTGGAGATTTAGCCACCGCGCGCTCGGAGCATGGGCATGGGCGTTGCGGATTGGATCATCCTGGCATTTCTGCTGTTCTCGGTGGCCACGGCCGCCTGGGAAGGTTTCTTTCATGAGGTCTTCGGACTCGCTGGCTTGGTCGTGGGATATCTGCTGGCCGCGTGGCAGTATCGGCGGTTGGCGGACTGGTTTGAGCCGATTTTGAAGCAGCCGTGGCTGGGCGAGGTCAGCGCGTTCTTCATTATTTTTTTCGCGGTCTTGCTGGTGGCTTTCCTGGCCGGACGGTTGGCACGTTGGCTGATGAAAGAAGCTGGCCTGACCGCGATTGACCGGACTCTGGGTGCGCTGTTGGGTTTGTTGCGCGGAAGTCTGATCGTGGCGATCGTGCTCGTGGCTATGGCAGCCTTCGCACCCGCGGCCAGATGGCTGCCGGGATCGCAGCTGGCTCCTTATTTTTTGGTCGCGGGGAGAGCCGCCATCTGGCTGGCGCCGTCTGAGTTAAGGCACCGGTTCGACGAGGGGCTGGAATATTTGCGGAAGGCGCAAGCCGCGGCTCGGGCTCCGGCCAAATAGAGTTTGCGGGTAGCTGTTCAAAGATTTGAAGGTTGAAAACGAGAGGACGCCGTGAAAGATCAACTGGAAGCGCTTATTTTCCAAATGTATCGCAGCAATATTCTCTATTCGGAGGCGGTCCGCGAATTCAAAAAGCGGTTCATCGTCACCGTGCTCGAAGAAAATCGAGGCAACCAGTGCAAAGCGGCGCGCGAGTTGGGCATGCACCGCAACACACTCAGCCGCACTATGCAGGAGTTGAAGATTGACGTGCGGCAGTTGCGCGAGGGCGCGAAGCGTCCACCACGCAGCGCGAGGCCCGTCGGTCTGGAGCGGAAGGCCGTTCGCTAACACTTACGCCAAAAAGAAAAGAAGGCGGTCCCAATCGGGACCGCCTTTCTGTTTTCAGATGCTGCTCTGTGCAGACTTCTAATGTGCCGCAGGCTTCTTGCGCACCGGCGGCTTGTGGGCAGGGGGAGCTGCCTTGACCAGCAGTGCGCCGTCTTTCATCGTCATCACGAACGGTTTCGCCACGTAGGAGACCGGCGTTCCTTCAAACTGGAGGTCGGTATCCGCTTTCGGCATCTGGCGCGCCGGGATGGCGGCGGCCATTGTCAGGTCGATGTCGGCACGCTTGGCATCGACGTCATCGGAACTGCCGGCAAGCTTCAGGTTTTTCGGCGAATCGATGCTGATGATGTGAGCCACCATCTGTAGCGGTTTGCCGTTCAGAGCGCTCCACACCTTGTCCGCATCCTCCGGTTTACCTTCGGAGAGGATCAGTTGCCACTCGGCAAAACTCATCTCCTGCACCTTCTTGGTCTTCACCAGATCGGCGGCTTGGTCCGCAGGAGTCGGAGGAATGTACTGTTTGATGGTGAAATCGGCCGGCGGAAGGGTGGTAGTCGCGGTCTTCGCCAGCAGTTCGTTCCAACCGTCCTCGGCGCCGTGATACTTGACGTACTTGCTCTTTCCGAACTTGATCACATCGGCCTTGCCTTTGGGATCGGCGATCAGGTTAGCGGCCCTTGCGATGAAGAACAATCCATCCACCGGCTTCTCAGCTGGACCCGCCGTCAGGTACGCCAGCGCCAAGGGGTAGATATTGTTCACGTCGGTTGGATCGGCCTCTACCGCCGCCCGCAAATACGTCGCCGCTTTGGCGTTATCCTTGTTTTGAAACGCGGCCATGCCGACCGCGCCGTTAAAAATCACGCTGGTCTGCGTCTTGAACTTCTGGTAGTCAGCGTCAGGCATTCCGTCAGGCTTCGGCCAAGTGGGCAGTACCTGCAGACCCTTCTCACCGTACTGGGCCGCGTCGGTGAGGTCCTGCGGTGTTTTCGCCGCGATCCGCTTGCCTACCACCAGCAGCGCCAGAGCCTTCAGATTGTTCGGGTTGGTTTGCACCACTTTCTGCGCGGTCTCGATCATCTTGGCGATGTTGCCAGTCTGCTGGTAAGCGCCCATCAGTTGTTCCAGCGCCTCTTCCTTCATCACACTGTTGGGATACTGCGTGATAAAGGCCTCGAAGCCGCTGATCTTGGCCGCGGGATCTTGCTGCCCGAACGCACCGATATAAGCGTTGTACTCGGCGGGGTCTTTGATTTCTTTCTTCTGCGGCGCCGCGGTCGGCGCTGGGTTCTGCGCCGGAGCGGGAGCGGTTTGGGCGACGGCGGTAACAGCGGCTACCAGCATCATCGCGAGCAAAATCTTCTTCATTTTCCTGTGGCTCCTTAACTCTTCGGGGAAGCTGGAATTGACATCTTGCCCGGCGCACCCGAGCTTCGTGCCAGGCTTCGCCCTGGACAAACACCAAGCGAAGATCCCGCGAATCCTGGGCCGCGATAAAAGATTGAGCGGCCTCCGATTAAACCGGTTAGCGGATTATAAGGATGTCATCCTGCTAAGGCAAGCCGTTTGCTGACCTTAGCTCTCCCTTCCTACTTCGATGCGTAAACGGCCAGAGGGGGATGGACTCGTTCGCGCCCTCCGCTTACCCTAAAGCGCTACCATCTAGCCCAAAGGAGCCATTGGTATGAAAGACGCCTCTCACCCAGCTTTGACCGGACAAGTCGCGGTCGTGACCGGCGCCGGACGCGGCATTGGCGCCGCCATCGCCACGACCCTTGCAAGCCTGGGCGCGCGAACTGTGTTGTGTGGACGATCCCGTGAAACGCTGGAAAACACCGCCGCTACCATCAAATACCGTAGCGGGCAGAGTTTCGTCATGGAATGCGATGTCGCCGATCTGGGCTCGGTGGAATCAGCTGCCGCGTTCGTCGAGCGCACTTTCAGCAAGCTCGACGTTCTCGTCAACAACGCGGGGATCGGTGGCGGTTCCAGCCCCCTGCATCAACTTTCGCCCGAGATCTGGGACACTGTCATGAACACCAACTTGCGAGGTGTCTACTACTGCATTCGCAGCTTCGCGCCCCTCATGATCCGCGCTCGCAGCGGGCACATCATCAACATCTCGTCCCTCGCCGGCAAGAATGCGCTTCCCAATGGGGCCGCGTATTCGGCGTCAAAGTGGGGACTCAATGGATTGACCTATTCCGTGGCCGAAGAGTTGCGTGGGCACAACATTCGCGTCTCTGTCGTCTGTCCTGGGTCGGTTCACACCGAATTCAGCCCTCACGCCGGAAAGAGTGCCGCGAAGATGCTGCGGCCTGAAGACGTCGCCCACGCCGTGGCGATGATCGTGACTCAGGCGCCGCAGTCGTTCGCCAGTGAGATCCTGCTGCGGCCGACACAGAAACCGTAATGAGTCTAGTTTTGGCAGTGCGCGATATGTCGTTGCGGGTTATTTCTTAAACAAGTTTTCGAACGCCTGTCGCGCATCGTTGGGGCGTGCGCTCCCCTTGCTGGACGTCTCTTTCTCCAGCGAAACACGCATGGAATAAAACGAGCAGTCGTTGCGTTTGTCTTTAGGCGAAATTCGATCTGGAATCGGCTGGTTGCATTCGAAGCGGCTGGACGGGTCGAAGTGCTCACACTGCTTGCAGGAGTGCAGTTCGAATCCGCATTTCGGACACAGCCCCACCGGCTCGGTGATCGACTGCAGAAGAGTTCCGCACTGGGCACAGCGGGAGACAGTACGCGTTCCCGGCATGTTGATCGGCCGCGGACCGAATGTATTGTCTTTCCTCGAAGCGGCCGGCGTCTCCAGCTTTTTCTGCGGTTCTCTGCCGGAATCCTGATATCCGCGCTGACGGTACTTGCGGTCCGACAAGGAGAGCCTCCTGAAACCGCCTCATTCTCCGCTTTTCGGCCGCCGGGCACAAGAGCCTCTTCGCGGCTGTTGACTATCCCGACTGAGGACCGCCGTATGTTGTTCCCACCGCTCACCAGTAAGATACCCAATCGTCTAAAATGCAGCCCGACCGAATAGCCGCGTGCTTGGCAAAAAATACCTCCGATGGCCAATGCTGGCGTTGCTGTGCGCCACCACGCTCCTCTTTGCTGACGACTCTGACTTCGGCAAAATTCGCATCCCGCGAGTCAGCACTCCTCCCCACATCGAAGAGTTCCTCACCATGGAGCCAAGCCCTGCCTGGAGGGGCAAGCTGGCCAAAGCGGAACAGTTCCACCAAAGGGTGCCCAGCGATGGCGCCCTAGTTTCGGAACGTACCGAGGTCTATTTCGGATACGACGCCAAGAATCTGTACGCGATCTATATCTGTTTCGACAGCGAGCCCCAGCGGCTGCGCGCGCGGCTGTCGCGCCGCGAGGATGTTTTTGACGACGACTTTGTCGAGCTCATGCTGGATACGTTCAACGATCATCGTCACGCCTACGCTTTCTTCGCCAACCCGCTGGGCGTGCAGGCCGACGCCCTGTGGACGGAGGGTCCAGGCACGATCGAGCAGAATTTCGACATGTCGTTTGACACGGTGTGGAACTCGGCGGGAAGAGTCACTGACCATGGGTACGTAATCTGGATGGCCATTCCGTTTCGTAGTCTGCGATTTGCTTCCAGCGACCCGCAGACCTGGGGCATTCTCCTCGCACGCGAACTGCCCAGAAAGAATGAGAAGTCGTTCTGGCCGCAGTACTCCAGCCGTATCATCGGACGTCTGAATCAGGCGGGCCAGGCCACGGGGATGGAGAAAATCTCTCCGGGACGAAATTTCCAGCTCATCCCATATGGCGTTTTTCGCTCATTTAAGGAACTTGACCTGCGCGATCCTAACGACCTCAAATACACGCAGCGCGCCGCATTTGGACAGATCGGGCTGGACGCGAAGGCGGTCTTGAAAGACAAATTCGTTCTCGACGTAACTGCCAACCCAGACTTCAGCCAGGTTGAGTCGGACGATCCTCAGGTCACGGTTAACCAGCGCTTCGAGGTTCAGTTTCCGGAGAAGCGTCCGTTCTTCCTGGAAAATTCCAACTACTTCCAGACTCCAATTCAGTTGCTGTTCACACGGCGCATTGCAGACCCCAAATGGGGAGTCCGCTTGACCGGCAAAGACGGGCCTTGGGCAGTGGGCACCCTGGTAGCGGGCACGGACTCACCCGGCGAAGCGGTTTCGCCCGGCAATCCTCTGTTTGGGCAACACGCATTGTTTGCGGTCGGTCGCGTCAGCCGCGATATCGGAAGCCAGTCCTCGATCGGATTGCTTTATGCCGACCGCGAAGCGAACGGCTTTTTCAATCGCGTCGGGAGCCTTGACGGACGCTTCAAGCTGAACGAAAACTGGGCAGCGAACATTCAGGGAATGATCAGCGCAACCATCAATCCCGACGACCCGAACTTCAACCTGTTCGACACCCACGGCCAATATCAAGCGGGATCAGCTGGGGAAGTAATCGTTCAACGCGACGGACTCAAGCTGAACTATTTTCTTGACTACGCAGATCGTAGCCCAAACTTCCGCACGTTGACGGGATTCGATCCCCAACCCGACATTCACAACGTGTACCAGCGTCTGCAATACACTTTTCGACCGGAGGGCAAGCACCTGATCTCGTGGGGTCCGATGTTTGAGCACTACTTTACCTACGACCACGAAGGAAACGAGATTGGTTCCGGCTACTTCCCTTCGGTGCGCGTGGAGTTAATCGGGCAAACGTTCCTGTCCGCTCTGTACGCCAAGGAAATGGAGCGTTTGCGGCCGCAGGACTTCGACGTTTTGAAGGATGCCGGAACCCAGAAATACACGCGCCACACCACCGAGTTCTCGCTCGACACAAACTATTTCCGGAAGGTCGCCTTTCATGTTGACTATCGGTTTGGTACACGGGTGAACTACGATCCTCCGGGCAACTACTTTCCCTTCCTCGCACGGCGCACGACCGCGAACGCGACGCTGACCTTCCGGCCAAACCGTTCCTTGCGAATCGACAACAGTTACCTACTTTTTCGCCTGCACCAGTGCCCTGATTGCACAAATCAGCAACCTGATCTTCTCCCGCGTCCTTCCGGCAGCCTGAATAACCACATCATTCGGAGCAAATGGAATTATCAGTTCAATAAAGAGCTTTCGTTCCGCTTCATCGGAGAGTACAGCGCGGTGCTGGCGAATCCGAGTTTCACGTCGCTTCAGACGACGAAGAATTTCAATGCCGATTTTCTCATCACCTATCTCGTTCACCCCAGCACCGCGATTTATGTGGGATACAACAGCAATCTGGAGAACATTGACCCTTCGCTCGCGTCCGATGGGAGTGGTGGCGTCAACCATATTCCCAGCGGCCGGTTGATTAACGATGGGCGCAATTTCTTTGTGAAGGCGTCGTATTTGTTCCGGTTTTAGGCGTTAGATCACCAAGCGCGTGGGACGAATTAGAGAGCCGCCGCGGCTGCGCAGTGCTGATCGAAGGCCGCTTTCAGGTCGGCGGCAATGGCAGGCGCTTCGCGGGATTCGATCTGCTTGCGCTGCATCATGTAAACGAGCTTGCCGTCACGAAGGATGCCTATCGAGGGCGAAGAGGGCGGATAGCCGGTGAAATAAGAGCGCGCGCGTTCGGTGGCTTCCGGGTCCTGGCCGGCGAACACTGAAACGACTTTGCCGGGCTTGGTCGAGTTCTGCAAAGCAAGGCGCACAGCGGGACGCATGCGGCCGGCAGCGCATCCGCAAATCGAGTTCACGACCACCATGGTGGTGCCCGGGGTTTGCAGAATCTGATCCACTTCCGCTGCGGTGCGAAGCTCTTCAATTCCCAGACGCGTCAGTTCTTCCCGCATCGGAACGACCATAATTTCCGGATACATTGAATCTCCTGTTCTTTCATTCTGCGATTCGGTAACTCCATTCTAATATGCATGCCAATGGAGACATGAGATGCTCGGAGCCATATAGAGTGAAATCCGGTTATGACGATTCAGGAAAACATTCCGCTCGCGCCGCTGACTACCCTGCAGGTGGGCGGACCGGCACGGTACCTGGCAGAGGCTGCGAGCAAAGACGACGTTCGGGAGGCAGTGGACTTCGCGCGCGCGAAAGAGTTGCCGCTATTCGTACTGGGAGGCGGGAGCAACTTGTTAGTTACGGATTCGGGTTGGCCAGGACTCGTTCTGAAGATTGCGATCAGCGGAATCACGCAGCGAGAAGAAGACGGCGCCATCTTGTTCGATGCGGGCGCGGGAGTGGATTGGGATATGTTCGTCGCGCAGGCGGTGGCCTGCGAATGCGCGGGAGTGGAGTGCTTGAGTGGCATTCCGGGAAGCGTTGGTGGAACGCCGGTGCAGAACGTGGGCGCATACGGACAGGAAGTCTCGGAGACGATCGAATCGGTTCGCGCGTTCGACCTGAAGACGGGCCGGATTGTCGTTCTCCCGGAGGAGGCGTGCGGCTTTCGCTATCGCACGAGCATCTTCAACACCACGGAGCGTGGACGATACATCATTCTGCGCGTAACCTACCGGCTGATTCTGGGCGGCACTCCCACCCTAAAGTATGCGGACTTGCAAAAACATTTCGCAGCTTCGAGTCGTCCGCCGTCGCTGGCCCAGGTGCGGGCGGCGGTGCGCCGGATTCGGCAAAGCAAAGGCATGCTGATCGTCGCCGGTGACCCGGACTGCCGGAGTGCGGGTTCGTTTTTCAAGAATCCGGTCCTGAGCGAGGCGCAGTTTCACGATCTGACCAGGCGGGCTGAGTCGAAGGATTTGAAAATTCCGAGCTATCCGGCTCTGGATGCGCAACACAAAGTCTCGGCGGCGTGGTTGGTCGAGCATTCCGGCTTCAGTAAGGGATTCATGTTGGGCGCGGCAGGGATTTCACAAAAACACGCACTGGCGTTGATCAATACCGGGAACGCGCTGGCGGCGGATATCATGCGGCTTAAAGAAAAGATTCAGCAGGGAGTTGAGGAAGCGTGGGGGATCGTACTGGAGCCGGAGCCGGCGTTCGTAGGGTTCTGAAGTCTCATCGCACTGCAATCTCCGGATTTTTTCGCAATGCTTCTTTCAGAAGCAGGGCTCCTGCCAGCAAAAGCAATGGCGAACTGTATACCCCTGGCATCAGCCGCTTCAGGTAGATCGAAGACAAGATGTGCATCGTCCCGTTGAGGATTCCGGCAATGACGGAGACGGGAATCGCGAGGCCTCTTACCCACTTCGAACCGCGAAAGGCGAGCGGAGTCAGAGCCAGCAGGAGCGTCAGGAAGAGCGCAAGGATGCCATCAAAATCCTGTAGCGTGAGGGCGGGAGTGCGCAGCCAAGGCAGGGCGCGCCGGATGGCGAGGGCGTTGGAATTGAAGACGGTTACAAAATCGTGTCCCACTTCATCCAGTACGTGAAGAGCGAGCGTATATCCAAAGAAGAGCCAGTAGATTCCGAAACGCTGATTGACGGCACCAAGGTCCATACAGCCTCTCCGGAAGAGGACTGATCGTCAACGGCGCCACTTATAGCACGAAACTCCGGCTTTCGTTGCGAGAGTCTGACAGGACCGTCTGATTTGCGGCAGGACTCCGGCACCACACGCAAAAGGCGAGGGGCGGCCTCATCCCGGAGCGAACAGGTTCCCTCAAGAGGGCGAAGAGGCGCCGCTCCCGCGGGGATCGTCGTCGGCAAGAGCGCTTCTACTTGAACAATCTCCCGAACTACAGGCATTACACTTGATTCGCCAAACGCTTCGCTTCGTGAAAGATTTCGACGAACATCGGGCGAGTCAACTTACCAGTGTTGGTGTTTTGATTGGACGGGTGGTAGGACGCAAGCAGGATCTTGCCGTCCGGCATCTGATAGCGGGCATCGTGCCGAAAGACATAAAGCGCCTTGTTGGAGATCACGTCATGGCGTTTCAGGTAGTTCAAGTAGGCGTCAAATCCGATCTTCCCCAACGCCACAACCACCTTCAGTTTTTTCAATCCATCCAATTCACGGTCGAGGAAAGGCGCGCAGTTGGCAAGCTCCTGCGGCAACGGTTTGTTGTCTGGCGGTGCGCACCGCGCTGCGGCCGTGATGTAGAGGTCGGTTAGCTCCAGTGCATCACTGCGATCGGTAGCCGTCGGCTGATTGGCGAATCCGGTTTCGTACAATACGGGATACATGAAGTTTCCTGAAGAGTCGCCGGTAAACGGGCGTCCGGTGCGGTTTGAGCCGTGTGCGCCCGGAGCGAGTCCCATGATCAACACGCGGGCATTCGGATCGCCGAAGCCAGGAACGGGCTTGCCCCAGTAGTCCCAATCGCGATAGGCGCGGCGTTTTTCCTGCGCAATTTTTTCCCGATAGACAACCAGACGCGGACAGCGAGTACAGGCCACGACTTCGGCGTTCAGAATCTTGAGCCAGTGGGGAGGGGGCATCCGTTCCATTGTAGTGAATGGAGGGGAACGGTCTGGTGGTGCCAAACACATTACTTTGGTGGGTAATGCCGGGCCTTCTTGCGTTTGACGTTGCCTTTGGCGAGTCTTTACACTCAAGTTTAGGGATTGAGGTAATCGAGCAGAGCGAGTTCGACTCTGCCGATGATCTGGCCGATGATCCCCATGCCGTTGGAAAGGCGATTGTGAGCCCCACAGAAACTAAAGAGAGCACCACCAAGCGCGAAATCGAGGTTGAGGTTCCCGCGCAGGAAGTAACCCGACAGACCGAGGCGCTGATTCAAAAGTATCAGAAGGTGGCACGTCTCCCCGGATTTCGAGCCGGTCATGTTCCTCCGTCGATCATCAGGCAGCGTTTTTCTGAAGAGATCAAGACTGACGTAGTCGAAGCACTGATCCCGCGTTATTTCCGACAGGAAACGGAGCGGCTGGGCATGCATCCAGTTTCGCAGCCGCGGGTCACCGATCTGCACGTGCACGACGGAGAACCACTGCGTTTCAAGGCGGCGTTCGAAGTCTTGCCGGAGGTCAAAGCGGAAGGCTACAAAGACCTGCGTGCTGACAAGCCCGAGATCACCGTGACTGATGCGGACGTCGAGCAGGCTATCGCTGATTTGCGCGAGCAAGCAGCGAGCTTCAATCCGGTCGAAGGTCAGGCGTTGGCCGAGGGCAATTTTGCCCAGGTCTCACTCGACGGCACACCCAAATCGGAAGAAGGACAACCTGTTCACATGGACGAGGTTCTGGTGGAAATCGGCGGCAAGAATACCATGCCCGAGTTCACCGAAAATCTGCGCGGGGCAAACGTCGGCGACGAGCGCACTTTCGACGTGACGTATCCGGCAGACGCGCAAGATCAGCGACTGGCCGGCAAGACCCTCAGTTACACCGTGAAGGTTCAGGCCATCAAGCAGAAGAGCCTGCCCGATCTGAATGAAGAATTCGCCAAGCGGTTAGGCGAGTTCACCAGCATGGACGACGTTCGGAAGCGGATCCGCGAGCAGATTGAGTCCGAGCGCATCCATAAGTCGGAGCACGAGGCCAAGGACAAACTGGTAGCGGAACTGGTCCGGCGAAATGAATTCGAGGTGCCGGACGCGCTGATTGAGCGGCAGATTGACATCCGGCTGGAGCGCGGGTTGCGCGCGCTGGCGGCGCAGGGGCTCACCGCCGAACAGATGAAGAAGATGGATTTCCAACGCTTGCGCGCGGGACAACGTGAGCAGGCGATTCAGGACTTGAAGGCTTCGTTACTGCTCGAAAAAGTGGCCGACGAAGAGAAGGTTGAGGTCAGTGACGAAGAGTTAGATCGGGAAGTGGAAGCGCTGGCAAAACAGACAAAACAGACTACGGAAGCGGTGCGCGCACGTTTGACACGCGATGGTGGCCTCGATAGAATTCGGACAAGAATCCGCAACGAGAAAACCATCGATTTTCTGTATCGCCAGTCCGCCTGAGACGGGCATTTTCGATCCTCCCCTGAGATGCCAAAAGAGTTTTGCGGGGCGGGAGTGTGGAAGGTGAGCGTGAACGAGGAGCGAATGATGCTGGTACCAATGGTCATCGAGCAGACCGGGCGCGGCGAACGCGCCTACGACATCTATTCCCGGCTGCTGCGCGACAACATCATCTTCATAGGTACGCCGATCGACGACAACATCGCTAACCTGGTGATCGCTCAGATGCTCTTCCTGGCCCAGGAAGACCCGGAGAAGGACATTCAGCTTTACGTAAACTCTCCCGGCGGATCGATCACGGCGGGCATGGCGATTTATGACACCATGCAGTATGTGAAGAACGATGTCACGACGATCTGCATCGGGCAGGCGGCTTCGATGGCGGCGCTCCTGCTCTCGGCGGGTGAACCCAAGAAACGGCTGGCACTGCCGAACTCGCGGATCCTCATCCACCAACCTTCGATGGGTGGACTTTCCGGGCAGGCAACCGATATTGATATTCATGCACGCGAAATTCTGCGCATGCGGGAGATTACTAATCAGTTACTGTCTAAGCACAGCGGGCAAAAGCTGGATAAAGTAGAAAAAGACGTGGAACGCGACTTCATCATGAACGCGCAGCAGGCGAAAGAGTACGGAATCATAGACGATATCATCTACAAAACAAGATGAGGGTATGATCGGCTTTCCACGCCGGTCAGTTCCTCCGAGGTTCTGGCGTTGGGATGAACCGGACGCGGGGCGGTGGTGGGAAATTTAAGGAGTAAGGCCGAGTGAAAAACAGAACGGGTTCCGAGGAGATTTTGCGTTGTTCGTTCTGCCACAAGTCGCAGGACGCAGTCGCGAAGCTGATCTCCTCGCCTAGCGACTATCCCCGGGCCTATATCTGCGATGAATGCGTTGCGGTCTGCAACTCGATCCTCGAAGATGATCGGACCACAACCCCGCCTTCCTCCGTTCCCAACCAGCTTCCCAAACCGCTGGAAGTAAAGACGTTCCTGGACGAGTACGTCATCGGGCAAGAGCAGACAAAGAAAAAGTTGGCCGTCGCCGTCTATAACCACTACAAGCGCATCTACATGAATCGCCAGCGCACCAACGATGGCGTGGAACTGGCCAAGTCGAACATTTTGCTGATCGGACCGACTGGAACGGGCAAGACGCTGCTGGCCCAGACGCTGGCGCGCATGCTCGACGTTCCTTTCGCTATTGTCGATGCGACCACACTCACAGAGGCGGGTTACGTCGGCGAAGACGTTGAGAATATTATTCTCAAGCTCTTGCAGGCGGCCGAAGGGGACGTGAGTCGTACGCAGACGGGAATCATCTATATAGATGAGATTGACAAGATCGGCCGCAAAGACGAAAACCCTTCCATCACCCGCGATGTTTCAGGCGAAGGGGTACAGCAGGCGCTGCTGAAGATCCTCGAAGGCACCATCGCCAACGTTCCGCCCCAGGGTGGCCGCAAGCACCCGCACCAGGAATTCACGCCGGTGGATACGACCAACATACTATTTATCTGCGGCGGCGCTTTTGTGGGCCTGGAAAAGATGATCGGGCGGCGCATGGGAAGAAAGGCACTAGGGTTCCGTTCCGGCGAGGAATCCGATAAAGATAAAGAACAGACGGCAGTTCCATCTAAGCGCAACTTTGAGTTGGTCTCTGACGTGCAACCGGAAGATCTGATCAAATTTGGGTTGATTCCCGAGTTCGTCGGACGTCTGCCGGTCGTCGGAGTTTTGCAGGACCTGGATGAGAATGCGCTGGTGGAAATCCTGACCCGGCCCAAGAACGCAATTGTGAAGCAGTACCAGCGGCTGTTCGAGTTCGAGAACGTGCGACTGAAGTTCAGCGAAGACGCGCTGCGGGCGATTGCCCGCCAAGCAATGGCCCGGAAAGTGGGGGCGCGCGGACTGCGCATGATTCTAGAAGAACTGATGCTCGAACTGATGTATAGTCTGCCGAGCCAGAAGAAGGTCAAGGAATTCGAAGTAACGCGGGAAATGGTTGAAAAGCGGGACATTTCGCTCTCTGTGATTGAGAAGGCAGCCAGCTAAAGGAGACGGGAGACTGAGTTTGTCGAACCCAAAGGAAAAGTTCGAGAGCAAGAAATTGCCCATGATGCCCATCCGGGACGTGGTCATTTTCCCCTACATGATGACGCCGTTCGTGGTGGGCCGGGAATCCAGCGTGCGCGCGCTGGAAGAAGCTCAGGCCGCCGACAAGAAGATTTTCCTCGCCACCCAGCACGATGCCAGCATCGACGAACCGAAGCCGGGAGACATTTTCCAGGTCGGCACGATCGTCAACATCGTACAGAGCCTGAAGCTGCCGGACGGAAACATCAAGGTGCTGGTGGAAGGCATTGAGCGTGGCAAGATCCTGCAGATTGTCGACACCGAGGGCTTCATGCAGGCCACGGTACGCGTCGCCCGCTATGCCACCGAGACCAACGCCCAGATTGAAGCGGGCATGCAGCGCGTCACTACCCTCTTTGAACAATACGTAAAGCTCTGCCAGTCGCTGAATTACGAAACCATGATCGCGGCTGTGCGCATGGAAGATCCCGCCAAGCTGACGGATACCATCGCCGCCAACTTGCAGCTCTCCATCGAGGAAAAGCAGGCGCTGCTCGAGATTTTCGATCCCGCGGAACGCCTGAGCCGCATTGGCGACGTGCTCGATGTTGAGATCGAAAAGCTCAACATGGACCGTACCATCCAGTCGCGGGTCAAGCGGCAGATGGAGAAGGCGCAGAAAGAGTACTACCTCAACGAGAAGATCAAGGCGATTCAGAAAGAACTGGGTCGCAGCGAGAAGAGCGAATTTGACGAATTGAAGAAAAAGATCGAATCCGCCGGCATGACGAAGGATGTGCGCGACAAAGCGCTCCAGGAACTCAAGAAACTGGAAGCCATGCCGCCCATGTCCGCCGAATCCACCGTCTCGCGAAACTATCTCGACTGGCTGCTGGCAGTGCCGTGGAAGAAACGGTCGAAGGAAATCCGCAATATTTCGCGTGCCGAGAAAGTTCTGAACGAAGATCACTATGGGCTGGAGAAAATCAAGGAACGCATTCTTGAATTCCTAGCGGTCCGTCAACTGGTAAAAAATCCCAAAGGCTCGATCCTCTGCTTCGTAGGCCCTCCGGGCGTCGGCAAGACCTCGCTGGGAATGTCGATCGCCAAGGCGACCGGCCGCAAGTTTGTCCGCATGTCGCTGGGCGGCGTGCGCGATGAGGCCGAAATCCGCGGTCACCGCCGCACCTACATCGGCGCGTTGCCGGGCCAGATCATCCAGATGATGAAGAAGGCCGGCACCAAGAACCCCGTCTTCATGCTTGACGAAGTGGACAAGATGTCCATGGATTTCCGCGGCGACCCCTCCGCGGCTCTGCTCGAAGTGCTCGATCCCGAGCAGAACTTCATGTTCGTGGACCACTATCTCGACGTGGAGTACGACCTTTCGCAGGTGTTTTTCATCGCCACCGCAAACGTGATGCATACCATCCCGCCCGCCCTGCAGGACCGCATGGAAGTGCTGCGGCTACACGGCTACACCGAGCAGGAAAAAGTCGAGATCGCCAAGCAGTTTCTGGTGAAGAAACAGATGCTACAAGCCGGTCTGACCGGCAAGAACCTGCTGTTCTCGGACGAAGCCATCAAGCACATCATTCGGTCCTACACTCGCGAAGCCGGCGTGCGCAACCTGGAGCGCGAGATTGGCAACGTCTGCCGGAAAGTCGCCCGCAAAGTTGTGAAGGAAGGCGCGGGATACTCCGTAACCCTGACCGACGAAAACGTCAACGATTTCCTCGGAGTGTTGAAGTTCCGCGACACGCTGGCGCACGAGAAGAGCGAAGTCGGACTGGTCACGGGCCTGGCTTGGACGGAAGTCGGCGGCTCCATCCTGAGCACGGAAGCCACGGTCGTTGACGGCAAAGGCAAGCTGACCCTCACCGGCAAGCTCGGCGACGTGATGCAGGAATCGGCCCAAGCCGCGATGTCGTACATACGTTCGCGGGCGGTGCGGCTGGGATTGGCGCGCGATTTCTATCGCAATATCGATGTCCACATCCACGTGCCCGAAGGGGCAATTCCGAAGGATGGGCCCTCGGCGGGCATTACGATCGCGACCGCAATTGCCAGCGCTCTGAGCCGGATCCCAGTCCGCCGCGATCTCGCCATGACCGGAGAGATCACGCTGCGCGGCAAAGTTCTTCCCATCGGAGGACTGAAAGAAAAGCTGCTGGCGGCGCATCGTGCTGGACTATTCGAGGCGATTCTGCCCAAGGAAAACGAAAAAGATGTGGCTGAGGTGCCCGAAAATCTGCGCACCGCGATGAAGCTGCATTTTGTCGAAAATATGGATCAGGTGCTGGCCTTGGCGCTGGAAACGCCGCTGCCGCAGATTTCTAGCGAGACTGAAACGATTGCTTCGATTACCACTCCCACCCCGTCGGCGGGTGATATTCCAACAGCAAGACAATAGAAATCAGTGGTTAGTGATTGGTAGTCAGTGGTTAGAAATGGCTCGCGTTCGCGGGCCTTTTTCTTTGGCAGCCATCGCGGGCTAAAATATTGGGATGGGAATCCGACTGAAAGGGACTGCCGGCCTGGTGATCGCTGTCGCGGTGGTCGCGCTTTTGCTCATCGAATTTCCGGCCTACCGCCTGTTTTTTGGGATCAGCGTTCTTATCGGGCTTGTCATCGCGGGCGGGCTCACGCTGTGGTACCGTCTGCACCCGATTAAGGACGTGGAAGTCGAGAATAAGCGGCCGCTCGGCCTGGATTGAATGGCTCAACCAGACTTCCGCTCGTCGGGTTGGCGTGTATGAGCACTTGCAAGACCGTTGCGCCCCACGCGACACTGGAGTCATGCGCGTCCTGTCCCGATTCCTGCTCTCGGCGTCTGACACGGCGCACTTTCCTCCGCCGTCTTTGCCGGAGGTCGCTTTCCTGGGCCGGTCGAACGTTGGGAAGTCGAGCGTGATCAATGCGCTGGTGGGAACCAAGCTGGCGCGTACCAGTAACACGCCTGGACGCACTCGCAGCATCAACTTCTTCGAAATCCGCCGAGCCGGCCAGCCTAAGCCCGAGTTGCTGTTCACCGATCTGCCTGGATACGGTTACGCCAAGGTGTCCCGGGAAATCTCGCAAGACTGGGCACGATTCGTGAACCCGTACCTGCACCAGCGCTCCAGCCTTGCGCTTTGCCTTGCCCTGGTGGATGTGAACGTTCCTCCCCAGGCGTCCGACCGTCAGCTGCTGGAATTCCTGGAGGCGGCTAGGCGCGAGCATGTCATCGTGGCCACCAAATGCGACCGGCTTTCGGGCAACGAACTCCCGCACGCACTGAAGACGCTGGGGCAGGAATATCCCGGCGCCACTATCATTCCATTCTCAGCGAAAACCGGAGCCGGCAAAGACGATCTCTGGGGCCTGATTCAGCAGTCGCTATCAAAGAGCCCGGCGGTCTAAAGCTCCTGCCAAAATCTGCCGATCAGACGAATGTAGAGCACTGTCTGGAGGCAGCTTACAGGTGGACCCCTATTTCTCTGCGGACGAGCCGGGCTTAATATCGGAGGCCCGGAAAACCGACGACGGCGCCAACTACCTTCGACGGCTGAAGGCTCGGCCAGGGGAGGAGGAACCATCCAGGCCGGATGTGAGCGCGGGCCCCACACCCGTGTCGTCCCAGAGCCCTCCGGGCGGCAAGGATCGGCGTCGCAGTCCGCGTTATAAGTGTTCGGGCAGCGCAGAGTTCACAGCTGAAGGCACGAACGTCCGCATGTGGGGGACTCTGACCGACATCAGCTTGCGTGGGTGCTATGTCGAGATGAGCACCACATTCCCCGTCGATACGAAGGTCGAACTGGTCTTGGAGGCCCTGGAGATTCGATTTCGGGCTCTAGGCACAGTTCGTATCTCGTATCCGTTCCTGGGTATGGGTATTCTCATAACGGAAATCGCACCCGATCAGAAATTGCTTCTGGAACAACTCCTAGCCACGTTGGCCAAAGCCAACAACCTCGCCAAACCCGAAGTGACTCAGGACTGCAGCGCCGCGGACATGATCGTGGAAGCAGAGCCGATTGCCTTTCTCAATGAACTCAAGCGGTTCTTCGACAGCAAGGCGCTTCTCTCGCGCGAGGAGTTCTTCCGGATCGCCAAACGGTGCCGCCGATCCTGAGTCTCCTGATTTGGGAGTAAAATTGGGCCGGAGGCCGTTATGCGTACTTTCGGCCTAGCCTGCCTGCTTTGCCTGGTCCTGCTGCTTTCCAGCTGTGGCAATGTCTTCGTCCGTGCTAACTGGAACAGCGGTAACCAAACTGTGAGTGGGGTTGTCAGTATCGTGCAGCTCACGGTTGTGATCGACAGCAACAACGTCGCAACCCAAGTCACGGTTGTCACTCTTCTGGACAATCTGGAGGCTTCGAACTTCACTTTCTGTGGTGATCAAAGTATGAGGTTCCCGCCCGATCGGTTTGCCCAAGCAACATTCACACCCGGCCAGCCGTGCTCGACTCTGCTCAGCGTCATCATCAATATCTGAGTCAGGGCGGCCCGTTACTCCGGTGACGACATACGGCACGCCGAGTCTCTGGCCCCGGCCTTCATCCGCTATGATGAAAGGGTATGGCCAAATATCTCGTGACCGGCGCCGCCGGATTCATCGGATCATCTCTAGTGCACGCTCTCCTGGAGCGCGGCGACGAGGTGCGGGGTATCGACAACCTTGCCACCGGCAAGCGCGAAAACCTGGCTGACGCTCTGAAAAGGATGGACTTCCGCCAAGTGGACATCCTCGACCTGGATGCCACGCGCGTGGCCTGCCAAGGCGTGGATTACGTGCTGCATCAAGCCGCGATCCCGTCGGTTCCGAAGTCCGTGCTCGACCCGCTGGGCAGCAACCGCGCCAACGCGGATGGCACGCTCAACGTACTGGTGGCGGCGCGTGACGCTAAAGTAAAACGCGTGGTGTATGCCGCTTCGTCCTCAGCGTATGGGGATACGCCGACGCTCCCGAAACACGAAGCCATGAATCCGAACCCGATTTCGCCCTACGCTGTAGCTAAGCTGACCGGCGAGTACTACATGATTTCGTTTTACCGTTGCTATGGGCTGGAAACGGTCAGCTTGCGGTACTTCAATATTTTTGGTCCGCGGCAGGATCCGTCTTCTCCCTATTCCGGCGTGCTGGCCAAGTTCAGTTTGCAAATGCTTCGCGGCGAGCAGCCCATGATTTTTGGCGATGGCGAGCAAAGCCGCGACTTCAACTACATTGACAATGCCGTCTCCGCCAACCTGCTAGCCTGCTCGGCGCCGGCGGCAGAATGCGCGGGACGCATGTTTAACATCGCCACCGGCCGCCGCGCCACGCTGAACGAAACATTTGAGTTGCTGAAGCCACTGACGGGCTACACCGGAACTGTGAGGTATGGTCCGGAGCGCAGCGGAGATATCAAACACTCGCTTGCGGACATCACGCTGGCACAGAAACACCTTGGCTACAAGCCGCAGGTGAGTTTTGAGGAAGGTCTCCGCAAGACCGTAGAGTGGTATCGCAGCGAGGCCCGAGCCGCCGGGGCGTGACCATTCAGGTCGAGCCACTCGTACGCCTACTGGGCGAGAGCTTTTTTGAAGAAAGCGGCGACTTCCCTGTTGAAAGTGCCATCATTACGACGCAGGCCGCTGCTCTTCAGGGGCTGCCGGAGGTTCAGGTCTCCGGGAGTTCTCCCAGGCAATCAGTTCGTTGAGATCGTACTGGAATGGCCCATAGGACCGGAAGTTTTTCTCGTCGAATAGTCTCTTAACTCCACAGCCCAGGCAAACCTGATAGGCATGGTCCTGGGCGCGCACGGGCCAACTCATCCGGCGGTGCCAGCAGCCCCGCAACACCAACAACGCGACCCCAGCCAGACCGGTCGCCATCGCTCCGGCGGGCCATAACCAGGTGGATTTCCTTGGTCGTTCGGGTCTTTCCTGCTCTTCAGGGTCGCCCACAGAACTCCTAACTTCTGGTTCCAGCATATGACGAACTGGGCAGCCAGGGCAAATCCAGCTGCTCAAAGGTGCAACATAGTACCCCTGTACCATCGGACATTGCGGTATGTGCTGGAGGACATTACCCTTAAGACTAGAGTGCGTGGGTTTGCCGGGGCGAACCAAGGGCAATAACGAGCCCGATTGACAGCCGGCAGGCCGCGAATACCATTAACACGTAGGTTCACGCTCTCCCGCAATCCTGGCATGAGTGCCAATCCAACCCGCGTTGACTGGGAAGCGCTGCCGCGCGCTGCCGACTCCGCTTTTCCGCTGCAAGAGGGGAATCGTGTCCTCGAGTCGCTTGCGCGGCAGGAAGCGTTGCGGGCCCTGCTGGCATTCTCCGACCTGCACGAGCGAATCCGGATGCGCCGCGCCGAGGGTACAGCCTCAGCCTCCGATGTCGATTTGTTTCAGACCGAACGCTTCGTCCTGGACGAGGTGTTGCAACTGATTTGCGACCGGGCCCTGGCGATCACTCAGGCCGACGCTGTACTGGTTGCGCTCGGAGAAGGATCGGAACTGGTTTGCCGCGCGGCCGCTGGGACACTCGGAGGGGAGCGCGGTACACAGTTGCTGCGCGAATCCGAATTCCTTCAGGATTGCCTGGATTCAGGACGGATCCTGCGGTGCGATGACTGCGACGTAGACGCCCGCGTGGATCTCGATTTTTCTCGCCAGATTGGAGCACGCGCTACAGTTCTGGTTCCGCTGCGCGGTCAGCGCACTCGCTTTGGCGTGCTGCAGGCGTTTTCGAACGTTCCTTACGCTTTCAGCGATGATGACATCCGCTGCCTCGACCTGTTCGCCGAGTTGGTGCTTTCCGCCCTCAAGCCCGAGGATCAGGATCGGCGGCTGAATTGGCTGGCGGATGTGGTGGATGAGGTCCTGTATCCGAAGCCCGGAGCAACGGCGCAAGCGGCAACCAGCAACCTGGAGAATGAAATCGCGCCGCTCGCTCCTGAGCCTCGCCTCTCCGTCGATAGCATTCCCCTTCCCGAGACGGCAAGTGAGTTGTACACCGCCGCCGAAGCCGAGGATTTCGCGAGCCCTGGTTTCGTGACAGCGGGACCGGAAACCCCGGCAGAAGAATTCCCCGCCCCCGCCTTTCTAGTAAGCTTGCCCACAGCACGAACTCCGAATCCGGGTCTGAGTGTGGTGTTGATACTTGTAGCGGTCGCTGCTCTGTTTTCCGCGGGCGTGTGGTTTGGCATGCGGAATCGTGCGATGGAAACCACGGAAACTGTAAGTCCGCTGCAACCTGCCGTCAGGGAGACGTCGTCAACTGCGAGGGCTGCTCCGGTCTCCGATCACCTGATGGATCCGGCAAAACTCGAAGCAGGGACACCGACAATTTCTTCCTCAACCGAAAGCAAGTTGGGGGTTCTGCCGAAGGTCACCGGCATTCGCCACTGGTCGACACCGATGGGGAGCACCGTGGTCATTGATATGCAAGACCAGGCTCCCTACGAGGTACATCGCTTGATGTCGCCGGAGCGCATTTACTTCGATCTGCATGACACGGCACTGGCGCCGGAGCTGGATGGAAAGACGATCGACATCGGCGATACCTCGCTCACTCGCGTGCGGGTAGCGCAACCGGTCTCGGGTGTAACGCGCGTTGTGCTCGATACCCGCGATGGTTCGAATTTCTCGGTGAGCATGGAGTCCAACCCGAATCGGATGGTGGTTGAACTGCGCGGGAGCGACCGGGCGTTGGCAGCAAATCGCGCCAGAGTGCCCCCCACCGACGTGACCGTGTCGGCGAAGGCGTTGTCATCGCTAACGCTGAAGCCCGAAGACGATCAGCTGCGGGCGAAGGCTGGCAGATTCCGTATCGCGCTGGACGCTGGGCACGGTGGCTGGGACATGGGTACCGTCGGGCGCAAGGGATTGCTGGAAAAGGATCTGGTTCTCGACGTAACCCGGCGCCTGGGCAAGCTGTTACAGGCGCGCCTGGGAACGGAAGTTATCTTCACCCGCACCGGCGACGACTACCTCCCACTCGATCAGCGAGCTGACTTTGCTAACCAGGCACAAGCCGACCTGTTCGTCTCGGTGCACGCCAACTACAGCAGTTCGGCATCGGCGCGGGGCGTGGAGACTTACTACACGAACACCTTTTCGCCACCGGGATCGCGGGAAATTGAAAAGCGGGAGAGCGGAACCGTTCCGCAGCCGACTCCCGTGGCGCTTTCCGCCGGAGAATTACGCGAGAAGATTGACGAGTCGCGGCGTCTGGCGGCCAGCATCCAGCGATCGCTTTATGCAACGCTAGCAGCGAACAGCTCCGGCATTCGCGACCGCGGCGTCAAGGACTCGCAGTTCCTGGTGCTGACCGGCACAACCATGCCAGCGATTCTCACGGAAATTTCCTTTGTCAGTAGCCCTGCCGATGAACGCAATCTGCAAAGCGAAGCCTACCGCCAGCAGATCGCGGAGGCGCTTTACAAGGGCATCGCGCGCTACGAAGCCGCGTCGCATCGCGTCAAGATGGCTGAGATGCAGCCGAGCGCGGCGCAGCGATAAGCAGATCCCGAACTAACCCCCCGCCTCAGTGTCCTGATGGCGGCTTGAGGTTGGGATTTTCCACTCTCTGTTTTCGCTGGGCCTCCTGGATTGGCGGCATCAGAATGTCCCGCACGTAGTGCCAATACGGAACTAATTCCAGGGCTGAACGTGCATCTCGCTCGGCCGCATTCAGGTCTGGCGTGGTCCGGTTGAGATTGGACCACGCGAGATTCATCAACAATTCCGGCTCTCCCCAGGATGGCTCTAAAGGATCACTCGCAGCGCTCTTGTGGTTCCGGATCGTTTCGAGGCCTTTCTCGTACATTTCGATCGCTTTGTCCTGGCCACCGCCCCGCTCGACCGGAATGTACCAAAGGTTGGGACCCACCACCCAAAGCAACCGGGGATTGCCTGGGGCTGCCGCCTCGGCTTCCTTCCACACTTGCCTAACCTGTGCTCTCAACTCTTGCATCCGTGCAGGATCGTTCTGGCTTGTCCTCACGGAATAGCCGAGGAGGCTCACGCACGATAGTTGCCCGATCTTGGCATCCACGAAAGCAGGGTCTTTCTTGGCCGCCTCATCGAATTCGTCTAAGGCATGCTGCAGATCTTCCTGCAACTCTTTGGCGTCAACGTTGTCGTTGAATCCGTTGATCGCTCTGCGCCACAGGGCAAAACCGCTCCAGTATTGCACGCGCGTGCCCAGTTCCTTGTTTTCCAGAAACGGTGCCAGTTCTCCATGCAGGCGCTTTAGCGCAGAACGGTCCCCCTCATAATCAGCCCGTTGTATTTGGGTCACGATCCTGATTACCTGTTCACGCGATCGATCGGCTGCATAGGCGCCGAGTGCCGTCGTTACTGAAACGAGCAGGACGGCCAAGACTCTCACAATGCTTCCGCTCTCGCGCTCTGTAAAGTTCGGCGCTTGCATCGGAGTCTTCGCCGCCAGCGGGTCCCAATCGATTGCTATGTTATTCCTCCGCATGTATCGTGTCCTCTCTCCTCCGCGTTCCAACGTAGCCGCCGAAAACTCTGTTGAGCCAGGTGCTTTCGGTGAACCGGCAAGTTCTGTCGGTCAATCGCGAGGTGCAACTGGGCAGAAGCTGAGATAATTTGGACAATGATCGGCAAGGCTATCAAGCGCTACGCGATCGTCTTCGCCGCCTGGTTGCCGTTCTTCGCAATTTGGGTTTTGTACGCGATGGCGTACGCGCATTACCGATTGCCTGCCGCCCTGGTCACAAGCCTGATCTCGATGGGCAGTGCGAGCCTGCTTGGAATCGCTGCGTGGCACGTTTGCCAACGCTGGCCCTGGCCTCATCGGCTCGACCTGAAGTTCTACTTACAGCAAATCTTCTTTGCGTCGGTGTACTCAATTCTGTGGAGTATTTCGGTCGAAGTGCTTGGGTCGCTGCGGCGTGGAGCCAGCCTCTTCCAAGGTTTCTGGAAATCTCCCTTTCTCCCCTGGCAGCTTCTGACGGGAGTCTGGCTCTATGGGGTGTTCGCGGGAGTCTCCTATGCTGTGCAGACAAGGAATCGCTTGCACGAAAAGGAAACGCTTGCCGTGCGTGCTCAAGCGCTCGCGGCAGCAGCCCGCCTGGATGCGGTTCGCGCCCGCTTGAATCCACATTTCCTCTTCAATGCCCTTCACACGTTGGCCGCCCTGGTGAAGCTCCGCCCGACCCTGGCAGAAGGAGCCATCGAGCGCCTCGGGGACATGCTGCGCTACGCGCTGAAGGAAGATGGCCGTGAATTGGTGGATTTTTCCGAGGAGTACGACTTCACGCGTCAGTACCTTGCGTTCGAACAGCTTCGCTATGAAGACCGGCTGAAAGTGGATCTGCAAATTGAATCGGAGGCTTTCAACTTTGACATTCTCCCATTCTCGATGCAGACGTTGGCCGAGAATGCTGTGCACCATGCAATTTCCATACGCCCCGAAGGCGGGTCTATATGGATCAAGTGCTGCTGCACCGATGGCAGGCTTACGGTAAGCATTCGAGACGACGGACCTGGCGGTGGCTCAGATGCAGGCCACTCGCACCAGTTCGGGTTGCGTTCCCTGCGGGAACGTCTGGTGGCGGCCTATGGACCGTCTTCTGATCTGCGCGTTCATAGCAGTCCAGAGGGTTTCGAGGCCAGCTTTGTAGTTCCATCTGCTTCGGGATTACCAGTCGAGCGAGAGCGAGTCGGCGAAGACCTAGGCCAGCACCAATGAACGGCTCCATTCTGATCGCTGACGACGAGCCGCTGGCTCGACGCACCCTGCGAGAACATCTCCGCAACCTGGGCTGGGTCGGCCCGATTCACGAGGCCCACGATGGCAACACGGCCATTGCGGTCGCGAACAACCAAAGGCCTGACCTGGTGTTTCTCGATATCGTGATGCCGGGCGCCACAGGATTAGAGGTCCTCGAGCAGCTTGACTATGAGCCGAAGGTCATCTTCACTACGGCTCATGATCAATACGCCGTCACCGCATTTGAACTTGGTGCTCTCGATTATCTGCTGAAGCCATTTGGACGCGACCGGCTGGAACGGGTCGTGCATCGAGCGCAAGCTGCGCTAAACGGGTCCGCGGCCCCGCTGCTCACCCGCGCAAGAGAATCGCTCGAACAGGTACGGGCGCTTTCAAGAATCTTCGTCCGCGACGGTAACCGGATTGTTCCAATCCCATTGGCAAGTCTGGAACGCATACAAGGAGCCGATGATTACGCGACGATTTGCACCGCCACGAAAGAGTACCTCGTCAGCATCCGGCTGTCGGATCTCGAGGCGCACCTCGGGAGAGCAAATTTCTTGCGGATCCACCGATCGCACCTCATCAACCTTGAATATGTGACATCGATTGAGCCGTACGATGCCGCACGCCTCGAGGTGGTGATGAAGAGCGGTACGCGGATCATCGCCAGCCGAACCGGCTCGAAACGTCTACGTGATTTGACTCTCTGAGACCGAGAGCGGAAATAAGCAGCCCTAGTTTGTTCCGCCCACTCCCCCGTACTTTTGCAGCCACTTCAATTCCTCGCGGACTTTGATCTTGCCGTGCCAAGGGTTCTTGGCAAGCGAGTGGCCTTCACCAGGGAAGATGAGCAGTTCGCTTGGGATATTCAACTCATGCAGAGCGCGGTCGAGCAGATAATTTTCGAGCACGGCAACTCGGATGTCGTCCGCACCGCCGACCATGTGCGTGGGCGTTCGAACTTTGTCGACCTGATAGATCGCACCTTCGCTGCGATAGCGGTCGGGAACTTCCCAAGGATGCCCGCCCATGAAATAGACATCGTCGAAGCCCGTGTCGTCGTTGCCCCAGTTGGCAATGTGTTCCACGGCGCCGGCCCCGGTCACCGCCGCTTTGAAGCGGGTAGTCTGCGTGATCAGCCAGTTAGTCATGTAGCCGCCGTAGCTGTAGCCGCCTACGCTGAGGCGGTTCGCATCGGCGATGCCGTCTTTCACCAGCGCATCCACACCGGTCAGGATATCCTTCCCGGGACGGGAAACGATCTCGGGCACAATCTGCAGCGCGAACTTGTCGCCGTAGCCGGTTGAGCCGCGGTAATTCGGTTCGAACACCAGCCAGCCGGCGGTGGCGGCGAGACGATCCCATTGATACCAATCGGCTTCGAAGATGTTGCCATCGGCGCCCTGGGGACCTCCGTGGATGAGTACGAACATCGGCAGGTTCTTCGCTTCAAATTTTCCGGGCGGATACATCAGCATGCCTTCCAAGGGCGTGCCGTCGTCAGAAGTCCAGCGATAGGGCTTGGCTTTGGGCAGATCGCGTTCCGTGAACAGTTTGTTGAAGGACGTAATTGGCCGCGCCTGCGTAATTTTGTCGGGACCGTCGGCGATGTACACCTCGGTTGGGCGCTCGATGGCGGAATACACAAATGCGAGCCGTGAGGACCTCCAGGCCGACGCCGGCAGCTGGTAGGTGCCATCCCATCCGGTGCGTTTGACAATCGGAGCCTTCGGATTTGCCTGCGAATTGAGCTGTACCTCGGTCCCAATCCGGCAGGTGCACAACACAGAACCATCCGCTCGTACGGTGTAGTTCTCGACATCGCCCTTGTAGTCGGCAAACCAGCGTTGCAATTCGCCGCTGCTGGCGTCTATCCAGTACAGGCGCGGCTGATTGTCTTCGTATTTTCCTTCCGCCGACCCAAGCACGGTGCGAAAAAAGAGGTGCCGACTGTCGGCAGCCCATTGCAAGTTCCCTTCTTCCGCCTCATTGCGGGTGAGTCGGCTCGGAGATACTTCCCCTGCGCCACTCGCTAGGGTGACAACGTAGAGTTCGAAATCCTCGACTTTTTCGTTCCGTTGCGAAACGGACGTGCTCTTAAAAGCCAGTCGGCTGCCATCGCGGGCGATCACCAGATCGTCGGCGCGAAGCGTGGTCCTGGCAACGACTACTGCCCCCGGCGTGGCTCCGGAGTCTTTCTCGGCTTCCGGCGCTTCTTTCGCACCGAGCGCAGCGTGGCGGGCGAGGGCCTCGGCGAGGCCCATGCGGAAAATCACGTCGCCACGCTCATCGCTGCGGAAGCGGATCACATCTTTCCAGTCTTTCTTGCGGGCGTCGTTCTGGTCCTTGGTCCAAGGCTGGCGAGTGGCGAAATAGATCGACTTCGAGTCCGGGGCCCAAGCAAACGTGTGTACTTCCTCGTCGCCAGAAGTGATCGCGAATGCCTCTCCTCCGTTGGGCGAGATTAGAAACAGTTGCGAGACTTCTTTTTCCTTCTCGCCCGCGTCTCCATCTTTTCCGCCGGCGCTCTTGCGCTCGGAGAGGAAAGCGATCCACTGTCCGTCAGGCGACCATTGCGGACCGCTGTCGTGGCCGGATTGTGTCAACTGGATCAGGCTGCCACCGTCCCCGTTGATGCGGTAGAACCACAATTCCGAGCGAAAGATCTGCTGATCCCAGTCGGCTTTCTCGATGTCGAATACGACCGAGTTTCCGTCAGGAGATAGTTTGACGCTGCTGAAGCTGACGGAATTGAAGAATTCGTCGAATCCGATCTTGGGCTTTGTGACTTGCGCAAAGACCAGGGCTGACGCCAGAAGTGACCCGAAGACAAGAATTGGTGTGCGCATAGTTTGGAGAAAAGAGAGGTATACACTGCGCGTGCAGGTTGTGGCAACCACGGTAGTGGTGCAGTTTGAAGCGAGACTCGTATCAGGGTATGCCTTCAGGCATGCCGCCAAGAGCAGTAGAGTGCGTAGGCTTTAGCCGCTGTGCCGCGACGGGGCAAGCCCCGGCTCAAGCCGTACCGACTTGTGGCCTTGGGTGGCATCGCTGAAGCGATGCCCGGACACGGATCTTTTCTCAAACTGCACCATTACCCACGTTGCGGCTATTCAATCTTTGTGCGTGTCAATGTCTCGAGGTCATCCTTCAGCCCCAGATATTCCCAGCGCTGTAATGCTATCGGAACGTTGCCGTTGAGCCAACGGAAATCGTGAAAGGCTTTCAAGTCAAACTTTTCGCCCTGGTGGGCGCGTGTTTCGGTGCGGG
>JACXTT010001486.1_pt1 | contig 38885 bp, 32 predicted proteins | sample 9270951 | NCBI WGS metagenome assembly JACXTT01 (sample SAMN15532306, study PRJNA645909) | rock metagenome | isolation source: weathered quartz diorite | place: Puerto Rico | collected 2017-06-21
ATCGTTGTTTTCTTGGCAAAGAATTAGCCGCAAGCAAACGTAAGCTTCCAGAAATGAACTACTTATTGTGATCACTGCGGATCTCATTGACTGTGGTTGCGGCGTCAGCCGCGCTGGGTTCGTCAGTTGGAAAGTGCTCTCAAGCTCATCCTCATGGTTCTGGCCTGCCCCGCTGGGCGGCAGAAAGGCTAAGCGTTTTAACCAGAGATTTACGGATTGCCGTCATGAGCCGGGTCAGAGAAACCGGTCCACCCTTCGCCGGCCAATGTGAGCCGTTCATCCGCACGATAAATCCACGCGAATGAAACGGCGTTTGGAGCACCCTCTCAACCATCAACCATCAACCATCAACCATCCTGTGGTAATCCTTGATAGAAAATCGCAAGTCTGGTTTCATAAACCTATGGAATCAGAGCTACTTACAAGAATCAATCGTGCAAGATCGAATGCACGGTCCTTGTCCCAACCACACTGTTAGGTGTCTCAGCGCATCAACATACGAAGCAGCCATCGGCGGTGTCATTCGAGTAAATGAAGACTGCAATCAGATTGTGGATGTTGGTGGTCACCTTGATCGCGGGCGCGCACGCTGCGGACGACATAAAGCTCGAGCCCACTGCACGGTGGCATCTGGATTTCCCTGATCTGCCCGACACTTTGGCGAGTTTGGCAAGACTGGAGAAGCGTTCTGCTCAACTCACAGTTTGGTTGCCGACAAATTACTCCCCTGAAGGGAAATTTCCCATTTTTCTGATCCTCGACGGCTATGATGGCGGTTTTGGGGACAGACTTCCTCTGCGTCCCGGCACAGTCGGCTCGAACGACTTCATCTATGTGAACCTTCCATTGTTCAGGAGCACCTACACCGGCACGAACGATTCTCTGATTGTAACAATGGAGGACTACGACACCATGAGTCGCGCCTATCGCGTCATGCTTCAGAAGTTGTTCGATACTGTTCCAAACATCACCGCGGAGCGAAGCGCCTTGGGAGGGTTCTCTAATGGCGCACACGCCCTTGGAGTGCTATTAGCGCGGCGAGACGGGTTTATCTTGCAGCATTTCCAGTCGTTTTACCTGATAGAAGGAGGTTTTGGCTCTCTTGCGGCATGCGTAGCGATGCCGGGTGTCGCTCCCGCACTGAAGCAATCCCGCATCCTCCTGATGTATGGAGACCAGCCACTCCCCGATGACGATCCCACACGAATCGTCAATGACCACCTCGCTCGCGCGTGCGCTTTGAGGGCAAAGCAGAATCACTTCGATCTGACATCTGTCGTGATGCGTGGCTACGGACATCGGTTGCCAACCGAATACGAGCACGTGCTTGAAGCATGGATTCGTGGGGAGAGGTTGCCAGAGCCGAAAGAGAAGTAGCGCATGTTCCAGATCAGTCAGACATCTAACATCGCGCACGCACTGGACGCGGGGTGGCGCCTCTGTTTCAATCGAGCATCATTGACCCGCGCCAGTGATGCGCATCGTTAAGCTGAATCGCTCCATGCCTATCTCCCAGAACCTGCGCTTTACTGCATCGGTGCCAAAGGACGGCGAGTTCGAGCATCCGCCCGGAGCTTTGCTGATGAGGGGTCTGTCTCGCGAGTTGGCTGCGGCGGGGTGGAGCACTGACGAGATGGACAATTGGCGGGACTGCGGATGGTCGGTGGTATGCCGTCGGGATTCTTCTGAGCTCGAGGCAGTGGCGAGTTGGGTCGAGCGCGGCTACTGGATGTTGCAGCTCAGTCCGCGGCGGGCGCCTGGATTCATCGGGCGACTGTTCGGTGCCAAGCCATCGGCCACACCAGCCGACGTTCACCAGTTGGCTATTGCCGTTCACCGTGCCCTTTCTACATTGCAGTATCTCGGCAGTCCGCAGTGGCGCTGGGACGGATTTCCAGATGACCAGCATTCGACACCAGAACCACAGGCGGCTTAACCAGACTGCTTCAGGCAACGGCGCGATTGCGTCGATGTTGTATGTCGAACGCCCTGGTCGCGCCGCGCCTGAGCCGCGTTGTTATGTGTCATGAAGACATCCGGAGCCAAGTTCCCTTGCGCGTGCTGCGGATATCTTACACTCACCGACACGCCAGGCAGCTACGAAATCTGCGATGTCTGCTTTTGGGACGATGATCCCGTGCAGTTGCTCGATCCTTGGTATGAGGGCGGCGCGAACAAGGTCTCGCTCCAACAGGCCCAGGAGAACTTCTCTCGGTTTGCAGTCAGCGAGCAACGGTTCAAGAAGAACGTAAAGGGTGTTCTTGCCGGAGACGTCCGCGATCAGTCATGGAGGCCCGTCGCCGAGACGGACCGAAAACATGTCACCACTCCAGCGGCACTCGCGAAGGAAAAACCAAATGGGAATTGGCCATGGTATTATTGGCGGCACTAACACATAACAAGCCACATTCACTGGACGCGGCGACGACGCCCAGGTTTCATATTGAAGATCACTGCCGCCGCGCCAGTGATGTGGGTCGTTAGGCGGACATCGCACGCGCCATGAACATCCAACGCACAGAAAAGCGCATCGCCCTCTACCTGCTGCTTCCGGCTCTGGTGTTCTACCTCGGCTTGCGGCTGTTCGCGCAGTATCGACACGTGGACGTTTACGTCAGCCGCCAGGCACCGATGCCTGCCGAGCTTGCCGCAAGTCTTCATGTCGAAGAGCACAAGATTGACCGGACAGTTACCATTGAGTCGCCCTACGACAGCGCGAGCGACAAGATTCTGACGCCAACAGAGATTCGACGGGTGCGTTCGGCGGTAGCTTGGAGCCGGGCGATGCCAGCGTTCATTGATTCACTGAGCATCCAGAGTCCGACGCGCGTCTTGGCACGTCGCACCACCAGTCGCGTCATTCTTGAGTTTCAGCTTGTCAGGCGTGGTGACCGTTGGCTGATTGAGAGCGCGACCCGCAGTCAGCTTGCTCGCCGCACAGCACAGAGCGATTGAGTATGTCAAAGGATTGGTCGGCTAACGAAACGCTGGACCGAATGCCGAGGAGCGCGGTCAGCCGCAAGTTCCAGTGCGCTCATCCTTGGCGCGCTCCTCGTCATCGGTCAGCTTTGCGGTAGCAGTAGCGGCAACCGATGTGCGATGTCGCGATCCGCTGTGATGACGGTGACTTCCTGACCATGGCGCTGCTCGGCGGGTCAAACCCTGGTATCGGCCCGACCAACCAGGGCCGGTCAAGGAACTGCCGCTATCGCCTGGCCGCATCGCGGTGAGTGGCGGCGATTATTAAACAGTCGGGAAAGAACGATGCTGGTACGATGCCGAAAACGGCAGGTTCGATGGCCAATCGCACTGAACAGGGTAAAGGCCGCGAGGCTCTCCTTCGCGCGCTACCGTCAGCCCGTTTCTACGACGTTGGGGGACGGCAGTTGATGCTCTACGCCTCGGGCACCGGAGGTCCGGTCGTGGTTTTCTTGCCGGGAGCCGGCGTCACCGGTCTTGGCTATCTGAATCTCCACGAGCAGGCCGCCCGGTTTACGACGTCCCTGCTTTACGACCGCGCGGGAACCGGGTGGAGCGACCACGCTGAACTTCCACGCAGCGCAACCGATGTCACGGATGAACTTCGGTTACTGTTGCGCGCCGCCGCCGTGCCGGCGCCTTACGTCTGCGTCGGCCACTCGCTGGGCGGCATCTACGCGCGCCGTTTTGCACAGCGCTTTCCGGCGGACGTTGCCGGCCTCGTATTTTTGGACCCGGGTCACGAGGATTATACGACCAAAATGCCAAAGCCATCGCTCCGCGAACGGATGCGCACGAGCCTGGCCCTCTTCCGCGTCCTGCTGCGATTCAAGCGGCTCTATCGCGGCTACTTCGAACGCATGTTTGCCGGCTGGCCGGCGCCGGTCCGCGATTTGCTCTTCGAATACCACCGCAAGTCGTGGCGCGTCGGCCTGAAAGAGGCCAGGAACTTCGAGAGCATCTGCGACGAGATCCGCCGCGGCGGCGACATGCCCGATGTCCCGTTGATCGTGCTCACTGGCATGGGCATCGATCCCTTCCGAGCCATGTTCGCGACCGAAGCCTCGCAGCGCCAGTTGAACGACATCAAGTTGGACATCAACCGCGCCATTGCCAATTCCGTGCCCCACGGTGAACAGCGCGCGCTGGAAAACGCCGCGCACGCCACTTTCCACGTTGACCGCCCGGACGCCGTGGTCCGGGCGATTCGCGACGTGCTCGACAGGGTGCACAACTTACGCCCGTCCGAACTTGTGGTTAAACTGCCGGGGAGCGGACAAACGGAACATGCTGAATAACGAGCCGAACAACCCGATGCAGTTGACCGGGCCGGCATTCTGGTTTTCTGTGGGAGGAAGTCTTTGCCGCCGGCCCGGCCACTGATCCGAAGCGTTAGCGGAACCCATCGGAAAGTCAGATCTATACAGCGAGAAGATTTCACATGAGTTTAGATATTCATCAAATTGCAGAAGCGTTCTCCAGTCACAGATTCGCCGTGACATACCCGTACATGGCCGACGAAATCAAATGGAACATCGTTGGTAGGGCAGAACTCCTAGGTCGAGAGGCGGTCATCTATAGATGCGCCGAGGCGGCGAAATTGTGCAGCGCCTTCAACAACTACACAAGTCTCCGTGCGGATTGAGTTGAACAAACCGTACTTACACTCCAGGCTTTCATCACTGCAGCCTGAGGAAAAAAGTAAATGACCGCCAAAGACATCGTCGCCGAGCTCAAGAAGTTCGCCAACGCACAAACCAGGAAAACCTGGATCAACCACGGCGCCCAGGAACCGTGCCTCGGCGTGAAAATTGCCGACATGAAGAAGATCCAGAAACGCGTCAAGAGGGACTACCAGCTCGCTTTGGATCTCTACGACACCGGCATCGCCGACGCGATGTACCTCGCCGGACTGATCGCGGACGATGCGAAGATGACCAAAAAGGACCTGCAAAAATGGATTGAAGGCGCCACCAGTCCCTGGGTCGCCGAATACTCGGTCCCGTGGGTGGCGTCCGCGGGCCCGCATGGCCGGGAGATGGCCTTGAAGTGGATCGAATCCAGGGACGAAACCATCGCCGCGGCCGGTTGGCAGACTTACAGCAGCATTGTCGCCATCAAGGACGACGCGGATCTCGACCTTGCCGAGATCAAGTCGCTCCTGCAGCGGGCGGCCAAATCGATCCACGAGCAGCCCAATCGCGTCAAATACGTGATGAACAGTTTCATCATTGCGGTCGCCTGCCACGTCAAACCGCTCCACCCGCTCGCGGTCGCTGCGGCCAATGGCATCGGCAAGGTTGCCATGGACCTGGTCGGGGATTGCACTGTTCCGTTCGCGCCCGATCGTATCAAGCAATTCGAAGCACGCTGCCCGATCGGCAAGAAACGCAAGTCGCCGAAGTGCTGATCGAACTTCGTTCTAACCGGAGAAGTTGAAAGAGGATGGGAGGGTGGACGTACTCAATATCCGGCCCGTCTAACCGGAATCCCGAACCCATTCCGCACTCCCAACCTTGGATTTGAGCTTGAGACTTTCGAATATTGGCCTTAGAGGTTAGGTATTCATGGCGAGTCCGCCCAAACCCACGCTGGATGACCTGCGCATCGAGCGCAAAAGCAAGCCAGACTCGTCTTCCCGAATCTGGTTGCTGGCTGTTGCGCTACTTTTGTTCGCCTTTTTCGCAGGCGCTGCGTGGCGGTTCCTTCGACCGAAAGCTGTTCCGGTGCGGACCGTCGTGGCTTCCGCCGTCACAGGTCCGGGCGTGGAGCGCACGGTGCTGAACGCTTCCGGCTACGTCACCGCAAGGCGCGAAGCGACCGTGTCCTCGAAAGTCACCGGCAAAGTCGTCGAGGTGCTCATCGAGGAAGGGATGAAAGTACAGGAAGGCCAGGTCCTGGCCCGGCTCGACGACACGAATGTCAAGGCGAGCTTGCGTCTGGCTGAAGCGCAATTGGAATCGGCCCAGAAGGCGCTGGAAGAAACACGCGTGCGGATTACAGAGGCCGACCAGGAATTGCGCCGTATCACTGACCTGCTGCGCAACAAAATCGCCACTCAAGCGGATCTCGACCACGCTGAGGCCGCATCGCATGCGCTCAAAGCCAAGCTGCAACAGCAACAGGCTGACGTCATCGTCGCGGAGCGACAAGTGGCGTCCTGGCAGCAGCAGTTGGAGGACACAATCATTCGCTCCCCGTTTGCCGGTATTGCGACCTCGAAAAACGCCCAGCCAGGCGAAATGATTTCTCCTGTCTCCGCTGGCGGCGGATTTACCCGGACCGGCATCGGGACGATCGTGGACATGAAATCGCTGGAGATTGAAATTGACGTCAACGAAAGCTACATTAATCGCGTCGAAGCCGGCCAGCCGGTTGAAGCGACACTGGACGCTTATCCCGATTGGAAAATACCCTGCAAAGTGATCGCGATTATTCCGACGGCTGACCGCCAAAAATCGACCGTGAAAGTCCGTGTCAGCTTCGACAAGCTGGACTCGCGCATCTTGCCTGAAATGAGCGCGAAGGTGGCTTTCCGGGATACGGGTTCACCGAGCGCCGGGGCGAGTCGCGCGGTGAAACTGCCCAAAACTGTGCTCCAGCAGCAGGAGGGCCGCGATGTGGTGTTGGTCGTGCAGAATGGCCGCGCTGAGCGCCGCGCGGTGACCGTCAGCAGCATAATGGATGACGAAGTGCTCGTGAGCGCAGGAATTACTGCGGGCGAGCGCGTCATTGTGAATGCCCCGCAGGGCCTGGCCGATGGCAGCCTCGTCAAGGAATCCTCCCCCTAACCCCCTACCCATTTCTCATCGTACTCGTACTCTTAATCATACTCTTAATCTTTCTCCTAATCGTAATCTCGCTCTCCCCAATCCATGAACAGACCACCTTTGGTTCTCGTTTCGCCAGACATCGAGGCGAAAGGGAAAGAGTTTGGGGATCGCTCGATCAGCCTTTCCGGCAATTACGCTCGAGCGCTCATGGCTGCGGGAGCGGTTCCGGTTGCGCTGGCGGCCAGCAGGTCACGGGACCTGATAGCCGAATCCGTCCGGCGCTGCGACGGGGTGTTGCTCACCGGGGGCGATGATGTTGCGCCAGGTTTGTACGCCAACGGCCTGCCCGCGCGCGTGCGCCGCACGGTGGAAGTGACGCCGGACGGCGGGGAGCGGGACCTGAGCGAGCTGTTTCTCATCGATGAGGTCTTCCGCCATGGCAAGCCGCTGCTGGCCATCTGCCGCGGGCATCAGTTGCTCAATGTTGCGCTCGGGGGCACGCTGGTGGCCGATATCCGCTCTCAGGTCCGCGGAGCGCTGAACCATCGGCGTATGGACAAGCGAGACCAGGTCGTGCATGATGCCCGGTTGACAGCGGGTTCTGGACTGTCCAAGATAACGGGCAGACAGACGCTCGGCGTGAACAGTACGCATCACCAGGCTCTGGCACGGGTCGCGCCTCCGTTGCAGGTGGCGGCGGCAAGCGTGGACGGGATAATCGAGAGCACTGAGCTAAAGCCGGGCGCGGCCCGGTTGCTGCCGTTTCTGCTGACTGTGCAGTTTCATCCGGAGCGCCTGGTGGGGCGGCATCCGGAACATTTGGCGATCTTCCGCGCATTCGCCCGGGCCTGCATCGCCAACCGCAAACAGAATCTATGAAGGGAAACATTTTAGTGGTCGATGATGATGCAACCCTACGCGAGTTGCTGAATCACATATTGCGCGAGGGTTATCAAATCGCGGAAGCAGAGAGCGGGGCGGCGTTGAAACAGGCCTTCTCCCGGCCTCAACCCGACATAATCTTGCTCGATATCAAGCTTCCGGATGCCGATGGCCTGGACCTGCTGCCGCAAATCAAGAAGCAATGGCCGGCGACCGAAGTGATCGTGATGACTGGCAACGCCACGTTCGACGCAGCGGTCGAAGCCACAAAACGTGGGGCGTACCATTTCATCAACAAACCCTTCGAAGCACAGGGTCTTCAGGTCACCGTCGAACGGGCTCTCGAACACAAGCAACAAAACGAGTCGAATAGTTCGCTGCGCCGCGCGCTTTCGACGATGAGCGGGGGTGCCACGCCGGTGTTTCAGAGCTCCGCTATGCAAAACGTCGTGCGCACGGTTGAACGCGTTGCGCCCAGCGATGTCTCGATTCTCATCACCGGCGAGAGCGGCACCGGCAAGGAGGTCATCGCCGACTTGATCCATGCGCTGAGTCCGCGGAGCAAGGCTAAGATTATCAAGATCAATTGCGCTGCCCTTCCGCGCGAACTGATCGAAAGCGAATTGTTCGGCTCCGTCAAAGGCGCCTTCACCGGGGCCTACGCCGACCGCGAAGGGTTTTTCCGGCAGGCGGAGGGCGGGACTCTCTTTTTGGACGAGATATCCGAAATGCCCGTTGATACACAAAGCAAGCTCCTCCGCGTACTGCAGGATCAGGAAGTGCGCCCGGTTGGCGGGAAGACCAGTTACAAGACCAATTGCCGGTTGCTGGCCGCCACCAATCGCAAAACCGAAGAGGCCATTAGCGATGGCAAACTGCGGGAGGATTTGTTTTATCGCATCAGCGCGATCACCGTGTACCTGACGCCGCTGCGCGAACGCCGGGAGGACATCCTGCCGCTGGCCGAGTCGTTCCTGACGCGATTTGCCGCGCAGGCGAACCGCGTCCTCCGCGGTTTCACGCCTGCGGCGGTTGAGCGGCTGACGGCGTTCGATTGGCCCGGCAACGTGCGCCAGCTCCAGAACGAGGTGCAACGCGCCGTGCTGCTCTGCGAAGGCGGCCAGGTGGACGCGTCGGATTTGTCGATCACCAGCGCCCGTAACGCCACGGAGGGCGGTTCGGACACAAACTTCACTTTGCTCGAAGGGGTCGAGCGCAATGCGATCGTGCAGATGCTCAAGGAGACTGGCGGCAACAAACTCGAAACCGCCAAACGCCTCGGCATCGGCCGCCAGACGCTTTATAACAAGATTAAGGCGTACGGCATCGAGGTTTAAGGAGCGCGGATTCGAGACACGTCGGCGGCTACGACTTTTTACGCTCGTTGAATTGGCCTGGGAGGTCTAAGGAGTTCACTTTCCGAGATAACCGCCGATTCCTTCTCGAAACGGCACCTGTGCGAGGTTGAAAGCTTTGTTCGCCGGCCCCGGATTTCCGATATTATCCTCGTGCAGCATAATCAGTTGGTCGCGGTTGAGCGGAGCGGGCTTTCGGAACAGGCGAGGATAAATGAATTCCAGCATGGCAGCCTGTCGGCGAGCCAAGCCTTCGGGAACACGGAATTTGAACCTTGTCCGACCCATGGCGCGGCAGATTTCATCTACGATCTGCGCCAGGGTGAGAGACTCCGGCCCACACAAGTCAAAGGTCTGGCCGATGGAACGGGGCTCGGCGACCGAACGCACGAATGCGCTGGCGACGGTTTCGACGGCTACAGGCTGAAAGCGGGCGCGGTCGCCAGCAAGGACGGGAATGACCGGCGAAAACCGAATCAGTTTGGCGAACAGGTTGACGAACCGATCGTCCAGGCCGTAAATTACCGAAGGCCGAAAGATGGTGTAGTCAATGTCGCTTTGGCGTACGGCCTCTTCCGCCGCCCACTTCGATTGATGATAGCGCGAGAGGGCGTCGGCACGCGTGCCGAGCGAGCTCATGTGGATGAATCGCCCGACCCCTGCTTCCTGAGCGGCGGCCACGATGTTCTGCGTGCCAGTAGTGTGGACATTTTCGAAAGTGTTCTGGCGGAACTCGCTTATAATCCCGACCAGGTGAATTACTGCGTGCATCCCGTTCAATGCGCCTGCCAGCGAAGCTGAGTCCAGTACGTTCCCAACGTGAAGCTCGGCGTCGAAGCGCGAGGCGACCTCCTGCGCGCTCTCCGATTCCGGGTCGCGCACCAGCAGGCGGAGCCGGCGGCCTTCTGCGTGGAGCTGCCGGACGATTTCGCTGCCGACGAAACCAGTGGCTCCTGTGACGAAGATTTTCACAAGAGGACCTTGGAGCAAGGGTCCTGCGGAATTACAGGAAATAGGGCCGCGGCTGTTGCAGCATTCCCACGTTCGCAGACTCCGTCTTTCCGAAGCTCGGTCATGCGATCACTCCAGCCACCCAAATCAATTTGCTCCGGCACAAAGCCGCTCGGCCAGTAGGACGGCAGATTCTTGATCGGCAATCGACTCATTGGCGCAGGATACTGCGCCGAAAGCGCTTGGAAACTGCTATTTCTCCCGTTGATTGACAAAGTCCTTTCAGCCCTTTAAGGCGGCTGAGCATTTGCCGGAGGAATACTTTTGGTGTATCGCTGGCTGTCGAAACCATGTTCAAGCGTCGCCTCAAGATATCGCATTTGGCGGTGATCGCCCTGTGCTCAGGCCTCTGCTGCTTCAGCGTCATTTGGGCCACCGGCGAGCGCGGGTTGCCGGCCCAGGAAGGCATCCAGAACTTTGGAAAGGTCAATGATGGTTTATTTCGCGGCGCTCAACCAGATAGCGCCAGCATTAGCAATCTCGCTCGTCTCAGCGTCAAAACGATCATCAACCTGCGAATGCCCGACGAAGGTTGGAAGGACGAGGAGAGCCAAGCTCGTGCCCACGGCATCCTATACACCAACCTGCCGCTGCACCCGTTGGGCAAGCCGACGGACGAACAAGTCCGCAAGGTTTTATCTTTGATCCAAACCCTGCCAGGGCCGGTCTTCATCCATTGCCAGCACGGTTGCGATCGCACGGGGACCATCATCGCCTGCTATCGAATCGCGCGCGATCATTGGTCGTACGATGAATCAATGCGTGAGGCCGAGCGTTACGGCCTCTCTCCTCTTGAGCGCGGAATGAGAGATTACATCAAAGATTTCGCTAAAGGCATGTCGCGGCCACAGCAAAAGTAATTCGCACCTCTTGCCCCTAAAAAATTCAAATCGGATCAGAGCCTTGGTCTGCCGCGTTACGGCGTTGTCGGGACCGCAGCGGAGGTCGAGCGTTCGGCCCCGCTGCCCGGCTCTGCCAGGATTATGCAGGCGGCGGCAAGACCGAGGACGCCGCAGAGCGTCCACACGGCGGTGGGGCTAACAGAGTATAGAAGCAGACCGAGGCTCGGGCCGCAGACGAAAGCCAACGACCAAACCAATCCGTAGGTTCCCATGTACAACCCGCGCTGATGCGCCGGAGCCAGGTCAGCCACGTAGGCGGCAGCGACGGGCATGGCGATCATTTCACCGAGCGTAAACAACAGGGTCGTGAGCGCGAGCAGCGGCAGCGTGCGGACCAACACATTCGAGGCGAACCCGAATCCGATGAGCAAAAAACCGAGCGCCATCATCCGGCGAGTGGGGAAGCGTTTGGTGATGACCGTCAACGGCAGTTCACACAAAACCACGAGCGCGCCGTTCAACGAAATCAGCATTCCGTAAATTGCGGCAGAGAACCCGCTCCGGGTGATTTCCAAGCTCATGGTCGAGAGGACCTGCACAAAAACCAGTCCGATGACCAGCGAGCCACACAACACCTGACGGAACCGCCGGTCGTTGCGCAGGACACGGAGGGTTTCACGAATTGAGCTTTCAGCCCGGGTTTGGTGCAATCCCGCGGGCAAGGCAAAAAACGCCACGAGCCCGTAGAGAACGGATGTCGCCGCGTCGCCGATAAAGAGCCAAGTGAAAGAGTACTGGGCCAAAAAGCCTGCCATGGCCGGGCCGAACGCAAAACCCGCGTTGAATGACATGCGGTAGGCTGCATAAGCGGTTACTCGCTGCCCGGCCGGCACAAGGTCAGCCAGCAAGGCGCTGCTGGCGGGCCGGTACAGTTCACCCGTCAATCCCACGATCCCCGAGAACGCGATCATCATTGGCAACGTGCGGGCGCGGGAGAGGCACAACATCGTGAGCGCGCCAGAGAACATCGAGAGCACGATGGTTTTTCGACGCCCGAGCCGATCGGCCAAATGGCCACCAACGATGGAGGCGCAGAGGCTGCCAATGCCGTATGCCGCGATCGCCAAGCCCGCCTGCGCGGTCGAATAGCCCAGCCGGGTCATGTAAATCGTCAGGAACGGCAGCACGAAGGCGCCAAACTTGTTCAGGAATGTTCCAAAGAAAAGGATCCAGGCGCCGCGCGGCAGGGCGCGCAGACCTTCCCGGAGGCTGACTTGTGTCTCATTCATTGTTCGAACGGCACCGACCGGCTGAACATGCGGCCAATTAAAAAACCCACCGGCCTTTCAGCAGGTGGGTTGCAAAAAATCAGGTGGTCAGTACTTACAGAGATTCTTCACCCCAACCGCTGCCATGGCGCTCGACCATAAAGGCCGCCAGGCGCCAGCAGGCCGAGCGGTACGCACGGCCATCGGGCGTGCGCGTCGGCTTGGATTGAGGAGTAATGCTCATTTCGCGGCGCTAATCTACAATCGTTCGAGCGCTCGTCAAATATTTTTTGCTGTGGCGGAACGTGGCGGGCGCATGACCCTACCACCATCGGAAGGTTCGCGACAGGAGTGTGCCCGTTCCCGGGCGCAGCAACTCCCGATGGACTGAACGTACTGGAATTCCGGGAACCGTTCCGCCTCGCCCCGATGCTGCGCCCCGGGGACGGGCGCTCTCCGGAGGCGTCGAGATGCGCGCGGGCTTGACGGCGCAGCACGCTTTCGGTCAACTTCGCGCACTTCGTGCGCCGTGCCGCGGCTGCCGCCGGGACGGACTGAACCATGAAACTGAGTCCCACGCAGTCTTTGGCCGGCATTCTCGAGCCGGTCTTTACGATTCGCACTGAAGAGGATCTTGGTACCGGTGATACCGAAGGTGTGCGACAGATGATTGATTGGTGTCATCGGCGGGGATTGAATGTCTTTCAAACCCTGCCGATCAATGAAGTCAGCGAGGACAACAGCCCGTATGACGCGCTCAGTTCGCTGGCGCTCGAACCAACCACGATCGCGCTTTCGCCGAGACTTGTACCTGATTTGACCACCGACCAGTTCCGCAAACTCGCGACCACGAACCTCCTGAAGGAATTGCGACAGGGCCCGGTGAACTATCCCAAAGTGAAAGCCCTCAAACGCAAATTGCTCGAGGCCGCCTTTGGCACGTTTCTACAGCGCCAGTTCAATCGGGAGACCGCGCGTGCGGCGCAATTTCGTTCCTTTCTCGCAGAAAATGCCGACTGGCTCTCGGATTATGCGCTCTTTCGGTTGCTCATGGAAGAGAATGGCGGGCTGTCGGCCTGGGACCGATGGCTGCCCGAACACCGCGGTCCACGCCGGGCGCGCACCTGGCTGTTGTCCTTGCCGGAGAGACGACGGGAGGACTTGATGCGCAAACAGCTTTTTTTCATGTACGTTCAGTGGCTCGCGTTCAGCCAGTGGCAGGCGTTGAAGGCCTATGGCGAAGAGCGACAGGTTTATCTGATGGGCGACATTCCCTTCGGCGTGGGCCGATTTAGCGCCGATGTGTGGGCCAATCGCGCCCTATTCGATTTGGATTGGAGCGGCGGCGCACCGCCCGAAAAAACCTTCAGAGTAGATCCATTCACAGAAAAATGGGGCCAGAACTGGGGTATTCCAACCTATCGCTGGGATGAACTCCGCCGCCGTGGCTTTGATTGGTGGCGCACCCGAGTGGGCAATGTTCGGAAGGTATTCCATCTTTACCGCATCGACCATGTGCTCGGCTTTTTCCGGATCTACTCCTTTCCCTGGACACCGGACCGCAATGCTGAGTTTTTCTCGCTCACGCCGCAGCAGGCCGCTGAGAAAACCGGTGGACGGCTGCCAGGATTCAAACCCGCAGCCGACGACACTCCCGAACACAGAGCGGCCAACCAGGCGCAAGGCGCAGAAATCCTGCGCGTCGTGCTGGAGGCTTCTGGCGAAACCACCGTCTTTGCAGAAGACCTCGGTGTCGTGCCCGATTATGTGCCGCCGACGCTGCAGAAGCTCGGCATCCCCGGCTTTCGCATACCAATGCTCTTCCGAACACCGGACGGTTCTTACGCGGACCCGCGGCATTATCCGCGGTTGTCATTGGCGCAACCCACCACGCACGATCATCCACCGCTGGCGGCGGGCTGGGCCGAGTGCTGGCAAAACATCGATGCGAACAAGGACGTCGAGCACAACCGGCAGGAGCTCCGGCGACTGATGGAGTTTGCTGGGATGAAGAATGACGCGCCGCCAAGGGAATTTACCGAGGACCTCCAGGAAGCGTTTACCCGCGCCGTGCTAAACTCGGCGTCATGGCTGGCCATCTTCCAAATTACGGATCTGTTCGGCTGGACCGAGCGATTCAACACTCCCGGTTCGGTATCCACGTCGAACTGGTCGCACCGTGTCGTGCCCACGGTAATGGAGTTGGAAAGAGACCCCGTGCTGGGCCGGCGCGCCGAACGTTTCTCCCGCCTGGCGAAGGAAGGCGGACGCGGGTTTTACTCCTGAGAGCGCGTTCGAAACCTCAGTTCAAATGTAGGAGACGACGTGAGGCTCTGAGCGAAACATCCAACATCCAACATCCAAAATTGATCAGAGCCTCCTTACGTCGGCTGCTACAATTTTAAGACACGCTCTATTCTCTCGGCTTGAAGTGTGACTCGCGCGCCAATTGCTCCCAAAGCTTGCGTTCGGAGTCGCTAACGTGGCTGGGCACTTCCAGGCTCGTCACGACGATTAAATCACCGCTGCCACCGCCGCTCTTGGGCAAACCGCGTCCGCGCACGCGCAATTTCTGACCTGTTTGAGTTCCCGGCGGGATCCGAATGTTAACCCGCCCGTTCAGAGTCGGCACTGAGATGTTGGCGCCCAGCACAGCTTCCCACGGCGCCAGTTCCGCCTGAAAAATCAGGTTATGGTCCTCGATTTCGAAGTCCGGATGTTTGGCGAAACGCACGCGCAGGTAGAGGTCGCCCGCTGCGCCGCCACCGATCCCGGCTTCGCCCCGGCCGGCGATGCGCAGTCGCTGGCCTTCGCCGACGCCCGCCGGGATTTTCACCTGGTAGGTCTTGGTTTTGGCGACCTGCCCGGCGCCGCCGCACACGTTGCACACATGGCCCGCCCGCTCGCCCGTGCCACCGCAATGCTCGCACGCCGCTCCGTGCCGCACCTGAACCGAGCGTACCGAGCCGCGCGTCGCCTCCTCGAGCGTCACCATGATGTCGCCTTCGATATCGCGGCCCCGCTCGGTGGCGAGATCGTCGTCCGTGAAGCCGCCGCCGCGTCCAAATCCCGCCGCACCACTCCGACCGCCTCTCGAGCCGAACAGTTGCTCGAAAAAGTCGCTGAACCCGGTGCCGCCAAAATGGAACTCGAACTCTTCACCGCGAGTCCCACGTCCCTTGAACCCGCGTGCGCCGGTGAACGATTCCCACCCGGGCGGCGGGTGGAACTCAGACCCGGCGCGCCAATTGGGTCCCAGCTCATCGTATTTCTTGCGCTTGGCCGGGTCGCCTAACACCTCGTAGGCTTCGTTGACCTCTTTGAACTTTTCCTCAGCTTGCTTTTTGTTCTTGGCGACGTCGGGATGGTGCTCGCGGGCCAGCTTGCGAAAAGCCTTCTTGATGTCCGCGTCGCTGGCAGTCCGCGGCACACCCAGCACCTCATAATAATCTTTGTATTGTACCGGCATAGGGATGGAGCAAAAGCGCTCCTCTTCCGTTTGAGATCATGCCTTGCCTCCGCGATTTGTCAAAATGTCAGCTCGAGTCTTGAAGCGTGAACGCTGAGCGGAGCAAGGGAGTTGTCGAGGATTAAAGTGATGAAGGCAATGTTGGAGTCCGCTTCGCGGAACCACCAAGCCGGCCCTCCTTCACTCCGTTACCCCATTTGTCAGTGGGAACAGCCGCAACCGTGGCCGCAGGAACCGCCATTCATTTCCTCATCCGTCGGAAGCCGGCCCAGCTCGAGTGTCCTGGTTACGTATTGATGGACCGATTCCTGAACGCGGTGAAGCTCTTCCTGCGCGTCGAGAAAGCCGCGCGCGAGGGGATTGTTGAACAGCGCTGCACGATGTTGTTCGAAGTCGGCCATTTCCTCACCCGTCGGCTGCATCGAAAGCTGCTGCTTCTGTTGCAGTGCCTGGCTCTTGACGACTAAACCGTCGTAAAGGGCCTGCGCCTGCTCGTCTCCCATGAACGCATCCACGCGCTGGCGAATCGCACGCATGTTCGGCTCCTCCAGAATCGCCTGGCAGAGCTCCTTGGTTTTGGTGAGGATGGCGTTCTCCCCGATCGTTGTTTCCATAATCATTCTCTTCCTGGTTTCGCTGAGACCTGCATCACGAATCGCAGTCCGTGAATGCCTTAATACAACACATTTTCCGCGTAAAAGCAATGAAAACTCAAGCTGCTCAGTGTCCCCTCAGTTAAAGGAGGGAGACGCGGCCCGGAGTGCGCCCGTCCCCGGGCGCAGCAATGTAGAAATGTCCAATGGGCCTCGAAATGCTGAGGTCCGCGCCCGGTCGGTAGTTGCTGCGCCCGGGGACGGGCGCACTCCGCCACCAAAGACTGATCCTTTACACTGCTCAAGGAACTCATCTCGACATAGCCTCGATCCCTCCGCATGCGTCTAACGCATCGCGTGGCAGTGCCAAGATGCACTCATGCGCCACCGACGGGGCGCAGCAAAGTCTCTACCGCCGGCGGCAAGCCTATGCACACGTGCTCAAAAAGGCGGCGGCACTGATGTTCGGACAGCCGCAGGGAACGAGCGGACGAGTAGATAAATCCGCGCATCGCCTGGTGCGCGTAGCCGAGCAAGCCCTGTCGGAGAGGCAGCGAGTAAATTGCGAGGGTCACGCCATAGACGAGCGTGTGCCAGCCATGGGCCTGTCCGGTTTCTACCGCGACCAAATAGCGCTGCACGAGGCGTTGGTCGCGCAGCGGGCGCAGCTTTTGGAGTTGGTGCTGGCCGACGCGCCGGCTGGGCCCAGCGAATTGTTGCAGCACACGTTCCTTGGCCAGCCGTCGATCCAAGGCAACGAGCTCTCTCGTCTCATTCCGCATGGCATGGGCATGGGCAGCCTGGATGGCGGGCAACTCGCAGGGAAAGAGAATCCGCCGCTGATAGTCCTGCAGAAAGCGCCGGAGTGAAGATGCGTTCTTTACGGGCGGGAGGCAGAGTAGGGCGGAGACGGAGCCAAGGCTGACCAAGCCATCCGCCGAACCGAGTTGTTCAGCCAGGGGATGCCAATCGCCCAGCCATTCGGCTGCGTCTCCCAGGGCAACTTGTGTCTGCTTAACCATGATCTCCGACGGCCAGCGGGGCTGCGCAGGCCCTGCTGGCCGCCGTGTTTTTACGGTGTACCGGCCCTGAAATGAAAGCCAGTAGTAAAAGTTGAAAAGGCGCAGATTAAGTTCTTGCAACGATTGATGGTTATCGCTAAACTCTTGCGGTCGTTGTCTGGCTTTGATTGCGCTTTTGTTCGGTTTTTTCTTTGTATCCTGGGAGGGAAATCGGTATAGTGTTCCTGGACCTTGTACCTGGTACGCAATTCCCAGAGTCGCCAGTGACTGCCGGATTCAAGAGCAATGTTAATGTGAGCCGTTCGATCTAGCTATGAGCCCTACGTCAACCGTTGTTCCTGGCGCAGAGCGTCAGAAGGCGCCTCCCGTTCGCCGCGCCCCCAAGTACCCGGGCGTTAGGGTTACTTGTAACGGCAACCAATTAGTCACCGAACACGTCGAAACCCGCATTACTGAGGGCGGCGTGTTCTATCCGATAACCCCATCGACTGAAGGCGGCGAGATCTACCAGCAATCGTATGCCCAGGGTGAACTCAATGTGTTTGGGCAGCAAAAAATCGCCATCGAGTGCGAAGGCGAGCACGCTGCCCAGGGCGGCGCGACGGCCTACTCCGTGGCCGGACGGCGCACGGTCAACTTCACCTCGGGGCAGGGCATCGTTTATGCCATGGAGCAGTATTACCATGCCCCTGGCAAGCTCTCGACGATGGTACTGGAGGTCGGGGCCCGCGCGCTGACCAAACACGCCCTCAATGTCCATTGCGGCCACGATGACTTTTATGCCGCGCTCGACACCGGCTGGACGATGCTGGTCGCCAAGGATGCTCAGCAGGCGGCCGACCACGCGATCATCCTGCGCAAAGTCAACGAGCTGTCGTTGAACCCGGGGATGAACATCCAGGACGGCATGCTCACGACGCATTCCGAACGGACCTACCTGGCCCCCGAAGCCGATTTGCTGCGGGAGTTCTTGGGCGCGTCCGATGAGCCGATCGACTGCCCGACGCCGGCGCAGCGCGAATTGTTCGGCCCGAAGCGGCGCCGCGTACCCGAGATGATGGACCTGAAGAACCCAATCCTGCTCGGGCCGGTCCAAAACCAGGAGCACCACATGAACGGCGTGGTCGCTCGTCGCAATAATTTCGATGAACCGATCTTGAAATTCCTGCAGCAGGCGTACGAAGAGTTTGGGCAGTTGACGGGTCGTCACTATCATTTCCTCACCGAATACCGGACGGAGGACGCCGACACGGTGTTCGTGTCGCTGGGTTGCGCGGCGGAAAACATCGAGGCGGCCTGCGATTATTTGCGCGACCAACGCAATGCCAAGGTCGGCTCAATCCATGTCAACGTCCTGCGACCCTTCCCGGAGGCGGCGATCATCAATGCGCTGCGCGGCAAGAAGAATGTGATAATCCTGGAGCGGACCGACGAGGGCATGGCCGGTGACAACCCGCTGACTCGGGACACCCGTGTGGCCCTGGGGAAGGCGAATGAGGCGCTCAAGTACGGCGGCGAGCTGCCGGCGCTTTGTCAGGAAAAGACACCTCGATTGTTCCGCGGTTCCTACGGCATCGGCTCGCGCGATTTCCGGCCCGAACACATCCTCGGCGCTTATGAATTTGCCATCGGCCAGACGCGGCGCGCGGACGGGAAAGGAGCGACGGATGGCGAGACCTATTTCACGCTGGGAATCGCTCACCCATACGCGGTGATCTCCAAGGACACGCCCTCGCTGCTGCCGGACAAAGCGATCGCCGTGCGGTTCCACTCGATCGGCGGCTGGGGCATGATCACGACCGGCAAAAACCTCGGTTCAATCATTGGCGATTTTGGCAGCTTGATCTCCGACCAAAACCCAAAGTACGACGCCAGCGGCCAAAAGGTGGAGAAACTTTGGGTCATGGCCAATCCGAAGTATGGCTCGGAAAAGAAAGGCGCGCCGACCAACTATTACCTGGTTGTCGCACCCGAACCCATCCGCGTCAACTGTGAGCTCAATCACGTGGATGTGGTGCTCTGCTGCGATCCCAAGGCTTTCACGCACACCAACCCGTTGGAGGGCTTGAACAAGGGAGGCTGCCTCGTCTGGGAATCAAGCGATACTCCGCAAACGGCCTGGCAGCGCATCCCGGCCCAGCATCGGAACTTCGTTCGCGACAATAACATTCGGATATACATCCTTCCCGGCTTCGAGATCGCCCGGAAAGCCACTGACCGCGCCGAGCTCCAACTGCGCATGCAGGGTAATTCGTTCCTGGGGGCGTTTTTCCGGGTATCGTCGTTTCTGCAGGACAACGGGATATCCGAGGCGACGTTTCTGGCGACGGTCAAACACCAATACGAGAAGAAGTTCGGCCGGTTTGGCGAGGCGGTCGTGGCTTCGAACATGCTGGTCATGGAACAGGGATTCTCCCGCGTGGAGGAAATCAAGTATGGTGAGTTTGATGCGCCGGATCGCTCGACCATGCGCAACCCACCAGTTCGGCCCACTATTGAGATGCCGATGATTCCGACGGCAGGTTGCGGCACCGGCTGCGGCAGCCAGCCAATTCCGGCTCCGGCGGCGCAAACGCCCCGCCACGCATTTCAGACCCTGGCGAAGTTCGATTCCGAATTTCGCAGCGGTCATGCCTATCATCAACCGGCGAGTGCGCTGGCCTCAGTCGGTGTAATGGGTGCGGGAACGGGCGCGACCCAGTCGAAGTACGTCGCCCGTCGCGAAACACCGGTGTACATCGCCGAGAATTGCACGCAATGCATGGAATGCATCACGGCCTGTCCGGACACCGCCTTGCCGAACACCTCGCAGGAAGTCGGCACCGTGCTAAAAACGGCCGCGCATTACTACGTGACGGACGCGGCCGAGCGACAGAAGCTCATGGCCGAGCTCAAGGGGATCGAGGAGCGCGCGCGTGCCGGCATGGTGGCGGCGGTGGAAGCAAAACAAAAAACGCCGTTCAAAGACCTCATCCGCAAAGAGGTGGAGGCGCTGTCCGACGTCGGCGACCGCGCGAAAAGCCAGTTCCTGGGAATTATCGATACTTTGCCCCTGGCGTACAACAATGTGCCGGCGATCTTCCGCACGCTGGAAAAGAAGACCCCGGGCCAGGGCGGACTGTTTTCCATTTTCGTTTCCGATTTGTGCAAAGGGTGCGGTGAATGCGTGCAGGTCTGCGGTGAGCATGATGCTTTGCGGATGACCGTTGAGACCGAGGAGTTGAACGCCGGACTTACTACCGCGCAGATTTTTTCGCGCCTGCTGCCGGACACGCCGCAGAAATATCTTGGCCTTTATACCGATGACGCCCCGCAGGATTCGCGGGAGGCCGCGCTGCGGAATCACCTTATGGTGCGGCGCAATTACGAGGCGCTCGTTTCCGGAGACGGTGCGTGCGCGGGCTGCGGCGAAAAGAGCATTCTGCGCGCCGCGGCCTCGGTCACGGAAGCCTACATGCGGCCGCTTTACCATCAGAAGGCCGACCGGCTCAGGGCCAAGGCCGACCGGTGCGAACATCATGGGCTGCCCAAACTTCGGGCGCTTAAACAACGGAGCGAAACCGAGTACCAACTCTTCCGCCGCGCTGTAGCGCACATCATAATGGGCCTGGGCGGGGAGAGCGCCGAGGACACCAGCAAACGCATCGCGCAGCATGGGCCGATTTCTGATGAGGAAATCATCCAGGGAATTGTCGCGGTGCTGCGACAGGACGCATTCAATCATCGGGACCTGCAAGCCTTGGATGGCCGCCAGGCCAATGGTATGAGCGTGATGTTTATGGGCGCCAGCACGGGTTGCAACACGGTGTACGGCTCAACGCCGCCCTCAAACCCCCACCCGTATCCTTGGATGAATTCGCTGTTCCAGGATGGCGCGACGATCAGTTGGTTGCTGAGCGAGTCGGCCATTCTAAACCACGCTCGGCGCTCGGTGGTGCCAGAACGCCTCACGGACGCCTTGCTCGAGCGCGACGAAAACGTCATGACTGAAGCCGATTATTTTACGCTGACCCATCTGGATGACGCATTGATGACGGACCAGGAGATCCGCGAGTTGCCCAAGGTGTGGGTGGTGGGCGGCGACGGCGCGCTGGGCGATATCGGTTTTCAGAACGTCTCCAAGGTGATCCTGCAAAACCGGCCGAACGTCAAGATGCTGATGCTCGACACCCAGGTCTATTCGAACACCGGCGGCCAAAACTCGGATTCCTCGACGATGCTGGGCGGCTACGACATGAACCAGTTCGGGATCGCATCGCAGGGCAAGCTGATCGAAAAGAAGAACGTCGCCGAGGCATTCACAAGCGGCCATGGCTCGCCGTTCGTCGCGCAGGTTTCAATGGCCAACGCCACAAAACTGTATAAGGCGATGCTCGATGGCCTGGAATATCGCGGCACGGCCTTCTTCCAAGCTTACACCACTTGCCAGCCCGAACACGGCGTTGCTGACAATATGTCCGCCGACCAGGCGAAGATGGTGCGCGATTCGCGGGGCATGCCTGAGTTCGTCTATAATCCGCGCCAGGGCGAGACCTCGCAGGAGGCTTTTGATCTCAAAGGCAATCCGACCATCAACCGCGATTGGTGGCGCACCAAGTACAAATCCACCGGCGAGGAGTATAACTTTACCGTGGCCCACTGGGCTCTCACCGAAGGCCGCTTCCGCAAGCACCTCAAGTCCATCAAAGAGGAGGAAGCGCGCGAGATGGTTCATTTCGACAATATGCTGGCACTGATCAATCAGGACGACGTCGTCTATCGCCGCGTCTTCGATCCGGCTCACCGCTCATGCGTCCCGAACTTCGGCGTGTACATCAAGGCGGATGTGAACGGTAAGATGAAGTATTATGCCGTTTCACGGCAAATGGTCCTGTTCGCCGTCGAGCGGCGCAAGGCTTGGCGCATGCTCCAGAGCAAGGCCGGAGTGATGAACAAAGATTATCTCGCGCAAAAGGCCCTCCTCAAGAAGCTGGACTCGGGCGGAATCCCCCTGGCGGAGGCGCGAAGCAAGACGAGGGAGCTTTTGGCTGCCGAGCTTGCGGCGATTAAGTAGTTCCGACGGCGTTTATTTTCGCTTGTGGATGCAGACCGCGTTGCCGTCGGGATCGAAAGCGGTGGCCAGGTGACAGACTGGGGTCTCCATTGGTTCGGCGCGGAACTTCGTACCTGCTTTCTTCAACTCAGCAATGGCTGAGTCAAAATTGTCAACCTCCAGCGCGACGCCGCCACCGTCGGCAGACGGCTTTCACTCTCCGCCAAAGTTTGTAATCGCGAGCGTCCCAGGCCCAATATCATACTCGATCCAGCCCTCCTTCTCGTCGCCAAAAATTCGGCTTTGCTTCAGCCCCAGTGTTCCCTCGTAAAATCTCTTGGCTCGTTTCAGGTCAGTGACCGGATACGCGGAGAAGGCGATCTCAGTGATTTTCATAGGTGTTGGTCGTTTGGTCTGTCTGACTCTACAACACCCCACGAGAAAGGGCCTATGAAATTTCACAAGTTTTGTTACCCCTCAGTTGAAGGTGGAAGACGCGGCCCGGAGTGCGCCCGGGGACGGGCGCACTCCGCCACCAAAGACTGAGTCCTTACCAAATTTTCTACTTCAGCCCACTGGCCACCTTAGCTCGCTTCAAGACTTTCTGTGCGAGCACGCGGGCTTTGGCGGCTCCATCCGCGAGGACGCCATTGACATGATCCAAATTCGCTGCCAGCTCGGCACGTCGAGCGCGGGCAGCCGCGAAATGGTTCCAATGCTGCTCGAACAGCGCTTTTTTCAAGTCGCCGTAACCAAGTCCGCCGGCGCGCAGCCGCTCCTCGTAGTTCCGGGCCTGCTCGGGAGCCGCCACGAGCTTCAGTAGCTGAATCGCAAGGTTCTGATCAGCATCAGGTTTCCGCTCCTCCGGAGTACGGCTGTCCATTTTGATGCTCATGACTTTTTTGCGTATCATTTTCTCATCGCCGAAAATTTCGATGGCGTTGCCATAACTCTTGCTCATTTTCTCGCCGTCAATGCCGGGCACTTTCGCCACCGCAGCTCGGATTTGTGGCTCCGGAATTACAAATACCTCGCCATAAAGCTCGTTGAACTTGATGGCAATATCGCGTGTGATTTCCACGTGCTGCTTTTGGTCCTGACCGACGGGGACCACATTCGAGTCATAAACCAGGATGTCCGCCGCCATCAGCACTGGATAGGCGAACAGCCCAAAATTCGGGGAGATACCTTTCGCGATCTTGTCTTTGTACGAAGTGGCACGCTCCAGCAGCCCCATCGGTGTGACGGTCCCCAAGAGCCAGGTCAGCTCAGTCACTTCGGGAACGTCGGACTGACGGAAAAAAACTGACTTCTTCGGATCTAACCCGCAGGCGAGAAAGTCCAGCGCCACGCTCAGGGTGTTCTGCCGGCGCTCGGCCGGCTCGAACAAGGAGGTCATCGAGTGATAATCAGCGATAAAATAATACGCCTCACCCTGCTGCTGCAGCTCGATAGCGGGCTTCATCATGCCGAAATAATTGCCCAGATGCAGCGCGCCCGAAGGCTGGATGCCCGATAAGATTCGCATGACCAAAGTTAGCGGTGAAGCGAGGCGGCGGGAAAGACAAAATCCCGGAGAGAAACCCCAAACTCCAAAATCCAAATCCCAAAGAAGTCTCAAGTCCCAAGCTCCAGACAAAACCCAACACAGACCAAATACCGCGCAAGCACTCGGGATGCTCCTGAAAAGCAACTGCAGGGAGTCGCTTACCTTTAACTTTTGGAATTTGGAGTTTTTTTGGGATTTGAGTTTTGGGATTTATTTGGAGTTTGTGATTTGGGAATTCACACCGCACTCACCCATAGCTAACTGGCTCGTCACGGTCTCACAGGTCCGGTTGACAAGTTCGATCCGCTAGAGTAGTGAAGGCGTGAATATGGGTTCAGTTTCTGATGTCAACCTCAGAATGCCGCGACGCCAGCGCGAACGGCTCCAACGGAGGCGCGACATCTTTCGAGCGGCGGAAAGGGTTTTTGCGGAGAAGGCTTACCACGGCGCCTCGATCGAAGAGATTGCTCGCCTGGCCGAATATGGAACTGGGACGGTCTATCTGTACTTCAAGGACAAGGAGACGCTGTACGTCGAGCTGTTCGCGGAAAAGGTCGGCGAGCTCTATGCGCACGTGCGCAGCCGGGTGGGCGCTGAGAAAGATCCGATCACCGCTCTGCGGCGGCTCATCCAGGCGCGGACAGAGTTTTTTGACCAGAACCGGGAGTTTTTTCAGATCTATATGCGTGAAGGAATGGACTGGTGGTGGCTAAAGAGCGACAGATGGGCGGGCGTTCGGAACTTGTACGACAGCTACATCGATTTGGTGACGCGGTTGATCCGGCGCGGGCAGCGGCGGGGTTCATTGAGGGGCGGCGATAGCCGGCACTACGCAATCGCTCTCGCTGGGATGATGATGCAGCTCACGCGCGATTGGCTGGAACGCAAGACCGGGCGGCCGCTGACCGACTCGGCTGCGATTGTGGCCGAATTATTTTTGCAGGGCGCCCAGGTCAAAAAATGAGCACAATCACAAATCACAGATCAGCGATTCATCTCGCCCTGTCGCTTTGCACACTGGCAGTGCTTTCCGCCTGTTCTCCCGGTCAATCCCAGAGTCAAAAGAACTCACAATCGCTGCCAGACATTCCAGTCACCGTGGCTGTAGCAGAGCAAAAGGATGTGCCCGTGCAATTGCGCGCCATTGGCAACGCGCGTCCTTTCTCGACCGTTTCGGTGAAGACCCGCGTCGCCGGGCAATTGGCCAAAATTGGTTTGAAAGAGGGCTACCAGGTCAAAAAGGAGGACCTGATTTTCTCAATCGACCCTACGCCGTTTCAAGTCGCCCTCCGGCAAGCCGAAGCGGTGCTGGCGCGCGACATTGCTTCGCTTCAAAATGCCGAGATCGAGATGCGGCGGAACGACGAGCTGGCCAGTACGAAAGTGATCTCGGCCAGTGTTGTCGATGAGAGTCGGGCCAAAGTCGCTTCCTTGAAGGGAACGGTCGGAGCAGATGAGGCCGCGATCCAAATCGCCAAAGTCCAGCTCAGCTTTTGCTCTATTCATTCGCCGATCGATGGCCGAGTCAGTTTGCTGGTGGTCAACGAGGGTAATGTGGTCAAGGAAAACGACACTGTGCTGGCGATCATTAACCAATTACGGCCGATCTATGTCGATTTCGCGGTGCCCGAGCAGCACCTTTCCGCAATCCGCGAGCATTTGGCCCAGGGCCCGCTGACAGTTGCGGCGACGATTCCCGGCCAGCCCTCAAAAAGGGCGCTTGGCCAACTGAAGGTCATCAACAACCAGGTGGATCCCACCACCGGCACGATTCTTTTGCGGGCCGAATGTCCCAACGAGGACGAGCTCCTTTGGCCGGGCCAGTTCGTGGACGTCACGATGACCCTGGACGTTGAAAAGAACCTGGTGGTGGTCCCGGCTGAGGCGGTTCAGTATAGCCAACAGGGTCGCTATGTCGCTCTCGTCAAGCCTGACCAAACTGTGGAATTCAGGCCCGTGGAACTCGGCGAGTCGCTGGCGCAGGAAATGGTGGTGAGAAAAGGGCTCCGGCCGGGCGAACAGGTGGTCACCAGCGGCCAGCTCCGGCTCCAGCCGGGAGCCAGAGTGCAAATCAAGGGAATGGCGAAGTGAACATTTCGGAGCTATTCATCCGACGGCCCGTCGCCACGACTTTGATTATGGTCGGTGCGCTGCTATTTGGCATCGTCGCATACCGCTCGTTGCCGGTCAGCGATTTGCCGAATGTCGATTTTCCCACCGTATTGGTCACCGCAAACCTGCCAGGGTCCAGTCCTGAGACCATGGCTTCGGCCGTGGCGACTCCGCTCGAACGCCAGTTTTCCACGATTGATGGCCTGGACTCGATGAGTTCCATCAATACGCTGGGATTCAGCCAAATCACTCTCCAATTCAGCCTGCGGCGCAAAATCACGGACGTGCCGCCGGATATTGACGCGGCCATCGCGCAAGCCGCGCCGCTCTTGCCTCCCGGCATGCCGCAGCCGCCGACATACCGCAAAGTCAACCCGGCCGATCAGCCGATCCTTTATCTCGCTCTAAGTTCAACCAATTTGCCGCTTTGGAAACTGAACGAGTACGGCGAGACCCTGATGGCCCAAAGGATTTCCATGATCAACGGCGTGGCCCAGGTGAGTGTCTTTGGCAGCCAGAAATACGCCGTTCATGCCCAAATCAATCCCGACGCCCTCGCTGCTCGCAGCATTGGCATCGACGAAGTCGAGAACGCGATTAAGCGCGCCAACGTCAACTTGCCGGTCGGCACCGCCTACGGCACGAAACGCTCCTACACAATTCAAGCCAACGGACAGCTTCTTAACGCTGATGCCTATGGAAACATCATTGTCGCCTACCGCAATGGCGCGCCCGTGCGCTTGCGCGACGTTGGCCAGGCGATCGACAGCGTCGAGGATGACAAGACCGCGGCCTGGTATGTGGACCACAATCACTTCGAACGCTCGCTGGTGCTGGCGGTTCTGCGCCAGCCTGGAGCCAATACTGTCGCGGTCTCCGACTCGATAAAGAGGATTTTGCCACAACTGAACTCCTACCTGCCACCCTCAGTGCAATTGCGCATTGTGTACGATCGGTCCGTAACGATCCGTGCCTCGGTGCGTGACGTTCGCTTTACGTTGCTGCTGAGCCTGGCGCTGGTGGTGATGGTGATATTCATCTTCCTGCGAAACCTGTCGGCCACGGTAATCCCCAGCCTGGCACTGCCGTTGAGCATCATTAGCACGTTTGCAGTCATGTTTCTCGTGGGATATTCCGTCGATAATCTTTCCTTAATGGCACTGACTCTTTCGATTGGCTTCGTCGTCGATGACGCCATCGTCATGCTCGAGAACATCGTGCGCCACATGGAGCTGGGAAAGAAGCCGCTGGAAGCCGCTCTCTTGGGCTCCGCTCAAATCGGTTTTACGATCTTGTCCATGACTCTCTCACTGGCCGCGGTGTTCATCCCAATTCTTTTCATGGGCGGAATCATGGGTCGGCTGTTCCGCGAATTTTCTGTCACAATTATGTCGGCCATTTTGCTGTCCGGAATGGTCTCGCTGACCCTGACGCCCATGTTATGCAGCCGCTTTCTCCGCGAAGTTGACCCTCGGCGGCATGGACGCCTGTATCGGCTCTCCGAGCGGGGCTTTGAATGGCTGTTCAATCATTACCGGTCCAGCCTGCATTGGGTCCTGAGGCATCGCCTGGCAACGCTGGCAATCAATGGCCTCATTCTGGTGGCTACACTGTGGCTTCTGGCGGTCATTCCCAAAGGGTTTATTCCCGACGAGGACAACAATCAGATCTTTTGTGTTTCGGAGACCGCTCAGGGCACAGCCTTTCCCGCGCTCGTCGAACGTCAAACGCACGTCATCGAGATCGTCCGCCAGGATCCGAACGTCCATGCGTTCTTTTCGGGCATCGGTGGCGCCAATTCTGCCAACCTCGGCGGTCAGAATTTCGGGCGGATGTTCTTTCATCTTGTGCCTCGCCAGCATCGCAAGCTTGATGTCAATGCCGTGATCCAGGAATTGCGGCGCAAGACAGCGGACGTGCCGGGCATTTCGCTGTTCTTCCAGAACCCGCCGATGGTCCGGATGGGCGGAATGCTGAGCAAGAGCCTCTACCAGCTCGCATTGCAAAGTCCCGACCTGGAGGAACTCTATCGTGTTGTGCCGACTCTGGAATCCAAACTGCGTCTCTTGCCAGAGCTGCAGGATGTGACCAGCGATCTCCAAATCCGCAATCCTGAGGTCAACGTCCTCATCGATCGCGACAAGGCTTCGACGCTCGGCCTGAGCGCTGACCAAATCGAAAATGCCCTGGCCGATGGCTACGGCCCGCGCTGGATTTCGACCATCTACGCACCCAATGATCAATACAAAGTCCTGATTGAGTTGGACCCAAAATATCAGCAGGACCCCGAGCGCATCTCCAAGCTCTATGTCAGGTCCTCGACCAATCAGCTCGTGCGCCTCGATACTGTAGCCAGGCTAAGTCCGGACGTCGGACCGCAAAGCGTCAGTCACCTGGGCCAGTTGCCGGCGGTGACGCTCTCCTTCAATGTGCGTCCGGGTGTGGCGCTGAGTGATGCCCTGGACCGCGTCGCGTCCATATCGCATGAGACTTTACCGGCCTCCATTACGACAAGCTTTCAAGGCACAGCCCAGGCCTTCCAGGCCTCCGCCCAGGGCATGGGGTGGATGTTGCTCATCGCCATCGTGTTCATTTACATCGTGCTCGGGGTTCTCTATGAAAGCTTTGTTCACCCACTCACGATTCTTTCGGGCCTTCCTTCCGCGGGTCTGGGCGCTTTGCTGACCATGCTGCTTTTCCGGGTTGAGCTGAGCCTCTACTCGTTTATCGGCTTAATCCTCCTCATTGGCATCGTGAAAAAGAACGCGATCATGCAGATCGATTTCGCGCTGGAGGCCCAGCGGACCGAAGGCAAAGCGCCCGTGGATGCCATCACCGAGGGTTGTCTCGTCCGGTTTCGACCGATCATGATGACCACGATGGCTGCATTGGTGGCGGCACTGCCGATTGCCACAGGGCTAAGTGGCGCTGCTCGCCGGCCCCTCGGACTGACCATTCTCGGCGGTCTGCTTACTTCGCAACTCATCACCCTCTACCTGACTCCTGTCTTCTACCTTTACATGGACGCGCTACAGCAGCGCTTGCCGCGGATGCGTCGCCTCCTTCGCGCCTTTGGCCGCCAACCGCAAAGCGCCCCTGGGTGACCTATGAGAGTGCCTCGATTGCTTCGGATTGCGCTTACGGTCACTGCCGTAGTAGCGCTCCTTGGCTTCTTGTGTGTCGGTTCAGTCTGGATCTACTTTCACCCGCGCATTGAGCAGACCAAAGGACTGGTGTATGGCTATAGACATGGCCGGGAGCTGACTCTGGACGTGGTGAGTCCAGTTAAGCCTAAGGGAATCGGCGTCCTGTTGATGGTGAGCGGCGGCTGGATGTCTGGTCCGGGTTCGTTTCGGCCATGGATGGCCGCGCCGCTTTTGCGGCGGGGCTACACGATCTTTGCCGTTTATCACGTTTCGCAACCACGGGCGACCGTAATGGAGATCACAGAGGATGTGAATCGCTCAGTGCGTTATGTCCGACGTAATGCGCGCAAGTATGGCGTGGACCCGCAACAATTGGGTGTGACCGGAGGAAGCGCCGGCGGCCACCTCGGCCTCATGCTGGCCACTCGCGGAGGTGCAGGCCTCGCGGGTGCCCCTGACCCTATCGACTCGGAAAGCAGCGCGGTGCAGGCGGTTGCGATTTTCTATCCGGTCACGGACCTGTTGAACCTGGGCAATTCCACCGAGAACCTGGGTGATGGTGGACCGCCAAAGAGTTTCGTGCGCGCTTTTGGTCCGAACTCCACAAATCCGGCAGTGTGGAAGGTCATTGGGCGCGAAATGTCACCCATCTACTACGTCACAACAAATTTGCCACCGACGCTGATCTACCATGGAGACGCCGATACTCTAGTGCCGTTGGATCAGTCCGAGCGTTTCATTGCGGAGGCGCGCAAGCTGGGTCGCCCCGTCGAACTGGTCGTTCACCACGGCGGTCAGCACGGCTGGCTAAGTATGTTTTGGGATCTTCGCCGTTTCGCCGACTGGTTCGACCGATTCCTGGTCAAAGCGCGAAAGTAGAACGGGCCCTCGAAGGAACCTTTGGCCTGGTTGGATGACCCACACCCCGCAGTTACGGGCGAGCCACAGCCACTCGAGCGTTCGAGGGCGCGGGCAATCTCTGGAGCAGTTCGCGCGCGCACGCTTCAGCGAAAGGCGGCTCGTTGATTGCGCAATCCATTTCGATGATTGGAATGCCAGGCCGCAAGTGGGCGCGTAACGATTCAAAGAGGACACGGTCTGCTTCCGGCGAATAGAACGGCCCGCCCGGCGCGCCGATCACGCTGCCGCCGCGCAAGGGCAGTAATACTACAACGGGCCCAATGGAAAGGTTGAGTTTATCGGCCAGAATGCGGCCGAGCTCCAGATTCTCCTCCGGAGTCGTGCGCATCAGCGTTACTTGCGGATTATGCTGGTAGAACAGCCGGCCCTTGAAGCGATCCGGCACGGTGTCAGGCGGACCGAAGTTTACCATGTCCAGGCAGCCGGTCGAAACGACAGCCGGAACGCCTTTTCGCGCCGCGGCCTCCAGGCGAGTTGGACCGGCGGACAAAACGCCACCGACCAGTTCATCCGCCCATTCGGTGGTGGTGATGTCCAAAACTCCAGCTACCAACCCCGACTCGATCAATGATTCCATCGTGCGGCCGCCAGTGCCGACCGCCGCGAAAACCACGACTTCGAAGCCACAGGCTTCGAGAATCTTGCGGGCATGATCGACGCAAGCCGTGGTATTGCCGAACTGGCTAGCGGCGATAATCGGTTTGTCCGAACTGGGCGGCTGCGGTGTCTCGACCATGCCGCAAATCGCCCCGGCGGCGCGGGCCAGGAGCGGCCGCGAGATGCGATTCAATCCGGCGACATCAACGATGCTGGGAAACATGACAATGTCTTTCACGCCCACATAAGGCGCGACGTTGCCGCTCGCGAGGGTCGAAACCATCACCTTTGGAAAGCCAATGGGCAGAGCTCGCATTGCGGCGGTGCCGATGGCCGTCCCACCACCGCCCCCAAGCGAGATAAGGCCTTGGATTTGGCCAGTCTTGGCCAGCCGAGACACCACCTCGGCAGCACCTTTCGCCATGGCTGATACGGACTCGCCGCGGTCCTGTTTTGCAACAAGGGCGGCAAGGTCAACGCCGGCCGCTTTGGCAACCTCCATGCGGCGGATGTCAGGCTGCAGGCCGGGTTCGCCCAGCGTGCCGGCATCGATGACCAGTGTTTTATGGCCGCGCGTGCGAATTTGCTCGGCCACAAAGGCGTGTTCAATGCCTTTGGTATCCATCGTTCCCAAAATCGCGATTGTGGGCATGGTTAGGATACGTCCGACCGGTCAAGTGCGCGGCGGTTCCAGCAGGGGGATAATCTTACGGCGGTTCCGCCGATAGATTCGGAAATGTGAATTGGTGGTCATAACCTGCGAACGCTCGTGCAGCTCGGACATTCGCACCAAACAGGCGTCGGCGAAATCCATCGACAGATTGCGATACGAGCGTTGAAGTTGAAGCAAACGCTGAATTTCATCCTCAGCGTGAAACGCCAGCTTGATAACCTGCCTGTGTACCCATTCCAACACGGCCAATGGGTCTCCCCCTCGATCCTGCAAAAGGAACTGCGCCTCGGACAGCACCGCTTCGCAAGTGAACACCGGCGGGAGAAGGCGGCCGAATACTTCACACGCCCAGGCGTGGTGTTCGTCGCCAGCGTTCAACACCGCCACTAGAGGGCCAGTGTCAACGAGCGTTTTTACGGTTGCGTCCGGCACGCGCAACAATGGCTTCTCTCAGATGACGGCGGTTCGTAGAAAGATCACGAGGACCGTGAAAGGAACCCACCAGGGGTCCCATAAGATCGAGGCACGAGAGGGGCTTCTTCGTCCGTTTTCGCAGAAGCGAAGCTTGCAAGGAATCGCGAATGAGCGCCGATTTCGATCGGCCTTGCCGGCGCGCCTCCGCCTCCAGGTCGTGCAGCAGTGGATCAGGCACTTTGAGCGAGATGGTGACCATAACGAAGATAAGGTAATACTGATTGTCGCATGTGGCAATACCACTTTGATGATGGATCCCGTTATTGTTTAGCCGGGTCCGGCTCTCGGCCGGCCGCCCAGAGCACGGCGTTGCGAAGGAGCTGGAGGTAGGCCGGGTTGTTATGGGCTTGGCCGTCGTGGCCGAGCGTAATGCCAACGACGCGGCCCTTGGATCGTGTCACAATGAATACCTGCGGGTAATCCTTATTCTTCTGCGTCGAATGGGCCGTAGCGAGCACCTTGATCGGTGCGCCGAGGGCGTCGGGTTCGAAATGGTATAATTCATCCTGGAGCGTGAACCGCGCCGGCACACCCTGCATCAGCGCGTGGTCCGGCTGAGTGACAACCAGCTCGAACTCGCCGGGCTTGTCGTGGCCGCGCGCGCCGCCGCCGATGATCTGTCGATTATACTCCGGCCAGTCGGCCCAATTATACCAGAGACCGGGGTGCAGACCGATCAGACCTTTGCCTTTTTGCAGGTGTCGCGTTATCGCAGTCTTGGTGGCATCGTCGGTGAATGGTTTGTTGTTGCTGATGATCAGTACATCCACGTCCGCAATTACGCCCGGCAGGCCTGCTGTTGTTTCAGTATAGTTTGCACTGACGCCCTCCGTGGAGTTGAGGGTTCGCAAATCGGCGTCTCGAAACCAGCGTTTATAGTCATGACTCGCACCGCCGCCAATAATCAGCACCTTAAGCGGAGCGCGCCAAACGAAAGCGAGCAGCGGCGAATTGCTCAAGGAGACAAAAGCGCTCTCAGGGCTTTTCGCAGCGCCGTTGTCAATTTCCGCTGTGATCCCGACAAAAGTCGGGGCCACTTCGTTATTAAAGCTGGCCAGAGTCAGCTTTTTGACAACGCCTCGCTTCGTGAGGCTTTTCGCAAAGTAACGAAGCTGGCGGCCGTTGTTCAGCAGCTCATCAAGATTTTCGAGCGCCTCGGAGCCGGGCACGTCGATGTGGGCGATGTAGTCCGCGAACTCAACCCCATTCTTGAAAACCAGCTCTTCAGTGCCGCCGTCCGCAAAGTGAGCGGTCAGCTTCACGACGGGTTTGCCTTCGCCGCCGAGTGGAAATCCCCAGCCGGCGACGCCGCTCAGAAAATGCAGTCGGGTGACGGGCAATCCGACTTTTACCTCCACCTGCTGCGGGTAGTTTTTGGCGATGCCAGCGCCGCCCTGCAATACTATCACATTCCTGCCCGTGGGCGTTCGCTGTGGGCTGATGATGGCAAATGGCACATCGCGATGTTTGATAGTGCCCCATTTCTTGAAACGTAGCGACTCATCTCGCGATTCGGCGGTCAGGTAAATGCCGCGGGAGGTGTCCGCAGTAAACGCTGTGGTCAGATCGAGAATGCGGAAGCGCTGCTCGTCGGCGCACAGGTAAGTCACCAGGTCGCGCAAGCCTTCCGCGCCCAACTGCTCGAAGCCCTCAGGCATAAGCGAGCGCCCGGTATTGCGGCGCGACTTGATGTTGTCCCTGCGAATTTCCGTTTCGGCCGTCTGATTGCGCAGCACGACCGACGTGCTGTTCTCGCGCAGGACGATGCCGTCGTAACTGAGGTCGTCCTTGGTCTCGATGTTGATTGCGAAGAAATTCGGCTCAACCACGCGGTTTGGGTCGAGGATGTGGACGATCAGCTCCTCCGGGCCGTGGGCGCCCATGCCGTTGAGATTCGGCGCAAAATCGGCCCCTTCATTCCTGAACTTATGACACGGCGCGCAGTTTTGCGTGAACAGTTTCGCGCCGTTAACGGCATTGCCAGGCTTGACGACTTCGGGTCGGAATTTCGCAACCAGCGCGTCCTTTTCTTTCTCCTCAGGACCGCGCAACTCTTCGATGACAGCGGCGGCGCGCTTGGCCACCGCCGCGTCCCCGTGTGTGCGCAAGCGGAACAAATTGGCCGTGCCCAGCAAGGCCGGATCGAGTTTGCGGTCGGCGAGTGCTTGCACGACTGCGCCCGACCATTCGGCGCGGTTGAGTAGCTGTCCAAAAGCAGCCTCGCGCAGCTCCGGGGCGAGCCTGGGCAGCACACGAAGCAAAGACTGCCCCGCTGAGGTGTCGCCCGTCATCCCGAGCGCTTCAACCACCCGGTGTTGTAACCCGGGACTGGCGTCGCTGGCCATCAGCGCTTCGACCGCAGGCAGGATGGTGGCATCCAAAGCTCGCACCCCGAGCAGGTTCGCGGCGATTTGTGCGCGCTCTTCGTCGGGTAATACTCTGTCGGCGAGGCGCCCTTCGGCTTTGGTGACAGCCGTCGTGGCGGCGTCACCGACCTGGCCTGAGAACCCCCACCGGCCTATGAGTGGCAACACGGCGCCAGCGGTCTCGTCGGAGGCCAGCAACTGCTTGAGGGCTTCGCCCAGTGCTGGATCGGTCGCAGGTTTCACGGTTGGTTTGAGATTTGCAGTTAATGACTGCAGCGCGGCGGCCTTGAGACGGGCAGCGTCGGCGGGCGCGCCGGCCAGAGCAAGCACGAGAGCACGCGCGGATTCAGCGTTGTTCTGGCTGGCAATCTGCCTGGCGAGTTGCGCAACCAGTCCGGCTGAGGGCGCGGCGGCACTCAATTCTAGTACCGCGGTCAGAAACAGCAATGGATCATTCGCGGTAACGGCCAGTGCCGCCGCCTCGAGGTGCGGGTCCTTGAACGACGGCCATGCTTCGACAATCGCGTCGGCGACCTGGCGCGTGGGAGCGAGCGTCGTGCCGGCCACGAGCGCCCACAAGCGGACCCGCTGATCATCGTCCGCGAGCAGGGCGCGCACAAGCCGCGTTGGTGGCGCGCTCCCCGAGCCGCCTTGATCCGCAACGATGTGGAGGGCGTTCTTTCGAACCACAGAGTCGGGGTCCTGGACGGCGGCGAGCAATCGTTCCTCGTCCACTAGATTCAAGTTGTGCAGCACCCAGTTGGCCTGCATCCGGCCGTAAGCAGTTCGGGCCTGGGCTGCTTTCGCTTTGAGTTCGGCCGCCACCGAGCGACCGGCACCTTCGCTGAGCAGGCGGTTCGCCGTTGTGCGCACCCAGCCGTTTGGATAGTCCAGCATCTCGACCAGTCTCGCGGGATTTTTTGCATCGAGCTCAAAAGGAGGCAGTACCTGAGCCTCCTTGTGCTGGATGCGATAAAGACGGGTGAAATGATGATCGCGGTCGGGCCGAGTGGCGGCGTTATGCGCGCCATGCGCCGGCCCGCGCGTGTCATTGTGAACGGCGATCTGGTTGTAAAAATCCACCAGATAGAGCGCTCCATCCGGACCGACACGGCTATGGATGGGCTTGAACCAGTAGTCGGTACTGGTGAGAAAGTGCGTGTGCTCTCGTCCTTGCTCGCGCCGGCCCTGATAGGTCACGCCCGCAGGATCGAGAAATTCATGGTGCATCAACCACACCGTCGGTTCATGCAAGAAGAACGACCAGGGTGGCCCCTGCCACTTGGCTGGCCAAGCGCCTCCATCATAGATCGTCGAACCCGCGGCGGCCGTCCAGGCTCCTACCCAATCGATCTGCAAATAAGGCTGCCGGGTTTCCTGGCGGGCAGGGAAGACTTTATTTTCCTCCATGATCGGTTTTACGGCGCGGACGCCGGGCAGGCCGGCACGAGCGATGATTTTTTCCGGCAATACGACGTGCAGGATCGGCTCGCCGCAAGTGGCCGTGCTGAAGAAGATTTCGCCGTCCGGTGCGATTTCGCAGCCCCAGGTGTTGCAAGCCCCGGCGGCGACTTGTTCGAGCGCAGAACCGTCCGGCCGGAAGCGATACAAACCCGCCGAAATGTGGCCGAACTTCTTTGTACCGTCCCCTGATATTATATCGCCCGCGCTGTAGCCGACGCTGCCGTAGATCCAGCCGTCCGGCCCCCAACGCAGGTTGCTGGTGACGGCGTGGGTGTCGCTCGTGCCCCAGCCAGTGAACAGCACTTCGGTTTTGTCAGCCTTGCCATCGCCATCCGTGTCGCGGATCCAAAGTGTGTGCGGCGCCTGCGAGACGATAACGCCATCCCGGTAGAAGACGAGCGACGTCGGCAGTTCCAGGCCGTCCGCGAACACTGTTTTCTTGTCCATGACCCCGTCACCATCGGTGTCCTCGAGCATTGAGATGCGGTCGCGCGCCGGGCGCGGCTCCTGTCCGCCGATCGTAAATTTATCGGGTTCGCGCACTCGCCAGGGCGAGACGCGAGTGTCGTTCTTATGGATCGCGCGCCCCCCAGGATACTCCGGCGTCTCTACTACCCACAACCGGCCTCGCGGATCCCAATCGAGCGACATTATTTTCTCGGCGACATTTTCATCCGCAACCAGGGAAATGTTGAATTCAGGATGCAGACTAAAGGTCTTCATCGAGTCTCTTGCCCGCAGCGGACCGCCGGACGGATAGCGCAGTGAAGCCAGTTCCTCGGGCTTGCAAAATTCATCCGTGTCCGCGCGTTTGCCGGCCCAGGCGATGCCTCTCAAGAGAATCGCGCGATAATGTGGCGTATTGAACGAGGTGTATTCATGCCCGGGCAAACTGACCAACGCCCGGTATGGCGCTGTCCCACCTGGCAGGGTCTTTTCGTAAGTCCAAATTTGTGGAGCAATAATGTGGACATTATGAAAACTCGTCGCCAACACACCGATGTCGGGCGCGAGATCCAGGTCGTAATAGATCTCGTCTTTCCAGTCGAAATTGGAGATCCCGCGGCCGATCGGGTTTTCGGTATCCACCCAGCAGATTCCGACATCGCCCTCAAACCACTTCGTCGCCTTTTCCTTAGGCAAGTCGGATGAAGGCCATCTCCACGCGCCGCCAATGATTTGTTTGCACCACTCGTTCTGGTCACCGCTGACTACGCCATCGTGAATGACCACCAGTCCGCCACCGCGCCGCAAGAATTTTTCGAAGCTCGCTTGTGCCTCGCCAGAGACTTTCATTCCATCTTGCGCGTAAATGATTAGCACATCCGTGCGTTCAAGCTGTGCAGCGGTGGGAAACTCCAGCGCGCCGTCAACCATCATCCCGCGTTCGGAGAGCAGCTTCTTCCAATCCTCGAGAAAGCGCGGATGATCGTGCTGATTCGGGCCGTGGGTTTTGACCCCGGCGCGGATAAAAACGCGGAGGGGAGCGGCGAAGACGTTGGTCGTAAGGAGGAGGGTCACGAGGCACAGAAAGGCCGAAATCCGCAGGCCGAAACCCGAAAGAATTCCGAAGCCCGAATTCCGAAAAATGCGATCTGGCGTTTGCCATTTGCTGAGCGATCCGCTGCCAACACGGCGACAATTAGGTTTCGACATGTTGGAAGGCGTCACTGGTGGTGCATTCTGTTCACCCTCACCCCAGCCCTCTCCCTGAGGGAGAGGGGGAATCGCCGCCAGTCGGTTGGCGAATCGGGGATCGTTGGAACATTCAAGTGCGGCGCACGGGAACTCCCTCTCCCTCAGGGAGAGGGCTGGGGTGAGGGGGAAGATGACGTCCGTCAATCCCCTGGCCGCGCTGTAACGGAACTTCTTCGCCACTGCACTGGCGTCGCCGGACGGAGCACTTTTTGCAGTTTCGGATATCGGGCTTCTTTCGGATTTCGTCATTTGGAATTCGGGTTTTCCTCCCGGCCTTACGTGCAAGCCGGCATGCCTTGCCTCATCGTCACCCACGGCTCTTGCGTTGAAACATCGACAATCGCCGGTTCGGGCGCGTCTGCCGGGGCCAAAATCGCCAGAAACACCAACCGTTCGCGGAATATGTTATACGTTCCATGAACTTCTCCTCTCGGTACGAGCACCATTTCGCCCGGGCCCAGAACCCGGTGCTGAGAACCGATCCATTGTTCCGCCCGCCCGGAAAGAATATAAATGATTTCTTCGCGATTTGGGTGAGTATGAAACGGATGCGAGCGTCCAGCTTCCATGTTGGCGCGGACTAACAGAAGATCGGTGTTGGGTACAACATCGGCTCGGCAGAGCCACTCCTCGAAGGCCCAGCGAGATTGGAAGTCCACTTTCTCGGCGGCGGTCACAAAACGACGAGTTTCAATGTTCATGCGCTTCCCGGCGGCTGAATCGACGCTTCACGCGTTCGAAGTTCGATGAATCGTAAGGCTATACAGTGAAGTCCTACAAGCGGGAATTGCCCTGGGGTCAACTTCGTCGAAAGGGATTGTATGGATCAGGTCCTCGGCCTACGTTGCGCATCTGAAGCCATGAAAAGTGCGAGAGCAATTCGAGCAACACCCAGGTCTATCGATGATTATATTTCGAGGTTCCCCGGAAAGGTTAAAGGGATCTTGAAAAGGATAAGGACAACCATCCGGAAGGCGGCGCCAGAAGCTGAGGAAAGAATCAGTTACCAGATACCGGCCTTTTTTCTTGAAGGTTTTCTTGTCTATTTCGCCGCGTTCAAGAAGCACATCGGTTTCTATCCGATGACGACGGCGATTGCGAAATTCAAGAAGGAGCTCTCTGCTTATAAAGGAGCAAAAGGCTCGGTTCAGTTCCCATTGGACAAACCGATTCCATATGCGCTGATCAGCAGAATGGTGAAATTCAGGGTGAAGGAAAACCTGGAAGAGGCCGAAATGAAAAAGCAAAGGAAGGGAGCACGAACTACGAAGCGGTAGGGTGAACGGACGCTAAGGCAGGGGAGTTGAGCAGATCGAGGAGGAGGACGAGGACGAGCGGCAGGCGTGCCTTGATGCGCACGCGGGCTCAGCGCCTCTTCGCGACAGCTCTCTTCGCGAAGGCCGTGGCCGCGGGAGCTGGAATGGCTTTGAAGCGCTTCGAAATATCCACCAAGGACTGTTCCACACCCATCCGCTCAAGGCTTGAGGCGCCCACGAACCCGACGCAATCCGTGCGCTCGTTGACATAGGCGGCGTCTTCCGGCGTAGCGATCGGTCCGCCGTGGCTAAGGAAGAAAATGTCCTTTCGCACCCGCAGGGCGGCATTGATGATACCTTGACAGCGCTTGACTGCTTCATCGAGCGTGCAAGCAGCATTGGT
>JACXTT010001487.1_pt1 | contig 38875 bp, 37 predicted proteins | sample 9270951 | NCBI WGS metagenome assembly JACXTT01 (sample SAMN15532306, study PRJNA645909) | rock metagenome | isolation source: weathered quartz diorite | place: Puerto Rico | collected 2017-06-21
GCGTTCCTGCTGCTCATCTTCTTCATGGTCACGACGGTGTTCCGCACTCCGCAGGCGCTCGAGATCAATCTGCCGCCCGACGAGAAGACCGAGGTGAAGATCAAGGAGAGCAACGTCATCCAGGTTCGGGTATTGCCCGACGGGCGCTCGTACTGGCGGCGTGCGCCGGATCCCTGGGCGCGGACCCAGGTCCAGGATCTGACGAAGGTGTTCCAGGCCTACCGCGGCAACAAGGATATCGTGGTGCTGATCAAGATCGATCGCGAGGCTAAATTCAATTCGATGGTGCACATCATCGACGAGCTCGACCTTGCGGGCCTCACGCGGTTCTCGCTGGTGACGCTGACGCCGGAGGAGCGCCAGGAGGTCCAGGCGCTGTGACGACGCAAATGGCGAATCTGTACGAGTTCATGCCCTACGGGGCCCCCGAGCTCAAGGAGGTCGCCCGCCGTTACCTGGTTCGCGCGACCATGGTCGGCTGCGCGTTGTGGATCGTGTTGTTCGCGCTGTCGTTCACGGGCGTCCAGATCTTGAAGCACCGGCCGCGGGAGACGAGCGTCATCGTCGTGCCGTATCGCGAGCTTGCCGCGCCTCCGCCTCTGACGCAGAACGCGCCGCCGCCGCAGGTGCAGATCGCCACTCCCGTCGCGCCGCCCACGGTCGGCGTGGCCGTGCCGGTGCCTGACGCGGAAGCGCCGCCCGAGCAGACGATCGCGTCGCAGCAGGAAATCGCGCAGACCACGGGCAGCGTCGAATCGTCGGGCGACATCGTCGTCGCGCCACCGTCCGAGGAGGAGCTTCCCAAGTTCGGCGAGTACGTCTACGTCGAGGAGCTGCCGGAGGCGATCACCAAGGTCCAGCCGCAGTATCCGGATATCGCCCGCGAGGCCGGCGTCGACGGCACCGTGCTGGTGCAGGCGCTCGTCGGCAAGGACGGCAAGGTCAAGGACGTGCGGATCCAGAAGCCGATCCCCATGCTCAACGACGCGGCCATCGCCGCCGTCAAGCAATGGGTGTTCAAGCCCGCACTTTCGAACAACAAGCCGGTCGCCGTGTGGGTGGCGGTGCCGGTGCGCTTCACCCTCCACTAACGTTCACGCCGCGCCTTCGGGCCGGGCTCCGGACCCGTCGGGCACCGACCGCGTCGGGGAGCCGCTTTTCCGCGCCTGTGCACGGCGGTTTGACCGCGCGTGACGGCACTCCTTAGTGTTGCAGGTTCGAACCTGACGCTCGCCCCTGCCCGATGGAGCACGGCATGGAAACCCCCGTGACCGCAGACGCCACCGCCGCGGCGCCCGAACTCATGCTCAACATCTTCCAGCGGTCCTTGGCGGTGTTCACTCGCCCGGCGTCGGCCTGGACGGGACTCTGGAAGCAAATCCAGTGGTGGTTCCCGATGCTCGTCGTGGCGCTGTTCGCCGCCGGCATGGCGGCCGCGCTGCACCATCGCGCGCTGCTGCCCATGATGACCGACGCGTGGCGCGAGCAGGTGGCGAACGGCGCGCTGCCGGCCGAGCAGGCGCAGCGGATGGAGGAGTTCTTCGGCAGCCCCACGGGGCTCACGGTTACCGTGGTCCAACAGCTCCTCATCCTGCCGATCGTGACGCTGCTCATCGGGCTCGTCATTTGGTTCGGCGTGGGGTTCATCCTCGGCCGGAGGATGCCGTACCGCCTGGCCCTCGAAGTGGCCGCGTGGTCCGGGCTGATCACGCTACCGGCCCAGCTGCTCACCGGAGTCGTGGCGTGGAGCCGCGAGACGATGAAGGGCGTTCACGTGGGCTTCGGCGTGCTGCTGCCCGACACCGAGTCGCCCACGCGGCTCGGCATCTGGCTCGGGGCGGTGCTCGACGCGCTCGGGCCGTTGTCGGTCTGGTACGTCGTCGTCATCGTGCTCGGCGCCTCCGCGCTGTCGGGCGCCCCGCGCAAGCAGGCCGCCTGGGTGTTGGGCGGGCTCTACGTGGCGCTGATCCTGCTGTTCGCCAGCCTGGGGGCGATGTTCGCCCCCGTGTCCTCGTGAAACCTTTCGACCGCGCGGGCGTAGGGTCCGAGGTAGCGCCAGGGGGTGTTTCGGCGTGGTCGTTGTCCAAGGAGGTCGTTCGATGACGGTGTCGCGCGGTTGGAGCCTCCTCTTCGGGTTCGTCGCTGCCGCCGGGTCGGTCGGGAACGCGGCCGGTGCCGAGCTCCTTACGGCCGATCGCGCGGTTCAGATCGCGCTCCAGAGGAATCCGCAGGTGGTGAACGCGGGGGCCAGCGTGCTCGATGCCCGCTCGAGCCTGTACTCGTCGTATGCCGGCATCTTGCCGCACCTCAGTGCGAGCGTCAGCCGATCCGGAGACTGGACGGACCATCAGAGTGGCACGCGGGTGTTCAGCGGGCAGCTGTTCCCGACGGGCAACAGCAGCCTCGAGTCGTTTTCGACCACGCCTGGGCTGACCGCCTCGTGGTCGGTGCTGGACCTGTCGGCGCTCACCGGGTTCTCGGCCGCGCGGCAGGGGCTCAGGGCGGCGAAGCTGTCCCAATCGGCGACACGCAACGATGCCGCACTGAGCGTGCGGCGCCAGTTCTATGCCGTCGTTCAGGCCTTTCATCTGGCGGGTGTGAATGCCGAAGCGCTGCGGCTGGCACGCGACAACGAGCGCCGGACCCGGGCCCTGTTCGAAGTGGGATCGGTGTCGAAGAGCGACGTCTTGAAGGCCCAGGTCCAGACGGCGCAGAGCCAGCTCGACTCGCTGACTTCGGCGAACCAGATCACGATCCAGAGGATCGCGCTCGCGAGCCAGCTCGGGATCGCGGAATCCTCAATGGGAGAGGTCGACACGACGCTCACGATGGGGGCAGAGAGCTACGACGAGGGCGCGATTCTGGCGGAGGCGGAAAAACATCGCCCCGATCTGCTGGCGGCTGCGGCGCAGCTCAAGTCGGCGCGGTCGGCGCGCTGGTCGTCGCGCCTGGCGCGGCTGCCCTATCTGACGCTCACGGGCAATGCGACGTTCAACGATCGTACGAACTCGAAGAACACCGAGCACAATTTCGGCCCCCCCGACACCACGGCCGCGGCGCTCTTGGAGACCGACAAGACCTATGGGGCCGCGATCTCCTTGAACTGGGACTTCTTCGACGGGTTGTCGACCGACTCGCGGAACGCGGCCGCGCAGGCGAGGCTGGTGCGCGCGAAGGAGAGCTACGACGCGCTGCAACGAAATCTCGCCGCGGAGGTGCATCAGGCGCTGCTCAGCTACCATGAAGCGGTCGAAAGCGTCGACGTGGCGGAACGAGCGGTCGAATCGGCGACGGAGAATCTCAAACTGACGCAGCAAAAGTACAACGTCGGATCGGCAACCATCTTGGATCTCATCGATGCGCAAGTGCAGTTACAACGCGCCGAGAACCAGCGCGTCGTTGCACGAGCGGCAGTACGGGTGGCCGATGCCGGGATCCGGCGGGTGAGCGGCCGGAACGAGTGACGCTGAGGAATCCGGCGCTCTCATGAGGAACAAATGGCTGTGGATCGGGATCGGCGTGCTCGTGACCGCTGTTCTCGTCGTGGGCGCGGTGGTGCGAGGCAACCGCTCGAAGATCACGCCCGTGCAATTCGCGCGCGTGCGGTCCGAGGACATCACCGCCCGCGTGCGTGCTCCGGGCAAGATCGAGCCGAAGACGCAGGTCAAGGTGAGTGCGGACGTCATGGGCAAGATCATCACGCTGCCGGTAAAGGAGGGCGACCACGTGCGCCGCGGGCAGCTCATGCTGCAGCTCGACGACACGCAGTACCGCGCCGCGCTGGGGCAGGCGCGGGCCGCGCTGGCCACGGCCCAGGCGCGCACTCAGGAGGCGGAGGCCAGCTTCAAGATCGTCGACACGAACTACGCCCGGCAGCGGGCGTTGTTCGAGCAGAAGCTCTTGTCCCAAGCGGAGTGGGACCAGGCCACGAACACGCACCAATCGGCGAGCGTCGCCGTCGCCACGGCGCGTGAGGAGGTGTCGCGCTCGCAGGCCATGGTCACGGGAGCCGCCGACAACGTCCGCAAGTGCCGGTTCACGGCGCCGATCGACGGCATCGTCAGCGCGTTGAACGTCGAGGCGGGTGAGATCGTGATCACCGGGACCATGAACAACCCGGGCACCGAGATCCTGACGGTCTCGGACCTGTCGCGCATGCTCGTCCGCGCCGACGTCGACGAGACGGACATCGTCGACATGAAGCCCGGCCAGAAGGCCAAGATCACGGTCGACGCGATGCCGGACACGTTCTTCTGGGGGACTGTGTCGGAGATCGGCAACACAGCGAAGCGCTCGATCACGTCGACGGTCGAGGGCCAGACGAATTTCGAGGTGAAGGTCGTGTTCGACATCGACGTGCCGCAGGTGCGGCCGGGGATGACCGCCGACGTCGAGATCGAGACGGCGACCCATCCTCGCACCCTGGGCGTGCCGATTCAGGCCGTGGTCGTGCGCACCGATCGCGAGCTCAAGGCCGGGACCCACGGCGGCAAGGGCGCGAAGGCACCGCGCCGCAGGAGCGGCGACGTGCTGGCGGCGGTGGACGATACGATCGGCAAGAAGGACAAGGAGATCACCGGATTGTTCCGCGTCGAACACGGGATCGCGAAGTTCGTGCCGGTTCGCACCGGCATCGCGAGCGAAACCGAGATCGAGGTGATCGGCCGGGTGAGTGCGGGAGATCTGGTCGTGGCGGGGCCGTACAAGGCGCTGCGGGAGCTGAAGCCCGACAGCAAAGTGCGCCAGGAAGGCCCGGGCAAGGCCAAGAAATGAGGGCGGGATGCTGATTTCGCTTCGCAACCTCCACCGCGTCTACGAGCTCGGTGCCGAGAAGGTGCACGCACTGAACGGCGTGGATCTCGACATCGCTCCCAACGAATACGTGGCGATCATGGGACCGTCGGGCTCCGGCAAATCAACGCTCATGAACATCATCGGCTGTCTCGACACTCCGACCGAGGGTAGCTACAGGCTCAAGGACCACGAGATCGCCCGCATGTCGGACGACGAACTGGCGCGCATCCGGAATCAGGAGATCGGCTTCGTGTTCCAGACGTTCAACCTGCTGCCGCGCGCTGACGCCCTGCACAATGTCGAATTGCCGCTCGTCTACGCGGGGCTGCGGCACGAGCAGCGGCGCAATCGAGCGCGCGAGGCGCTGACGCGGGTCGGCCTGGCGGATCGGATGAAGCACCGGCCGAACGAGCTGTCGGGCGGGCAGCGCCAGCGCGTCGCGATCGCCCGCGCGCTCGTCAACACGCCGAGCATCATCCTGGCCGACGAGCCGACGGGGAACCTCGACACGGCGACCGGCGAGGAGATCATGGCCGCGTTCGCTGAAATCTGGCGCCAAGGGAACACCGTCATCCTGGTCACGCACGAGGCTGACATCGCGTCGCACGCTCGCCGGGTCGTGAGGATGCGCGACGGCAAGATCGAGAGCGATCAAGTGAACCCAGCAAAGGATGGCGCGCCCGCACGGCCCCAGACTCCCGCATGAACCCGCGCGAGAGCGTCGGCATCGCTCTGGGCGCCTTGCGGGCTAACAAGTTGCGTTCCTTCCTTACCTTGCTCGGGACGATCATCGGCGTCACCTCGGTGATCTTCGTCGTCTCGATCGTCCAGGGCCTGAACCGTTACGTCACGGACAAGTTGCTGCAGGCCGGCTCGAACGTGTTCTACGTCGACCAGTGGGGCTTCATCACCTCGCAGGAGGACTGGGAAGCGCGGCGCAACTGGCCGCCGGTGACGCTCGAGGACGCCGATGCGCTTCACGACGCGATTCCGCACGCGTCCATGGTCGTCGCCACGTCGGGAATCATCGACAAGGTTCGGTACCGTGAGAAGGTGATGAAGAACGTCCAGATCAACGCCCGCGGGCCGGGGTACGAGGTGATCGATGACCTCACGATCGGGGACGGCCGGCACCTGAGCGAGGTCGACGACCAGCGGCGGCGCGCCGCGTGCATCATCGGACCCGAGGTCGCGGAGGAGCTGTTCCCCGGGCTCGACGCGGTCGGGCGCACGATCCGGATCGGCAACGACAGCTTCCAGATCGTCGGCGTGACCGAAGCCAAGGGCAAGATGCTGGGTCAGACGCAGGACCGGTTCGTCACGATCCCGATTCGGACGTTTCAGAAGCTGCGGCAGGAGCGCGCCGACATCTCGATCGCGGTGAAGAGCATCGACCAGCCGTCGCTCGACCAGGCGCTGCAGGAAGTGCGGACGATCATGCGCGGCCGCCGTCACCTCGGGCCCGGGCGTCCCGACAACTTCGGCATCACCACGGCCGACACCTGGCTCGACTTCTACCATACGCTCACAGGCGGCATCTTCGTCGTCACGATCGGCGTGGCGGCGATTTCGCTGGTCGTTGGCGGGATCGTCATCATGAACATCATGCTCGTGTCCGTGACCGAGCGGACGCGCGAGATCGGTGTCCGCAAGGCGCTCGGCGCGAAACGCCGCGACATCCTGATGCAGTTCCTCGTGGAGGCGACGACGCTGTCCTTGTCGGGCGGCCTCATCGGCATCGCCGCGGGCGTGCTGCTGGCGCTGCTCATGGGCGCCGTGACGCCGCTGCCGACCGCCATCAGCCTGCCGGCGGTGCTCGCCGGCATCCTGATGTCGTCCATCATCGGGGTATTCTTCGGCTCGTACCCGGCGTTTCGCGCGGCGCGCCTCGATCCGATCGAGGCGCTGCGCTACGAGTGACCGATGAACCCTACCCTCGTGCGCGAGATCCTGGGGATGGCCGGTCGAGCGCTCGCGGCGAACCGCCTGCGATCGATGCTGGCCCTGCTGGGAATCGTGATCGGAGTGGGGACCGTCATCGGCATGATGGCGCTCATCAACGGCTTCCAGCGCTCGTTCGAGCACAGCATTCAGGCGCTCGGCAACAATACGATCTACATCCGCCGCATCCGCCCGGGGATTCAGTTCAGCGGCGGAGTTCCCGAGAGCCTCAAGACCCGCAAAGCGTTCACGATGGCCGACGCCGGCGCAATCCTCGACGGCGCCCCGGCCGTCCGCGCGATCACCCCGCTCAAATGGCCGTTCCAGGACATTCGGCTCGAATACCACGGTCACCATACCAAGATCACGTTCATCTTCGGGACCGATCACCATCTGCTCGAGGTGCGCGGCTACGACCTCGCTCGCGGCCGGTTCTTCACCGCCGAGGAGATCCAGCGCCGCGCCAACGTCGTGGTATTGGGGCACGACACCCGCGAGGCGATGTTCAAGGACGCCAGCGGCCTCGGCGACCTCGTCCACATCGGCGGGATTCCATTCCAGGTGATTGGTGAGTTCGAGCGCAAGGGGAAGTTCCTCGGCAATAACTTCGACGAAGTGGCGGCGGTGCCGTACACGGTGATCGAGAAGTACTTCCCGGCACCCGAGGACGCGCCGCCGTGGTTCCCCAAGAAGGGTGAGCTGTTCCTCGACGCGATCGCCGTCAGCCCGGATCGCAGCGAGGAGGCGATCCGGCAGATCAGCGAAGTGCTCCGCGTGCGACGGCACCTGCCGAGCAACAAAGCCAATGACTTCGCCGTCTTGACCGACGAGACGTTTCTGAACCTGTACAAGAGCATCACCGGCGGCATCACCGTCGTCATGACGCTGGTGTCGTTCATCGCGCTCGTCGTGGGGGGCATCGGCATCATGAACATCATGCTCGTCGCGGTGACCGAGCGGACGCGCGAGATCGGCGTACGCAAGGCGCTGGGGGCCCCGCGGCGGGCGATCCTGCTGCAGTTCCTGATCGAAGCGATCCTGCTGACCGCCGTGGGCGGGGCGCTCGGCGTGCTGGTGGGCGCGGGGACGTCCTGGCTGGTGCACGCCGTGAGCCCGTTGCCGACGTACGTGTCGGCGATCTCGGTCGTGATCGGGCTCGGGTTCTCGGCGATCGTGGGGTTGTTCTTCGGATTGTACCCCGCCATGAAGGCGTCACGGCTCGACCCCGTCGACGCCCTGCGGTACGAGTAGCGCGGCAGGCCCACCGGGACCCGCGCGGACCCGGGCCGACGCTCGCCGCGCCAGCCGGGACGCTGGACGCCGATGCTATAGTCGAACGCAATGTCCGACGCTCACCGCACTCCGTCCGATTTCGCGGCTCCACCCGTGATGGAGGCGCTGGCGGCCGGCGCCGGCGCCGGCGCCCGCACCTTGCGCGACATCGTCATCCACGGGGCGCGCGAGCACAACTTACAGAACCTCACGCTGCGCTTGCCGCGCCAGAGCGTGATCGTCGTCACCGGCGTCTCGGGCTCCGGGAAGTCGTCGCTCGCGTTCGACACGCTGTACGCCGAGGGCCAGCGCCGGTACGTCGAGTCGCTGTCGGCGTATGCTCGGCAGTTCCTGGGACAGATGGAGAAGCCCGACGTCGACGCGATCGACGGCTTGAGCCCCGCCATCGCGATCGAGCAGCGCGGAGCGGGCTCCAATCCACGCTCGACCGTCGCCACGGTCACCGAGATCTACGACTACCTCCGACTGCTGTTCGCCCGCGTCGGGGTCCAGCATTGTCCGAACTGCGGCCAGGTGATGCAGCGCCAGAGCGTCCAGGAGATCGTCGACCTGGTGGTCGATCAGGCGGCCGGCGACCGGGTCGTGCTGCTCGCCCCGCTCGTGCATGGTCGCAAGGGGGAATACCGCAAGGAGCTCGAGGCGGCGCACCGCCAGGGCTTCCTGCGGGCGCGGATCGACGGTACGTGGGTGGAGCTGGACGATCCGCCGAAGCTGGCGCGCTACAAGCGCCACGACATCGACGTCGTCGTCGACCGGCTCACGCTCGGCGGCGACGCGCGAGCGCGGCTCGCGGAGTCCGTCGAGACGGCGCTGCGGCTCGGCAACGGGATGGCGTCGGTGTCGCGCGAGGGCGAGCAGGACCTGGTGTTCAGCCAGGGCGCGGCGTGCGCGCACTGCGGCACCAGCGTGGCGGAGCTGCAGCCGCGCAGCTTCTCATTCAACTCTCCCTATGGCGCGTGCCGCGGCTGCGACGGCCTGGGCACGCGGCTCAAGGTCGACCCCGATCGGGTCGTACCCGACCCGTCGCTCACGATCGCCGAGGGCGCGATCGCCGCGTGGGGCGACGCGGGCGGGACGTGGGTGGGCGGCACGCTCAAGGCGCTCGCGAAGCGATTCTCGTTCTCGCTCGACACACCCTGGCGGAGGCTTCCCACGCGGATCCGCAGGCTGTTGCTGTTCGGCAGCGGCGACGAAAAGGTGCGGTTCGAGTTTCGTACGACGAAGGGCTCGGCGTTCATCCACACCTCGAAGTTCGAGGGCGTGATCCCGTCGCTCGAACGCCGGTTGAAGCAGACGCAGAGCGAGGGCGTCCGCCGCGGCATCGCGGCGCTCATGAATCCGACCCCGTGCCCCGAGTGTCACGGGCAGCGGTTGCGCCCGGAGAGTCTCGCGGTGCGGGTGGACGGCCGCAACATCTCCGAGTGGACGGCCGGCTCCGTGGCCACGGTGCGTCGCGAGCTGGCGACGCTCGCGTTCGCGGGGCCGAAGCGCACGATCGCCGAGCCGATCCTGCGGGAGATCGCCAGCCGGCTGGTGTTCCTCGAGGACGTCGGGCTCGGCTACCTCACGCTCGATCGCGCCGCGGGTTCGCTCGCGGGGGGCGAGGCGCAACGCATCCGGCTGGCGACCCAGATCGGATCGCAGCTCACGGGCGTGCTCTACATTCTCGACGAGCCGTCGATCGGCCTACATCACCGGGACAACCAGCGGCTGCTCGCGACCCTCGAGCGGCTGCGTGACCTCGGCAACACGCTCGTCGTCGTCGAGCACGATGCCGACACGATGAACCACGCCGACTGGATCGTCGATCTCGGACCGGGCGCCGGGCGCCACGGGGGCCGACTCGTCGCGGAGGGCACCCCAGCGGCGATCCGGGCGAATCCGGCCTCGCTCACGGGGCAGTATCTGAACGGCAGCCGCCGCATCGCGACTCCGGCCGCGCGGCGTCCCGGACACGGCACCCACCTCGAGGTCGTGGGGGCGCGGGAGCACAACCTGAAGAACGTGAACGCTCGGATCCCGCTCGGGACATTCGTGTGCGTCACGGGTGTCTCGGGCTCGGGAAAGAGCACGCTCGTGAACGACATCCTCCTCGCCGCGCTGCAGCGCCATTTCGGCTCGGCGTCGGCGATGCCCGGCGCCCATCAGGCGCTGCGCGGCACGCAGCACCTCGACAAAGTGGTCGCCATCGACCAGAGCCCCATTGGTCGCACCCCTCGGTCCAACCCCGCCACGTACACCGGGGCGTTCACGTTCATCCGCGACCTGTTCGCGCAGCTCCCGGAGTCGCGGGTGCGTGGCTACGCCCCCGGGCGGTTCTCGTTCAACGTCAAGGGCGGACGCTGCGAGGAATGCGAGGGCGACGGACTCAAGAAGATCGAGATGCACTTCCTGCCCGACGTCTACGTGCGCTGCGACCTGTGCCAGGGGCGCCGCTACAATCGCGAGACGCTCGAGATCCATTACAAGGGTCGATCGATCGCCGACGTGCTCGAGATGACCGTCGAGGAGGCCGCCGAGTTCCTGGGCGCCGTGCCGCCGCTCAAGCGCAAGCTGGAGACGCTGCGCAGCGTCGGCCTGGGCTACATCCATCTCGGGCAATCCGCGACGACGCTGTCGGGCGGCGAGGCGCAGCGCGTCAAGCTGGCGACCGAGCTCTCGCGCGTCGAGACCGGCCGGACGCTGTACCTGCTCGACGAGCCCACCACCGGGCTCCACTTCGAGGACGTTCGGGTGCTGCTCGACGTGCTTCAGGCGCTCGTCGAGCGCGGCAACACGGTCGTCGTCATCGAGCATCACCTGGACGTCATCAAGTGCGCGGACTGGATCCTCGACCTGGGCCCCGAGGGCGGCGAGCAGGGCGGCGCGATCGTGGCCGAGGGCACGCCGGAAACCGTCGCTCGCACCCGCGGGTCGCACACGGGCGCCGCATTGCGCGAGACGTTCGAGCGGGCCCTCGACGGCCGTGACAACGGTCGCGGAAAGGGGCAGACTCGCCGTACGTCATGAACGCCACCACCCCGGCCACGACCCCCGTCTCGCGAACGCAAGCCGGCACCCGGGCGCGCACCATGAAGGCCGTCGTCAAGGCCGCGGCCGCACCCGGCGTCGAGATCCGCGACGTGCCCGTTCCGGTCCCCGGAGCGGGCGAATTGCTGCTCAAGGTGCTGCGCGCCGGCGTGTGCGGCACCGACCTCCACATCTACACGTGGGACCGGTGGTCGCAAGGCCGGATCAAGCCGCCCGTGACGCTGGGCCACGAGTTCGTGGGCGAGATCGTCGAGCTGGGCGCGGGCGTCACCGAGTTCAAGGTCGGCGAGCGGGTGGCGTGCGAGAGCCACATCGTCGATGGCCACTGCATCGCCTGCCGCACCGGTAACGGCCACGTGTGCGAGAACACCAGGATCCTGGGAGTCGACGTGAACGGCGGATTCGCCGAGTACGTTGCTGTGCCCGCGACGAACGGCTGGCGCGTCCCGCCGAACATCCCGATCGAGGTCCAGGGCATCATGGAACCGCTCGGCAACGCAGTGCACACGGCGTTCGCCGGTGACTTGTCGGCGTGCCGCATCGCCGTCACGGGCTGCGGTCCCATCGGCTTGTTCGCCGTCGGCGTCGCGCGCGCCGCGGGAGCGGCCCAGGTCGTCGCCAGCGACGTCGCGCCGTATCGTCTCGAGCTCGCCCGCAAGATGAAGGCCGACGCCGTCATCGACGTTTCGAAGGAGCCGTTCGTCGAGCGCGTCATGGAGCTGACGGGCGGTCGCGGGCTCGACGGCGTGCTCGAGATGTCGGGCAATCCCCAGGCCGTCCGCGACGGGCTCGCGGCGCTCCGCAACGGCGGTCGGCTGTCGCTGCTGGGGATCCCCAAGGAGCCGTTCGAGCTGGATTGGACGCGGTTGTTCATCTTCAAGGGCATCACGCTCCACGGCATCATCGGGCGGCGCATGTACCAGACGTGGTACCAGATGGACAACCTGCTGCGCTCGGGGCGACTCGACGTCACCCCGGCCATCACGCACATCATGCCGATGGAGCGCTTCGACGATGCAATCCAGCTGCTGCGTTCCGGGAACGCCGGCAAGGTCGTGCTCGTCCCGTGGGGACAGCAGGCGTGACGGCGCGTCGGCGACACGAATCCGGCGCCCGAGCCGGTGACCCCTTCGAGCCGACACCCGTCGGCTGACGTGAGGAGCGCGGCGCCATGTTCAAGACCGTGAAGTCCCAGCTCGAAGCCGAGCTCAGGACGATCCGCGAGGCCGGCCTGTGGAAAGAGGAGCGCGTGCTGGCCTCGCCCCAGGGCGCCGAGGTCATGCTGGCGGACGGGCGCGAAGTGCTGGTGTTCTGCGCCAACAACTACCTCGGGCTCTCGAGCCACCCCGACGTGGTCCAGGCGGCGCACGCGGCGCTCGACGCACGCGGATTCGGCCTGTCCTCGGTGCGCTTCATCTGCGGGACGCAGGACATTCACAAGACGCTCGAAAAGAAGATCGCTCGATTCCTCGGCACCGAGGACACGATTCTCTATGCCGCCTGTTTCGACGCCAACGGCGGGGTGTTCGAGCCGTTGTTGGGGGAACAGGACGCGATCATCTCGGACGAGCTGAATCACGCCTCGATCATCGACGGCATTCGACTCTGCAAGGCCGAGCGGTGGCGCTACCCGAACGGCGACATGGACGCCCTCGAGCGGTGCCTCAAGGAGGCCAAGTCGAAGCAGGCGCGCCGCAAGCTCATCGCCACCGACGGCGTGTTCAGTATGGACGGGTCGTTCGCCAAGCTCGATGCGATCTGCGAGCTCGCGGATCGTTACGACGCGATGGTGATGGTCGACGACTGTCACGCCACCGGATTCGTGGGAGCCACGGGACGCGGCAGCCAGGAACACTGCGGCGTGATGGGGCGAGTCGACCTGATCACGGGCACCCTGGGCAAGGCGCTCGGCGGGGCCCTCGGCGGGTTCACGAGCGGCCGGCGCGAGATCATCGAGCTGCTGCGACAGCGGTCTCGCCCGTACTTGTTCTCGAACAGCCTGCCGCCGGGCGTGGTGGGGGCTGGAATCGCCGTGTTCGACCTGCTGTCCACCACGACGTCGCTGCGCGACAAGCTGGAGCGGAACACGCAGCGGTTCCGGACCGCGATGGCGGCGGCGGGCTTCGAGCTCAAGCCGGGTACGCACCCGATCGTGCCCATCATGCTGTTCGACGAGCGGTTGGCCCACGAGATGGCGCGCCGGCTGCTCGAAGAGGGCATCTACGTGATCGGATTCTCGTATCCCGTCGTGCCGAAGAGCATGGCCCGCATCCGCGTGCAGCTGTCGGCGGCGCACGAGTTCGAGCACATCGATCGCGCCGTCGCCGCGTTCACCCGAGTGGGGCACGATCTCGGCGTGCTCAAGGCCGCCGCGCGCTGATGAGTCGCCGCCGCGCGCCGATGCATCGCTGCCGCGCGCGCCGCCCCCTTAGCCCCGCGTCGCGGCGCTCGGTGATCGCCTTGACCCCCCCGAACGCGTTGGCTAACTTGCCTACTCCCAATGCTCCGAGGAGGCTGGTTTGAACTCCCTTCACACCGTGAAGCGAACCCCGTTTCACGCCCTGCACGCGGCCGCGGGCGCGCGGCTCATCGACTTCGCCGGGTTCGAAATGCCGGTGCGCTACACCGGGGACGTCCGTGAGCATACGGCGGTGCGCGAGCGCGCCGGCCTGTTCGACATCTCGCACATGGGCGAATTCTTCGTCTCCGGAGCGGGTGCGGCGGCGTTCCTGGACCGCGTCGTCACGAACGACGTGGACGCGCTGGCCGTGGGCCAGGCGCTCTATTCGCCGATGTGTCGGCCCGACGGGGGCATCGTCGACGACCTGCTCGTGTATCGGACGCCGATCGACTACATGGTTGTCGTGAACGCCTCGAACCGCGCCAAGGACCTGAGCTGGATGCTCCAGCACCGTCCCGCCGGCGTCACGCTCGAGGACCGCTCGGACGAGACCGCGCTGCTCGCGGTCCAAGGACCGAAGGCGCCCGAGGTGCTGCGCGGCCACGTGCCCGACTCAGTGCTCGAGCTCGGCTACTATCGCGCCGGTGAGGGCCGCCTGTTCGGAGCGGACGCGCTCATCGCCCGGACGGGATACACGGGCGAGGACGGCTTCGAGATCTACTTCCGCGCTCGCGATGCGGACCCGGTCTGGAACGGGCTCGTCGCAGCGGGTCATCGAGTCAGAATGGAGCTGATCGGGCTCGGGGCGCGCGACACGCTCCGGCTCGAGATGGGCTTCATGCTCTACGGCAACGACATCGACGATTCGACGTCACCGCTCGAGGCCGGGCTCGGTTGGACCGTGAAGTTCTCGAAGCCCGAGTTCAACGGGCGTGCGGCGCTCGCGGCGCAGAAGCAGAGCGGTCTGACCCGCAAGCTCGTGGCGTTCGAGCTGGACGGACGCCGGGTCCCGCGGCACGGCATGCCGATCGAGCACGCCGGGCGGGTCGTCGGCCAGGTCACGAGCGGCACGTACGGCCCGAGCCTCGGCCGGCCGATCGGCATGGGCTACGTCGAGATTGCGGCGGCCGTCATGGGCGGTTCGCTGGACATCGTCGCGGGTCCGTCGAAGCTGGCTGCGCGCATCGTCAAGCTGCCGTTCTACAAGCACGGCACCCGCAAGACGGGCTAGGAGGGCTGTGTGTCGTATCCGGACGACGTTCGCTACACCCGCGAGCACGAATGGGCGAAGCTGGAGAGCGGTACGGTGACGGTCGGCATCACGAGCTACGCGACCGAGCAGCTCGGGGACATCGTGTTCGTCGAGCTGCCGGACGTCGGCAAGAAGCTCGAGTCGATGAAGCCGTTCGGGGTGGTCGAGGCGGTGAAGACGGTGAGCGACCTGTTCGCGCCGCTCGCCGGCGAGGTCGTCGAGGTGAACGCCGCGCTCACCGACAACCCGGCGCTCGTCAACGAGTCACCCTACGGCGACGGATGGATGATCAAGATCAAGCCGTCTGCCCCCGACCCCCTCAAGAACCTCCTGAGCAGCGAGGAATACGAGAAGCTGCTCGAGGAGCAGCACGCGTGAGCTACGTCGGTCTGTCGCGGGACGAGGAGCGTCGCATGCTGCAGACCATCGGCGTCGGCTCGTTCGACGAGCTGCTCGGGGCCCTGCCGCGCGAGGCGCGCCTGCGGCGCCCGCTGCAGCTGCCGGAGCCGCAATCCGAGGTCGATCTGCGGCGGACGTTCCACGGATGGTCGCGCTCGAATGCCGCCGACCACGCCGCGTCGTTCCTGGGCGGCGGCGTGTACGACCACTACGTCCCGGCGGCCGTGAACGCCCTTGCCAGCCGGTCGGAATTCGCGACCGCCTACACGCCGTATCAGCCCGAGGTGGCGCAGGGGACGCTGACCGCGATCTTCGAATTCCAAAGCATGATCGCGGAGCTCACGGGCTGCGAGGTGGCGAACGCCTCGTTGTACGACGGCGGGACCGCGACGGTAGAGGCCGCGCTGCTCGCGCGCGCACACACCGGCCGCAAGAGCGTGCTCGTGGCGGGCGCGCTGCACCCGAACTACCGCGCCGTGCTCCGCACGTACCTCGGTGCGGACGCGCTGGTCGAGGTGGAGGACCGGGGTGGCCAGTGCGCCCCCGAGGACCTCAAGGCGGCGCTGCGCGACGACGTCGCGTGCGTCGTCTACCAGCATCCGAATTTCTTCGGCCTGGTCGAGACGCCGCACGCGCTCAACACGCTGGCCCACGACGCCGGCGCGCTGGCGGTCGCGGTGTGTGACCCGATCGCGCTGGCGCTGCTCGAGCCGCCGGGCGCCGGCCCGCCCGCGAGCAGCGCCGACATCGTCGTGGGCGAGGGGCAGGCCCTGGGCAACCCGCCGAGCTTCGGCGGGCCGCTCCTCGGATTGTTCGCCTGCCGCCTGTCGCTCGTGCGCCGTCTACCGGGCCGGCTCGCGGCGCTCACGCTGGACCGCCAGGGCCGGCGAGGCGTGGTGTTGACGCTGCAGACGCGCGAGCAGCACATCCGCCGCGAGAAGGCGACGTCGAACATCTGCACCAACGAAGGCCTCGTGGCGCTGCGCGCCACGATCTACATGGGGCTCCTGGGTCGCGAGGGGCTGCGCGAGGTCGCGGAGCTGTGCGTCCAGAAGACCCACCACGCCGCGCGGCTCGCGGGCGCCGTCCGCGGCTACCGCATCGCGCACGGCGGCCCGTTCTTCCGTGAGTTCGTGCTCGAATGCCCGGTCGACGCGGCGACAGTCGTCGCACGCGGACCCGACCATGGCGTGCTGCCCGGTGTCGATCTCGGTCAGTTCCGGCCGGAATGGAAGCGCTGGCTGCTCGTCGCGGTCACCGAGCAACGTAACGCCGAGGAGATCGATCGGTGGGTCGAATGCCTGCGCCAGGCTGGGACTTCGCGATGAAGTTCCCGCGCAAGCTGTTGAACGAGATGGGCGGCCAGGGGCATCGCGGCCCGCGACTCCCGCGCTGCGACGTGCCCACTCGGCCGCTCGAGGAGCTGCTCCCCGGCGCGCGGCTGCGCGCGAGCCTCGATTTGCCGCAGGTGTCGGAGCCCGAGGTCGTGCGGCACTTCGTCGAACTGTCGACGCTAAACCACCACATCGATCGCGGCATGTATCCGCTCGGCTCGTGCAGCATGAAGCACAATCCCAAGATCAACGACGAGCTGGCGTCGCTCATCGGCTTCGCGCGAGCGCATCCGTTGGCCGGCGACGCCGTGAACCCGGGCGCGCTGCGCGTCATGTTCGAGCTGCAGAAGATGCTCGCCGAGATTACCGGCTTCGCGGCGGTCACCACGCAACCCGCGGCTGGGGCCCACGGTGAGATGACGGGCCTCATGATGATCCGCGCGTATCATCGCTCGCACGGGGAAGGCGACCGCCGGCGCAAGGTCGTGGTGCCGGACTCGGCCCATGGCACGAACCCAGCCAGCGTCGGCCTGCTCGGCTGGGAGACGGTCACCGTGCCGACGGGTGAGAACGCGAACGTGCATCCCGACGAGCTCGAGAAGGTGCTCGACGATTCCACCGCGGCCATCATGCTCACGGTGCCGAACACGCTCGGCTTGTTCGAACGCCACATCCTCGAGGTCACGCGTCGCGCGCATGCCGCCGGCGCCCAGTGCTACATGGACGGCGCGAACCTGAACGCGTTGATGGGCGTGGTACGCCCCGGCGACCTCGGCTTCGACGTGATGCACATCAACACGCACAAGACGTTCTCGACGCCTCACGGCGGCGGCGGGCCGGGTGCCGGACCGGTGGCGGTGGCCCGGCATCTGGAGCCGTTCCTGCCCGTTCCGGTCGTCGTCGAGGACGGCGGCGCCCTGCGGCTCGCGTACGATCGCCCGCAGTCCATCGGGCGGGTCCACTCGTACTACGGCAACTTCGGGATCCTGGTGCGCGCGCTGGCGTACCTGTTGACGCACGGGGCCGAGGGTCTGTCCGAAATCACGCGCAGCGCGATCCTGAACGCGAATTACTTGATGCGCCGGCTGGCGAAGGTCTACGAGCTGCCGCACCCCGCGCACTGCATGCACGAGTTCGTCCTGTCGGGGCGGGGGCTCAGGAAGCACGGCGTCAAGACGCTCGACGTCGCGAAGCGGCTGCTGGACTTCGGCGTTCACGCGCCAACGGTGTACTTCCCGCTGATCATCGAGGAAGCCTTGATGATCGAGCCCACCGAGACCGAGACGCTGGACCGGCTCGACCACTTCGCGTCGGCTATGGAGCAGATCGCCCGCGAGGCCGCCGAGAATCCGAAGCTAGTGCTCGACGCGCCCCACGAGACGCCGGTGAGCCGGCTCGACGAGGGACGGGCCGCGCGCGAGCTGCGGCTCACCTGGTCGCGGTCCGGTCGGGCGGCCGGCGCGGCGCCGGCCGAACCGGCGCGCCGCCGCTGAACGCCGGGCATGCGGATCGCTTCGTTGCGCGACGATCGCGACGCCGTCGCGTGCCTCGGCGCCGGGCGGTGAAGCATGGCGACTGAGACGCCGCTCGCCCCCGAAGACCTCGAGCTGCTCGAGCGCGTCGCCGCGCGCGTCGTGGAGCTTCACATGGAGGTGCCCGCGATCCTGACCCTCGAGACCGCGTCGCCGCTGTCGGTACTTGCGGGTCAAACGCTCGTGTTTTTCGAGCCGTTCGTCGCCGCTCTGCTGCGGCTGCCCGATTACCGCCGCTTTGCGCGGCTCATCGAGCGGCGCGAGGTGGTCGCCACGCTGACCCGCCTGATCGAAACTCGCGCCGACGCCGCGCATGCGCAACGCCGCGCCGCGGCGCGGGCGCGACGCGGTCCGCGCCCGTCCACGCGACCGCGGAGCTGAACCCATGCTGCTCGCGCCCGACCGCATCCGATCGATCCTCGCGACCGATTGCGGCTCGACGACGACCAAGGCGATCCTGATCGAACGCCAGCAGGACCAATACCGCCTGGTCGTGCGCGGCGAGGCGCCGACCACGGTCGAGGCGCCGTTCGAGGACGTCACGCGGGGCGTGCTCAATGCCGTCCGCGAGGTCGAGGAATTGGCGGGGCGGCGCATCCTCGACCGCGAGCGGATCATCTCGCCCCAGCAGGGGGACGACGGCGTCGATCTCTACGTGTCCACCTCCAGCGCCGGCGGCGGCCTGCAGATGACGGTCTCGGGGCTGGTGCTGCAGATGACCGGCGAGAGCGCCCAGCGTGCGGCGCTCGGCGCGGGAGCGATCGTCATGGACGTCATTGCGCTCAACGACGGCCGGCGCCCGCACGAGAAGGTTCGCCGTCTGCGTCAGCTGCGCCCAGACATGATCCTGCTGTCCGGCGGCACCGACGGCGGTGACGTCAAGCGGGTCGCCGAGATGGCGGAGATCCTGGTGGCCGCCGACCCCAAGGCGCGGCTCGGGTCCGACTACCAGCTGCCGGTGATCTACGCCGGCAACGGCGCGGCGGCGGGCGTCGTGCGCGAGTGTCTGGAATCGCGCACCGCCCTGAGCGTGGTGCCCAACCTCCGTCCCACGCTGGAGCGCGAGAATCTCAAGCCCGCTCGCGACGCGATCCACGACCTGTTCATGGAGCACGTCATGGCCCACGCGCCCGGCTACCGCAAGCTCATGACGTGGACTCCCGTACCGATCATGCCCACGCCGGGGGCCGTCGGCATCATCATCGAGAAGGTGGCGAAGCGGGATTCGCTGGCGGTCGTCGGGGTCGATATCGGCGGCGCCACGACCGACGTGTTCTCGGTGTTCCAGGGCGTGTTCAACCGCACGGTGTCGGCGAACCTGGGGATGAGCTATTCGGTGTCGAACGTCATGGCCGAGGCCGGCATCGAGAACATCCTCCGCTGGGTGCCGTTTCCCGTCGACGAGGTCGAGCTGCGGAACCGGATCAAGAACAAGATGATTCGGCCCACGACGATTCCGCAGTCGCTCGAGGACCTGGTCATCGAGCAGGCCATCGCCCGCGAGGCCCTGCGGCTCGCGTTCGAGCAGCACAAGGCGCTGGCGGTCGGGCTCAAGGGGGTGCAGACGGAGCGCACGATCTCGGACATCATGAGCCAGTCCGAGAGCGGCTCGACGCTCGTCGATCTCCTCGATCTCGGGCTGATCGTCGGCTCGGGCGGCGTGCTGTCGCACGCGCCGCGGCGCTCGCAGGCGGCGCTCATGATGATCGACGCGTTCCTGCCCGAGGGGCTCACCCACCTGGCCGTGGACAGCATCTTCATGGCCCCGCAGCTCGGCGTGTTGTCGACGGTGCACGAGGTCGCGGCGACGGAGGTGTTCGAGCGCGATTGCCTGATTCGTCTCGGAGCGGTGCTGGCGCCCATCGGCACCGCCCGACCCGGGCAGCCCTGCGTCGCGGTCGAGCTCCAGCCCGCGGACGGACCGCCGGTGAGCCGAAAGGTGGCGTTCGGCGACTTGGTGTTGCTGCCGCTGCCGACCGAGGGCACGGTGCGGCTGACGGCCACGCCCGAGCGGGGGTTCGACCTCGGCGCGGGCAAGGGACGCACGCTGCAGGCGGAGGTCCGCGGCGGCGTCGTCGGGCTGATCGTGGACGCCCGCGGGCGCCGGCCGTTCGTGCTCCCCGGCGGCAGTGAGGATCGCATCCGGCGGCTGCGAAGCTGGAACGCCGCGCTCGACGCCTACCCCCGCGAGGTTTGAAGTGACCCACTCGTACACCCCAGGGCTGCGCGTCACGACATCGGCGGTGCTGCGGCGCGAGCGACGGCTGCCGCTCAAGGGCCGCGTCACGGTGGAGCGGGGTGATCACGTGGCGCCCGACACGATCGTGGCGAGGACCGAGCTGCCAGGCAACGTCCAGACCGTCAATCTCGCGGCCCGTCTCGCCATCGATCCGGCGCGCGTGACCGAAGCGCTGAGACGTCCAATCGGCACGTCGGTGAAGCAGGGCGAGGCAATCGCGGCGGGCAGGAGCCTGTTCGGCCTGATCCGCAACGAGGTCCATGCTCCGACCCACGGCGTGCTCGAGAGCGTGTCGCCGGTCACCGGGCAGCTCATCCTGCGCGAGCCGCCGATCCCCGTCGAGATGACGGCCTACATCCGCGGTGTGGTGACGGAGGTGCTGCCGGACGAGGGGGTCGTCATCCAGACCCAGGGGGCGTTTGTTCAGGGCATATTCGGCGTCGGTGGTGAGACGTTCGGCGCGATCGTCGTGGCGGCGGGCGGCCCCGACCGGCCGCTCGATGCTTCGACGATCGGAGCCGAGCACCGGGGGCGCGTCGTCGTCGGCGGCGCGTACGTCTCGTACGACGCGGTCATGAAGTGCCGCGATGCCGGCGTCGCCGCGATCGTCGTCGGCGGGTTCGACGACCACGACCTGCGCCAGCTGCTCGGCCGCGATCTCGGGGTCGCGATCACCGGCTCCGAGGACCTCGGCATCACGTTGGTGCTGACCGAGGGGTTCGGCCATATCCGCATGGCCGAGCGCACCTGGGAGCTGCTCGGGTCGCACCGCGGCGAGATCGCGTCGGTGAGCGGGGCGACGCAGATCCGCGCCGGCGTCATGCGACCGGAGATCATCATTCCCAAGGGCGCCGACGTGGCGTCGGCGGCGGAACACGAGGCCGCGGGCGGCCTCGACGTCGGCTCGCTTCTGCGCGTCATCCGGGCGCCGTACTTCGGACGCATCGGCAGGGCCGTGAACCTGCCTCCCGAGCTCGAGGCGCTGGAATCCGAGGCGGCGGTGCGGGTGCTCGAGGTGGAATTCGCGGATGACGGCCGTCGCGCGATCGTGCCTCGTGCCAACGTCGAGCGCATCGCGGAATGATGCGCCGCGCCGAGCGCTCGCACCCTGACGCCGGCGACCTGGCTCGCCCGCGGACCGGGCGGGACGTTGTCGCGCCGCGCGTTGACACCCCGCGAAACACAAGGTTACGTTCCCGGCTCCGTCTCGTCCCGATCGGGGTCCGGACCGACCGGCCTCGCAGCATCACTGGACCCTGGGGAGCGCCTCCCTTGTCACCCTTCGAGCGGCGGCCGGTCGCGCGGGTGCACGTGATGCGAATGGTGGCGCTGGCGCTGGGGATCGCCTGCCTGCCCCTGGCCGCGCGGGCGCAAGGCTCGCTCGAGGCGGTTGCCGACACACTCGCGCACGCCCCGGCCCCGGCGAGCGGTCTCACTGCCGCCGACATTCCCAACGACGCGGGACGCGGCATCCAGCTCGATTGGAAGCCGTCGCCCGACGACGTTCCCGGTCGCCACGTCGTCACGCTGTACTACGTCGACCGCGCGACGACGCCCGAGGGACCGTGGTCGCGGGTCGACTCGACGCTCGCGGGGGTCGTCACCGACGCCGAGGGCTCGGTGCGGCGCGACACCGATTACTTCTATCGGATCACGACAGTCGGCCCGGGCGGCGCGACGCCGGCGCTCAGCATCACCGGCCCGGTTCGCGCCACGTCCCAGTGGGTCAACTCCACGCGGCAAAGCGTCCTGGCGTTCACGGTGCTGTTCTTCGCGTTCGTGCTGTACTTCCTCGCCAGCGCCCAGGCGGGCCGCAAGCCGTTCGTCCGCCGCATCGCCGGCGTGGATGCGATCGAGGAAGCCATCGGTCGCGCGACGGAGATGGGCCGCCCGGTGCTCTATGTGCCGGGCATCACTGACATCGACGACATGCAGACCATCGCCGCCCTCGTGATCCTCGAGAACGTCGCCAAGGTCACCGCGCGTTACGAGACCCCGATCCGCGTGCCCGTGACCTACCCGATCCCGTTCACGATCGCGGAGGAGATGGTGCGCAGCGGCTACCTGAACGCCGGTCGCGCCGATCAGTACGACCGCGACAGCGTGCGCTTCATCTCACCCGAACAGTTCGCTTACGTGGCAGCGATCACCGGCATGATGCTGCGCGACCGGCCCGCGGCCCACATCTTCATGGGGGCGTTCTTCGCGGAGTCGCTGCTGCTGGCCGAGACCGGCTTCTCCACCGGCGCGATCCAGGTCGCGGGGACCGCGAACGTCCATCAGCTGCCGTTCTTCGTCGTCGCCTGCGACTACACGCTGATCGGCGAGGAGCTGTACGCCGCGAGCGCCTACCTGTCGGGAGAGCCCAAGCTCGTGGGCAGTCTGAAGGGCGCCGACCTCATCAAGCTCGTCATCATCGCCGTCGTCGTCGTCGGCTGCGTGCTCGAGACGCTCGGGAGTCACGGGCTGACGCAATGGCTCGCGACCCAATAGGAGACGGGACGTGAAGCGCGAAGTGCCGCTGTTCATCACGGCCGCGATCGGCCTGTTCATGATTCTGTCGTTCTTCGTGCCGCATCATGTCGTCAGCGTGCCGGCCGACTTCCTGCAAGCGTGCGCGGTCATTGTCGTGGCGTTCGGGTACGTGCTCGGAGGCGCGAACGTGTTGCGCGTGAACCTCGAGGGCATTTCGAAGCGCGAGTCCGGGTGGCCCTACAAGATGGTGCTCGTCGTGTCGCTGATCGCAACGGTCGTGATCGGCATCGTCGACGGGATCCGCCACGGCCACAGCTTCCCGGTCGAAGGCACGGCCTCGAAGTGGATCTACGACAGCCTGTACTCGTCCATGAACGCGACGATGTTCGCGCTGCTCGCATTCTTCATCACCTCGGCCGCGTTTCGGGCGTTCCGGATCCGCACGGTCGAGGCCGGCATGCTCGCCGTGGCGGCGCTCATCGTGATGCTGGGTCGCGTCCCCGTGGGCGATGTCGCGACGTCGTGGCTCCCCGAGCCGCTGCGGCTCGGCACGATCCAGCAATGGATCATGGACGTGCCGCAGAACGCCGCCAAGCGCGCGATCCTGATCGGTGCGGCGCTGGGGGTGATGGCGACGGGGCTGCGCGTGATCCTCGGCATCGAGCGCTCGTACCTCGGCGGGGAGGAGTAGCCCGTGAACTTCGCCGCCTGGTTGTCGCGGCTCGACCGGCGCTGGCTGTTCCTGATCATGGGCGTGCTGGTGCTCGAGCCGCTGCTGTTCCCGCTGTCGCTGCCGCTCAAGGTGACGCCGCCCGTCCAGGGGTTCGTCGACGCGATCGACGCCGTGCCCCGCGGCCACACCGTGCTGATGTCGTGCGACTACGATCCCGGGGCCATCCCCGAGCTCGTGCCGATGACCCGCACCGCGTTCCGCCATCTCATGAGCCGGGATTGCCGGGTCGTGGTGACGTGCCTGTGGTCGGGCGGGGCGGGCCTCGTGGACAGTGTGATCAGCGAAGTCGCGCGCGAGTTTCCGAGCAAGGCGTACGGGACCGACTGGGTGAACCTGGGCTACAAGTCCGGCAACGAGGCGGTGATGGTGCTCATGGGACAGGGTGTCGTGAACGTGTTTCCGCGCGACTACCGCAGCAATGACGCCCACACCCTGCCGCTGATGCGCAGCGTGCGCGACTACTCGAGCTTTGCGCTGCTCGTGAACATCTCGGCCGGCTACCCGGGAACGAAGGAATGGGTGCAGCAGGTCCAGGCGCGCTTTCATCTGCGGATGGTGGCGGGCGTTACGGCGGTGAGCGCGCCCGAGTTCTACCCGTATCTCCAGTCTCACCAGCTCCTCGGCATGCTCGGGGGAATGGCGGGCGCCGCCGAGTACGAGGTGGCTCGCCACGAGAAGGGCACGGCGAGCAAGGGGATGGACGCACAGTCGCTCGGCCATTTGTTCGTCGCACTGTGCATCCTGCTCGGCAACCTGATCCAGATCCTGCAGCGGAGGCAACCGTGACGCTGCATCCCACCCACGACTTGGGGATCTGGGTCGCCGCGGCGCTGACGCTGTTCATCTTCAGCTTTCTCTACAAGGACAACCCGTTCTACAAGTTCGCCGAGCACCTGTTCGTCGGCGTGTCGGCCGGATACCTGATCATCCTGGCCTACTGGACCGTGATCGACTCGAATCTGGTGCAGCCCCTGGGGCAGGCGATCCACGGCACAGGCGTGCATGCGGATCAGGTCGGCATGTTCGCGGCGCAGCAGGGCGACTACCGCGGCTGGCTCATCATTCCAGCGGTATTCGGAACGCTGTTGTTCACCCGCCTGATCCCGCGCATCGGCTGGCTGTCGCGACTGGCGCTGGCGTTGATCATCGGCGTCTACGCCGGCATCAAGACCACCGGATTCGCACAGGGCGACTTCGTCGCCCAGGTGCAGGCGAGTCTGCAGCCGCTATGGAAGGCGGGAGACGTCGCGTACGGCCTGAACGCCATCTTGTTCACGTTGGGCCTGATCGCCTCGCTGCTGTTCTTCTTCTTCAGCCGCGAGCACAAGGGCGCCCTGGGCGTCGCATCGAAGCTGGGGGTATACTTCCTGATGGTGGGATTCGGCGCGGGTTACGGGTACACCGTGATGTCCCGCATCTCGCTGCTCATCGGGCGCTTCCAGTTCCTGCTCGAAAACTGGCTGGGGTTGCGCTGATCCGCGGTCCCGGCGATGCGCGTCATCCCCCGACGCGTCCTCGAAACTCATGATCCTCTGGTGTGACGGTGGTCATTCGGCCCGCGAGAACATGCACCGCGACGCGCGGCTGCTCCAGCGCCTCGAGTCCGCGTGCGACGACGGCGCCCGAACGGAGCCGGTGCTGCGGCTGTTCCGCTTCACGCCCCCGGGAATCACTCTCGGCCGCGCCCAGCGGCCCGACCGCACTCTCGACCTCGACCGGTGTCGGGCCGACGGCCTCGATTGGGCGCTGCGTCCCACCGGTGGGCGCGCGATCTACCACGACGACGAGTGGACGTACTCGTTCGTGGCCCGCATCGCCGACCCCGAATGGGGAGGCGGCCTTCACGTCGCGTACGCCAGGGTGTCGCGGCTCGTGCAGGCCTCGCTCGTCGACCTGGGCGTGCCGGCGCGGCTCGTCGTGACGCAGACCTCGGGCCGGCCGCGGCTGGCATCGGAAGCCGCGCCCGTCCAGGATCCGACGCGCCCTTCGTGCTTCGCCTCGACGGCGGGACACGAGATCGAGCTCGACGGGCGCAAGCTGGTCGGCAGCGCTCAGCGCCGGCTCCGGGGCGCCCTGCTGCAACAAGGAAGCGTCCTGCTCGGCGAATCGCATCTTCGCCTCGCCGAGTACCTGAACGTCCGTGGGCGAGCGCGACAGGTCGCGCGCCGCGCGCTCGAATCGAACGCGAGACCGTGCGGTGCGTACCTGGGCCTCGAGCGTGGGCTCGAGCGATGGGCCGCCGCGATCGCTCGGCTTCTCGGGTCCCGCGTCCGTCGTTTGAGCGGCGAACAGGGCGCGTTTCTGTTGACCCCGGAGCCACCCACTTCCTATACTCCGGCCGTCCTAAGTGACCGATTGGCAATACTTACGGAGGATCGATGAATCGCTTTCCCGCAGTCGAAGGCGTGTGGGCCGCGGCGCTGATCGTTGGCTGCGCTTCGGCGCTCTCGGGTTGCGGCAGCGGCGGCGGCGCCGCCACGCGGTTCGTCGACACGCACCCATTGCCCGTCGACACCCTGACGTTCGCGGTCGACTCAATCGGCAGCTACGGTGGGCGATTCGTGATCGGCGAGACGACCCCGCCCAAGACGTTCAACGGCATGATCGCGAGCGAGACCTCGTCGATCGACATCACCAGCAGCCGCCTGTTCACCGGGCTCACCGACTTCGACAACCTCGAGCAACGCGACACGCCGGGGTTCGCGAAGTCGTGGGAGATGGCTCCCGATCGCGTGACCTGGACGTTCCACCTGCGCCGGGGAACGGCGTTCTCCGACGGTCACCCCATGAGCTCCGCTGACGTCCTGTTCAGCTTCGCAGTGGCGTTCGATTCGATCGTCCACCCGCCGATCCAGGACCTCATGATCCAAAACGGCAAGCGATGGGAAGTATCGGCGCCCGACTCGTACACGTTCGTGATTCGCACGCCCGCCCCGAACGCCCTCGTGCCGTCGATCGCGGGCTCGGTATCGATCATGCCGAAGCACATCCTCGAGGGCGCTTTTCGCGCCGGGACGTTTCAGTCCGCGTACAACGTGAGCACGCCGCCCAACAAGATCGTCACGAGCGGTCCGTGGCGCGTGCAGCGATACGTGGCGAACGAAAAGACGGTCCTGACGCGCAATCCGTATTGGTACGGTGTCGATCCGGCCGGCCACCGCTTGCCCTACCTCAACGAGCTCGTGTTCCTGGTCGTCCCCGATCAGGACGCGCTCGATCTCAAGTTCCGCTCGCGGGAAGTCGACGGGATCGACAATCCGAAACCCGAAAATTACCGCTGGTACGCGGACCACCAGCAGGAGGGCGACTTCACCCTGTACAACCTCGGCCCGGCTCTGAAGACGAACTACTTCTTGTTCAACCTGAATCGGGTCCGTAAGCCGGTCAAGGGGAAGACGCTGGGCGGCACCTACGTCGATTCGCTCAAATACGCGTGGTTCAGCAATCCGGTGTTCCGGCGCGCGGTCTCGATGGCGATCAATCGCGACGCGATGATCTCCAGCGTGTTCTTCGGCGACGGTGTCAAGAACTGGTCCACCATGACCGCGGGGAACAAGGTCTGGTACGACTCCAGTCTCGTTCGCTTCGACTACGACCCGGCACGGGCCAAGAAGCTGCTCGCGAGCCTGGGCTTCAAGGACCGTGACGGTGACGGATTCCTCGAGGACGCACACGGTCACCCGCTCGCCTTCACGATCAAGACGAACTCCGATAACCGGCTGCGCGTCGCGATGGGTAATTTCATTACGGACGACCTGGCCAAGGTGGGGATCAAGGTCAAGCTGGTGCCCATGGACTTCAACACGCTGACCACGAACCTCCACAAAGACTTCGACTACGAGACGGTGATTCTGGGAAGCGACAGCGCCATCCCGCCCGATCCCGGAATGGGCGGGAACGTATGGCGGTCGAGCGGAAGCTCGCACCTCTGGAACGTCAAACAACCCAAACCCGAGACACCGCAAGAGGCGCGGATCGACCAGCTGATGGACGCGGTCGTGTCGACTCCGGAAATGTCGAAGCGCAAGGCGGCGTGGCGCGAGGTTGCGAACACGATCAACGACCAATGCTGGATCGAGTGGCTGCCGACGATCGTGCTCAAGCTCCCGGTCCGCAACGGTTTTGGAAACCTGCAGCCGACCGCGATCCCGCACCGGCTGTTGTGGAACATCGATCGGGTATACGTGAAGGTGCGCGCTCAGCCCGCCTGACGCGCGGCCTCGATGCGGACCTACGTTCTCCGCCGGCTGCTTCAGACCTTGCCGTTGCTGCTGGGGATCACGGCGCTGACCTTCCTGCTGCTGCAGCTCGCGCCCGGCGACTTCCTCAGCCAGATGGCCGAGAATCCCGCGATCTCGGCCGAGACGATCGAGGCAATGCGACGGCGCTTCGGCCTCGACCAGCCGTGGTACGTGCAGTACGGCCTGTACCTCAAGAACATCTTGCTGCATTTCGATTTCGGCGAGTCGTTCTCGCGCCACCAGCCGGTGTTCACCGTGCTGCGGGAAGGGCTCGTGAACACGCTGCTGTTGGCGGGTGCCGCGGCGATCGTGACGTGGGGCCTGGCGATCCCGCTCGGCGTGTGGGCCGCGGTGCGGCAGTACTCGTGGATCGACAAGGCGCTGTCGCTCGTCGCGTTCGTGTGGCTGTCGGTTCCCGAGATCCTGTCGGGATTGCTCGTGCTCATGCTCGCGGTGAAGACCGGGTGGTTTCCGGCCGGCGGCATGCATTCGCTCGACTACGACGATCTGGACCTGTTCGGCAAGGCGCTGGACGTGGGGCGCCACCTGCTGCCGCCGGCGTTCGTCGTCGGGCTGATCCCGCTCGCCAGCCGGATGCGCCAGATGCGCGGCAATCTGCTCGACGTGCTGCGGCTCGATTACGTCACAACCGCGCGATCCAAGGGACTGAGCGAGGGCGTCGTCGTGTTCAAGCACGCGCTGCGGAACGCCCTGAATCCCATGATCACGCTGTTCGGTTACACGCTCGGGGCGCTGGTCTCCGGCTCGTTCGTCGCCGAGATCATCTTCACGTGGCCCGGGCTGGGCCGCATCACGCTCGACGCCATCCTGGCCCAAGACCAGTATCTCGTCATGGGCGCGGTGATCATGGCCTCGGTGGTGCTCATCCTGGGCAACCTGATCGCCGACCTGCTGCTCGCGATCGCCGATCCGCGGATCAGCTATGCGTGACCCGTTCACCGCGGTCCCGCCCAAAGAACGCGACTTCGACGACGCGACGCCTCCGCAATCGCCGGCGCGGATCTTCTGGCGGCAGCTACGCAAGAGCCCGGTCGCGATTGCCGGTGGCGCGCTGCTCGGGGTGTTTTATCTGTGCGCGCTGTTGGCTCCATTCCTGGCCCCGTACCCTCAGGAGGAGATGGACCGAGCGCGCTTCTTCCACCCCCCACAAGCGCTTCACTGGATCGACCGCCAGGGGAAGTTCCACGTACTGCCCTTCACGCACCCGACGCGGCTCGTGGATCCGGGGTCGTTCCGCTACGAGGCGGATTCGGCGCGCGACGAGCCGATTCGGCTGTTCGTGGCGGGCGAGCGCTACCGGCTGTTCGGCCTGATCCCAACTCGGCGGCACCTGTTCGGCGTCGCCGCTCCCGCGCGCGTCTACCTGCTCGGCACCGACCCCTCCGGGCGCGACATGCTGTCGCGCCTGCTCTACGGCAGCCAGGTGTCGCTCACGGTCGGCCTGGTTGGCATCGCGATCTCGTTCACGCTTGGCCTGCTGCTGGGCGGTGTGTCCGGCTACTTCGGGGGCTCCGTCGACAGCGTGATCATGCGCGCGAGCGAGCTGCTGCTCTCGATCCCGTCCCTGTACCTGCTCATCGCGCTTCGGGCGCTGTTCCCGGTCGACGTGCCGAGCCAGCAGGTGTACCTCGGCATCGTCGCCATCCTGGCGTTCATCGGCTGGGCCGGTCTGGCGCGCGTGATCCGCGGCCTCGTGTTGTCGATCAAACGCAACGAGTTCGTCACCGCCGCCGAGGCGCTCGGCGCCAGTCGGCTGCGCGTCATCGCGCGGCACATCCTGCCGAACACGATGTCGTTCGTGATCGTGGCCGCCACCGTCTCGGTGCCGAGTTACATCCTGGGCGAGGTCGTGCTGTCGTTCCTGGGTGTCGGCGTCCAAGAACCGAGCGCATCCTGGGGCAACATGCTCAACTTGGCGCGTGGGACCCGAGCGCTGACGTCGTTTCCGTGGTTGCTGTTCGTGCCCGGAACCGCGATCTTCCTGACCGTCATGGCGTTCAACTTCCTGGGCGACGGCCTGCGTGACGCGCTCGATCCGCGCCGCGTAACCGGGGGCAAGTCCGGATGAGTGAGCCGCTGCTCCGAATCGAAAACCTCCAGACGCACTTCCTCACCGACGACGCGCTGATCCGCGCGGTGGACGGCGTGTCGTACGACGTGCACGCGGGGGAAACCCTGGCCGTGGTGGGGGAGTCGGGAAGCGGCAAGACCGTCACCGCGCTGTCGATCCTGCGACTGATTCCCGAGCCACCGGGCCGCATCGTCGGCGGTCGGATCCTCTTCAAGGGCCAGGACCTGCTCCGCCTCGACGGACCCGGCATGCGGCGCGTCCGCGGTAAGGAGATCTCGATGATCTTCCAGGAGCCGATGACGTCGCTCAACCCGGTCTACACGTGCGGCGAGCAGATCATCGAGACCCTGGTGCTCCACGAACGGCTCGGCCGCAGAGCCGCGCGCAAGCGCACGATCGAGATGCTGCAACGGGTCGGCATACCGGCGGCCGAGCAGCGCGTGGACGAGTATCCGCACCAGATGTCGGGCGGCATGCGACAGCGCGTCATGATCGCGATGGCGCTCGCCTGCCGGCCCTCCATCCTGATCGCCGACGAGCCCACGACGGCGCTCGACGTGACGATCCAGGCTCAGATTCTTGAGCTGCTCAAGCAGCTCCAGCGCGAGTTCGGCATGGCGGTGATCCTGATCACGCACGATTTGGGCGTCGTGGCCGAGACGGCGACCCGCGTCGCGGTCATGTACGGGGGACAGGTCGTCGAATCCTGTGACGTGCGGACCGCGTTTCGCCGCCCGCTACACCCTTATACCGCAGGGCTGCAGGCGTCGCTGCCGAAGCTGGGCGTCGCTCAGGACCGGCTGCGCGTGATCCCGGGCAACGTCCCGAATCCGGCTCGGTTTCCGCAGGGTTGCCGCTTCCACCCGCGTTGCCCCGTCGCGGTCGAACGATGCCTTCGCGACCCCGAGCTGCGCGAGCTGGCGAGCGGCCACTCGACGCGCTGCTGGCGCGCCGAGGAGATCGCCGCGGGAACGCTGGACGCGGCGCCGGCCGAGGCGGCCCGATGATCCCGGCGGCGAGCACCCCCGACGTCGCGCCGCCGCCGCTGCTCGAGGTCGAAAGGCTCAAGAAGTACTTCCCGATCCGCCGCGGATTGCTGTCGCGAACGGTCGGCCACGTGAAGGCGGTCGACGGCGTGTCGTTTGCGGTCCGCGAAGGCGAAGTGCTCGGGCTGGTGGGCGAGAGCGGTTGCGGCAAGACCACGACGGGCCGCTGCATCCTGCGGCTGATCGAGCCGACCGCCGGCAGCATCCGGTTCGACGGTCGCGAGGTCCTGGGGCTCAAACGGCAAGAGCTGCGGGCGCTGCGTCGACAGATGCAGATCATCTTCCAGGACCCGTACTCGAGCCTCAACCCCCGGCTCACGGTGGGCAGCATGCTGACCGAGGCGCTGACGATTCACGGGCTCGCCCGCGGCCAAGCCGCGCGCGATCGGGTGGCCGAGCTGTTGCGCCTGGTCGGCTTGTCGCCCGCGCACGCCGCTCGCTACCCCCACGAGTTCTCGGGCGGCCAGCGCCAACGGATCGGCGTCGCGCGCGCCCTGGCCGTGAATCCCCGCCTGATCGTGGCCGACGAGCCCGTGTCGGCGCTCGACGTGTCGATTCAGGCTCAGATCGTGAACCTGCTTCGCGACCTGCAGCGACAGATGCGGCTCACGTATCTGTTCGTCGCGCACGACCTGTCGATCGTCGAGCACATCAGCGATCGCGTGGCCGTCATGTACCTCGGCCGCATCGTCGAGCTGGCCTCGAGCGCAGACCTCTACCGCCAGCCGCGGCACCCGTATTCGGTGTCGCTGCTGTCCGCGATTCCCGTCCCCGATCCCGACCGACGCCGCCAACGCATCGTGCTGAAGGGCGACGTGCCGAGTCCAGCGAAGCCGCCGCCGGGGTGTCGGTTCCACCCGCGCTGCTTCATGGCCCGCGACGTGTGCTCGCGGGAGGACCCGGTGCTTCGCGAGGTATCGCCCGGCCATTGGTCTGCGTGCCACTTCGCGGAGCAGGTGCCGAACGAATTGCCCGTGGTGGCCGGCGCGACCTGATCGGCGGAGCGCGACCGGCGCCCGAAGCGCTCGATCGGGGGATTTGCCCACGCGCCTCGATCCCCTCGGGGCTGCGCACCCACCGCACGTTCTCGCGATCCCCATGGCGCCGCGGGATCCTTCGCGCGAGCCCGAGCGGGTAACCCCGCGCGTTGCATCGCGCTCGCGAGGGTGGCCGGCGTGCCGGTGGGCGGCGTCGGCTCGCGGCATTGCGGTTGCGTTCACCGCTCGCGAACGTGGTCGAGCTCGGCACACCTCGAGCGAGCTCCGTACGCCTCGAACACCGGACCGGCCGCGCACAACCGAATACGTTGTGTTCCCTGTGCGACTCGTGATCGGCCGGCGTTGGGCGATCCCCCTATCGAGAGCGAAGGAGTCTAATCGATCGGCGCACGGTCGTTACGGGGAACTTATCTCGGGCCTCGCGCCTGCGGCCTCCGACCCGTCGACACGGTCAATGCCTCCACCGCAGCCGGGGCCCGTACCATTCCGCACGTTCGACCCGAGCGCGGAGACGACCGACGCGACCCATGCGAAAGGGTCGCGCGTCGAAACGCGCAACGCGCGGCTCCCGCGTTGACCCCCTCAGGTATCCCTGCTAGCGTGCGCCGGTCAGACGGCAACTCCCGCAATCGCAATGCACTCACGTCCGCGAGAGGTGATGCCGCACGGTGGGACTGGAAGCCCTCGGGATGGTCGAAACGCGCGGCTTCGTCGGCGCCGTCGAAGCCGCGGACGCCATGTGCAAGGCCGCTCGCGTTCGGCTGTCCCACTACGAAGTGACCCGTGATGCGCGGGTGACGGTCATCGTGCGGGGGTCGTTGGGGGAGGTCGAGGCGGCGGTGGCCGCCGGCGCTCGCTCGGCGGGACGGATCGGCGAACTGTTGAGACAGCACGTCATCCCGGCACCGGAGCCGCAACTGGAAACGGTACCGCTGGGACTGGATCCAGCGGCCGTTCCCGCGGCGGAAGACCCATAAGGAGAGGCTCATGCAGGAAGAAGCCCTGGGGTTGATCGAGACGCGAGGGTTCGTCGCCATGGTCGAAGCGTCGGATGCGATGGTGAAGGCGGCGCGCGTCCAGCTCGTGCATTACGAGAAGATCGGCGGCGGCTATGTCACCACGATCGTGCGGGGCGACGTCGCCGCGGTGCGTGCGGCCACCGAGGCCGGCTCGGCGGCGGCGGCGAAGGTGGGCGAGGTCGTGTCGGTCCACGTCATTCCGCGTCCGCACCCGATGCTCGAGGACGTGCTGCCGATCCGCGTACGCGAAGCCGCGGGCTCGAAGAAGTAGGCCGAACGTGATCTTGGCCCAAGTGCTGGGCACGGTGGTGTCCACCCGCAAGGACCCCGCGCTGATGGCGCTGAAGCTGCTGCTGGTGCGGGAGGTCGACGTCGAATTCCAGCCGGCCGGCGGCTACGTGGTGGCGGCGGACGCGGTGGGCGCGGGCGAAGGCGAGCTGGTGCTCGTGGCTCAGGGCTCGTCCGCCCGGCTCACCGACGTGTCCCGCGACAAGCCGGTCGACGCCGTGATCTGCGGCATCGTCGATACCGTCGAGCGCGACGGTCGCGACGTGTTCGTCAAGCGGTCCGGCGCCGTGGCGGGGCGGACGTGAGCCGCGGCTCTCGCGACGCGAGCTGACGCATGGCGATCGACGAACGCCGCATCCAGTCGATCGTCGCCGAGGTGCTCGGCCGGCTCGAGACCGACCGCGCGGCGGACGCTCGAGCAACGGACGAGCCTTTGGGCGTGCACGCGGACCTCGAGTCCGCGGTGGCGGGAGCGTCTGCCGCCTACCGGGGTTACGACGGCACCCCGCTCCAAACGCGCAAGGCGATCGTCGCCGCGATGCGCGAAACCCTTGCTACCCAGGTCGACACCTTGTCCCGGCTTGCCGTCGAGGAGACGGGGCTCGGCAGGGTCGAGGACAAACGCGTCAAGAATCAGCTCGTTATCGACCTCACGCCGGGACCCGAGGACCTGGAGCCGGTGGCGTGGACGGGCGACCACGGCCTCACGCTCATGGAGCGGGCGCCGTACGGTCCGATCGCGGTGATCACGCCGGTCACGAATCCTTCCGAGACGATCATCAACAACGGCATCTCGATGATCTCCGGCGGCAACACCCTGGTGCTGTGCCCGCACCCGAGCGCCCGCAAGGTGTCGCTTCTCACGGTCGACCTGATGAATCGCGCCGCGAAGCGCGCGGGAGCAGCGATGCCGCTGCTCCACACGGTCGCGCAGCCCACGCTCGAGGTGGCTCAGGCGATGCTGCGGGACCGCCGCATCCGCCTGAACGTTGTGACGGGCGGGCCGGGCGTGGTGAAGGAGGCGCTGGCCGCCGGCAAGAAGGCGATCACGGCCGGCCCCGGCAACCCGCCCGCGGTGGTCGACGAGACCGCCGACCTGGACAAGGCGGCCCGGGATATCACGTTCGGGGCGTCGCTCGACAACAACGTGGTGTGCACCGACGAGAAGGAAGTGATCGCGGTGTCGCTCATCGCCGACCGCCTCAAGGAGTCGTTCGCGCGCGCGGGCGCGCTCGTCCTGCAGCCCCATCAGACCGAGCGACTCCGGGCGCTGGTGTTCGAGAAGGAGAACGGCCCACGCAAGCACGCGGTGATCAACCGCAAGTACGTCGGCAAGAACGTCGATGTGATCCTGCGGGACGCCGGCATTCCCTGCGACCCTGCGAAGCGGCTCGCGGTGTCCGAGGTGGACGCCGACCACCCGTTCCTGTGGACCGAGATGATGATGCCCATCATCGGGTTGACCCGCGTCCGGACGGTGGACGAAGCGATCGACTTCGCGCTCGAGGTCGAGCACGGCTTCCGGCACACCGCGTCGATGCACTCGCGGAACATCGACAAGCTGTCGCGGATGGCGCGCCGGTGCGACTGCTCGATCTTCGTCAAGAACGGTCCGAACGTGGCCGGTCTCGGCTACGGCGGCGAGGGTCCCACGAGCTTCACCATCGCGAGCCCGACGGGCGAAGGCATGACCACCGCACGCAGCTTCACCCGCATCCGCCGGTGCACGCTCGTGGATCATTTCCGCATCGTATGAATCTCGTAGCGATTGGAGCGATCGAGACGAGCAGCATCGCTCAGGGGGTCGTGAGCGGCGACGCCATGGTCAAGACCGCCGAGGTGTCGCTGTTGCAGGCGAGCACGTTGACACCCGGCAAGTACTGGGTGCTGATCGGAGGCGAGGTCGCGACGGTGCGCGCGTCGATGAAGCGCGGCATCGAGGTGGCCGCCGAGACGCTGCTCGATTCACTATTCATCCCGCAGCTCCACGAGCAGGTGCTGCCCGCACTCGAGGGAACCGTCGCCCGCCGCGACGACGACGCGCTCGGCGTCATCGAGACACTGACGGCGGCATCCGCGATCGAGGCCGCGGACGCGGCCGCGAAGGCGGCCGACGTCACCCTGCGCGACCTGCGGCTGTCGAACGGCATCGGCGGCAAGGGCGTCGTCTACCTCACGGGCGACGTCAGCAACGTGCAGGCGTCGGTCGAGGCCGGGCGCGCGCTCGCGCTCAAGAAGAGCCTGCTGGCGCGGTCGGTCGTCATTCCCCGGCTGCACGCCCAGCTCCGCCAGAGGATGTTCTGATGCACTTCGGCCGGGTGATCGGAACGGTGGTGTGCACCGTCCGGGTGCCCAGTTGGCGTGGGCACAGGACGCTGCTCGTTCAACCCACCGACAGTCGGGGTGCCGCTCAGGGTCGCCCGATCGTCGCGGTCGACCTGACCTCCGCGGCACCGGGTCAGTCGGTGTTCTACGTCCGGGCGCGCGAAGCGGCCGCCGCGCTGCCCGACCCCGACAACCCCGCAGACGCCGCGATCGTCGGAATCGTGGACCAGGCGCGCGAGTGGCCGCTCGCCGACACCGCTCGCGGGGGCCGGCCATGATGCTGGCACGCGTCGTGGGCGAGGTCGTGGCAACGATCAAACACGAAGACCTCTCCGGCCAGAAGCTGCTGCTCGTTCATCCGGTGACTCCGTCGGGGGAGGCGACCGGACGCGTCTCGCTCGCGGTGGATTGTGCGCAGGCCGGCCCGGGCGATCACGTGCTCGTCGTCGACGAGGGCAACGGTGCCGCACAGGTGCTGAAGCGGCGTCGTGGCGCGGTGCGCACCGTCATCGTCGGTATCGTCGACGCCGTCGAATTCGGCGCGGCGCGCACGGGCCGTGCAGCCTCCGTATGACCGTGGTAGATTGTCGTTCACGCTTCGCCAGGAGTTGACGGCATGCCATTGTTTGAATACCGATGCCGGGATTGCGATCTGCTGTTCGAATGGCTGCAGTCCCGCGCCGACGATGTGCCCGCCTCGTGCCCCCGCTGCGGGAGCGGCCAGGTCGCGCGGCAGTTGTCCGTGTTCGCGGTCCCCTCGACGCGCGCGACGTCCGATGCCGGTCCCTGTGGACTCGCGGACTGTGCGTGCCGCCGAACCGCGGCTTCCTAAGGGCCACCAACTCGGAGGTTCACCCATGACCAAGGCGGATCTGGTCGAGCAGATTTCGACCACGACCGGGGTGTCGAAGAATCACACGGCATTGATCGTCGACAGTCTGCTCGACGCGTTCTGCCGCGCGCTCTCGGACGGCAAGCACCTCGAGATTCGCGGTTTCGGAACGTTCAAGGTTCGCGAGCGTCGCGCCCGCCGCGCACGCAACCCGCGCAGCGGCACCGAGGTCATGGTGCCGGCGAAGCTGGTGCCGGTGTTCAAGCCCAGCAAGGAGTTAAAGGCCATGGTGCTCGAGCAGCACGAGACGCCCGAGCCGGTGGCGAGCTGACCCCTCGCGCCTGTCGACCAGAGGAGACCGGATGGGATCGGGAAAGAAGCGCAAGCGCAAGAAGATCGCCACCCACAAGCGCAAGAAGCGTCTCCGGAAGAACCGTCATAAGAAGCGGATCCGCTAGTTCGGCGTGGACGGCGGCCGAGCCTCCGGCTCCTCGATTCATCGGCCGCGCGCTGCGTGCGCGCGGCCGATGGACGTTCGACCCGGCACGGCACGGCTGGCCCGGCCGCTGCGAGCTGACGTGGATGGGTCAGCACCAGCCGGACGACGGGGACTTCTGCATCGCCGAGATCGACGAATCCGGCACCGCGTGGCTGGTCGAGGTGTTGGGCGCCGACGACCGCCCCGAATGGGACGACCACGCGGTCGCGTCCCAGTTCAGGCTGCGGACGCGCTTTCCCGCAGACGTGCGCCGCCAGGTCGAGGGGCTGCACGAGCCGACGGCCCGCGACCGCGCGGGACGCGAGGACTTGCGCGATCGGCTCGTGTTCACGATCGACCCTGAAGACGCGCAGGATCACGATGACGCGCTGTCCATCCGCCGCTTGAGCGGCGGGCGGTTCGAAGTCGGGATCCACATCGCCGACGTGTCGCATTACGTGAAGCCCGGCACGGCCCTGGAGCGCGAGGCGTTCGAGCGCGGCACCAGCACCTACCTGCCGTCCGGCGCCATTCCGATGCTGCCGCCGCGGTTGTCGAATGATTTGTGCTCCCTGCGGCCGCAGCGCGAGCGGCTGGCGATCTCGGTATTCGTGACGCTCGATCCCGACGGGCGCCGGTACGGCGCGCGTTTCGCCGAGACCGTGCTGTTCAGCCGGCATCGGCTCCACTACGGAGAGGTCCAGACGTTCTTCGACGGGCACGCCGCGATGGAGCCGGAGCTCGGCGACGCGTTGCACACACTTCGCGAGCTGGCGCGCGCGCTGCGTACGCGCCGGCGGGCGCGCGGCGCGCTGGAGCTCGACATCCCCGAGGTGCGCGCGCGTGTGGACGCCCACGGCGTGCCGATCGCCGTCGAGCGCCGCGAGCACCTCGAAAGTCACGAGCTGATCGAGGAATTCATGCTGCTGGCGAACGGCTGCGTCGGAGAAGCCGGCTCACGGCGCGAGTCCGGGCTCATCTATCGTGTCCACGAGCCGCCGTCGCCGCGCAAGCTCGAGGAGCTGGACGCCATGCTCAAAGCACTGGCGCTGCCCCGCCCGGGGCGCCTCGACGACCCGGCGCGCGCGCTGCAGAGCCTGCTTGCCGTGCCGCTCGATCCGCCGCATCGGCGGCTCGTGCACCGGCTGGTGCTGCGATCGCTGACGCGCGCGCGCTATCTCGAAAGCGACGTCGGCCACTTCGCCCTGGCGGCGAACGAGTACTGCCATTTTACCTCTCCGATCCGACGTTTTCCGGACCTGCACAACCACCTGCGCGTCCGCGAGTGGATCCGTGGCCGGCGCAGCGACGCCTGGGATCCGGTCGAGCTCGGCCGCCGGGCCGAGGCCTGCACCGCCACCGAGCAGACCGCGGCCGAGGCGGAACGTGAAGCGGTGAAGGCGAAGGCGCTACGCTACCTCGGCTCGCGGCTCGGCGAGCGCATGTCCGGCACCATCACCGGGTTGTTGCGGCACGGCTTCTTTGTGGAGCTGGACGAAATTCCAGTTGAGGGATTCGTGCGAGTGTCGCTATATCTTGACGACCATTTCGCGTTGGACTCGTCCGGGGTCCGCATGGTCGGCCGGCGCACGCGTCGCCGGTTCTCGCTGGGGGACTCCGTGCACGTGACGGTCGCCCGTGTGGACGCGCCCGCGCGAGAGTGCGATCTTGCGCTGGACCCGACACCGCGGCGCCGCAAGCGCCCGCATCCGGGGAGGACATGATGCCGTCGAAAACAGGCCGCCGCGCCGAGCGAAGGCACCACCCTCGCGTCGACGCGCGCCTCAGCATGCGTGTCGAGGGCGTGCCCGACGACGGGCAGATCGCCCAAATGGTCACCGAGAGCCAGAACATCTCGGCGAGCGGGGTCTATTGCACGAGCTCTCATTTCTTGGCGCCGCTGTCCAAGGTGGCCCTCACGATCGTGCTGCCGCGGGTTCCGGGCCACAACGGCCGGCAAGATCTAATCAAATGCGAAGGCATCGTCGTTCGTTGCCAGCCGCTCGCGCGTCGCGGCGATCGCAAATTCGAGCTCGCGTGCATGTTCTCGGACCTGGATCTGCGGCGGCGCGAGCTGATCACGCAGTTCGTCACGTGGCGCAATTTACAGGCGCTGCGCGCCGCGGCGGCGCC
>JACXTT010001488.1_pt1 | contig 38844 bp, 35 predicted proteins | sample 9270951 | NCBI WGS metagenome assembly JACXTT01 (sample SAMN15532306, study PRJNA645909) | rock metagenome | isolation source: weathered quartz diorite | place: Puerto Rico | collected 2017-06-21
AGCAGCGGCCCAAGCCCCGGCCATCCTGTGGCAACCTCCACCAGCAGCGAACCACTGAGCAGCGAAGCGATCGAAAAGCCGAACAGCGAAATCGCCGGGCTCGCGGCCACGGGCAAGACATGCCGGAAGAGCAATCGCGCTTGCCCGATCCCGAGACCCCGTCCAGCCCGCACATAGGGTGCATCGAGCACCTCCACGACGCTCGAACGCACGTGCCGGATCAGAATGGAAATCCCTGCGAGCACCAGGATCGCCGTCGGCAGGAACAAGTGCCGCGCGACATCCTGAAGTTTTCCCCACGTCGACAGTTCCTCGTGACCAAGCGACATCATCCCACCCACCGGGACAGCTCGCGATCGCACTGCCAACGCCAGCAGACCAAGAGCGATTACGATTTCGGGAATTGAAATGAGCAGCGAGTTACCGGTCTCAATGATCCGATCGAACAACCGCCCGCGGTAAGCGGCGCTCCAGACGCCCAGCGGAACGCCGATGAGCCACGTCAACAGCATCGCAGTTGCCGCCAGCAGAAGAGTGTTCAACGCCCGGCTCCACAGCAGCGGCGCAACCGGGGCGTTGTAGGCGATGGAAAATCCGAGGTCGCCGTGAGCGACTGCCGCCATCCAACGGCCGTATCTCACCAGAAGGGGTTGGTCCAAGCCATAGCGTGTCCGCAGGGAAGAAATGGTTTCAGGAGAGATCTGCGGGTTCAGTCGCATCTCGTCGAAGAAGCTTCCCGGAGCCATTTCTGTAAACAGGAAGCAGAGCACCGACACTCCGAACAACAGCAGCACAGCCCTGGCCAAGCGGCGCAACGGATATGTCATAGTGCAATCCCCATCGCGGCGAGATTGTGCTGAGCTGCGCGCGTGGCGGCGACCAGCGCACGAGTCTCCTCATGACTGGCGTTGCCCATGATTTGAGACGGCGTACCCTGCTCGACAATCCTGCCGTTCGCCATCACCGCGATCGTGTCCGCGAGCCGCGCCACTAGAGCCAGGTCGTGCGAGATGAGAAGAAAGGCAAGGGAGTGGGACGCCTGGAGATCGAGTAGCAAGTTTGCGATCTGGGCCTCGGTTGACAGATCCAGCCCCGAGAGCGCCTCATCCAGGATCAGCAGTTTCGGTTTCAACGCCAAAGCGCGTGCGATCGCCAGTCGTTGCCTCTGACCGCCGCTGAAATCCAGCGCGGATCGATCGGCCCACTGCGGCGAAATCCCAACTTCCTGCATCAACTCTTTGGCTCTGATTCGACGCGTGGCCGCGTCGCCCTGCTTTTGAATCAACAGCGGCTCCTGAATGACCTCAGCCGCAGTGAAACGCGGATTCATGGATGTGGCCGCATCCTGAAATACCATTTGGATCTGCGGACGAAGAGGGCGTAGTTGGTGCGCATTGAACTGGGCAACGTCGGTGCCTTCTAACCAGATCTGTCCTGCATCGGGCTTCTCGAGCCGCGTCACACAACGGGCGACGGTGGACTTTCCCGATCCCGAGCTTCCCACCAGCGCGAGCGTTTGTCTTGCGAAGATCTCGAACTCAACTCCGCTGGCGGCAACGATGAGATCAGCCCGGCCCCAGCCAGCCCCTTTCCGCCGATAACTTTTGCTGAGGCCGCTGACGCGCAGCACTGGCCGGACATCCGGTTTCATGGCCCTGGCGTCAATTGCCATACTTGAAACAACTCACTCGCTGTGAAGGTTGGGGTGTGGTTTCCTGGAGATCGCGTTCTGCGCACACTTGCATTCTCTCCGGGCAACGCGGTGCGAAGGGGCAGCCGACGCCACGATTGGTTAAGTCGGGAGGCTCGCCCTCGATGGCCGGGAATCGCTTCCGAGTGCCAGCGCTGGGCAAATATCGACCGCACAGCCGCACCAGGGCTTGCGTATACGGATGCAATGGACGACGAAAAATGTCTTCGGTCCGTCCCTCCTCGACAACCCGACCGGCGTACATCACGGCGACACGATTCGCGAACCCGGCAAGCACCGTAGGGTCGTGACTAATCAGCACGAAGGCGGTGTGATGCCTCGCACCAATCTCCCGCATAAGGGACAGGATCTCCGTTTGCAACGCTGCGTCGAGTTTGCTGGTCGGTTCATCGGCGATCACCAACGCGGGACGGCACGCCATCGCCTGTGCAATGACGATACGTTGACGCTGCCCTCCGCTCAGCTGATGCGGACAAGCGTTGTAGATCTGTTTTGGCGGTTCGAAACCAACCTCGGTCAGCAACTCTTCCACGCGCGTTCTGCGTTGCTGCCGGGATATGCGCACATGCGCACGGAGCACTTCCGCGATCTGATCTCCAACGGAAATCACCGGATTAAGGGCGAGGGCTGGATCCTGTGGAATCAAAGCAATCTCGGCTCCCCGGATCCTGCGCAAATCGGCATCCGAAAGTCCGAGCAGGTCGAGGTCCCGGAAGCTGATCGATCCACCATCGTATCGTGCATCGGCGGGCAGCAGCCGCAGCAAGGCCGCAGCGAGCGTGCTCTTGCCCGAACCGGATTCCCCGAGAATGCCGACGAATTCGCCAGGCCGTATTTCGAGGCCGGCTTGGTCCAAGGCACGAACCGGCGGACCGCCTTCCGGCAGATAACTCACCGACAACGCGCGAGCCAGAACGAGGGTCCCGTTGGAGTGCTCACCCGGCAGCTTCATCTCTGCACCAGTTGACCACAAAGGCAGGCTGCGTCAGCCACGGGAAGATCCAGAGGTACCTCGGAAAACACGAGGAAGCCGCAGAATCACAGCCGATGCAGGTAAACCGGCAGGCCGTCGACCTTGATCCAGGACGGATCCACCCGTAGGGCAGGACCGGGATCCGGAATACGACTTCCCTTTTTCCGGCGTGAGACGCCAGAACCCGGGACTCCAGTAGGCATTCAGGAATCCATGCCAGTCGTGCCGTCAAAAGGCGTCGGACAAGTCCAGATAGGAGATGCCGTCGGCATCCATGGAGAAGCGCCCGATCCAGGCCCGCGATAGGCCGGAGAGCAACAGGATGAGGATGCCCAGCCGTTTGAAGCGCTCGTCCACTGGATCCGGATCAGTGCGTTGCATCCGCATGCTCGCATCCGGGGAAAACCCGGAACGCGCGATTCTCATTCCATCCCAGTTCGCGCATGCCTTCTTCGGAGGAGTAGTACGCTATGCTGATCCAGTCCTTCAAGAGGTCAAAATGTTCCTTGTGTGTTTCGTTCTGTGAAACTGCAGTGAGCAGTAGTTCCTGCTGAGTGGGCGTCAGCTGCTCGAAACCGCGCGCGAACCGTCTTGTCCCTTCGCCTTCAATCGCCAACAGTGCCGCAACAAACTTTTTCTGGTTTTCGGCCGTGTCGACGCTGAGCAACAGGTCGATGAACCGGCTTCCTCTTGCGGTCTTCGACCCCGGCACAATGCTTTCCGAAAGGGCGATCAGCGTGTTGTTCTGCTGCTCATTCAGAAACAGCGGCTTCCACGCCGCGGATTTCTGCGCTGCTTCGGCCCGGTCCAGCACCGCTTCGTTAGTCAGGTGTTGATGGATCGGATGGGACGACGCGATCAGCGGCCACGCCCCGCCCGCTGCCATCCCGGCGAGCAACGTCTCCAACATCTTTCGCCGGGTTAGAGGTTGGGGACTCGTTTCGTTTGCCGTATTCACAACAACCCCTGACTTCGCAGTCTGACTGAACAAGCCGTGATGGTATCACTCGCTCCAAACTCTCACAATCGCGTTTCTCTTGCACATCGCTTCCTTTCTTTCTTTGACCGGCTTCGCCTTGCTTGTTACGATTCGCTTTGATCATCACGACCTGATGCCCCCAAAAAGCAATTCAGCTTTCGACGTGCTCGTGGTGGGCTCCGGCGCCTCCGGTGGATGGGCGTGCAAACGCCTTGCAGAGGCAGGAGTAAAAGTTGCACTTCTCGAAGCAGGCCGCCCCCAGTCTGACAAGAACTTCTCCGAGCACCAGCCCGCTTTCGAGTTGAAATACCGCAATCTTGCTCCGGAGATTGTCCGCAAGACAAGACCGATTCAATCGAAGTTCGACGTCTGCAGCGAGTACAACTACGACTGGTTCGTCAACGATCTCGAGGAGCCCTACACCACTCCCGCGGACAAGCCTTTCGATTGGATGGGCCGTCTGCGCATGACTGGGGGCCGAACGAACGTCTGGGGCCGTGTCAGCCTGCGTTTCTGCGATGCAGATTTCAAATCCGCCTCGCAGGACGGGTACGGCGAAGACTGGCCGCTCGGATATAGCGATCTCGCGCCCTACTACGATCTGGTTGAGAAATACGTGGGCGTCACCGGCATGCTGGAGGGTCTGGAGCACCTTCCCGACGGCCAATTCCAGCCACCCATGCCGCTCACCTGCCAGGAATCTCTCTTTCGCGATCGTGTCAAAGAGAAGCTCGGCCGCACCGCCACGCTGGCTCGCTCCGCCAACCTCACGCGTCCGCTCAATGGCCGCGGGCCCTGCCATTACTGCGGGCCGTGCGAGCGCGGCTGCGCTACGCATTCTTATTTCAACGCGGCGTTTACCACCGTCGCGGACGCCGTGGCTACTGGCAATTGCACGCTGATGTCGAACGCCATGGTCTACAAGGTCCTCATGGACCCGGAACGGAATCATGCGCGCGGCGTGTTCTACATCGATCGAAACACCCATCAGCCGCACGAAGTCTTGGCGCGAGTGGTGATCCTCTGCGCGCAGGCGCAAGAATCGGTGCGCATTCTTTTCAATTCCGCGACCACACAGCATCCCAATGGCCTGAGCAACTCCAGCGGCGTTCTCGGCCACTATCTGACCGCGCACGTGCGCAGCGGCGGCGGCAGCGGAGACTTCCCTGCCCTCGGGGGGAAGCCTTCGCGCGGGGGTCCCGTCAAACCAGTCGGAATTTATGTGGCTCGCTTCCGCAACCTCAAAGGCGAGCCGCCATACAAGAAATTTCTACGGGGGTACGGCTACGAAGGCGGGTCGAACCTCGATTTCAACTGGGACGCTCGCGGGTTCGGAACAGCCTACAAGAAGGCGATTCTCGACCCCCGCGTCTCGTTCGACCTCACCGGCTTCGGCGAAGTTCTGCCGCGCTGGGATAATTTTGTCGAGATCGATCACAACATGAAAGATATTTATGGAATTCCCGTTCTCAAGATTCACATGTCGGACGGCGAGAATGAGCGGGCCATGATCCAGGACATGGGCGATTCTGCCGGAGAGATGCTCGAAGCCGCAGGCGCCACAAATATTAGTACTTACGCTCACCCATCCGCTCCGCGCTGGGCGCTGCACGAAGCAGGCGTCGCGCGCATGGGCACGGATCCGAAGAAATCCGTACTGAATCAATTCCAGCAGACGCACGACATCAAGAATCTCTACGTCATGGACGCGTCCGGCTTCACCTCGAATCCCTGTCAGAATCCAACCCTCACCATCATGGCCCTGTGCGTACGATCCTGCGATTTCCTCATGCAGGAACTCAAGAACCTATCCTGACGCTGCTATTTTGCATTTCACCAATTCCTAGAACAATTCCCGTGCTTTCATGGAGAATTGGGGCACACGTTTGTGTTTTACAATCGCGATGTGCGCGTGGTCGTGATTCTTCTCGTCCTCTCCGCCAATGCCGCTGCCCAGTGGTGGTCGGTGCAGACCAGCGGCCTCGACACCAACCTGCGCGGCATCAGCGTCACGTACAACGAAGCGACTGAGGGGAAACGGCACTACATCGTCTGGGCTTCTGGCTCGAACGGCGTGATTTTGCGCTCTACCAACGACGGAGGCACATGGCAGCAACTGAATGTGCCGGGCGGCGGCGACCTCGATTTCCGCGACATCGAAGGGTTCGACACGGACACGGCTTACGTCATGTCGAGCGGCGACAAGTCCCGGATCTACAAGACCACCGACGGCGGCAAAACGTGGAAGCTGCAATACTCTGACAAGCGGCCGGGCTTCTTTCTTGACTCGCTGGCTTGCGATTCGAGGACGCATTGCGTCGCGCTCAGCGATCCGGTCGAAGGCAAGTTCCTCGTTCTCAGCACCGACGATGGCGAACATTGGAAAGAGTTACCCCGTGACAAAATGCCACCGGCCCTGAGTGCCGAGGGGGCATTCGCGGCGAGTGGGACGGCGATTGCTCTCTGTGATCGTGGAGACGCTTATTTCGGCACGGGCGGCGGGCGAGTGGCACGAGTGTTTCACTCCCATGATCGCGGCAGATCCTGGACCGCGACAGAAACTCCCATTGCCAGCGGCAACGCTTCCAGCGGGATCTTCAGCATCGCTTGCGAGGACCAGTCTCTGGTGGCCGTCGGCGGTGACTACAAGGAACCGGCCCGGGCCAAACAGGTTGCCGCACTTTCGACAGATTCAGGCGAGACCTGGCATCTCGCCCAGCAGCAACCTGGGGGCTACCGCTCGGCAGTTGGGTCCTTTTCTTACCGTGATTTCGCAGCCGTCGGCCCGAACGGCACCGACGTCAGTCACGATGAGGGAGTTCACTGGCAGCGAACCGACTACTTGAATCTCAACGCTGCCGGCTTCGCCGGAACCGAAGGCTGGGCCGTCGGCCCGAGCGGCACGATCGCACGCTTTAACACTCACTTCTTTCACGAGATCAAGAACGGGTTGCCCGCGCACGAACCGCTGTCCGCTCCATCACACTAGTTCATTGCTCTTCCTGCCATCTTTTCCAGCACCCGAATCGGCGAAACCTCGGGGGCGACCAGCGCCTCGACTGGGATGATGAACGTCTGCTCCATCGCAAACTGGCCCGACAGCGCCGCGTGTGGAACGCAGTCCGTGAACACCAGCCAGGTTGACGCCGGCGGGAACTCCAGCTGTTCTTTCCCCTGCTTGGCACTTTGGAAGGTGGTATTCTCTTTCAGCCAGTTGTGGAAGTGCAGCATAAATTTGTCATAGGGCGCGCGATCCGGCACAGGCAGGCCCAGAGTGCCAAGGCCCCGTTTCCATCCGCGCAGCGCGCCCGAGGCGTTCGCGAACTTCTTCAAGCCTGCCGACTCTGCGAACCGCGCCGCCAGTTCCGGAAAGCGCTCCCCCACCACCCACACGCGGTCTTTCGCCGGATTGGCGTTGGTGAACACGCGCAGGATGCGTCCACCGCGCGTGGGACGGCTGGGGAATGCGTCCACGTGCAGCAGGTCATTCCGCTTGTGAAGCGGCAGGTCTCGGCCCTCTTCCTCAAGTGCACGAAAGCTGGCGTAGTCCGTCTGGAATTTCCCAGCGTAGGGAGCCAGGAACGAGGAAACGAAATTGCGCACCGCCGCCGCGTAGCGCTGCATGACCTCATGCACGCGAGGCTCGTTGGCGTCGTCCGAAAAGCCGCGCAGCAAGTCCTGCTCGGGTCGATACGAGATGTTCTTATGGAGGCGCGAATCGGCGGGCTTCAGCGAGACGAGAAATTCGATGTCATCCTGCGGCAGGGCAAAGGGCGGCGTGGAGAAGAACAGAATCTGGCCCTTCTCCAGTTCGGAGCAGTAGTGGCGCGAGCGCCATAGGAAATCGCCCGCGGCCCAACCCTCTGATCCGTAGTCTTCAACTCTTAGCCAAGCCATACCACCTCGATCTCTACTGCACTTCGACCGAGACCAGTTCTCCGCCACTTGCCCCCACCGCGCGGTAGTTCACCGCTACGATCCGGTTCTTCCACTCGCAGGAGAACTGGTCCTCACCGATCACCAGTAGCGACTTGTAGTCCGACGAATGCAGCTTGTACGTCTTCATCCCAACGAGGATCGTGACGATCGCTTCGGGAGGCTTAGCGCAATCGCTCGCGACCAGCTTGCCCTTAAGGTGCTGCATCGGCCCGGTCGTGCCGGGCTTAGGCGGCGCGGCTTTTGGCGGAGTCTCGGACTCGTCGTCGTCGGCCGTACTCGCCGTCGCCGCCGAAGGAGCGCTCGCAGCGCCGGCCGGCGCTTGCACGGCTTCTCCCGCGTGCTGCGGACGAATCCCGTACTTTTGCAGGGTCGCCAAATCTTCCAACTGATGTTTCGCCGCCGAGGCCGCCCGCGGATCGGGCCCCGCCTTCAGACGAGTGAAGACTTCGCGCGCCTGATCCCATTTCTTGCCCGCAACGTAAATCTGGCCCAGATTAAACTGGTATTCCAGATTGCGTGGCGAAAGCGAAATCGCCATCCGCTGCGCTTCCAGGGCGGAATTGATTCCGCCGCCTTCCACCCGCGCCATACCCAGCATGTTGTAAGCCTCGGCCATCTCTGGATACCAGTCCAGTACCGCCCGCAGGTCCTGCATCATATTGGCCAGGCCTTGCATCTCGTGCCGTATCGCCTCAGCTCGGTTGTACTTCAACAAGGAGCGGTAGTACCAGATCCAGGGATCGCGCGGGTCGAGTTCCGATGCTCGCTCAAGTTCATCTTCGGCGGCGTCAAATTTCTTCTGTTGCACATGATCCCACGCGAGAGCGCGGCGCGCCGCTTCGTTGTCTTTCGGATCGTCCGTCAGCTCCTGGAGTTCATGCAACGCCTGGTCGCGACGCTCCGGAATTCGGGCCATCACATCGCCGATCACAGCTCTGGCTTCCGCATCCGGCACTGGGGTCACGGTCATCGCAACTTCGTCGAGGCCAAACGGAGCCGGCAGATGATAAGGTTGTGCGACCTCGGCCTGATCGAGCGGCTGCTTCGAACGATCCATGGCAATGGCTAGGTTGCTCAATGTGTTGAAGTAGGATTTGACCGCCTGCTCCATCTGTTCCGGCGACAAATCGAAAGCCTGCACCATCGCTTTCTCAACCGGAACTTTCTGGTTCAGCACCAGGTCGAAGTACACGCCCGTTTCCGGCATCTTGTTCTTGTTGATCAGGTAGTGCACCACCATCCACGACTGCGCGTAGTACAACGTGTGATGTGTTCCCTCGCGGGCTCCGGACCCATCGTGCTTCATGCTGAACAGATCGACCATGGAGAGCCATACCGGCGAACTCAGCAACTGCGTGAGGGACTGAGGTGTGTCCGGATTGCGCGTCAGATTCTCAAAAGCGTCTTCGTACCACTCGGAGATGAGTTCTGGGTCGTTGCCGATATCCACTCCCTTGTTGTCCACGTGAATGGAACCGAAGTACTCCGCCAGCCCTTCGTCGAACCAGCCCTGCGTCGGCGGATAGTTATAGTTCAGGAAATAGTGGGCCAACGGATGCGCGATCGCGCGCCACGGATCCGTTTCGAACAGGTTGAGCACGATGTAAACGCGATCTGCCCCCGGGACATAAAACGCCTTCGCCATGTTCTGCTTCGTCGGAGCGGCCACCCCGTACTGCTTGTCGCTCTTCAAAGCGACTACCGTGATCGGCACCGACATCTTCAGCTTGTCGCGCATAAGAAGTTGGCCGAACACGGCCCGCATCTGCTCGATGCGCAACGCGACTTCGCGGCCGCGCTTCTCGCCGGCATCCGTGAGGACGTAAAAATGCGCGGTATGAACTTCGTGCCACTTCGGTTCATCGCCGGCGAAGGCGGGAGGCGCCCACTGACCGGCCCCAAGCAAGAGGAGCGCGGCGACGATGTGGGATTCCCGAAAACACTTCATGACGGAGGCTCGGAGGTCCTGCGAAAATGCTAGCACGTCGTCCCCAAAGAACACCCTGTGGTAGAGTGGCGTCCTTCCGGGTGATCGATCCTCGAGGAGTCTGAAGCGCATGCCGGCACCAATCGTCTCCACCGTTTCCCACGTCTCCGACACCGCCCGCTGGGTGGCGATGTACCGCGCCATGGAATCCGAGCGGGCCGACGCCTTGTTCCACGATAACTGGGCGCGAAAGCTCGCCGGCCCCGAAGGCGAAGCAATCCTCGATAGCATCCCGGAAGGCCGCAAAACGGCGTGGCCGATGATTGTGCGCACCCAAGTGATGGACGAAATCATCCTGCGCGCGATACGCGAAGATGGCGTCGATACCGTGCTCAACCTCGCATCTGGACTCGACGCGCGCCCCTACCGGCTGCCGCTTCCCGCATCACTCCGCTGGATCGAAGCGGATTTTGGCGACACGCTCTCCTACAAGCAGGGGATTTTGGCTGGCGAGCAGCCCCGCTGTTCGCTCGAATTCGCCAGCGTGGATCTGACCGACGACGCAGCCCGAGGCGCGTTCTTCAGCCGCATCGGCACATCCGCATCGCGCACCTTTGCAATCACCGAGGGATTGATCGTCTACCTCAAGCCCGAGCAGGTCGCCCGCTTGGCCACCGACCTGAGCGCGCAACCTTCCTTCCGCTGGTGGCTCACCGACCTGGCATCCCCGGGCCTCCTCAAAAGGCTCAACAAAACCTGGGGCAAAGCGTTGCAGAGAGCACCACTGATCTTTGGACCCGCCGAGGGGACCAAGTTTTTCGAGCCGTATGGATGGCGAGAAAAGGAATACCGATCCATCTTTGACGAATCCATCCGCCTGAACCGGACCATGCGTTTCGCGCGCCTGATGCGGTTTATGGGGCACTTTTATCCGAAGAAAATGCGGGAGGGTTTCAAACGCTTCTCCGGGGTCGTGCTGTTCGAAAGAAAATGAGACTCGAAAGTAGCGCCGGCACCCTGCCGGCTGTCCCGAGAGCGCCCCGCCCTCGGTTGGAGCGCATCACAAACGCCCTTCTGATTCGCCTCGGCTACTACTAAACTTACGCTCGTGTCCGCGGCCCCCACTTCCCGTCTCGCATGGATCGACTGGATGCGCGGCCTGGCCTGCCTGCTGATGTTCCAGACTCACTGTTACGACTCGTGGCTCGGCGGCGATGCTCGCAGGACCACGTTCTTCATGTGGTCGCAGCTCGGTGGCACGTTGCCGGCTCCGCTCTTTCTTTTTCTCGCCGGTATTTCATTCGCCCTGGTCACCGACAAACTGGTTCGTAAGAATGTGGGCGCTGCTGAAATCACCTGCACCATGTTGCGCCGCGGAGCCGAGATCTTTGGATTCGGACTCCTCTTCCGTCTGCAGGAATACCTGATTGCCTGGGGATGGGCGCCCTGGACCGACCTGTTCCGCGTGGATGTCCTGAACATGATCGGCATCTCCATAATGCTCATGGCGTTGGCCTGCGGCGCCGCGCTGCGTCTGGCGAATTCGCAGAACCCGCGGCGAGCTCTGCTTACGGCCGCGGTTGCGGGCACGGCATTGATCGCACTGCTCGCACCGCCACTTTGGACCACGTGGCGCCTTTCCAAGCTTCCGTGGCCAATCGAGTCTTATGTCAACGGGGTTCACAATCTCGGAACGCCCCAGCCGTGGCTGTTCCCCATTTTTCCCTGGACGGCCTTCGCCTTCGCCGGACTGGCCGCCGGGTTTGTTCTCTTCAGCGACTGGGGCCGCGCCCATGTGGCTCAGACGGTCGCGCTCTTCGGCGGGGCGGGCGCAGGAATGATTCTCACATCACGCTGGCTCGACCACCTGCCGACGCAGTTTTATTCCGCGTATGACTACTGGCACACCAGCCCCAACTTCTTTCTACTGCGCGTCGGACTCCTGCTCCTGATTGCACTCCTGAGCTACGTCTGGTCCCGATGGGGGCTGGGCGCACGCGGGTTCAGCCCGCTCATTCAACTGGGCCAGACTTCCCTGCTCGTGTATTGGGTGCACATCGAATTCGTTTACGGACGTTTTTCCATTCGGTCGAAACGGGCCAACGACATTCGCACCGCGTCCCTCGGGCTACTCACCATCTTCCTCATGATGCTGGGCCTTTCTCTTTTGCGCACGCGTATCGACTGGAAAGGGGTGGGACAATCCGTACGGGGGCAAATCTCCCGACTCAAAGCAGCCGGATGACGTGTGTCATGCCCGTGCTGCCACCGACAACTGCAAAATCGCGTTCGCGACCAACCTGAGCCCGCCCCCCCAATTCTGGCGGGCTCGGGTTGTGTCGTCGCCGTATCCGCTCACATAGACCGTGAGGTAGAAGCCTTCGCCGGGTTCTCCTTCGCTGCTGTAATAGCAGCGCCGGACGCACAGCTCGACTGCCGATGGCGTCTCTGGCGTTCGCCGCAGCAACTCCACCAAACGCTTGGAAAACACTTCGTGGAACGGCAGCGACTTGCGATCGTCAACACAGGCGAAGACCAGATCCACATAACTCGCGTACTTGTCCGACGCCCCGAAGGCTTCTTCCTCTGGGCTGAGCTCTTTTGTCGTCCAGGCATCGCACTTTGCGCTCTCAACCAGACTCAACGGGGAGTTGACCGACCGAAGAAACTCCGCGAGTTCAGAGAACTGTTGCCCCTCTTCGACTCGCGCCAGGAATTCCGGATGATTTTTCAAATCGAAGTAGGCGAACTTTCCATCGGGGTCGGTCCAGGGAAAGTCCAGCACCGGATCTTCACGTCCGAGTTCGATCGAAAAGTCGGCGTCCATCATCGTGCCAGGAGTAAATTGATTCGCATCACGGGATCGCTTGGCCAATATTGATTTCGTATCGGGCCACCCTTCACAGGATCGCTTGGCCAATGTTGATCTCGTATAAGGCCATCGCGTCACGCGATTGCTTGGCCAATATTGATTCGTATCAGGCCATCGCTTTAGCGGTGGCAGAAAGCGCTTCTTGCAAATGCTCCTTTCAGGGGCCGCGTTCGCCATCCGAAAAGCCACGCAGAAAATTCACGATCTGACTCTCCGCCCAGTAACCGTCGTCCACACGGTTTCGCCGTCCGACGAAAGCGCAGTGTCCGCCGTCCGCCGCCTCGAGGAAAACAATGTTGGGATTGGCTGCAATCTTCCGCCGTGTCTCCGGCAGGATGCGGATAAAAGGATCAGTCGCGGCGTGCACGATGAAGGCAGGCACCGCGATCTTCCCCACCACGTTTGACGCGGATGCTCGCGCATAATAATCGTCGGCTCCGTTGAAGCCACAGTAGTAGGCCGTAATCTGGTGGTCGAAGTCGCGCAGGCTGCGCATGCCGCGCATCCTGCCGGCATCGAAGTGTCCGGGAAACAACCGCGCCTTACGCACCATGCGGCGGCGCAAGTTGAAGAGGAAGTACAGTTCGTAAATCCGGTTTACGGGTTCGTGCAGTGCGTCCGCTGACGCGGCCAAGTCCATTGCGGGACAACAGGCTGCCACCGCACGAAACTGCGACGGCCCCTCTGCCGCCCACTCTCCCGCCAGCTTCAAAACCAGGTTGCCACCCATAGAAAAGCCAACCAGCGCCAGGCGCGAAATACCATCCCGCTCGATCACTTCACGTGCCACGGCGGCCACGTCGTTCGACAGACCGGAGTGGTAGATAACCGGGGCGAGTTCGTCGGTACCGCCACAATTGCGTTGGTTGTAGCGAATCACGTTCATGCCTGCGGCCAGGGCTTTCTCCGTCACGCCCAGCATGTATTGCGATTCGCTCGAGCCCTCGAGGCCATGCACGAGGATGACCGTCAGCGGTTTCGTCCGATCGGCTTGCCAGTGGCACAGGCAACGCACCTGCACGCCAGGCGCAACTTCAACGAGACGATCTTCGGGTGCCGGTACATTGCACCGGCGCGGCATCAGGAAGCTGGCGACGGTCTGCACATGTCCGCCATGCAGCCACCGCCGTGGCACGAATGTCTCTGGCTTCTCGGGTGATTGCGAAGTCCCCACCTTTTGATTTTAAATAGAGAGAGAGATTTTCCGCCGGGGCTCCCAATGCCGATCTTCGAGTACATCTGTCAGGAATGCCAGCACGAGTTCGAAGCGCTCGTTTTCGGCAAAGACAAGGCCGCCTGCCCGAAGTGTCAAAGCAAGAAGCTCGCGCCGCAGCTTTCGGTCTTTGCCGTGTCCGCAAAGAGCAGCGCAGCTCCCTCGATGTCAGCCGGGCCCTGCGGCTCTTGCGGCGATCCTCGTGGACCGGGTTCGTGCTCGCTTGACGATTGAAGACCCATCTTCAACTCCTCATTTGACAATCCAGAACGCGGGGGCGCACTATTCCCCGGACATTTGTGCAGAATCTCGTATGTGCACGCAGATGCACAAGGGGCGGGACATGAAAATGAGGCTGGCGGTGGTTGTACTACTTCTTCTGACTGGAATCGCAGTTTCCTTTGCTCAAAAGTGGAATCCAAACGCCGACGAGCAAGCGATTCGCAAGCTGGACAAGGACTGGTCGGCTGCTGCAGGGAGTAAAGACGTTGACAAGACGGTTTCGTACTACGCCGATGACGCGTCAGCATTTCCGTTCAACGCTCCCATCGCGACCGGTAAAGAGCAGATTCGGCAGGTGTGGGCGCACCTGACATCCCTGCCTGGATTTGCGCTTACCTTCGCGCCAACCAGCATCGAGGTGGCAAAGTCCGGCGATCTGGCATGCGATATCGGGACCTTTGAGCTGAAAGCCAACGACGTCCAGGGAAATGCCACAACCACGGTTGGCAAGTACGTGGTCGTGTGGAAGAAGCAGCCGGACAAACAGTGGAAAGCGATTGCCGACATCTTCAATACCGACAAATGAAACCGCGAGAGGTGCCTCTTTGGGCTCTCTCCCAACCCCCGTCGGTAATCAGCGCTGGGTAACCGTTGTGACGTTTGCTTGCTGTGCCTTCCTCGCTATGATCCCTCGAGTCGAGGAAAGCTGGCATGGATCGCCGCAAAGAACGCAGACTGGACATGGAGTTGTCGGTGCAGATCTGGGGAGTGGACCGGAATGCGCGTCCGTTTGCGGAAGTGGTGCGAGCGACGAGTGTGAGCGATAACGGCGCCGTACTTCTCGACATACATTCCAAGATTCATGCCGGTGAGTTGCTCGACGTGCAATACGAAGGCCAGCGGGCACAGTTCCGGATCGTCTGGACGCGGTCGGGAGAAACCGGAATCCAGTCTATGCCTAGCGAAGCGCCGATTTTTGGTGTCGGAATTCCCCGGACATTTGAAATGGCAGGCACCGGATAAGCCTACGCTTACCTGGCTCCCGCTACTCTCTCCTCAATCAGAAACTTCGCAAAGACTTCATTCGAAAGCAGGCGGCCGCGGGCCGTCAGGCCAACCCTTGCGCCCCGCCTTTCCAGCAGCTCCTGCTGGACGCACTCTTCGATCGCGGACTCGCAGACATCCATACTCTCCGGGCTGAATTCCGAGCGCAGCCGTTCGACATCCACACCACGATTCAGCCGCAGGCCCAGGAAGAAGCTTTCCTCCAATGCGCCGTGCTTTGAGACCGGGTTGACTGCGTGCGGCCCGCGATTCATATACGTATCGAGCGAGTCCGGGGTCGAAAAACGGACCGCTGGGATGTTTGTCAGTCCGCCGGCGGCAAGCATCGAGTGCGCATCCACGCCAAAGCCGACATACGGCTGGCGAGTCCAATATTTCAAGTTGTGGCGAGACTCGTATCCGGCTCGAGCAAAGTTGGAAATTTCGTACTGTGTGATCCCGGCAGCATCCAGCGAGTTACACGCCTGCAGATAGAAATCCGCGGTCGCTTCTTCATTGGGGACGAAATGGGCGTGGTAGCGTGTGCCTCCGGCGATCAGTTCTCTGCCGAGGCGCGAGTCTTCATCCACTTCAAGCATGTAAACGCTTATATGGGGCACGCCAGTGGCGATGGTCTCGCTCAGAGAAAACATCCAGCTCTCCGCCGTCTGATGCGGCAAGCCGGCAATCAGATCAGTGTTGATGTTTCCCAGTCCCGCCTGTCGCAAGCGTCCGATTTCTTCCAGAACGGTAGCGCGTTTGTGCAGCCGCCCCACCGACTGTGCTTCCTGGTCGACGAAAGATTGCACGCCAAGGCTCACGCGATTCACTCCGCATTCGAGCAGCGTTTCGATCAGAGCCGGGGTCAGCGTACCCGGCGCGCATTCGACCGTGACCTCAGCATCGGCAACGATCGCGAATCGTTCCTTGAGAGCCGCGAAAATCCGCTTCAGTTGTTCTGGATCGAGGATGGAAGGAGTTCCGCCACCCAGATAGATGGAATCAGACGTTTCCGGCAAGATGCATCCAAGCTCGGATGCCATTTGCGGCGAAGCCGCAATATCCTCAAGCACGCGCGCCACATAGCTTTCGTAGGCGCTTTTCGAGAACACGTCGGAGGCGAAATTACAGTAGCTGCATTTCGTCCGGCAAAATGGAACCGAGATATAGACGCCCAAAGCCATCCTGTTCTGTATTCTATGGGACCGGAGACTTTGTCATCTCCTTTTGACAACTCCAGGAACGCAGTGAGGTATTTTGGAAACGCAATGAAGCGCGTGGTCATCACCGGTATGGGTGTGGTCAGCCCCAACGGCATCGGCAAGGAAGCCTTCTGCCGCGCCATTCTTGCCGGCATTTCGGGCGTAAAGAGGATCACGCGCTTCGATCCATCGTTCCTCCCGGTGCACATCGCAGGCGAAATTCAGGATTTCGATGAACTCGCCTGGGTGGATACGCGCGAGCGCAAACACGTTTCGCGCTCGGTGCCGCTCGCGCTGGCAGCGTCCGCGGAGGCAATCGCCGACGCCGGACTCGATCCACAGGCGATGTCTCCCGAAGAAAAGCGCGAGATCGGTGTCATTCTGGGCACGGGCGGCGGAGCGCAGGAATTCACTGAGCAGCAGTACCGGCTGTGGCACTCTGGCCACGAAAAGCAGGCCAGCGTCTTTGCCATTCCATCGGGGACCATGGGCACGCTCTCCAGCGAAATCTCCATGCGCTTTGGATTCCGCGGCCCCAGCCACGTCGTAACGACCAACTGCACTTCGTCGACCGATGCCCTGGGTTACGCGCTCGATCAGATCCGCATCGGCACCGTGCCCGTGCTGCTGGCCGGAGGTGTCGATGCTCCATTGAGTCCTGCAACCGTTAAGGCGTACACGCTCCTGCGGGCTCTCACGCCTCTTTGGAACGACGCGCCCGAGCGAGCCTCGCGGCCGTTCTCCGCCGATCGTAGCGGGTTCGTGCTGGCCGAAGGTTCGTGGATGTTCTTGCTCGAAGACTTCGACCACGCGCGAGCCCGCGGCGCGCGCATTTATGCCGAACTGGCCGGCTACGGCTCTACCTGCGAGGCGCTGCACCGCGTGCGTCTGGGGGAAGATGGCGAAGAGCCGGCCCGCGCGATCAGGTTGGCACTCGAAGACGCAGGCGCCACGCCCGAGCAGGTTGACTATGTGAATTTGCACGGCACCTCGACCGAACTCAACGACCGGGTTGAGACCCGCGCAGTAAAGCTGGCTCTGGGCGCACGCGCCGGGAAGATTCCAACTTCGGCCCTGAAGTCGCAGATCGGCCATCCCCAGGGTGCCTCGGGGGCGGCAGGAGTGGCCGCTACCCTGGTCGCCATGAAGCATGAACTCATTCCTCCGACCATCAACCTTGACCAACCCGACCCCGCCTGCGATCTGGACTATGTCTCCGACGCTGGCCGGCGGGCAGTGATCGAACACGCCGTCTGTAACTGCGTCGGGTTCGGATCGAAGAATTCGACGCTGGTGCTACGGCGCTTGTGATGGCACCGCGACTTCCTGTCTTTCGGAACATCTAGGTTCGAGACCTGACCCGCAGACCTGTCCTTCGGTCTAGAAAGCAACACTAAGTCCAAATTCGAGCAATAACCAAGCCATTGATGGCTATACAGAAACAAACGACTTCTGATTAAATGTTGCTGTCAGCCAGTGCTAGGAGTCGTCCATGTGCATGAAGGCGGTTGTCTCTCTCGCTGTGGCTCTCTGTGTTCTTGGGTCCTTGCCCTGTTGGGCGCAGGCAGCGAACTCGGAAAGTCCGGTCCTCATGCGCATCGAGCGGCAAACACGCGAAGAGAATGTCTGTATGCTGCTGTGGAAGGACGGTCACTACCATCTTGAGCGCATCATCACTGGGCGTCCGCGCGTATTTGAGGGCACGTTGGAAGTTTCGGCGACCAATGAACTGGACCCGCTGCTGAATTCTGAACAGCTGACCAATCTGAAGCAGGCGCAGATCGAAACCAGCCTGGCCAGCGAGGATATGGATCAATTGCTGATCGCAATCACGCGGCCCTATGGCTGGCAAAGCCTACAGTTCCCCAGCGGCAAGAGCCGCAAACCGTACAAAGCGGCCATGGATCCGCTGGTGAAGTGGCTGGACCGGTACAAGCAGCAGCAAAATCCGATTGTGGGCGCACCCACCAATCGATGCATGCCGCCGCAAACGGCCCAAGCGGGAGGCGGAGGCGACGCCAAGCCGAACGCAGCCAATCCCTACGTTATGCGCATCGTGGTCGACCACTACGAACCGCTTCGCCTCGGCACGGCTGCGTCGATGAATTCCACAACCTCCATGAACTCGACAGCCGACTTCAAGGTTACGCGCCTCTGCGCCATCGTGTATGAGAGCGGCCGCTATCGCTTGGAGAAGAGCATCCAGGAATTTGGCAGCCCGGTTCGACCTGAAATTTACCGTGACACGCTTGACAAGGCGCAGGTCGACGAACTGCGCACAATTCTCAATAACCCGAAGCTGTCGAGTCTGCCCAACAGCGCCGCTCCCGCCGTGTTTGCGCGTGAGGGCGAACTGATCAGCCTCGCCGTGCCACGCGAGAACGCCGTACAGGCGCTGAGTTTCGCGAGTTTCTTCGGCGCCCGTACTCAAGAGAAGGGGATGAAAGACAACACCTCCACCGCGGTCAGCGCCAACGTCGAACTGACGCACCCGATCCGCAAGTGGGTCAAGCAGAACGTCGAGGAGCATAAGGCCCAGCAACTGAAAGACGTGCCTTCCACGGTTTGCGTTCCTTCGACGCAGCCGGAGTGAGGAGTTGTATCTGTGAAACGTCTCCTGACGGCCGTCATCGTACCTCTTCTGGCCGCGGCATTCCCCCGTGGCGCCTCCAGTCAGTCGACCGCGGTCCAGGCACTGCTTCGCCTGGAACGCGTCCAGATGGGCGAAGCGGTTTGTGTCCTCATACAAGATGACGGCAGCTATCGCCTCGAAAAACTATTCCGGGCCAAGACCGAGATGTATACCGGAACGATGGATGAAAAACGAGTCGAACAACTGAAGACGCTCTTGGCGAACGAAGAGTTCAGAAAGCTGTCGCAGGAAAACATTCATCCGCCGCTGATTACCGATACGCTGGACGATCTGCAGTTTGCAATTTGGCGCGACCGGGGCTGGCAGGAACTGACATTCCTATCTCCTGCAAGCCGTAAACCATTTAAGGAGCTGATCGACCCGTTGCTCCGTTGGTTTCAGGATCTCCAGAAGCAGCGGCCGGGGGCCGTGCGGGTTGAAGGATCTCCGACTCGCTGCATGCCGGCGACCGCGAACCGACTCGTTGTGAACACTGCCCCCGAAACACCGACTCCCATCGCCAAGCCGGCGGTGTACTTGTTTCGCATCAGTTCAAGCCATGCTCACGGAGCACGGGTTGAGAGCACATGCACTATCGTCTTCGCCGATGGCCACTTTCATCGCGAGCGTACCGGGCAGACGTACGGAGCAGCCAGGCAAGACAAAGTTGTGGATGGACAGCTAGATTCGGAAGCGCTGCAACAGCTAAAGGTTCTGCTGGAAGCACAAGAGCTAAAGGATAGTCCGGGGGATTCGGATATCGACGCCACCCGGCTCATGATGGAAGGGGACATGACGAGTTTGGTTGTACCGCGCAACGGCAAAGTGCAGAATTTGCTCTTTTCGAGTTCCTTCAACACCATTGGCCATCCGAAGGAGATCGGGGGCCTGTCGAATTTGACTTATCACATTGCAGATCAGAGCGTGCTCAAGCCGCTGACGCAGTGGATGAAGGAACACACGGAAAAACCCTCGCGCGACGAGACGGAACGAGCCGGGAACGAATGCAGTGCGCTCACGACCGTCAACTCAGCGTCTAAGTCCAAATAGCCCCTTCCGCCCAACCTTTTCCATCCTCCCCACCCTCTCCGCCATCTATTTAGGGTAATCTTTAACTCGGTTTCGTCTCTGCCCGATGGCCTCCAACCAGGAAGAAGAAGTAATAGGCAAAGCGTATGACAGCCGGCTGATGCGGCGGCTGCTTACCTACCTGCGCCCCTACAAGTGGCACGTGGTGATCGCGCTGGTTGCGATCGTGCTCAAGTCCATGGCCGACGTCCTCGCCCCCTTCCTCACCAAGATTGCCATCGATAAATACCTGGCCAAGTCACCCAACACGCACTCCTGGATTGGCGATCGCCTGAACAGTGCTCCGCTCGTCGGTATCGCTCAGATCGGCGGCCTTTATATCGGCCTTCTGATCTTTACCTTCGCCCTGGAGTACATCCAGACCTACACCATGCAATGGACCGGCCAGAAGGTGATGTTCGATCTGCGCAGCCAGATCTTCCGCCACCTGCAGCACATGCACGTCGCCTTCTTCGACAAGAACCCCGTCGGCCGCTTGGTCACGCGCGTCACCACCGACGTCGATGCCCTGAACGAAATGTTCACCGCGGGCGTGGTCTCAATCTTCGAAGACGTCTTTGTGCTCGCCGGCATTGTTGGCATCATGTTGAAGATGAACTGGAGGCTGGCGCTCATCACCTTCGCCGTGCTTCCGCTCATCATTTACGCCACCATGATCTTCCGCGACAAGGTGCGCGACTCCTATCGACGCATCCGCACCGCGATTGCCCGGATCAACTCCTACATGCAGGAAGCGGTTTCGGGCATGCTCGTCCTGCAACTCTTCAACCGTGAGAAGCGGGCGTTCAAGCAGTTCTCCGACATTAACGCCTCGCACATGGAAGCGTTCAAAGACGCCATCATGGCCTACGCTGTCTACTACCCGGTCGTGGAAATTCTGTCCGCGATCGCGATCGCTTCGATCATCTGGTTTGGTGGAAGCAGCGTGATTCGCGGCCTGGCTACCCTCGGCGTGCTGGTCGGGTTCATGCAGTACGCAAAGCCGTTCTTCCGTCCGATTCAGGATTTGAGCGAGAAATACAACATCCTGCAATCGGCCATGGCAGCCGGAGAGCGCATTTTCAAGCTGTTGGACACAAAAGTCGAGATTACGTCGCCGGCTCAACCCCAGAAAACGCAGGGCCCAGGCCGCGTCGAGTTCGACCACGTCTGGTTCGCCTACCGGAATATTCCCGCAGAAGGTGTAGGGACGGGTCTTGGACCCGCCCAAGCCGAGCGAAGCTCGGCAGAGCCGGCGGACGAGAAGCCAGACTGGGTTCTCCGCGACGTCAGCTTCGTCCTCGACCCCGGAGAAACTATAGCCGTAGTCGGCCACACCGGAGCCGGAAAAACAACGCTCATCTCCCTGCTCATGCGCTTCTACGACGTCCAGAAGGGCGCTATCAGCATCGACGGCGTCGATATCAAACACATGGACTTGAACGATCTGCGCAGTCGCTTTGGCACCGTCTTGCAGGATCCGTTCCTGTTCTCCGGAACCGTGGCCGGGAATATCCGCCTTGGCACTGGCTGGATCGAAGACGCCGACGTCGAGCGCGCCGCCGAAGAAGTGAACCTCGCCGACTTCATCCGCACCTTGCCTGGCGGATTCAAAGAAGAAGTCCGCGAACGCGGCTCCACGCTCTCCACTGGCCAGAAACAGCTGATCTCATTCGCCCGAGCTCTGGCGCACGATCCGAAGATTCTGATTCTCGACGAAGCCACCTCGAGCGTGGACACCGAAACCGAATTCCGCGTGCGCGACGCCCTCAGCCGCATGGTCGAAGGCCGCACCTCACTGATCATCGCCCACCGCCTCTCGACCATCCAGCGCGCCGACAAGATCATCGTCATGCACAAAGGCCAAGTGCGTGAAATGGGATCACACCAGCAACTGCTCGCCCAGCGCGGGATCTACTGGAAGCTCTATCAGCTGCAGTACAAAGACCAGGAGATCAATGGTGTGGCACGGGCGCCCTCGCCCGCGAATGGCCCAGGAGTCGGAGTGCGGGGGGACGACTAGAGTCGTGCGCGGGCGGAGAATTTTCTAGCCAGACAGATTGTAGTTGACAACGATCTCAGTCTGCACTTCGACCGGTTCGCCTTTCAGCAGGAAGGGTCGGTACTTCCACTTCCGCACGGCATTCACCGCGGATACCACGAGTTCCATGGGACCAGCTATGACTTCGAGGTCTACGACATCTCCCGTTTTGTTGATCACTGCTCTCATCCGCACTGTGCCTTGGATATGTTCATGGCGCACATCCATGGGATAGATGGGCGCCACCTTCTTGACGAGTAGGCCGGCGGTCACGCCCTGGGAAACTCGCACCAGCGTGGGAATTTGCTGATCTCCCTGCGTCGGTGGGGGCCGTACTGGCGGCGAAGGAGACGCGGACGCCGTCATCGACTGAAGCGTCGAGACGGCGGTTTCGACAGCGTGCTTTGACCAGCCGACGATATTCCACTGCAACAAATAGTCCTTGTTCGAGGTGCAGAGAAAAGTTCGGTGATCGACGCCGCGGCGATATTCGAAATCTCGGCGGTAAAAATCGTGGCCGCCAATTGTAAATTGGCTTGGGTCGCCCTTCTGTTTTCCTTCTTTCCGCGACTCAACGTCGTTAGCCAGGGCCCCCAAGTATTGCTGGCAATCTTGTGGCGGAGGGCCAGAGCGATTTACGGCAAGAACCGTGAAGGAAGAATCGGCTTTCAAAGGGTCCGTATCTTGTGGAATGTGAACCGCCGCCAATAATACAGCCGCTCTTTGTCCGTTCCCCTCGCCCGCCAATTTGCCACGCATGAGTTCAGTTTCGCGCACCCAATCTCGCGAGAGAGGATAAAACAGATTGAAATACTCATTGAAATAGGCATTGTCGCGGAACGTACCGAGCGGTGCAGCTGCAGGTTGGGAATGGGGCGTTAGGTGAAAATTGATGGTAACTTGCGTTTCCATCTCGACCGGTGAACCTTCCACCAGATACGGCTTGTACTTCCATTTCTTGACAGCGTCAACGGCGCCCTGAGTGAGCGCCGGATCTCCCGACACGACACTAACTTCTTCCACATCCCCGGAATAATTGATGACGACTGCCAGTACAACTTGTCCCTGAATGCCCTCTGCGCGGGCTGCCTCTGGATAGCTGAGTGGAGCCTTCTGAACCACGAGAGCCGAAGCGGCGTCTGGGCTCACTTTGACTCGCCGCGGGGATGCGGGGCTCGCCTGCTTATTCGCGGCTGCAGTCTGCGATTGCGTTGCTGCCGAAGATGCAAGAAGCAACAGGGATATCAGTAATCCCGTCAACATGCGCGCCTAAGTCCTCCCTGAATCGACAACGCCTTTTCAGGTTAACCCACATGGGTACGCACTGGAAGCTCTAGCAGCCATAGTACGAACCAGATCAGTGTGGCGCGGGCGCCCTCGCCCGCAAAATGGGCCGGGAGTCTGAGTGCGGGGCGACGACTGGGACTTACCGCTTGGCATATCGGTGAGAGTCGTCAATCTTCACCGCAGCAGCCCGCGGGAATGGCATCTTCCAGGCCCTCTGTCAGAAGCTCAACTTCATCCCGAACTGGATTTGCCGGGCGCCAGTTGTGAGGTCCGCTTGCCTTACCTCGAACGTGGATTGGCCGAAGGTATTGGGGTTGGAGATGAGGTTCCCGGGCTGTCCGAACTGAACGCGATTGAACACGTTGTAGCTCTCCATACGGAATTGCAGGTTGACGCGTTCGGAGAGGCTCAAGGTCTTTTGCAGAACCATGTCCCACCTGTTCACTCCGGGGCCGTCGAAATGGTTGCGCCCAAGGTTACCCGCGCTGCCGAACGCCGGATCTGAAAACAGACCCAGGTTCGGGCCGGTTTGCGTGCGCGGATTGCTGACGGGAATAGGAATGCCCGACGGGTTGAAGTCGGCGCGCTGCTGCTGGCCGGTATGGGCGGTATCGAGCGCTGAGAAAATGTCGTACGGAAGACCGCTGGAGAAAGTTGTGATCCCAGCCACTTCCCAACCTCCGAAGATTGTGCCGCCGAGCCCTTCGGCCAGGTGGTCATGCCCCCGACCAAAGGGAAGCGCCCAGGAGTAGTTGATGACCAGTCGTTGTCTCACGTCGAGATCGGAATTGCCGCGCTCGGCGGCCAGCTTCAGCGAGTCGCGCGGGAATGACTGGTTGCCGGCTCCGGGTGTCAGCGGGTCGGAAGAGTTATCAATGGCATGTGCCCATGTGTAGGCCGCCTGAAACACCAGGCCGTGCGACATCCGCTTCGTTACGTTCGCCTGCAACGCGTGATAGATGGACGAATCCGCGTTGTTGAAAACCTCCGCGTGCAGAAACGCGGTATTGTTCGCAGCGCCCAAGAACCAAAGATTATTAAACTGCAGTTGTTCCGGCGGAACGCCATTGTTAATGAGAGCCGTCACCAATTGTGGCTGAGGAGGATTTCCGTCCACCAGCCGCAGCAGACGCGTGCCGCGCGACGCGACATAGTTCAGTTCCATCATTACACTGCCGGGCAGTTCGCGCTGCACTCCGAAGTTCCATCCTTGGCTATAGGGCATGCGCAGGTGCGGATCAATCACGAACGGCAGAATAAACGACCCATCGTTCACAACATTCGCATTCGGCGGCAAGGGAAGAGACGGGGGCGCGGGCAACACCGAAAGAGGCGGCCCGACGCAAAATCCCGAAGGCGTCTGAATGTCTCCCGCACTGCAGGGAGGAGGACCCGGGATGAAGGGCTGGAAGAAAATCTGTTGGAACGGCGGGTTCCCGCGCGCCAGTCCGAGCAACTGGCCGAAAAGCCGGTCGTGGAAAATGCCGTAGCCCGCGCGAATCGAGGTCTTGCCGTCTTTGAAAGGATCCCACGCGATTCCGACGCGAGGCTCGAAGTCGTGCCAGTCGTTGCTGTAAAGGGGCGGCAGGCCGTGTTCCTTCTGCCCAGCAACCGTGAAGGTGAACGGTGCCGGCCCACTGGGGTCGGCGAAGAGCGTGGAAAGCAAGTTGTTCACTTCGTAAGGAACGCCATTGAATTGATAGCGGAGTCCGTAGTTCAGAGTGAGGTTGGGAAGGACCTTGAAAGTGTCCTGGCCGAAGGCAGCGAAGTCTTTCTGACGGAATCCGCGGAGGTCGTCGGGCGTCCGATTGCCGCCCTTGTTGAAGAATTGCGCCTGGGTCACCGATCCGACAGTGCCGAACAGCGCCCACACCATGTTTTGAAGCGTTGGGTTCGAATCCACCTGGGTGTTGCCTGTCGCAAAAGCCGGCACGCCCCCGAAGTTGGAGAAGTTATTGAAATCCAGAGTGGGCCGCGAGACAAAACCATTCGTGTTATTGGAGTAGACGTCGTGAGTCTCGACGCCGAACTTGAAGGTGTGACGGCCCCGCGCCCAGGTCACGTCGTCCCCGATCGTATAGCTGCCGCTCAACCGCTTTGAACCGTTTCGATCATTGATGAACAGGCAGCCCAACCCGGCGACGCCAGGCAACGGAATATCGAGCCCGCGTCCAAACGGATCCGTCGGACCGAAACTGTCAAGAACGCTCAATCCTTGGCAGGTGAGCGGGAAATTGATGCGATTTCCGCCCAGGCGAAAGTTGTTGACCAGCCGGGGATCGATCACCGAGGTCAGTTGAATCGAAGCATTCTGCCTGCGCTGCGAAGTTCCCGTCCCACCCAGGCCGGGAAGGTAATCGGTGTGATCGAAGTTGGGATCGATGTACCGGTTAAAGGTGTAGCGCACCGCCAGGGTTTCGCGCTGTGAGAAGTTGTGGTCCACCCGGACGCTCACGTTGTCGCCGGTGGCGTTCGACAGGCTGGGATAGAAAAGCAGGCCGCGCACGTCGTCGACGCTGGGACCGTTCGGCAAGGGGTAGAGCGCCAGAATCTTCTGCATTGCCGGATCCAGCGGTAGTCCAAGGAAATTATTTTGCGAAGTCGGCGTGCTGACGTCGACAGGCTGGCCCAGGTATGTGAAGTTACCGTTCTTGAAGGCCTGGGTGGGCACGATGCTGGTGTTCGTCAGCGTCGTAGAGAATCGTTCGCCATCGTAATTGGCGAACCAGAACGTCTTATCGTGCACCAGGGGCCCTCCGGCGGAGACTCCGAAAGTGTTCCTGGAGTAGGCATCCTTAGGGGCGACTTGCCCCGACGTATCAACCTGGTGATTGAAGTAGTCGCGCGCGCCCACCGCATCGTAGCGCCCAAACCAGTACACATCCGAGTGAAACTCGTTCGTGCCGCGCTTACTCACGATGTCGATCACCGCCCCCATATTGCGGCCAAACTCGGGAAGAAAATTGCTGGTGATGACGCGAAATTCCTGCACGGAATCGGGATTCAGGGAAGTCAGCCCCGGCTGTGGCAGCGTCAAACCGGGAATCTCGGCGTCGTTGTTATCCGCACCGTCCAGCAGAAAATTGTTGCTGACCTCGCGCGAACCATTCACCGAGAGGCCCTGCAAAATAGAATTGCTCTGATTGGCGCCCGGGGAAAGCAAAATCAGTCGATACGGATCGCGCAAAATCAGCGGCAGATTCTCGATCTGCTGACTGTTGACGATGTTTCCAATCTCGGCGTCATCCAAATCCACCGGCGCAACCTCGTCGCCGCGGACCGTTACCGTTTCGCCGGTTGCGCTTGGGACCAGCGTGGGGCTGAGGTTCAGGACCTGGCCAACCGTGAGTTCCACGTGGGAATAGTCCACCGTCTTGAAGCCCGAGTGCTCGACGAGCACGTCGTAGACTCCTGGAACCAGGCTCGCGATCCGGTAGCTCCCGGACCCATCGGTCGCAGTACTGCGCGAAACGTTGGTGGCAAGGTTGCGGGCAGAGACCTTCGCCTGAGGCACAACCGCCGCGGTGGCGTCCGTGACCGTACCGCTAATCGCGGCGGTCTGCGCCGCCGCATGCTGCGGCAGGCAGGCAAGCAAGAGAAGCAAAGCCGAAACAGAAAAGCGGCTCATGACGGGTCTTCTCTCTGGAAGGATATATCGAGAATAGGAACCTGGCGACCCCAAAAAAGTTGCTCCAAATCTCTGGGTCCAATCTCTAATGTCCGGATCTCAGGCGGTGTAGGGTTGTTGTACTGGTTCGATCGCGATTGGGCCGGCGCTGAAAGGGAGTTCAAACGAGCCCTTGAGCTCGATCCTAACTATGCGCCCGCTCACCATTGGTATTCCATGTACCTCGTGTTCGTGGGCCGGAAGCAGCAGGCGCTGGCGGAGGCCCAGAAAGCCTACGAACTGGATCCCTTATCGCCGTGGTAGGAGCCAACCTGGCGAAGAAACTGCAAGAGAACGGCCAGTACAACAAGGCCATCGATCAAGCAAAGAAAACATTGGAGCTCGATCCCAACTCCGCCTCACGCATGCGGTACTCGGCATCGTGTACGAGGACAAGAAAATGTATGCCAACGCGATCGCTGAATACAAAACAGCGTTGCAGCTTGGCCAGCACTGCGCAGTGATCAACGCTTTCAAGCGCTCGTCAAAGAGGTGGGCGCACCACAATGAGTTCTCCGATTTGTGGAATCGCCCGGCAACCGCTGATTTCCTGGACTGTCACTCAGTAACTTACCGCAACGTACAATGTCCCCGTGCAAATCCTGATCTCCGCCGGCGAAGCCTCCGGCGAAATGTACGCCGCCCAGCTGATCGAAGCTCTGCGCCGCCGCGATCCATCACTCCAATTTTTCGGAGCCGGTGGTGACCGCATGCGCGCCGCCGGCTGCGAGATTGTCGTCGACGCCAAAGACCTCGCGGTCGTCGGCATCACAGAGATTCTCAGCCATCTCCCGAAAATCTACGGGCTCTTTCGCAGACTCATCCGCGCCGCCGACGACAAACATCCCGAACTTGCCATCATCATCGACTCCCCCGCCTTCAACTGGCGTGTAGCCCGCCAGATGCGCAAGCGCAGCATCCCCGTCGTGTATTACGTATGTCCACAGTTCTGGGCATGGCGGCAGGGACGAGTGAAGCTGCTGCGCAAGTACATCAACCAGGCGCTGGTGATTTTTCCCTTCGAAGAAAATTTCTACCGCGTTCATGGCGTGAATGCGACGTTTGTCGGACACCCTCTCGCTGACTTGCCCACCCCGGACATTTCGCGCATGCACTATGCGGCACAGCAGGCGCTCGACCACGTCAAGCCCTGGATCACACTTATGCCCGGCAGCCGCCGCAAGGAAGTCCGGATGAACCTGCCGACCATCCTCGAAGCCGCCGCCAAGCTCGGCCAGGACTATGAATTTCTGCTGCCAGTCGCGCCCACGCTCGATGCCTCCTTCTTCAAAGATCTGATCGGAAACCGGGACATTCACCTCGTCCCCGAGGCCCTGCCCGCGCTGCACCATTCGCGCGCAGGAATCATCGCCAGCGGTACTGCTACCGTCGAAGCCGCCCTCATGGGGACGCCGTTCGTCATGGTGTATCGCGTTTCGCCGCTCACCTATGCGCTTGGGAAGCCTCGCGTCAAAGTCGCGCACTACGCCATGGTCAACCTGATTGCCGGCGAAGAGATCGTCCCCGAACTCGTGCAGCATGACTTCACGCCGGGAAATATCGTCGCCGAGTTGCGCAAGATCATCCCTGACGGCGATCCGCGAACACGTATGCTTCAGGGGCTGGAGTCTGTCAAGGCAAAGCTCAAGAGGTCGACCGACACCACTCACGCTGCCGAAAAAGCCGCGGATGTGATATTGAGAATGCTGAGTAGCCAGTGATCCGACCCCCATCCCTCTCCGCGTCCTCCGCGAACTCTGCGGTAAAACGCTGTTCCCGCCGCGAACCCTTGTTCGTTCAGCATCTTTTGCGGGAAAATTGTCATCATACTGAGTGCGGGATCCCCGAGGAGAACCTACTTGACGCGCTTTCACTCTCGACCTCTGAGTCGGGCCCTCTATCTGTATCTTGTTATTTTTCTTTCTTTTATCGCGGCCCGGTCGTCGGAGGCGGCGGAGAAACCCCGCCTCCGCGTGGACGACTACCAGATCGACGCCGAAATCCTCCCGCAGACCCATAAGCTCACGGCGCACGCCGTGGTCAAAATCACTGCGCTCGAAGATGTCGCGGTGGCCAGCTTTCAGCTCAACAACGCGCTTCGCATCACCAAGCTGGTCGATGCCGCCAATAAGCCACTGAATCCGGAACGCAACACCCAGGACTCCAGCGTTCGCTTTGCGCTGAATGGCGGTCTCGCCAGGAACGCCAGCACCACCGTGACCTTCGACTACGAGGGCACACTCGAGAGTCCCGATGACAGCCCGGTCCAGGGCCTCAAGCTCGCCTACGTCGGTCCGGACACCACGTATCTGCTCTACTCGGGATTATGGTTTCCTGTGGCCGGATACGGCATCAATCGCTTCACTTCGACCATCAGCCTAACGGTTCCGGCGCACATGATCGCCATCGGCAGCGGGAAGGAATCGCTCACCACGGCATCGCCGAAGAAGAACGCGCCGGCCAACTCGAGGACCTACACCTTCACCTGGAACAAGCCGAGTTTTCCGGGCACGATCATTGCGGGAAGTTTCCAGGAGTTCAAGAGCGATGAAGCCGGCATCGACCTGCATGTGTTCTTCAAACCGTCCCACCAGAAACTAGGTACCGAGTACGCAACCACGGCCGTCAAGGCGTTCACCTACTACGTCACGCAATATGGCAATGCTCCTTCGACCACGCTGAAGGTGGTTGAGCTTCCCGACGATACCGTTCCATCAGCCTGGGCGCCGGAAATTGCCGCCCTCTCCGGCCGTGCGATCACCGAAAAAGTTAACTATCGGCTGCTGTCGAATACCATCTCGCACCAGTGGTGGGGTGTCTCCGTCAGCCCCGCGGCCAAAGACGACTGGTGGATCAATGACGGCTTCGCGCGTTACTCCGAAGCGCGTTACGTGGAGAGCGCGGCTGGAGAGGCCGGACTGGAAGAAATGGTCAAGGACATGTCGGTGGGTGCGCTCGCCTACGACACCGTGCCCCTCTCCACCACCGCCAAGCTGGATTATTTTTCACCGGAGTTCCAGTCTGTCGTTACCGATAAAGGCGCGATGATCCTGCACATGCTGCGGTGGCTCGTCGGCGAGGACAAATACCTCAAGATCATGCGCGAATTTGCCGCCAAGTTCGGCGGGAAGTCCGCGTCCACTGCCGACTTCGAAACCTTGGCGGAAGACAACTATGGCCAGAAGCTCACCTGGTTCTTCTCCCAGTGGCTGGACTCGACCGGAGCTCCCGAGTTCAAAACCAAATACACGGTATACCGGCTAGGCAACAACAAAGGGTTCCGCGTGGTGGGCCAGATTGACCAGGACCTCGACCTGTTCCGCATGCCGGTCGAACTCAAAATCGATACCGACGGAAAAACCGAGCAGAAGCGCATCGACGTTGTTGGGACAAATTCCGCGTTCACGATCGAGACGTTCGGACGTCCCCGGCGCATCTCGGTCGATCCTGACAACCGCGTCCTCACCAACTCCAAAGAGATCAAACTGCGCTCATCAATCTTGCGCGGACAGGGTCTGATCCAGCAAGGCGACTACGCCGGTGCCTTGGGTGAGTTCAACAAAGCACTGGAAGTCAACAAGAACAGCTCACTCGCCCACTACCGCGTCGCTGAGGTGTTCTATCAGCAGAGAAACTATCAGGCTTCCGCCAACGCTTATCGCGAGTCGCTGAACGGCGACGGCGAACCGCGCTGGACCGAAGTCTGGAGCCACGTGCAGCTCGGCAAAATCTTCGACACTACCGGCCAACGTGAACGTGCCGTGAATGAGTATCGCCAGGCCCTCCAGACCAACGACAACACGCAAGGCGCGCTCGAAGAAGCCCGCAAGTACATGCAAAAACCTTTCGAGCGGGAGAAGGGCAACTAGCCAAAAAAGAGCTGCCACGGTCCTGATCGTTGCGTCTCGATGCGAACAGTGTGCAAAACCCTGCACTAGCTCATTCCAGAATCAGCTTACATTCCACTTGCTCTTGATAGCTCTTTGGTCCTCAGGGATAGTGGCGCAACTTTGTTTGTGGGCTCGGGTTCCCCCTCACACCCCCACCGTTCCCAGGAGGACTTTCCATGACTCGCCGTGCCAGCATTCTCCCCTTGCTATTCTGGGCGCTCTGTAGCACCACTGCCTTCGCGCAAACCGTAACCTTCAAACACGTGGTGATCATTTTCCAGGAGAACCGCACGCCCGATAATCTGTTTGGAAGCAATCCCAACTTTGAGCCCGGCGTTGACATTGCCACTTTCGGCATCAATTCCAAGGGCAAAAAGATCCCGCTGAAGGCAACTCCGCTCTCCTATTGTTACGACCTGAGTCACGCGCATCCCGCTTTTGTGTCCCAGTATGACGGCGGCAAAATGGACGGCGCGGACCTGGTGAAGGTCAGCAAAAATCCCGGCTGTGTGGTTCCGGCGAGTCCCCAGTTCAAGTTCGTGGACAACTCCACCGGCACCGTCCAACCTTATTTCGACATCGCCACCCAGTATGGCTGGGCCAACCGCATGTTCCAGACCAACCAGGGACCGAGTTTCCCGGCGCACCAGTTCATTCTGTCCGGAACCTCCGCCCCCGACACCAACAGTCCTCTGTTCGCATCCGAGAACATGGGAGTAAAAGCGCCGGCCGGCTGCATAGGGCCGCCCAATCAGACTGTTAAGCTGATCGATCCGGCGGGAAGTGAAACGACCAACGCGCCCATCTACCCGTGCTTCGAACATCCCACGCTCACTGACGCGCTAAACGGCGCCGGCGTCAGCTGGAAGTACTACACGCCCACACCCGGCTCGATCTGGTCGGCGCCCGACGCCATCAACCACATGTGCGTTCCGAAAATGCAAGGTGGAAAACTCATTTGCACCGGTGCGGACTGGGTGAACAACGTGGTCATCCCGCAAACCACGGTCCTCACCGACATCCAGACCTGCAACCTCGCCAACGTAAGCTGGGTGATTCCCAACGCTGCCCAATCCGACCACGCCCGCAGCAACGATGGCAGCGGTCCGGCATGGGTCGCTTCGATCGTGAACACGATTGGCGGCAACCCCGCCTGCCCCAACGGTGAGGTGTACTGGCAGGACACCGCGATCTTCATCACCTGGGACGATTGGGGCGGCTGGTACGACCACGTCCCGCCCTACCGCATCGGCCAGGACAACGGCTGGGGCACTGGCTATGTTTACGGTCTCCGCGTTCCGCTCCTGGTGGTCTCGGCCTACACCCCGGCGGGATACGTAAACAACTTCAACCATGACTTCGGAAGCATTCTGAAGTTCATTGAGACGAACTTCGGCCCCCCTGGAGTACCTCTCGGCCCGGTCGGCCCGGGAACCTATGCCGACGCCTACGCCAACAATTTGACGCTGTTTTTCTCGCTGACTTCGCCGCGACCTTTCCAGCCCATTTCGGCGGGATACGACGCCAACCACTTCCTGCACAGCCGCCAGCCGTTGGTGGGACCGGATGACGACTAGCGCGAGGTGCGGGTGCGTGCGCGAGGCGGAACGGCTCATCTAACTCGCTAAGGGTTCGCCCCGGAAGGGCCCGGGGTTGAATCCGTTCCGGTATTGTGGTAGTATATTGGTAGTATGAAAGAGAAGACTTCAATCACACTCTCGACTGACGTCCTCGCCGGTATTGACCGGCTCGCCGGCTCCCGTATTTCCCGATCGGCCTTCATTGAACAGGTGTTGCATCGCTATCTGGCGGCAGAAGAGCGCGCCCGGAGCGAGGCCCGGGAATTGGAATTGCTGAATAAGGCGGCCGACAAACTCAATGCCGAAATGGAAGACATTCTCGATTACCAGGCTCCCTGGGAATAACGCGAGACCGGAATGCGCCGAGGCGACCTTTATCGAGTCCACAAACCCGGCGGCGATCCCAAGCGTTTCCGTGTGTTTGTAGTCGTCAGCCGGCAGACTGCCATCGATTCAAACTTCTCCAGTGTGATCTGCGCACCGGTGCTTTCGAATGGTGCTGGCCTCGCAACGCAGGTTGCCGTCGGTACCGGACAAGGGCTCAAACACGAAAGCTGGATTCTCTGCGATGGCCTGACTTCGGTCCGGAAATCCGAACTGACCTATTTCATCGGTTCCCTTTCCACGGAGAAGCTTGCGGAGTTAAACCGCGCGCTGAGACGGGCTTTGGCAGTCGACTAGTTATTTCGCCCCCTTGAACCCCGCCCGCCGTTGCTCGCTGTAGCGCCGAAGCGCGTCCTCAATGATTGGATACGCCTGGCCCGCGGGCTGAATCTCGTCCACCTCTACGCTTTTTCCTTCCAGTTGCTTGTAGTCCTGGAAAAAGCGCCGCAGCATGAGCGCCCGGTGCGACGGCATCTCGGCGGCTTCGCGGTACGCGTTGAACTCCGGGTCTTCGGTTGCGACCGCGATAATCTTGTGGTCCTGCTTTCCGGAATCGATCATCGTCATCAGGCCGATGGCGCGGGCATAAATGATGGTCAGCGGCACTACCGTTTCCTGGCACAAAACCAGCACGTCGAGCGGATCATCGTCCTCGGCCAGCGTTTGCGGAATGAAACCGTAGTTCGCGGGATAGTACACCGCCGAATACAGCACGCGATCCAGCTTGATCAGTCCGCTGGTCTTGTCGAGTTCGTACTTCACACTCGAGCCAAACGGAATCTCGATGACTGTATTGAATTCCTGTGGCAGCTTGCCGCCGGGGGTGACATCGTGCCAGGGATGAATCATGGCGCTATTCTAAATCCACTTAGAGGAACACGGATCGAGAGGGATCAATCGCCGCTCTACGATATGTGCGCCACCAATTGAGAATTCGCTCCCATTCCTGTCAGGCCCCGGCATAGACTGTCCGATTAATCCCGTTGAGGTTCCTCGGATGTCCCGTCGACGAACAAATTGGATTCTGGTGTTCACGGCAGGAATTTGCGCCTTGCTCGTTGTGGTTCCACCTATTTTTCACCTGGTTAGGACAGCTTATCGAGATAGAAGCGTTGCCGTTGAAACGCTTCCAGCAGGGTATGCCGACGACGTCAGCCGGCTGAATAAAACACAAGTGGCGGGAATTTGGAACATTCCCAGTGATCCTCAAAAGGGCGAAGATGAGCTTCGTGAGTTGCTGCGGAAGGCGCAGGCTAATCATCTGCACGTGTCGATAGCCGGTGCTCGCCATAGCATGGGAGGACAGACAATCTACCCGGAAGGCATATCGATCAATATGCTCCCGTTCAAAGGCATGAGCCTTGACGAGCACAAGAACTTGCTTCATGTCCAGGCGGGAGCGAAGTGGGCCGATGTCATTCCTTACCTCGATCAACACGGCCGTTCGGTTGCCGTGATGCAATCGGATAATTCGTTCACAGTGGGCGGGTCGCTGAGCGTGAATTGTCACGGCTGGCAATATGGCCGCCCGCCGATTGCCTCGACCGTTGAATCCTTTCACTTGATGCAAGCGGACGGATCAGTAGTAGTGTGCAGCCGCATTCAGAATCGGGAACTGTTCTCTCTTGCTCTCGGAGGTTACGGACTTTTCGGAGTCATTCTGGATGCAGACTTGCGGGTTGTCCCCAATGAAAGATTGCGGCTGGAGCAACATGTCGTCCCTTTTGGTCGGGCAATGGAGTCGTTCGCGTGCAGTCTTCGCGAGAATCCGGAAGTTGAGATGGCGTACGCCAGAATGAACATCACCCCTCAAAAGATGTTCGATGAGGTTCTCATCAACGTGTTTCGTCGCGAGTCGGGACCAATCCCGCCGCTGACCGCCGCTGGTTCCAACTGGTTCCCCCGCCTGGTATTTCGCGGTTCGGCTGGCAGCGCGTTCGGCAAAGAGATGCGATGGTCAGCAGAAACAAAGATCCAGCGCGAACTAACGGGCACTGTATTTTCTCGAAATCAATTGATGAACGACAATGCCGAGTGGTATCTCGATCGATCGCAGGAAACAATCGACATCTTGCATGAATATTTCGTAGATCGCGAACATGCAGGCGGGTTCTTGGCTGCTGCGCGAAAAATCATACGCAAGTACAACGAAGATCTTCTGAATGTCACCGTGCGCGATGTGAAGGCTGACCCTGATACTTTTCTCAATTACGCCCGTAAGGACTCGCTCGCTTTCGTAATGTTTTTCAGCCAGCCCCGTACTCCGGCGGGCGACGCTGAGATGCAGGCCATGACGCGCGAACTTGTGGACGCGGTCCTTCAAGCCGGTGGCGGGTACTACTTACCCTACCGGTTGCATGCGACTTCGGCACAATTTCGTCAGGCTTATCCTCAGGCCGATGAGTTCTTCAACTTGAAAAGGAAGTACGATCCGCAGGAACTTTTTCAAAACCAGTTTTATCGAAAGTATGGGAACGAACCGGCAGAGCAACCAGCACAGAATCCTTAAAAATCTGAACTGCACGTCCTCAGCTGTCCTTGCGGCAGAGCAAGTTGCGCATGGCCTGCCTCCGAGCTTCGTTCGCTTCCATCAGAGACTTGCGTTCGTCGGCGTCCATCGACTGCCTCACTTTGGGGTCGGCTTGTTCCGGTTCGCTGCAAGACGGGCAGCGGTTGGCAAAACCGGGTTTGCCCGGCCTCAGTTCGAACTCCTCCGAGCAGACGGCGCACACTTTGATGGGGAATGCCATAGCGCTATTCATGATAAATCGACATCCAATCCCCAATGAAGTCCTCTGTGTCCTCTGTGGTTAGGATCCAAAGCTGGAACCACAGAGGACACAGAGGTCACAGAGGAGAACGAGCGCGTTGGCACAATCTGCGAACTGCCCTCCTGTCACCTTGACCCCATCCAGAGCAGCGCGTAGAGTTTTCACGTAGGACCGCCCATGTCGAGCGAAGCCAATAAATATCTGAAATTTGGCGCTGTGACCGTGATTATCCTGCTTTCCCTCGGCTATCTTGCCTACACCGGCGTTCAAGACAGTAAGAGTTACTACGTCACCATCAAAGAATTGCAAGGCATGGGCAACGGCGCCTACTCGAAGCGTCTGCGCGTCGCCGGAAACGTTGTTCCAGGCTCGATCAAGCGCTCCGGAACCCGGGTAGATTTCCTGCTCAAAGAACAGGACCTGACGCTGCCCGTCTCCTACACCGGAACCGAAGCTCCGCCCGACACCTTCAAAGACGACTCGCAAGCCCTGGCCGACGGCAGCTACGGGCACGACGGCGTTTTCCATGCTAAACAGCTCCAAGCCAAGTGCGCGTCGAAATATGCGCCTCAGCCCGGAGCCACACCCGCCGCCCAACCCGGCAAGAGCATGACCGAGAACCAAAACTCCAGTTCCAGTGGGATGGCAAATTAGCCCTCATCCGGTGACTGAAACCGCACCCGTCATCGCCGTTTCCAATCTGATCAAGCAGTTTGGCCGCTTCGCCGCCCTGCGCGGTGTGACCGCAGAGTTCGCGAGTGGGCGACTCTACGCCATCCTCGGCGACAACGGCGCCGGCAAGACCACGTTGCTCCGCGCGCTCGCTGGACTGAGCCAACCTACCAGCGGCCATGTCACGATCCTCGGCGCAAGAAAATTTCACGACGTCTGCCACCAGGTCGGATACATGGCGCATCCGTCGCTGCTCTACGACGAGATGAGCGGCCGAGAGAATCTGGAGTACTTCGCCCGCCTCTACGGCATCACCGACAGTGCGCGCTGCGCCGCAGCGATTCGCTCGGTCAGCCTCGATCCGGATCTCTCGCGCCCCGTTGGCCAATACTCCCAGGGCATGCGGCAGCGGATGTCACTGGCTCGCGCGCTGCTCAACGATCCTAAAATTCTGCTGCTCGACGAACCCTTCTCCAACGTTGATGTCCACTCCGCCGCCGACATGGTCGGTCTGCTCGCCCGCATCCGCGATGATGGCAAGACCATATTGGCTGTCACTCACCAAGCCTCGCTGCTCGAAAAAGCAGCCGACGAATTCATCTGGATGCAAGCCGGCCAGATCGTCGCCCGCACCCGCGAACTGAAGCCGCCGGAGGCCAGCTAATGCCAGCGCCCAGCGGCGTCACCCGCGCCACCCTTCGCAAAGACCTCCGCCTGGAATGGCGCTCCAAAGACGCCATCAACTCCATGCTGTTCTTCTCGCTGTTGGTGGTTGTGGTGTTCAGCTTCGCCTTCGACCCAAATGCCGAAGAGTCGCGCCAGATTGCCGGCGGCCTGATCTGGGTAGCGTTTCTGTTTGCAGCGGTCGTGGCTCTGAACCAAACCTGGGCCCGCGAGCTCCGCAACCAGGTACTCGATGCCTACCGCGTCTCGCCCGCTCCCGCCAATTCCCTGTTCCTCGCCAAGGCGATCGGCAACTTCATCTTCGTCAGCGTGCTCGAGGCGTTGATGACGCCGCTGTTTGTCATCTTCTATCAGCTGCGCGCGCTGGGCCCTGCATGGCAACTGCTGCTCGTCGCAGCCCTGGGGACGTGGGCCCTGGTTGTGAACGGAACATTCTTCGCCGCGATGTCGCTACGCACCCGCAGCCGCGAAATCATGCTCCCGCTGCTCCTGTTCCCGATTTCGATTCCCGCACTCCTCGGCATGGTGCAGGCCACCACGAACATTCTGACCGGAGGAGGCGCCCGCGTCTGGATTGCATTGCTTCTGAGCTACGATCTGGTGTTTACTACCGCTTGCCTGGTTTTGTTTGAAACGGTGTTGAACGCGGAGTGAGCTGCGAGCTACGAGCCGCGAGCTCTGAGAACGCAGAGGCTGGCAGCTCGAAGCTACTTATGAAGAAAGCCTTCCCCATCCTCGGCATCCTGACCGCGGCCCTTCTAAGCTATGCGCTCTACATGGCTCTGGTGGTTGCGCCCACCGAACAGACCATGGGCGACGTGCAGCGCATTTTCTACTACCACGTGCCCTCTGCCTGGACCGCCTTCATCCTCTTCACAATTAATTTCGTCGCCTCGATCATCTACCTGGTCCGGCGCAAAGCCGCCGCCGATATCGTCGCGCTGGTTTCGGCCGAAGTCGGTGTCGTATTCTGCGCCATCGTCCTGATCACTGGCCCGATCTGGGCGCGTCCGGTTTGGGGCATCTGGTGGACCTGGGACATGCGCCTGACCTCGACGCTGGTCCTGTGGCTCATTTATGTGAGCTACCTGGTCCTGCGCCGCTTCTCCGCCACCGGAGAAACTCCCGTCTTGGCCGCCACGCTCGCTATCTTCGGGGCCCTTTGCGTGCCCTTTGTCTATTTCTCCATCTGGTTCTTTCGGACCCAGCACCCGCAACCGGTCATCGGCGGCGGCGGATCGATCGATCCCCGCATGCTGCACGTGCTCTTGATCAACTGGCTGGCTTTTTCCTGCTTCGCCTTCCTGGTGTCCTGGTCCCGCTACCGTCTGGAAAAGTTGCAGCGTGAGGTCGAACAAGCCCAGGCCCTCCAATCCCTGCACAATCCCCGGAGCACGCGATGAACCGATACCTATTAGCCGCCTACGCCGCCACCTGGATCATCCACATCGCCTACCTGGCGACCCTCGTCAGCCGCTACGCGCGCCTGAAACGCGAGATTGAAGAATTGAGAAAATAGGTCGCAGGTCGCAGTGGGCGGCTGGCAGGAGACCCAACTGTCAAAGATCTACAGCACACGACCGGCCGGCGGTTCATCCCCCACATTCGATAGCGGATCTGAATCTGCTTTTCGAAAGCCCTTCCTGCAGCCTGCCATCTGCGACCTGCCGCCTGCCCCTAGCAACCATTCCCCATTCCCCCGCTTCTCACTAAAGCGGTCCCAAAACTCCCTGGCTCGGCTTGACAGCGTATCTCCCGGATGTAAAAGTATTTGTTTGCTTTAACCCCAGTTCTGGTGACAAGGTACGCATCCGCTTCCTAAGGGCGTCGAGCCCCGACGGGTTTTGTGTGCCGTTCTTCTTCTCACCCCGTGAAATTGGGACATCGGAGGAGCTTTCGTGAATCGGAATTACCTTGCTTCGGGCTTCAGGTTTCTGGATTCGGTGGGAGGATCAGTGACACGTCGGCGTTTGAAGGTAGCCTTTCTGGCAACAGTGGTACTGGCGGCCGCTGGTACCCTTTTTCATTTCGGCTTGACGACCCCCGTAGTCAACGCCAAGAGCCCGCGGTCCTCTATTCCTCCGTC
>JACXTT010001489.1_pt1 | contig 38835 bp, 46 predicted proteins | sample 9270951 | NCBI WGS metagenome assembly JACXTT01 (sample SAMN15532306, study PRJNA645909) | rock metagenome | isolation source: weathered quartz diorite | place: Puerto Rico | collected 2017-06-21
GTACATGATTTGAATGATGTAATTTGGGCAATCACCACAAGGTCAGATGCTGCAAGAGACACAATAATAATCAACAATACACCAACAGACACACTTGATCCTGCCTCACCTTTTGTAAACCTAGGGTCAAAACTTGGAATAGACGCCACACAAAAAACAAGAGAAGAAGGATATCAAAGAGAAATTCAGGAGATTGTAAAATCAGACGAATCTACAAAGAGAATGGTAGACTCCAAATGGTCAGATTACGGAATCTAGTAGGTTCTTACAACATTATAGAAATTGTCTCGCTCTTCTACTTCATATCCTATCTGTTTTACGGCCTGGATTATTCTTGCACCAGTAAGTTCTGTAGAACGAGCACCTGTACATGATACTACTTCTTCTCCAAGCAATGTACCGCCAAAATCATCTGCACCATATTGTAATGCCATTTGAGCCATTGCCACTCCATTTGTAAGCCACGAGGACTGGATGTGTGGAATCAAGTCATTGTACATTATTCTAGATATTGCAATCATCTTCAAGAGTTGGGTCCCCCCCGCAGGATATTTGACAGTGTCTTGTTTTTGCATCAAGGTGTTGTTTGGCTCAAAGCTCCACGGGATAAAGGCCATAAACCCATTTGTCTTTTCCTGAAGTTTTGCGATTTTCATAAAGTGTTCTGCCACATCTTCTCTTGTTTCAACATGACCATACATCATAGTTGCAGATGCAGGAATTCCAAGACCGTGTGCTTCTTCCATTATTCTAAGCCATGTATTGCTTGAGATTTTTTTTGGACTGATTATCTGCTTTACAGAATCAACTAGAATTTCTGCACCTGCACCAGGAATTGATTGCATTCCTGCTTCCTTGAGCCTTGATAATACTTCTTTTGTACTTGTGTGCTCAACTTTTGAGATCATGTCAACTTCAGATGCTGACAGACCATGAATTCCAACTTTGGGAAATTTTTTTCTTATTAATCGAAATGCATCTTCAAAGTATTCAATCTTAAGAGAAGGATTGTGCCCACCTTGAAACATGACCTGTGTTATACCAAACATTTCCCAGGCCGCTTTTACCCTAGATTCTATCTTTTCAAGTGTAATGGTATAAGACTCCTCATGGCCTGGTGGTCTGTAAAATGCACAAAACTTGCAGTCTGTAATACACACATTTGTATAATTGAGAATCATGTTGTTGACAAAAGAAGAACGTCTACCAAACTTTTTTCTTGTCAGATATCCAGCAACAAGTCCCATCAAATGAACATCTCCAGAATCCAATAGTCTTTTGCATTCCTCAATTCCAGGTTTTCTACCAGCAAGAGAATTTTCTAAAATGTCACCAATCTCAGAATGATGTAGCTGTTCTGTTAGTTGACTCAATTGAGGATGTTTGCGCTTTAGCGTATTTAATCGTTTGAGAACAAAATTGTGTCATTTTCATTCATGATATGACAAATTGAGAAAGATGAAAAATTAATTCTTTAAAAAAATTACATTATTTCATAACGTACTAAATGAAAAACTTGTGTGTATACCCCCGCTATTTTTAAGTAGGGCACATCAGCGATTAATTCCAATGGTAACAGGTCACCAGATTAGAATGAATCGTATTTTACGCAATGGCAAAATGCTTTGCATACCAATGGACCACGGAATATCCAGTGGTCCTCTAAAAGGAATTGAAAATCCATATGATTTGATTTACAATTGCCAACACTTTGGCCTTACTTCAGTTATAATTAACAAAGGTATTTTGAAACACTTACCAAAGCCAACCAAAATAGGGCTGGTTGTACATTTTTCAGGTAGCACTTCATTGTCCGTCTTTCCAAATAGAAAGATGCTTACAGGCTCAGTTGAAGAAGCATTAAGACTTGGAGCAGATGGTGTTTCACTTCACATCAACATAGGAGGAAAAGAAGAACCAGAAATGATAGAGCAGCTAGGCAAGATTGCAGATGATTGCCACAAGTGGAGTATGCCTCTTTTGGCAATGATGTATCCAAGAGGTGAGAACATCAAGAATCCTCATGATCCCGAAATAGTTGGCCATGTTGCAAGAATTGGTGCAGAGTGCGGTGCAGACATTGTAAAGACATTATACACTGGAGATGTTGATTCGTTCAAGAAAATAGTCAAGAGTACTCCGGTACCAGTTGTCATTGCCGGAGGTCCAAAAGCAAAGACAGACAAAGACGTATTACAAATGACTGAAGAAGCAATGGAGGCAGGAGCCAAGGGAGTAACATATGGCAGAAACATCTTTGAGCACAAGAACCCAGGAAAGATGACCCATGCTCTTTCTGCAATAATATTTAAAAAAGAAACTGCAAAGGAAGCTGCAAAATATCTTGACCAAAAATAGAGAACTGATTATAGCCCCAAAGATTTCAAGGGGTCAAATTGGTAAATTCTTGTCTGAGATAGAAAAAGAAGGAATCAAGATTGTAAATATAGACCCGGCAAACCTCAAGGGAATAAAAACAAAAGTTTCCACAATACACACCTCGATAAGTTCAGACTATGTCATAGTAGACAAGATAACCAAGATAAAAGACAAAAAAATAGGCATGAAGTTCAAGGTTCTTTCAAATGCAGATATTGAGAAAATTCTCCAGTTTGCAAAGTCAGGATTAGACTTTGTCATAATCGAGGTCAAGGATTGGAAAATAATCCCTCTTGAAAACATAATAGCAAAATTGCACAAGATTCACACAGAGGTATTTGCAGTAGCAAACACACCAGACGAAGTTCGAAAGATGTTTTCAATATTGGAGATAGGTGTTGATGGAGTCATATTTTCAACTAATTCCATAAACGAAGTAAAAGAGACTTTGGTGTATCTTGGAACAAAGAATTTTGATCTAAGACCTGCAAAGATTTTAGAAATAAAAGAAGTTGGTAATGGCGAACGTGTCTGTGTAGACACTGCATCCATTTTGGGGCGAGGAGAGGGCATGTTAATTGGCAGTAGATCTAATTTTCTTTTCCTAGTACATAATGAGTCAGTTGGCTCATCGTTTACTTCTCCAAGACCTTTCAGAGTAAATGCAGGAGCAGTGCATTGTTACACATTATCTCCAGATGGAACCACAAATTATCTATCAGAGCTTGAGACTGGTTCAGAGGTTTTGGTCATAGATTCTCATGGCAAAGCAAGAAGAGCAACCGTAGGTCGCTCAAAAATAGAAAGCAGACCAATGCTAATGATAAAGGCACAGATAGACAATGAAGTTGGAGGCATAATTGCACAAAATGCAGAGACCATCAGATTTGTACGTCCAAACGGTCATCTGGTCTCAGTTACGCATCTAAAAAAAGGAGACATTGTTCTTGCGTATGCCAAACCTGCAACTGGAAGACACTTTGGCATGGAAGTAGACGATGAATATATCGTAGAAAAATAACACTACTGAGAATTTAAAAAATTATTATACAGATACGTAACAGATTCATTCATTGAATATTCGCTGCAACATATGTTCTAAAGAGATAAACGAAAATGAGGTAGAATCCCACATAGGCACTCAGGAACACAGTGATAACAAATCAAGGATCAGTGCAAATGGCAAGGGCTCAGACAAAAGTGTTGCCTCCATGTGGCTCAAGTCACTGGTATAATCACATCATCCAAAAGTAAGACTAAGAAAAAGCATTTTAAAAATAAAAAAGATGTGTTAATCGAATTTCTTTTTTAGCTGAACAATTTCAGCCATCTCTTCTTTGAGATGTTTTTTTAAAAGAGATTCATGCTCTTTTTTATGCCTCCAGTACAAGTTCATCATAGATTGTTTGGATCTGGCATGCTTTAATGCAGCAGTATATTTTCTGTGGCTTTTCTCAACAATTCGAAAATACGACTTGCTGTTAGAAGTTACCATGAAATGATTTTTGATTCTTAATAGATAACCTTTCCTATATAGTTAGACGGTACACACCTATAGCGGCTCTGGAGTTTTCCAGTTGGGAACAAGCTGCATCTTGCGAAGAGATGGTTTTTCAAGAGTTCTTTTTTGGGCTATCTTGACATATTTTGGTGATTTGTCTATTCCAACATATTTTCTGTGAAGAAATCTTGCCATTTTAGTAGTCTGTCCGCTTCCAACAAATGGATCAAGAACAAGATCACCCACATTGCTGTAAAGTCGAATCAAGCGATAAGGAATCTCTTCTGGAAATGCAGCGGGATGAAATTTCCTGTAGCTTGGAGGCATTGGGGCTATATGCCATATAGAATTTGCAATTTCTTTTTTCATTAAATTGTCAAGAATCAATTTACTATTCTTGTCCTTGAAGTTATGAAATGGCATCTTTCTTAGAATTAGAATCTGCTCATGCATTATGTTTGGATAATAATATGTAGGATACGGATGTTGTACAGTAACCCTGAATCGTTTTTTTCCACCAGTAACTTTATTCCAGATTATCTCCTCGAAAAAATTCCAGCCGATTTCTTTTTTTGTAAGTTCAGTAAGCAAAAGTGCAGGAAGAGGCAGTTTATTTTTGCCTTCAACTATTTCATTACCTATTACAATACAACAAAATCCCCCAGGCATTGTCACGCGATATACTTCAGAAAAGATCACTTTCATTTCATTAATCCATTCCTCAAGCGAAGTTTCTACGGTTCCACGATACCATTTGGAAGTATCCTGGTGTTCCTGATAGTTTATCGCATTATGATACGGTGGAGAAGTGACAGTTAGCGCAACCTTGTTTGCAGGCAACTTGGAAAGGTCTCTAGAATTAGATACAATGATGGAATTTGGTTTCCACATCATGTTTTTTCAATCATTTTGATATTTAATATTTGTAAAGACAAAAAATATTTCGTTTGAAGATAAATCAAAGAAAATCACCTAAAACATGTTATGGGTTCATGTTTTAGACAATTATGCATTTTTCTTTACTTCTATTTCTATAGTGGAGACGTTTCTTGAACGACCATCAAGGGATTGTAGTTGTTCCGAACCTATCTTGACTTGTCCTATAGAGTATCCAGTGTTATCAGTTCTTCTTGCAATTATTTGTGCAACATCCACTGCTCTACCTATGCTGAGTCCCCTTGCCTTTATTACAACTTGTGGATTATTAGCAAGTTGGATTAGCGCAGAGGTTACATATGCCATAATAGGCTTTTTTCCAATAAAGACAGTATCTTTTGCTTCATTGTGTGTGTCTGTACTCATAATATACTCTGGAAATGATCGTTTCATAAAAGTTTCTTCCTTTGTCATATTTCATAGTTTCATGCAAAACAAGATCTCATGTCAACGTGCACAAATTGTCCACAAAATTTTGTTGCATAATGATTTTATCAATAATGAATGAATTGATGCTAATCTAAATATACTAGTGAAAGGTAGATGTTAACAATGTCCAACCAACAAATTAAGATCGGTTTGGTTGCATTAGCTTTGTCAACCATAATGGTTTTTGCAGCAGCATTACCTGCTGTGAATGCATTAACACCAAGCACAGTGTATGAAAGATTCTCCCAGAAAACAGACAGATTTCCAGGAGGACAACACATTTGTGGAGAAAGCCTATGTTCACCAGATAATTGGGCAAAGATGAAGCAAGTACTTCAGTTTGCACAACATGATCCAAACAAATGTAGTGAGTTGAAAGGATGGAAGTATTGTGGTGAACCAACCATGGTACCAAAGACCTCAAACCCGTAAACATCAAAAACACATGGCAACCAAGGTCTGCGTAACAATTGCAGAATCAAGTCCTGCAAGAGCTGCAAGAGAGCTTAAAAAAGCGCTCATCAAGTCAGACTATGCAGAACTCAGGTTAGATTTTTTAAAACCAAGTCAAATTCCTTTTTGTTTATCATTATCAGAAAAATATCTCAAGAGATGTGTATGTACATTAAGACCTACTATTGAGGGTGGCAAGTTTTCAGGCAGTGAAAAAGAGAGAATTTCAATATTAAAATTGATTGCTGAGTTTGAGCCATATTTGCTGGATGTAGAATACAATACAATGAAAAAGAATAAGGAACTTGTCAGATATCTCAAAAACACTAAAACAAAGACATTGGTATCATGGCACGATTTTACAAAGACTCCAGATGAGTATGCTTTAAGGTCAATGCTCAAGAAAATGTCCAAGTTTTCAAACAATGTCAAGATAGTCACAACGGCAAAGACAATCAAGGATACAATACGTATCCTTTCACTTTACAAGGCATCGAAAAAGACAAACCTAATTTCATTTGCCATGGGAGATTATGGAAGAATGTCAAGAATACTGTGTACAAAACTTGGTAGTCCATACACCTACGTATCCATGGGCAAACCAGTAGCACCAGGACAGTTTAGTCTCAAAGAGATGAAGGCAATACTAGCCCTTGAAAATTAGAATTATTTTATTACACTAGATAGATTTTGGCTCAAAAAATCTTTTAACAAATTCGGATTCTGCTTTCTTAATTCTAGAGGAATCTGCCACATCGTGTGCCATATTTACAAGGTCATTTCTAGTCAAGTCTGTTACCAGCACATCTTCTTTTTCAGACTCTAGAGAATATTCAATATCATTTAGGATGTTCAGATTTTCATCAAGTAGATTGAGACATTCATCTATTGCGTGAGTAAAGTCATCCTTGTCTTCCAACGTATTTCATCAGACATATATTCATTAATTAATCAATCTCTGACAAAAACAAGACAACATACTCTTATTATAAAAGAAACACGAAAAATAAGATATGAATGACAAAGTATCTCAAAATAACGTACCCAGAAATGTCATCATTTTAGCAATAGGTGTAACCATTTTACTTGGCATTTTCAGGCTGATACTATTTTTGGTACTGGTGTGGATTGTAGCACTAGCATTTATCACAATATACCAATACACGTCAACTAGAACTTCAAAAGGAAATTTTGTATGTCTGAATTGTTCCACAGTACATCACAGACTTTCTTGTCCAAAGTGCGGTTCCAAGCTAAAAAAGATTTATTCACAAAAGGATAGATATGGAATTTAAAAAAAATCAAAAATCCTATCGCTTAAATCATGATCTGCGAATGAGATATCATTGACAAAGACATATGCAGTTATTGGTGATCCGATAGATCATTCATTTTCACCGGCACTTCACAATGCAGCTTTCTTGTTTCTTGGTCTTGATTGTACATACATTGCATATAGAATTCCAAAGGACGAGCTGGAATATGGCATTGGGGCTCTAAAAAAGATCAATATTGCAGGATTCAATGTTACAATTCCACACAAGGTAGACATGATGAAATTTCTTGATGAAGTAGATGACATGTGCAAACGAGTAGGAGCCACAAATACAGTGGTAAACAATGACGGCATCTTCAAGGGGCATAATACAGATGTGGATGGTTTCATAGATCCAATAAAATCAAGAAAGATAGATGCTAGCGGTTCAGATGTCTTATTGATCGGAGCAGGAGGAGCAGCACGGGCTATAATAGTAGGGTTGGGTAATGAAAAAGTTCGTAAAATAACTATAGCAAATAGAACCCGACAACGAGCAGAAGAAATGATAAGATTTGCACATGATTTGGGAGTAGAATCAGATTATCTTGATTTAGAATCTGCAGGAGACGTAGCTGGCAAATACAAATTCATAGTAAATTCAACATCATTAGGTCTGAAAGGAATTGGATGCCCAATATCCACAAAAAACATTGGCAAAGATTCCATAGTTTATGATATCGTATACGTCCCAGTAGAGACCCCTTTGATTGAAAAGTCAAAGAATCAGGGGGCGACCATCATATATGGATGGGAGATGCTTCTTGCACAAGCAATGAAATCATTTGAGATTTGGACTGGTAAATCTGCACCATACGAAGCTATGAAATTAACCCTTCTTGGGAGATTCTAGATATGAGTAAGGTAAAAGCCAACATGCATGGGGCAGTCTCAATAGTAAATGCCATTGCTACCGGAAAAGGAGCTACACTTGGAATATCATTAGGTATAGAAGCAGTTGTAGAGACTCAACCAGGAAAAGGCATAATTTTTGAAAACAAAGAATCAACTCTTAGTTCTAGACTAATACGAAATGTTGTAGAAACATCAGTTCCAAAAACAGAACTTGAGAAGAACAAGATAACAATTTTTGTCAAGTCAGAGATTCCTTCAGGATATGGATTGAAGAGTTCAAGTGCAATATCATCTGTAGTATCTTTAGCATGTGCAAAACTTTTCAAACCCAAGGCTACTGATCTTGATATTCTAAGAGACGGAGTTAATGCGTCCATCAAATCCAAGGTCAGTATAACAGGCGCTTTTGATGATGCATGTGCATGCTACTTTGGAGGATTTGTAGTAACAGACAACTCTAACATAAAGATTGTAAAATCAGAAAAGGCATCAGAAGACTTGACTGCAGTGATATTTATTCCAAAATCAAGAAAAAGAGGTAATGTAAAAAAACTAAAGACCCTAAATGGGGTTTTTGCGCAAGCATGGGATCTTGCAAACAAGTCAGATTATTGGAATGCAATGATACTCAACGGTCTTGCAACATCTGCCATTTTGGATTCTGATCCTAAAATTATAACAAACCTACTAGAAAGTGGGGCTCTTGGCGCATCTGTCTCAGGCAATGGACCTTCAGTAGCAGCAGTAGTAAAAAACGACAAAGTTTCTAGCATAAAAAAAATATTCTCATCATTTGAGGGAAGCATCATAGTATCTCCAATTAATAACAAAAAGGCTGAAGTTTATGAAGTGTAAAGTAGACAAATCGATGTTGACAGGCATTGTATCATGTCCGCCAAACAAGAGTTACTCCCACAGATCAATATTTCTTGCTTCACTTGCAAATGGAAAGAGTATACTACGAAATGTATTGCTTTCAAGAGATACCATGGCTACAGTAAATGCGTGTAAGGCATTTGGAGCAAACATAGAAATCAACGGTTCCACTGTAACAGTTCAAAGCAATGGTAACATAGTTCCACAGACTAGTGAAATTGATGCATCAAATTCCGGTACAACAATTAGAATTGCAACTGCGATTGCTTCACTTTCAGATAAAACTACAATACTTACTGGAGACTCAAGTCTTAGAAAAAGACCCATGCAACCATTGCTTGATGCATTAAAAGTACTGGGAGTTCATACCACATCAACTGATGGCAAGCCACCTGTAACTGTAAGGGGAAGATTAACAGGAGGAACTACACACATACCTGGTTCAATCTCAAGCCAATTCATTTCAGCCCTTTTGATTGCAGGTCCTAAAATGAGAGACGGTGTAACAATAGATATTGATGGCGAGTTGGTATCAAAACCATATCTTGATGCAACAATTGCTACAATGCAAAAGTTTGGAGTCACTGTTAATACAATTTCGCAGTACAAAAAATACCAAATACCAAATCAAGAATACAAGCCTGCCAATTTTATAGTTCCTTCAGATTTTTCAAGCATGGCGCTTTTACTTTCTGCAGCAGTACTGGTGGGAAAGAACATGGAAGTTGATGCATCAGTTGGAGATCTTCCCCAAGGAGACAGGCAGATATTGACATATTTGGAAAAATTGGGAGTAAAAGTAAACATTGCAGACAAGATAACTTTGGTAGCTCCAGATCTTCTCAATGGAGGACGATTTGATCTTTCGAACAATCCAGACCTTTTGCCCCCCTTGGCAATCCTAGCGTTGAAAACATCAAAGCCCATTGAAATTTACAATGTAAAACATGCCAGATTCAAAGAAACAGACAGGATATCTATTCTTGCAAAAGAATTGGCAAAGGTCGGAGTAGGAGTTACAGAAAAAGAAGACGGGTTAATTTTAGAGGCTCCCAAGTCTCTAAAGAGTGCAGAACTTGAATCTTCAGAGGACCACAGACTTTTCATGGCATTTTCCATAGTAGGCATGTTCATAGGAAATTGTATTGTTACTGATCCAGATTCTGTAGATGTATCATATCCTACATTTGTAGAAGATATGAAAAAAATTGGTGCAAAGATAACAGTTTGAATTTTACAAATAACCTTCCAAATTAACCTTAAATTCCTAGAAGGATTATAAACACGTAAAAGGAAATTTTATCATGTCTTCAAGCAACATAGGACAACGTTTTGTTTTTACAAGTTTTGGTGAAAGTCACGGTAGATGCATAGGTGCTACAGTAGATGGTTGCCCAGCAGGATTGAAGATTGAAGAAAAAGATATTCAAGGCATGCTAGACTTGCGTAAACCAGGTCAGTCCATCATCACCACACAGAGAAAGGAAGATGACAAGGTCGAAATTCTTTCCGGAGTATACAAAGGATATACTACAGGTGCACCAATTACCATGATAATCTGGAACAAAGACCAGCGTTCAAAAGATTACGATAATCTTGCAGTTAAACCAAGACCAGGACATTCTGATTATCCAGCATTTATCAAATACAATGGATTCAATGATATTCGCGGAGGAGGTAGATTTTCAGGAAGACTTACTGCAACATTTGTAATGGCAGGAGCAATTGCTCGTAAGCTTCTTTTGAAGACTTTGGGAATTGAAACTTTTTCGTATACCTGTCAGGTTGGTAATGTAAAAATGAAAAATCATGCAACACCAAGTATGAAAAATTCCATTTACAATAATGAGGTAAGATGTCCTGATTCCAAAATTGCAGCCAAAATGCGCGAGACAATTCTTGTTGCAAGACGTCATGGAGACTCTGTTGGAGGTATGATAGAGTCGATAACAATAAATTTACCAGTGGGACTTGGAGAACCAATTTTTGGTTCTCTAGAATCAGATCTTAGCAAGGCGCTTTTCTCAATTCCTGCCGTAAAGGGAGTTGAATTTGGTTCTGGCTTTCATGGTTCCACTCTGCATGGTTCAGAAAACAACGATGAATTCATAATTAAAAATGGAAAGATTCAGACCAAGACCAACAATGCTGGAGGAATACTGGGTGGAATCTCCACAGGCATGCCAATTGTTTTACGCGTAGCATTCAAACCTGCATCATCAATAGCAAAAAAACAAAAAACAGTTGATTTACAGACGAAAAAACCATCTTCTCTAATAGTTCAGGGAAGACATGATCCGTGTGTAGTTCCACGTGCACCTCCAGTAGTAGATTCGTTGGTATCAGTAGTACTAGCGGATCATGCAATAAGAGCAGGCTTTATCCCGCCAGTAATAAAATAAGAAATGTCAGACATTAACAATCTTCGCGACAAGATAGACAAGATAACGTTTGATATTCTACGATTACTCAAAGAGAGAAACGATATTGCAAAAGAGATTGGCAATCTAAAGAACAATCTGAGGATAGGCATTACAAATGAAGAGAGAGAAAACCAACTACGCGTTAAAGTTCTATCGCTATGTAAAGAGATTGGACTTGAAGAAAAAGTTGCTATGACAATGTTGAATCTTCTTTTGAATGAATCCATCAAAGTTCAATCAGCAGAAAAACAGACTCACTTGACAATATTTTTGAAAGCAAAAAAGATGGAAAAAGAAGGAAAAAAAATAATCCACATGGAAGTAGGAGAACCTGATTTTTTGCCTCCAAAGATTGTCAATGACGCTCTCTCAGAAGTATATCATCAAGGATATACAAAATATGGAGACTCTAAAGGAATGATAGAATTCCGAGAGGCGCTTTCAAAATACATCATAAAGAAATTTGATGCAAACATAACAGCTCAAAATATTTTGGTATCACCAGGTGCACGTTTTTCAATATTTCTTGCAATATCAAGTCTACTAAATCCAGGAAATGAGATAATAGTCATAGAACCGGCATGGCCTGCATATAGAGACAACGCTCTAAACTCAGGAGTTAAAGTCAGAACAATACACACTACACTTGAGAACAAATGGGAGCCTAAGATCAAAGATATTGAAAATACAATAAATGAAAATACAAGACTGCTAGTTCTTAATTATCCAAACAATCCTACTGGAAAAATTCTTCCAATACAGCTACAAGACCAGATAATGGAATTGGCAATGAAAAATAATTTGTACGTACTAAGTGATGAGATATACTCTGAATATGCAAACAAGCCATGGAAGAGCATTCTCACTTATGGATACTCTAAATCAATAGTAACGCAATCATTTTCAAAATCACATGCCATGACAGGTTTTAGAATAGGGTATGCAATATCAAACCCAGAAATAATTGAAAAGATGTCAAAACTTCAAGCTCTTGCGCTCACAAATGTATCAGAACCCATTCAATATGTAGCCATGAGGGCATTAGAGGCAGACACTACCAATAACACAAAAACCATCAAAAACAGGCTAGAATCAATAGTGAAAAAGGCAAAGATTATGGAATTGGACTTTGTAGAACCAGATGGTGCAATGTATATTTTTGCAAAAATAAGGCAGGAAAACTTTGATTCTTTGGCTTTTACAAGTAAGCTTTTAGACTCTGGAGTGGCCATAGCACCAGGAGAGGGTTTTGGTAACTATCAAGGGTTTGTCAGAATATCGGCCTGTCAGCCAGAAGATACACTTAATCAGGGAATGCAAATAATAGAGGAGAGGTTGAGAAACAAATGATGAAAAAAAAGATTGCAGTAATAGGTGCAGAGGGCCAGATGGGCAAATGGTTTTCAAAATATTTCCTTGACAAAGGTTTTGAAATAATAGGTTATGATGCAGAAAAAGAAATTTTAAACAAATCAATTACAAAGGCTCAATCTCTAGTAGGGGCCATTTTATCAGCAGACTATGTCATTCTATGCATACCCGTAAAACGTACACCTGAAACCATAAGACTCATTGCAAAAGAAATGAAACGCGATTCATATCTTATAGATATTTCATCACTTAAGACAAAAACAGCTGCGGCTCTATCTAAGATACCAGACAAAGTAAATCCCATATGCATTCATCCAATGTTTGGTCCAGGAACCAAGAAACTAAAGGGACAGAATATTGTATCCATCCCAATTAGAGACGCAAAAAAAGAGATGGCAGTAGCCAAATCATTATTTGAAGAGGCAAATTTTGTTCAGATAGATGCAACAGAACATGATAAAAAAATAGCAATGGTGTTGGGGATGCCCCATCTAGTAAACTTGGCACTTGCCAACATATTTGCAAAAGAAGAAAACTTTTCATTGGTTGAAAAAATGGCAGGAACTACATTCAAGGCACAAAAGTTCCTTACTACGGGAATAATGACAGAACCTCAAGAACTTATTGAAACAATCATTTCAAATCCTGAAATAAGAAGATATGCAGAAGAATTCTGGAAAGACATAGGCAGAATGTTGATTTTAATTCAAGAGAACAAGACAGAAGAAATGATAAAGTACATCTCAAGTGCAAAAGAAAGACTTGCGAAAAACATTGATCTTGAGGAATCATACAAAAAACTTGTTACTATGGTAAACTCTATAGAAAAATAATTGAAATCTACCAAAATAGTAACCTCTTTTTTAACTCTAGAAGACAAGTATCTCATTCTAAAACGCAGTAGTAAAGTAAGAACAATGAAAGAGCTTTGGGCAGGCATAAGTGGAATAATAGAAGGAAATGAAGAGCCTCTATACAGAGCAAAAAAAGAAATACATGAAGAAACAAACATTACGGAAAATCAGATCACTCTAATTCGCGCTGCACCTCAAATGAGAATAGATTCTCCCCAGTACAAAGACCATGAGTGGCTAATCTTTCCATTTTTATTTTCTGTAAAAGAACCAAAGATAAAGCTAAATTGGGAAAATTCCGATTACCAATGGATAACCATAACAGATCTTGTGAAATTCCAGACAGTGCCAAGTCTTGAAAAGGTACTAGCCAGTTTGCTGTAAGTTTTCCATTTCTGTCTTGACCTGCCTTTGCTGTGGCAACATGATATAGACACATGCACCACCACACATTGTACACGGAACAGTATTTCCCTTTAGCTGTCCTGTCCTTGCATGTATACGAGATGCTTCCTCTGGATCAATTGACAATGCAATTTGTTTTTCCCAATTAAGTGTCCTTCTTGCTTCAGTCATTTCTGCATCCCATTTAATGGCTTTGTCTCTTAGTTTTACAAGATCGCCTGCGTGTGCTGCAATTCTATATGCAATCAATCCGGCTTTTACTTCCTCTGCAGTTGGCAATGCAAGATGTTCCGCAGGTGTAAGATAACACAATAAATCTACTCCTTCGCTTGCAGAAACTGCTGCACCAATTGCACTTGCAATGTGATCATGACCTGAAGCAATATCAGTGACTAATGGACCCAGAACATAATATGGAACATCTCCAATCAAAGATTTTGCCAATCGTACATTTGCTGCAACTTCATTGAGTGGAACATGTCCTGGTCCTTCAACCATGACCTGAACATCTTTTTCATGAGCAGTTTTAGTGAGCCTTGAGATGTTTATCATCTCTTGTACTTGGAGTTCATCGTGAGAATCAAGTATAGAGCCAGGTCTTAGTGCATCTCCAAGACTAAATGTAACATCGTATTTTCTTGCAAGTTCTACAAGATAGTCAAAGTGTTCATAGTAAGGATTTTCCTTGTCATATTTTAGCATCCAGGCAGCCGTTATAGTTCCTCCTTTACTTACAATACCAGCATGTCTTTTTACAGCAAGAATACGTTTTGCAATGTCTTTTGTAATGCCAGAGTGTATTGTGGTATAATCAACCCCATCCTTCACATTATGCTCAAATGCATTTAGAAAGTCATCTTCAGTAATATCAAGAGGATTCTTGTGCTTTTCCACTCCATAATTATATGCCTCATAGACAGGTACTGTCCCAAATGCAATTGGTGCTGCTTCAAGTAGTCTTCGTCTATACAACCCGACATCTCCACCATCACTTAGGTCCATGATTGTATCAGCATGATATCTTATTGCAACTTGCGCTTTTTTGACTTCATCTTCAAGATTTTGATTCAAAGTAGAATTTCCAATGTTTACATTCACCTTAGTTTTCATGCCTTTACCTATTCCGACTACTCTGATCTTTTGTTTACGAGAATTATTGTGAGGAATTATAATAGAACCGTTTGCAATCTTTGGAATTAGCCATTCTAGTGTTACGTCTTCATCTTTTGCAACCGATTTCATTTCATCAGTAGCAACACCTCTCCTGGCTGCATTCATTTGAGTACTCAATTTACTATTTTTATCCAGTGATTGGATTTAAACGTGAGTTTCTGAACTAAAGATCATGAATGTGTTATCCATTGCAGGATCTGATCCTTCTTCAGGAGCAGGTATTCAGGGAGACATCAAGACATTCCAGTCACATGGAATATACGGACTGAGTGTAATTACTGCCATTACAAGTCAGAATACATCCAAATTTTGGAACGTAAAACCAGTCATGCCATCACTTGTACAAAGTCAGATAAAGTCAATTCTTGAAGATTTCAGAATCGAGGCGATAAAGATAGGCATGGTTTACAACAAAGAAACCGTGCAAGCAATACACTCCGAACTTGAAGACATAAAAATTCCAATAATTCTTGATCCCATATTCAATTCCACAACAGGCGGAACTCTTCAGATGGAAAGTGCTTTGAATGATTTCAAAAAATTGCTAATACCCATTTCATATGTAATCACACCAAATATCATAGAAGCCGAGAAGATCTCTGGCATAAAAATAAGATCAATCAAAGATATGAAGACGGCTGCAAAAAAAATCCAAAAAATAGGAGCAAAAAATGTAGTACTAAAAGGAGGCCATTTCATTTCAGGCAACAAGATTACAGACATACTCTTAGATGGCAAGAAATTTCACACGTATTCTCATGAGAGAATGAAATTTGAAAATCATGGAGGAGGTTGTACTTTTTCAGCATCACTCTGTGCAAATATTGCAAAAGGAAAAAGCCTTCAAGATGCAATGGATTCAGCTCGTCTTTTCACAATAAAATCTATGAAGAATGCAGTACACATAGGAAAAGGTCTACAGGTCACAATGCCAATACCAAGCGATGAAATTGAAAACGAGTTGTCTCTTACAATTTCAAAATTTTGCGCAATTGATTCCATATATGAGCACATTCCAGAATGTCAAACAAATTTTATCTACTCGAAACCAAATCCATCTTTTCTCAAAGACATTATTGGATTAGAGGGAAGAATTGTAAAAACTGGCAAGACTGTGACGGTTGCAGGTAGTCTGAAGTATGGAGGATCAAAACATGTTGCATCAGCAGTATTAGAAATATCAAGAAAATTTTCACACATAAGATCTGGTATTAATTTAAAATATGATGAAAAAACAATCAAAAAGGCTCTTTCAAAAGGTTTGAGGGTTTCATCATATGATAGAAGTAAGGAACCATTACACAACAAGGAAAAAGAGGGCAGTACAGTATCATGGGGCATCAAGGCTGCAATATCGGGCTTGAAGGTTCCACCAGATATTGTATTTCACAAGGGCGATTTTGGAAAAGAAGCCATGATCATAATCTTTGGAAAGAATCCTGCAGACGTCTTGAAAAAAACTTTGAAGATAGCATAATTTCATCCTTCAACATAAATACCAGAAATTTAGAACGTTTGTTGTGAAGGCAGTAATTTTAGCTGGTGGTTTGGGCACAAGACTTCAGCCATACACCATATTTCTCCCAAAAGCAATGTTACCACTTGGCGAAAAGCCCTTACTAGAGCACCTCATAGAATGGGTAAAAAAAGGAGGAGTTGATTCCTTTGTACTTTGTGTTAGCTATCTAAGAAAAACAATTGAAGATTATTTTGAAGATGGTAGTAGATTTGGTGTCAAGATTGAATATGCGGTAGCAGACAGACCCCTTGCCACCGCAGGTCAGCTAAAGACTGCAGAAAATCTCATTGATGACACTTTTGTTTGCCTGTATGGAGATTCAATATTTGATTTTAATTTAAAAAATATGATAGAGAGTCACCGTAGAAAAAAAGCATTTGCAACCATGGGATTATTTGAATACAAGACTAGACTACAATACGGATTCATAGAAACAGACAAGACAAACAAAGTAAAGGCATGGCGCGAGAAACCAGAAGTATCTGGAAACATAAACATAGGATGTTATGTGATGGAGCCTGGAATATTCAAGTTCATACCTCAAAACAAACCATATGGCATGGACGATGTGATACGCAGCGCAATTGCAAAGAAGAATAAAGTTGGAGGATATCTCATAAAGAAAGGTTTCGTTGACATAGGAGACAAGATATCATACAGACGTGCCTATCAGCATTACATCACAAGATTGGGTCGGATTTAGACCAGAGTATGCCATCTATTAAAATTCGTAAACTACAAAAAAAAGACATCTACAATGGATTCTTGCTTTCATTAGATTCCCTTAGAAAATCAAGCCACATAAAACCAAAAAAAGCAAATTTGATTTTTGACAAGATATCAAAAAATCCACATCAGGTAATCTATGTTGCAGTGCAGGACTCCAAGGTAATAGGTTCTGCAAGTATCCTAATTGAGCAAAAATTCATCCATGACGGAGGCAGGGTAGGTCATATCGAAGATGTTGCAGTAAAAAAAGAATTCCAGGGAAAAGGAGTCGGACAAAAAATAGTAACAGAACTCTTAAGATATGCAGAAAAACATGGCTGCTACAAGACTATTTTGGATTGTACAGATGATCTAATACCTTTTTATGAAAAAATAGGGTTCAAGAGACACTCAAATGAAATGAGATTTGATCATCTATCAAAGAAATAGTCCCTTTTTGGCATTGGTTTTACTCTAAATAACAAAGCACCCAGAATAATTACAGGAATTGATGTTGCAGTAAACACAATAGGGGCCGAAGTAAGTTCGGGTACAACGTATGCAGGTATGATTTTTGGTATAAGCATGCCAACATAATACATTCCACCAATTGTAATAATTCCACCAGAAATTATAAGTGAACCAGCCAATCTTGAGCCATATCTTCTTCCAAGTAGAAACGAAGATCCAGCTAGAACCAATGCAGGTGCAACACTAATGGACATGAATTCTTTTATTTGAGAAGATGCGTCGATATCATGAGACGGATTAGAAAGATATACACAAATGGATATCATTTGCGCAACAAACATTACAAATAGACCAAAACTTGCTGCAGCTACCCACTTTTCAATTGCCACAACAATTCATTTTGTAGTTCAATAAATAAACCAAATGATTATAGCTATACTATTCCAACAAGATTTGCAAGTTCTTTTCTACATGCAGAGCCAAGCTCTTCTGCAGCTTTTTCTGGAGTAACTTTGTTAAGAAATACGCCATATCCCCTTTCCAGTCCAGACCAAGGATCAGCCTGAGGATATACTTCTATGTGCCAATGAATTTGTCTGTTATTTTTCTTTTCAGGGGACAGATGGAATACCATATTGTATGACAAATTTTTCATGGTGTTTGCAAGTCCACCCAAAGTAGCACGCAATATCAAAGATAGATCGTTTATTTCTTTTTGAGTTATTTTTGAAAAACTTGTTATGTGTTTTTTTGGATAAATCCAAAATTCATAAGGATGTGATGGGGCCCATGGACAAAATGCGATAAAGCCTTCTGTTTGGAGTATTTGTCTTGGTCCACCTGTTTCCGTACTTACAGTCTGGCACATTGGACATATTCCTTTTTCATTGAGTATTTTGTGGGCAGCTTCTGCTTCTTGTTCTATTACAGGAGGAATCGTAGAAAAGGTAACCACGTTAAGATGTGCATGAGTTGTCGAGCCACCAGCCTCTTTTCCATGGTCTACATATATTGATACATATGTTACTCCACGCTGGGTGTATAACCACCTGAGTCGGTCTTGTATTACTACAAGCACATTAGACCATTGTTCTGTAGAGATTGTGGCAAGTGAATCCTTGTGCTTTTCAGAAGCAACAACAACGTAATGATACCCGTATGCAGGTTCGCTATAAAGAGGTCTGTCGCTGTAAGAATTTTCAGAAGTAGTGGTCACTATGGGATTTTTACTTTCAAATACTCGTACGGACCAATTTTGAACATAATTGTCTTCAGTATCTTGAAGTCTTTGTAACATCCCGTCCTTTGCAACAAGTGAGAGTGTAGATGGATTTGTCATAGATTCATTTCCAGGACAATAGGGACATTTTTTTGAGTCTATCAGAGTACGATTTTCAGGAGATGTAATTACAAACCGATCAATTGAATAATCTTTCCTTAAATCCCCCATACTGCTACAGTTTGGATCTAGCAATTTAAAACCTTTGCAGAGATCGGATGTGTACGCCAATACAGCGCAGTTTTGACTTGAATTATGTTACAGATGTAAAAAACTAAACTTAAATTGGAAGATCAAAGTCTTGAGATCTACTCATGTCAACAGCATCACTAAAACGAGATCATGCCCTAATTGAAAAAGTTCTAAAATCAATGTGGTCTACTATTCCGTTACTCAAGTCAGGAAAAACAATACCAGAACCAATACTAAACCAGGTGATTGATTTTTCATTAAATTTCACAGATGTGTGTCATCATGGTAAAGAAGAAAATTCACTGTTTCCAGAACTTGAAAAGAAAGGTATGCCAAGAAATTCAGGCCCAATTGCAGTCATGTTGATGGAACATGAGGTCACCAGAAAGATAGCTTCCAGGATGGAAACATCGTCCAAGACATATCTTCAAAGTGGAGATGCCACACAACTGATAACAGACATGCAAGAGTACATCAATCACGTAGTACAACACCTTTGGAAAGAAAATAACAGACTGTTTGAGATGGCAGAGATGGCGCTTAGAAATGATGTTGACCAGGTCAACAAAAGCCTACAAGAGGTAGAGAACGAAAAACTCAAGGAGATAGGCAAGACAAGAGAGGATTATGAAAAATTTGCAGATGAATTTACAAAACAATTTCCTCCACAAGAATAGATTCCTATTATTACATAGCCAAAAAACCTGTTTTAGCAAACAGTGGATAAAAATAAGATAAAAACTGTTCAATTCTACAGGTTTATACAGTCAGAAAATGACAGAAATACATTGACTATAAAAACAGGTGACAAGGTCAAAATAGAATATACCGGAACCCTTGATGATGGAACAGTCTTTGATAGTTCCAAAGAACATGACAAACCATTAGAGTTCAAAGTAGGAAGCGGTCAAGTAATCAAAGGTTTTGATGATGCAGTAATTGGCATGATTGAAGGAGAGGAGAAACAATTTAGCATTTCTCCTGCTGATGCATATGGAGAACATGATCCAACTTTAATTCAAAAAGTACCAAGAGAAATATTTCCTCCAGAAGCAGATCTTGTACCTGGATTATTATTTGAGGCAGGACTTCCAACTGGAGAAAAAGTACCTGCAACCATAACCGAAGTACAAGATGGATTTGTGTCAGTAGATTTGAACCATCCACTTTCTGGAAAGAGACTTACATTTAAGATAAAAATAACATCAATAACATTTTGATGCTATTCAATTAATTTTGCATATTCAAAAATCAAAATTGTCCTAAAACTAGATCGCATAAAAAATCAAGGTTTATGTGTGATGTAAAAAATCGAGAGAATGTAGATTAGAAAAATGAATAATTCAGATATTCATATGGTGTATGTTCTTCTTGACGGGGTAGGAGATCTGCCTCATCCAGATCTTAAAGGCTTTACACCACTTAGTTATGCAAAGACCCCAAATCTTGACAGACTAGCAAGAAATGGTGCAATAGGAGAAGTAATTTCAGTCGGTAAAGGCATAGCACCACAATCAGATATTGCAGTCTTTAACATGCTAGGATATAGATTTGAAAATGCGCAATATGTTGGAAGAGGAGTAATAGAAGCAATTGGGGTCGGAGTTGATTTTAAAAATGGAGATCTTGCATTACGAGGAAATTTTGCCACTGTAAATGACGAGAGAATCATTACAGACAGAAGAGCAGGAAGAAAGATAGAGAAGGAAGATGCAATTGCAATAGCGCGTGAAATAGAACAAAAACTCAAGTTTGCAGATCCAAAAGCATCAGTTGTGGTTGCCCCAACAATTGGTCACAGAGTAATTGTCAGGATAAGATGCGATGGAATTTCTCTAACTCCAGATATTAGTAATACAGATCCAGCTTATGCAAGAATAGACGGGATGGGGGTTGCCAAAGCAGTTGGTGATTACATGACAATAGAAAAATCACTCCCATTAAATGAAACAGATGGAGCTAGACTTTCAGCCTCACTTGTGAACGAATTTACAGATAAATCTCTTCAGATTATGAAAGATAGTCAAACAAACAAGAGTAGAAGAGATCAAGGAAAGAAGGTGCTAAACTCCATTTTGTTACGTGACGCTGGAAACAAATTCCCAGAGGTAGTTCCAATAAACAATTTACACCAGATGCAATTTTCATGCATAGTAGACATGCCAGTAGAGATAGGAATTGCAAATGTCTTGAAAATGAAATCATTTAGCGCAGGAGGCCTTACAGATTATGAAGAAAAGGCACGTGTTGCAGCCAAAGCTATGGAAACACAAAATGCCATCTACGTACACATCAAAGGACCAGATGAATTTGGTCATGATGGAGATGCAATAGGCAAGATGCAAAACATAGAGGAGATTGACAAGCGATTTTTTGGAACATTGCTCGACAACATAGACACATCAAAGGTTGCAGTGGTCATATCAGGAGACCATTCTACACCGTGTATAAACAAGAGTCATAGTGATGACCCTGTCCCAGTCCTAGTTTCAGGAGACATGGTCAAAAAAGACGGTACAACAAGATTTACAGAAGAACAAGCAAAGAAAGGCAAAATGGGTCTACTCATGGGAGCAGATGTGATAAAAACCTCAGTTAAGATGATTAAATCTTAGGCAGTTCTACAGATTTAGAAGATATTATTTTCATCACAGTTTTCCTAAACTTGTCCACATCAATTCCATGGTACAGTCCAGAAGATCGTGTGAATTTTTCCATAGCTCGGTTTAATATAGAAATGCAGATATCATTTTCAAATTTTTGATAGTGAACTAATGCTGCTGCAACGAGAATTATTCCCTGAACTAGGTCTTTTTCTCCTTCTTGTGTTTTTTTCCAAACACCCTCAAGTACTTCGTGGCACTCCCAGTATCTTTCATCATTAAAGTATTGTTTTGCACGCTCCAATGCCTCTTCTTTTTCAATGTGTTCTTCTATTACATGTCTTGCATCATGAAGTAAACCAATAGACTTGAATTTTTGTATGACCAAGTCTAATTCTTCTTTTTTCACAGATACATCAAATTCAAGATATTTTGTAGAGACTCTCATGTCTCGAACAATCACATCCATGTTAGCGGTCAGCTTATCAGCTTTTTCTAAAAGCGTCTTTGCATCAGTTGGAACATGACCTGAGTTTATCAGGTGAACCATGAATCTGTCCATAAATTTTTGATGCCGTGATTTCTTAAATTGTTATCTGATAGCCGTTAAGATTTATATGAACTATTAAAAGGACTTGAATCACATGTCAATGATTGAGGTTACAAGAGATGTAAAAAATCCCTTACTGTCAAGAAGGGAGATCACATGTAATTTCAAGGGGCTTTCAGGAAGACTCAAGAAGATGGAAGCAGCAGACATGATTTCCAAACAATTCAAACTGGAAGGAAAAATAGTCATTCCAGTACTTTTAAAAAATGAAAACGGCAGACCTGTAGTTTCAGGAAGTTTTTACGTATACGACGACGAGAAACTTGCCAAAGAGCATCTCAAGGCTGCAGTATTTTCAAGAATTGAAAAAGCAAAAGGTGCAGCTTCAAAAGCAGAAGGTGAGGCACCTGCTGAACAAGCAGAGACACCAAAGGAAGAGAGCAAATAATGGCAGGCAAGAAAGGCTCCAGTCCATCAGTATACAAGTATTACAAAGTTTCAGGAGACAAAGCTGAGAAAGTAAGAAGAGAGTGTTCAAGATGTGGAAAAGGTGTATTCATGTCAAACCACAAAAACAGACGAAGCTGTGGCAAGTGCGGATTTACAGAATTTAATCAATAATCAATACAGTTTCTTCTTTCTAAGACGAGAAATTTTTTCTTCTATTTGATCAAGTTTTTGCAAAAGAATAGGGTCAACAGGCGTTTTTGCGATAATTGTAGCTGGGATCTTGGCAATGTTGGTATCCATTGTTATGTTTGTAACAGGAAATTTCTTTTCTATCCACAATTTCATCACCTTGTCTTCTAGCTTATAGTCACGAAATCCCTCTGGAAATTTCTTAGTGATATGCAGTAGTAGAGTCTTATCATCAAAGACTGCTCTTGGTTCAGACAGCCTAGTAGAATCAGAATAACTGCTCTCAAAAAGATTACCGCTCAGTTCATCAGATACAATATCCATTTTAGATATCTTTCTAACTAATTCCAAATAATGCAGAAATTCATGAGCCAGTATGGCATGAATCGTACCTTTAAGGCCATATGCTACAAGTGGCGCAGTTATCTGTATTATGATATTTAGTTTGTCATTTGTAATTACAGGTATAGTTCTTGCAAACAATATTCCATAATCAAAAGACCCTGCAGAAGGATGAGATACCACCACAGAAGGTTCCACATATGCTATTGGAAAGTTAATTCCAGATGCCTTTTCTATTCTTTGAATTCCCTCTAAAATAAGAGAAAATCTCTTGACCACAAGCGAATGAACCTTATCCGGAATCGTTCCATTTTTCTTAGCCTCGTGAACTTTGAGTAAAGGATCCAACCAACAAGATTGAATTTGACTATAATAAAAGCGTCACACAAAATGCAGAATCCTTCCAGTTGTGTACGAATCAAAAAATTCGTGAGCAATTTTTTACAATAGATTAAAAAATTTAGTTGTTGAGCATTATTTTTTGAAAATCAAAGGTAGTGCATCGGCATGAATTTTCAAGTAGTGTGCTAATGTTTGGCTCTACATTTGGTCCTGTCACAAGTCTCTTTATTGGTATCCCACCATCCAATTCAACTAGAATAGTAAATGATTTATTGTGTATTTTTTTTATCTGAACTTTGTAGATTTGTTTCTGGTTCTTCCAAGAGTTTTCATTTATTGAAACAGGCATGTTTTGTAAGCTCTGTAGTACATCTAATGAGTCAGGTAAAAAATCTGCTTCTGTAGCAACATCCAACAAAACATTTGCTTTGAATTTGATTTGATCTGTAGGAATTTTTGAGATTGGCTTTAGATTGAGAATCGCAACGTCTCCAAGTTTTATTTTTTTGGGTAAAATGACTTTTCTTTTTCTAGGGTTTATCATTTTGACAAAAAATGGTCTACCATTTCCAAGAACAAGGCTAGAATCATCCTCACTTCCTATCCAAGTTATTTTGGCTTGTTGTGCACTGAATTTTTCAAACAAAAATTTAGCAATGTGACCTTCTACACTATTAAACCCAGATATTCCATGAAAGTCGCATGCAAAACATCCCTTCCCATCACATCTATCACAAGAACTTTGTTTTTGTGGAATTCCTCTAACATTTTTTGTATATCTCCCTTCTAAAACAATGGCCTTTGGTTTTATGTCACATTGGTCTTTTTTAAAATCAATAGTAAATACAATATCCGGATTTTGGTAATCAACATGTGTTCTCGTTCTTTTCCCAAATTGTTTTCCCATTTCACGCGTAATGTCACTTTTTATTCCAGAGATACCCTTTAGTTTGAATTTGGAACGTATCATATCATCTCTATCAAGAATCGATGGTTGAAGTATTGCACCAATTAGAAATGTCGAGAATTCATATTCTTTTGAGATGTCAAGTATTTTTTTCAGAAAAACATCAAGACTTGGCATCAAGTTTTTACACAAATAACAGGATTTTGGTTTTCCTTGTTTGATTGCCTTTCGAATTTTTTCTCCAAGATTTTTGTGGGAAACAAGCCTGAGTCTACTTGCAAACATTCTTCCAATACAATAATCACACAGACGATATTCATGGAGAATTTGCTTTGTTTCCTCTATAATTTCATCCATTTTGTTTTTTTTCAACAATTGATAAAATAATAATCAGGGGTTTTAATTCTAATCCTGCAACTACCACGGATATAATTGTCTACAGGATTCTTTATCTGATACACTTATGGCTTTTGTAGGACATGTCTGGGCAGCATCAAGTATTCTCTCAGAGTGTGCCCCTTGTTCGTTAATTACATGGGATTTTGGATTGACTTTGACGTTTTTTTCTACTCTAAATACAGAAGGTGCAATTGTTTCACAGCTGCAACATGCTATGCATTTTCCAGGGTCAACTTTTACGGAAACATTAACATCTTCTTCCACATGTATTGGTTCAGTTTCTGCTCTTGTCTCAGATCTAATCTTTTCATAATAATTCCAAAAAGTTTTCTCATAATGCTTCCAAAAGTCCTGATATTCATTTTCTGCGTACCTTGTGTATCTAGTCCAATCTTCATTTGGTGGCCTATCAGATTTTTTGGCACCCCAAGGTCGAGATTGGGAAAATCCAGATTTTTTCGAGTTGTGTTTCTCAGATGAATTTGATATGGCTTTTTTGTATTCAGCTCTGAGTGTTTGATATGCTTCTGTTACTAGTTTAAATTTAGTACTTTCTTGATCTGTCGAGTTCTTGTCAGGATGGAATTGTAGTGCTAATTTTCTATAGGACGTTTTTACATCCTTGATGGAAGCGCCTTCTTGTAGACCAAGCACTTGATAGCACTGATAGGTGTTCAAGACATCTTACCATATACAATTCAAGATATTTAGGCACAGCGTCTTTTAGACAGATTATCCTAGTCCCATTTTTCTAAGCATGCCTTGCATTTGTCTTCCCTTTGAGGCTTTCATCATTGTTTTTGAATTCTTGTATGCCTTGAGAAGTTCCTTTACCTCATGTTCTGGCCATCCAGAACCTCGTGCGATTCTTTTTACTCGTGAGGCGTTTATCAAGTCAGGATCAGATTTTTCATCTTTTGTCATGGACTGTATGATGTAACGCCACTTTTCCATTCGTTGTTCTTGTTGCTCTACTTGGTCTTCTTTTACCATTCCAGAAAAGCCAGGCATGTTTTCTAAAATATTGCGCAATCCTCCAGCCTTTGTTGCTTCCTCAATTTGAAAATAGAAATCTTCCATGTTCATCTTTCCATGCGAGATTCTCTTCAGTCTATCTTCATTACCTTCTGTTTCCAATCTTTTTGCCATGTCAAGTAATGCCTGGATATCGCCCATCCCAAGCATCCTTCCGACAAATCTTGTAGGAGAGAATTTTTCAAGATCGTCAATTCTTTCCCCTGTTCCAATGTACATTATTTGTGCACCGGTGGCAGCGGCTGCAGCAAGAGCCCCACCACCTTTTGCACTGCTGTCCAGTTTTGTGATTATTATTCCACCAACAGGAACAGTCTTGTGAAATGCCTCTGCTTGACTATAGCACTGCTGACCAATTGTTCCATCAATTATCAATAATGCAAGGTCAGGATCTGCAACCTTGCCAATTCTTGTCATTTCATCAAGTAGATCCTTTTCTTCCTTGTGTCTTCCTGCGGTATCTATTAGAATAATATCAAAGGTTTGTCCCTCAAAGTGTTTGAGACCATTTTTTACAATTTCAGGCGAGTCTTTGTTTCCTTCTTCGCCATATACCTCAACATTTGCCTTTTCACACATTGTTTTTAGTTGTGTAAGAGCTCCTGGCCTGTACGTATCAGCACCAATTACTGCAACCCTGTATCCCTGTCTAGTGAGGAGTTTGGCAAGTTTTGAAGTGACAGTAGTCTTGCCACTACCTTGAATCCCAAGCATAAGGACCTTGTTTACTTTGCCAGGCTGGAATACATATTGTTCTTCAGTACCAAGTAATTTTGAAAGCTCTTCATAGAGAATCTTGACAATGTGATCTTTTCTTGACAATCCCGGAGGAGGAGTTTCTTTGAGGGAACGCTCTTCAAGATTTTTGGTAATTTGAAATACAAGTTTTACATTAACATCAGACTGTAGTAATGCCCTTTGGATATCTTTAGATAATTCTTTGATTAGGCTCTCATCAACTGCAGACGAGTTTACAATTTTCTTTAGTGCTGCTCTAAGTCCAGTCTTTAGTCCATCTAACATTGTTTTTCTAAGATGGCCTCGGTTATTTCAAATCTTCCTCTGTAACCATCCCACAACTTGTTTGCTTGTAGTATTTCGATCGGAGATTTAAACAGAGGACAATCTGTTACAAAAGTTTCAGCCTCGCCACCCTCAAATGCCAGATTAAAGCCATGTTTTTCAGATAATTTTTCAAGTGTTGAAATATCATCAAGAGTTATTTCTTTTCCTAGCCATGATGCATCAAGTCCTGCAGATGCTACACTAGTAATAATAAACTTGAATTTGTGTGCTAATAATTCTTGCAAATAATTTTTTTGGTCAACATGCCATAGAGGAGATATTACTTGTAGAGATAGATCATTTCCAATTTTTTCAAAATGTCGTCTTTGATAATCGCTGAATAATCCTCCATGTACAATACCTTCGATATCATAAGATTTCATTGCTTTTTGCAAAAGAATATGCAATTCATTTGTTTCAGAGACAAGATCAGATGTATGAGCCAATATTTGCGGAATGCCCATGGCTTTTGCCTGTAATGCTGTCAGGTCAATATTTGGATAGTGTAACAAATGACTTTCTTCAGATACAGGGGATAGAGAAACAAGACATTTGACATCATGTCCTTGGTTTTGGGCTTTGTAAATTGCACACGTGCTGTCTTTTCCACCTGAGAATAAAGATGCTAATTTCAATTTGTTATCAGAATATTGTCAGACAATTAATTTTTTTCCAGTTCTGTTACACGTTTGTGACATGAATTGCACAGTGTAAGATGTTCCTTTATAGTAATTTCGACATTAGATGCAAGACAAACATGACAGAGTCCTTTCATGTTTCATATATACAGAATATACGTATAACTAGTTCTATTAGAAAAGCCCAAAGGATGCTTCAATACTCATAATCTTCATCATACCATCAGTTGGCTTTTCTAGTCATCATCAGCATCCAAGCCTAACTCTTGATTCTAACTATAATAGTTCTATCCATTACTTTCCAGTACTCTACATCTACGCCCTGTACAACTTTTTCCTGGATTTCATCTTCAATTTGCTGTGCATCAAATACTTCAAATGATTCAGAGTCCATTATTTGTACACTGGTAGGAGTTTTTGAAATTATAGAACCTACTCTTTTATCAATTAGTGGAACTTGTACTTGAGCACTAACTGGTGAAACATGAGAATATTTTTTCTTGTCAAATATTCCCACACCGACAATTCTTGCCTTGGCAGCTCCGTGTTTACCTGGTTTACTGGTATCGTATTCTACTATTCTGCATGGTTCTTCATTTGGTCCTCCTACTGGAAGCAATATGTAAGAGCCAATTTTTAATGCACCAAGTTCGGACGGCTTGCTCATCACAAAAACAAAATTTAGATGAGTATATAACTTTTCTATTGCATTATGATTTGAATTGATCTTTTGAAAAGGCTGGCAAAATTCTATTTCAAACGCTCTATTACTGATAAATTAAGAAGAGTATTCATTCCAATTCCTTTTCTTTGTACCTCTTTTCTTGTCTTTTCGCAGTACTTGTGATCAGCCTGGTGTTTACTGTCGCTAGTCACCTCAAGAACTATTAGATTTCCTTCATAAGGAAAAGTGAATTTTTGAGTTTGAGTGGTAGACAATTTCAGATCTCCCATCTCTGCTCTTCTGACGCGATGACGTTTTGCAATGATAAATCCAAGTTCTGACAGATCTGAAATGGTATCTCCATGTTCAAGATAGTAAATAGATACAAGATTGAGGTTGTCAGTTGTCAATCTCTCAAATAATTCATCATTTGTTGTAAATACAAATGTAGGAGTATCATGAGTGCATTTTTCAACTAGAGTCATTACCTGAGAGCGATCTTTGAATCTAGCAAGAATATAGGCATTAGAATGCGACGGAAAGTATGCTCTACCATCTTCAGAAAAGGTTGCAGTCACAAAATACATGTCATCTACAAAATCAGATTTTTTGAAATCATCCCTCAAAGATACAAAATCAGCATTTTGTACATATGGTACACATACATATCCTCCTTTTGCAAGTCCCCCGGACACAGTATCAAAACTTACTTTTCCTGTTTATATGTAATTTGATCAAATCAAAAATTTAGCAAAAGTTCCAAAATTTTTTAAAAAAATCTAGTTATCGATAGTTATTTAATACGAAAAAACTGCGTGAGAAACAGTCCCACGCTAGCTCAGCCTGGTAGAGCTTCCGGCTGTAGTGGTTGGCCAGCGGCTAACCGTCATCAGCCTATCAGGCTTACAGAAACCGGGTTGTCGCAGGTTCAAATCCTGCGCGTGGGACCATCATAAACTTCAAAAAGTCTTTTCTTCAAATACAAGACAATGTCAGAGGATAAAAACTGGTCAACATTAGACGAAGTTGATCAAAAAATAATCAACATTCTCAATAAAAATGCAAGAACACCCTCCAAAGAAATAGCAACAGAATTAAGAAATTTCGGAGTTGATGTATCCGATAGAACCATTAGAAAAAGAATTGAGAGACTAGAAAAAAATGGTATCATCAAAGGTTACAAAGCAGTGTTAAGCGGCGTATCATCAAATAACCAATTTGAAGCTCTATTTCTCAAGCTAAAAATAACTCGATCCCTGGATAATGCTACAGAATCCATAAAGAATTATGTTAAAACACTGCCAAACTATCTTTTTGTTGCAACTGTTGACGGAGACTGGAATGTCATAATTGTTCTTCGAGTAGAAGGAACTGAGAAAAATCCCTCTGCAAGAATTGTAGAAAAGTTTTCAGACCAGATAATTGATTATAAAATGAATGGAATTCAGATTAAAGATGTCAATTTGCTTAACATGTCCTTGTTGCTCCTTACCTGACTTCAGATAGTTTTGTAGTATCCAGTGCATTTTTTAATTCATTTATTGAGAACGGTTTTTGAACAAATGCAGTAGAGCCAAATCCAATAGTCTTTCTAACACGAGGAGTTGATTTTTCGTCAGCAGTTATCAATATGATAGACATGTCAGGCTTTGATTTTAGAAGTGTTTTTGCTACAACATCACCTTTCAGATCTGGCAAATCCATGTCAAGCAATACAACTGGATTTTGTTTTAATTTAACAAGTTTAGAGATAAGAGATATTGCAGATTTACCATTCTCTACAGTTTGTATGTCATCGTATCCTAATTGTTGAAGAAAGTTTTCAAGCCGTAGCAGAATTGCAGGACTATCATCTACTACAACTATAGGCCTTTTTTCATCTACTATTTGCAAAGTATGTTTTTGTGCCTCCTCAAATGCTTTCATTGCATCGTCATAACGCCCTACTCTAAGAAGACATCTAGCAGCGCACTGATATGCATAGTTTGAATTTTGCTTGTCTTTTTTTGCAAGTTTTACATAAAAATCTGCAGCTTGAGACAGCTCTTCTTTTCTTTCTTTTCCCTGACGAGATTTACATTCAGAAGCCAAAATGAAATACAGCCCAGCTTTGTAGTTGTTGTTTTTCATCTCTTTTTGAGCAAGATCCATGAACATGTTATGTGCCGTAGTGTTCTGATCGTTTTTGAGATACGTACAGGCAAGATCAAACTTCTCAGGGTCTTCTTCCATTACTGAAAAGTAATGATTGCGTGCAATATTTGGTTTATGCAAACAGAAAACTCTTGACTTGAGCTAAGAAAAGAGTAGATAACACATGTATTATAAACAAAAATAGAGCAATAATAGAGTGAGCAAAGAAAATCCTGTTGCAGGAATCTCTCAACCCCCAGTAAACATACTGTTCAGTCCACTAGATATTTCAAAAAAAGACGTATGGAGTATTGATGTGATACGAATTTTAGATATCCTCATCAAGATTCTAAGCCAGACAGACAAGAAGGATCTCAGAGTAGCAGGGATTGCAGCACTCTCTTCTGCCATGATACACAGAATGAAGGTAGAGAGCATATTTGCACTACAAAAGGCAGCAATGGAGAAGAAACCTCTGACTCAAAGAGAAGAGGTCGACATAGAGGTGATAAATATGCCATACAGGCATGAATCCACCTATCCGGTTACACTTGATGAATTATTATCAGTACTTGAAAATCTCATAGGCACAATAGCAAATCCCCGTTCAAGCAGAAGACAGTTAGAATTTGAGCCTGTTCAGGCACCCAACTTTGATGATTATTTCATATCACTTGAAAAGATAATAGGACAATACGAGGAATTGATAATGAACAAGATACGATCCACAGGCTATGGCTCATTTAAGAGTATAGTATCAGAGCTTGAACTCATAGATGTAATAAGATGCTTTTTTGCCATTCTCTTTTTGGCAAGAGACATGAAAGTAGATCTTGAGCAGACAGAGGATGACATCATAGTATCTCTGATAAAATAGAAATTTACAATCAGATCAATACAAAGTAGGAATTTCATTTAAGTATGCTACGACCTACATTTTGGCATAGATGGGCAAGATAGAAGACGACGATGCAATGGCAAGATTAGAGGCGGCTCTGTATTCAGCAGGAAGGCCATTAACTATTGAAGAGTTAATAAAAGCATCAGGAACAGAATCAAGAACCAAAACATTAGCTTTTATGACAAATCTTGTAAAAAAGACAAAAACTGTATTTAGGGCAATAGAAGTTGCAAGTTTACCAGATGGGTCTTATGTATTTCAACTAAAACCAGAGTTTAACACGGTAATCAGAAAATATGCTTCAAAACCACTTTTGCCAACTGCCACACTAAAGACTTTATCATATATTGCATACATGCAGCCTGTCTCTTCAAAGAGACTGGTAGAAGTAAGAGGGTCAGGTGTATACATGCACATCAAGTTGTTACATCAACTAGACTATATTGAGCACCAAAATGTTGGAAGGCTCAAGATATACAATACAACAGAAAAATTCCAGAAATACTTTGGAATCCAAGGGGACAAGGATCTTCTAAAACAGAAATTATTCACAAAAGTTAGAGTGCCTACCCAGCCTGCTGCACAACAGCCGCCATCAGAATCCATGGCTCAAACTGCCAGTCAATAATTAATCCAAAAAGTCATTTCATACTGTAAATGGTATAAATTAGAGATACTTTATCGAATCAACATGAAAAAATCTGTGGAAAATCTTGCAACAAGTAAGATTACTGGTGGTAGACGATATCCCCTCAGATCAAGACGAAAATATGAAATTGACAGATATTCTGTAGAAGCAGTGCCAGGAGAACAGGTAACTGTAACACGAAAGACAAGAGGAGGAAATCAAAAGACATCGTTAAAGACCACAGACATTGTTAACTTGACTGTTCCAGGTTCTAAGGTTAAGAAACTAAAAATTCTCAAAGTCTTGAGCAATCCATCAAACAAAGATTATGAAAGACGTGGTGTAATTTCTAAAGGTGCAATCTTGGAAACAGAGGCTGGTCAATGCAGAGTAATTTCAAGACCAGGACAAGACGGTGTAGTAAATGCAATTTTGATAAAGTGATACCATGAAGGATTACGAACATGTCGTAATCTGGTTGGATTATTTCAATAAAACCATCCCAAAAAAAATGGGAAGAAGAGTTTCTCGCGAAAAAAGCATCTTTGATCCATCTCTAAATGAATTGATTGCGGCATCCAAAGCAGCAGGTCTAGAACCTTCAGAAACAAATGATCAAGCAAGATTTCCAAGGAGGCCATATGTTAGGTCTGGATATATTACACTTGCCAAGGCCCAGCCAAAATCCAAAATAATTTCCGCAATATCGGAGAAACTTGTTTCAAAAAGGGCCAAGCAATCCAAGTAAATATCGTTTATAGCTTGCAGCTAAAGTAATTTTGACAGAACTCTATTGATAACAGTATTTCGTTGGAAATGCAATTGCAGGAGGTAGGCGAAGTATTGCATCTAGCGAGTAGCGGTAGAGTCATCATTAGACTCACAAAACATCTAAGAGATAACCAGATAGTAGTGGACAGTTCTGGTGTCAAAGTCGCCAAAGTATCAGAAATGATAGGTCCTGTTGATGCACCATATGCGTCAGCGGTTCCGCTTACCAACAATATCAAAAAACAGATAGGAAAGAAGGTTTTCATCGTCGAAGAAACTCCTGTGATGAAACCAAAACGATTCAAAGGAAATAGAAGAAGATGACCACAGTAACAGAATTACAAACAAATTGCCCGGAATGTCGTTCCAATCTGATTGACGACTTTCACAGTGGCGAGAAAATTTGTTCTGGCTGCGGATTAGTCGCAATGGAACAGATGCCAGATTACGGAGTAGAATCAAGAGCAACAAGTCCTGAAGAGAAAATGAAATTGACAAGGGCATCAGGACAGACAAGTTATGCACAACATGACTTGGGAATTAGAACAGAAATTGCCATGGGAACAAAAGACTTCAGTGGAAGAACGATATCAAGCGATGTTGCAAATCAGATGTACAACCTAAGAAAATGGCAGACAAGGATAAGGGTTGCATCTCCAGAAGAGCGAAGACTAGCAAACATTTTGGCAAAGATAGGCGAAACATGTCATGCACTAGCATTGCCAAGAAATGTAATTGAGTCAGCATCCATGATATACAGAAACTTCCAAGGACAGGCAGATGCAAAGGGCAAATCAGTTGCATGCATGTCTGCTGCAACAATATACATGGCATGCAAACAATGCGATGTTGTACGATCCCTTGACGAGATCTGTGCTGCAACAGGAAGTTCAAAAGAAGACAAGCTCAACGTCAAATTGACAGCCAAATATTATAGAACACTTGTGATGGAGCTTGGTTCCAAAACAGCACCTACTGTAACTCTTGAGAAATACATATCAAAGATAGCAAATCTGGCAAAACTTGAGGTTCGTGTAGAAAGACTTGCTGCCGAAATTGCAGAAAAGACGTCTGATCACAGTCTTGCAGACGGAAAGGCTCCAAATGGGTTGGCTGCTGCATATCTGTATATAGCATCAACACTTCTTGGACAGAGCATCCTTCAGAGAGATGTCTCAAGCGTTGCAGGAATAACAGAGGTCACAATAAGAAACAGATGCAAGGAAATTCTCACAGCATACAAGATTAAAGTTACATTACGACAATCAGTAGTAAAGAACTAACTCTCTTCTTATTTTTATTATTTTATTATGTAAAAATGATTTTAGCTTGTTATGGCTGCCTTGGCTAAATACCTCAATTTGGACAAGGAAAGACATGACACATGGTGTTGTTTGTAGGTTTCCCGAAGGCAGATCCTGCATATCTTTTGTATGGCTTTTCTGCAATGACTGCACCATAGATGCTTTGTAAGATCACCTCCACAAGTTCTACAACTCTCATCTGGCATTACTCATCAATATACAATGGAAGATCTTTGCTTTTAGTCAAATGCAAATAGATTCAGTAGTACATCATAGAAGCTATTTTGGCTTTATGCCCACACTAGACTCAATATTAATTGTGTACGGTATAGTCAATACATAATCAAAAATAAAAAGAGAAGAGAATATCCTTTTATGGATATGACCAGAGCTGCTGGCCTTGGTACTTGATTTCCGAAATGCCCTTCTTGTCCAACTCTTGTACTGCATCAGGTAATGGCACGTACAATAGCTTTGTAGAGAACTTTTGGCCGTCAGTTACAAACCAGTAAAGCATGTGAACAAGATCCTGTGCCTTTTGTTTGTCCATTCCCTTTATTTGTTCAAGGTTTGGATTCACCAATAGATAGGTGAATGTAGCAATCGGATATGCGTCTGGTCCTGGTGCGTCATTAATTGACACATTACTCCAAACTCCATCTGATGCTGGCAGTGAAGATATTGTTCCAGATGCAGCGGCAGCTGTAGTTGATACCGTAGCATCAAGAAATGCAGTCTTGTCATGGTTCTGAATATATGCATATGTCATTGGAATACCAGATGACATTTTGTTGGTCTTTGCGTATGCCAACTCTACATATCCTATTGATTCAGGAACCTTCTTTACTATTGCAGCAACTCCCGCATTGCCAGAGCCGCCCATTCCAGTGGGCCATGGGACAGATGTTCCTTTGCCTATCTTACCATTCCAGTCAGAACTGGCTTGGTTGAGGTAGCTTGTAAAGGCAAATGTTGTGCCAGATCCATCAGATCGGTGTACAACAATTATCTTGTTCCTGTCAGCCTTCAATGCTTTTGCAATGGTTGGATCAGTTTGAAGTTTTACGATAGCATCATCGTGCCAGTAAATTACTTGGCCAGAAAAGATTTTCGCTATCACATCCCCAGTTAGTTTTAGTCCATTTTGTTGGACTCCTGGAAGATTATATACAACAACTATCGCGCCCATTGTTTCGGGAATGTGAAGTGTTCCCTTTGGAGCTTTTGCAATGTCTGCACTCTGTAATGGTGCATCAGATCCTGCAAAATCTACTTTCTTTGTTGTAAACAGCTTAATGCCAGCTCCACTTCCTACAGCTTGGTAGTTCAATGCAATTCCAGGATATTGTTTTGTGTATTCAACTCTCCATTTATCTATCAAAGGAAATGGAAAAGTTGCTCCACCTGCATTGATTTTGTATTTGTCGCTGTCACCAGGTGTTGATGGTGTAGAGTCTGCATGTGCACTAAGAGCAGTTGTCGGTACTATTAGAACTAGCATTAATGCTAATCCCAATAAGATCTTTTTTGTCATCGAAAACATATGAGAGACTTGTTTATTTACAGATAATCGGTATAGATCATGTAAATAGCTGTATACTACAACAATAGCTGTAATTCATTGTTAGATCAGCATGTGTTACGAAAATATCACATCAGTCTGAAAAATCAGATGGTAAACAACATCAAGTAATTTAATATAATAAAAAAGAAAAAGAGTTTTAGAATTTTGGACTAGACTTCAATCCAGTCTTGTAAGAAACTGCAATTATAGATAAAATTGCAATTGCAAGAACTATAATCGAGGTAGGACCAAATTCTGGTACTGCACCGCCTTGGAAGGTGATTTTAGCAATTCCATCTTCGTCAATCTTTTTGATTGTATCAGGTAATGGAACATACAACAAGCCAGAGGCATATTGTTGCCCATCATGGATAATGTAATTGAGGAAGTTTATCACCTCAGTAGACTTGTCCTGTGTTTCTCCAGTTACAACGCTCATGTCCTTGTATACCATGACATAAGTCAATGTAGATATTGGATATGAGTTGCTTCCAGGTTGGTTCACAATAGATACCTTACTCCAATCTCCATCAGCTGTTGGCAGATTACCACTTGCTGCGGCTGCATCAGATGCAATCGAATCAATTGTAGGCTCTACAAAAGAAGTTCCATCAGCATTTTGGACTGATGCATATGTCATTTTATTCTGAAATGCATATGCAAGTTCTATGTATCCTATAGCATATGGTGTAGATTTTATTATACTTGCAACACCAGCGTTTCCTGAACCTCCAGTACCTATAGGCCATGGAACTGTCTTGCCTTGACCTACCTTGGTCTTCCAATCTGGACTTACTTTGGAAAGATAGTCAGTGAAAGCAAATGTTGTTCCAGATCCATCTGATCTGTGAGCTATCACTATCTTTTGTGCAGGCAAGTTTACTCCAGAATTCAGATTAACAATGGCTGGATCATTCCACAAAGTTATGTTTCCAATAAAGATCTGTGCAATGACAGGTCCTGTCAATTTCAGACCTTTATCTACTCCAGGAATATTATATGCGACTGTTATTCCGCCTATTGATTCTGGGAGAGTTAAGACTCCGGATGCTTTTTCTGCGTCAGAGGCAGACAAGGGAGCATCAGATGCTGCAAAGTCAACACTCTTTTGTTGCAGAAGTTTGATTCCGGCACCACTACCAATTGATTGATAGTTGAGATTGATGTTTGGATTTATCTTGTTGTATTCAACTCTCCATGTATCCATTAATGGAAACACAAAGGTTGAACCAGCTCCTGTGAGCGTGTAAGATTGACTAGTCTGTGCATTTACATGCAACGGCATGGCGGGCACTAGTAGGATAAACATTAATGCTAATCCTAGAATGACTTTAGTCATAAGACTACGGAAAAAATATCTTATTTACCTTTGACTACAATAGTTTTCATACAAATACTAAATCTATATAGATTAGAATTTTACAAAAGACTAGCGATAAGTTCTGGCACCAGTGACAATGTAATTTACAGAATCTCCTACAAATGCAGCATGATCTGCCATTCTTTCCATGTATCGAAGAACAAGAGCATCTGCAAGTGCGCATTTTACATTGCCAAGAGTAATTAGTTTTGGCAGGTGTTTGTTGTAATACTTGTCAACAAGATCTTCATCAGTTCTCAATTCACGTGCTTTCTCCAAATCAAGTTTTGCAAAACATTCTACAGCAAGATGTACCATCTGTTTTATTTCACCGGACAAGGTATAGACAACTTCATTTCTACACTCAGATAGATCGCCAAAAGTTTCTCTAACCATAGTTATGTCATATGCATATCTACTCAATCTAGTAAATCCATATGAAATCTCAAGTGATGAGCGAATAAGTCTAAAATCACTTGCAACTGGCTGGTATCTTAGAATCATGTCAAATGTCAATTCACCTACTTTATCATACAAGTCCATCATTTTGCTTGAGAGATCATGAACTTCTTTTCTAGCGTTTTGCCCTCCCAAGTAAGAGTCAATTGCAAGGTTTGTACAAGTAATAGACAGATCGCACATTTGTTTCATCATTTCTGATAGGTTTGCAAGATGTGGATCTATTAGACGGGTCATGTTTAACCAAACTGGCCCTGAACATACTTGGCAGTTATTTCATTTCGCGGATTTTCAAAAATTTGTTTTGTTTCCCCAAATTCGACTAGATCTCCAAGATACATAAAACCAGTATAATCGGAGACACGAGTAGCTTGTTGCATGTTGTGAGTCACAATGATTATGGTGTATTCTTTTTTTAATTCTTGTATCATTTCTTCAATTTTTTGCGTTGCAATAGGGTCAAGTGCAGAAGCAGGTTCATCCATTAAAAGAACTTCGGGTTGAATAGCAAGTGCTCTAGCAATGCATAATCGTTGCTGTTGTCCTCCTGAAAGACTCATGCCTGGCTTTTTTAGATCTCCTTTAACCTCATCCCAGAGTGATGCCATCTTGAGACATCCTTCTACAACTTCGTTTAGAATTTTCTTGTCTCTTACACCGTTGAGTCTAAGACCGCATGCAACATTGTCATATATTGACATTGTAGGAAATGGGTTTGGTTTTTGAAATACCATCCCTATTTTTCTTCTATTGATTATAGGATCTACTTTATTGGAATAGAGATCCTCACCATCAAGCAATACCTTACCTGTCAACGTAGCATTCTTTGTGAGCTCATGCATCCGGTTTAGACATCTAAGAAAAGTTGTTTTACCACATCCAGAAGGTCCAATAAGTGCAGTAACTGCTCTATCCCTAAATTTCATTGAAACATTTTTTACAGCTACAATATCGTCATAGCTTGCAGAGATATTTTCTGCAACTAGTTTGTATTTAATATCCTCAGTACTTTCTCTTGTAGGAGTTTTTGTAATTGTTTCCATCATGATGCCACTCCTAGCTTCTTGAATCTTATGAAAGTTTTCTCTTTCTTTCTTAGCAAAATATAACGTACACCAATATTTATGGAAAGAACTAGTATTATCAAAACAAATGCTGCACCCCATCCTTGCGTCACAGCGCTATCATATGGGAGAGATGAAAGTCTCCATATCCTAAGTGGAAGAGCATCTACGGGTCCATCAAGGCCAGACAAGAATTGGCTACTGCCAAGAATTGTAAATACAAGAGGCGCTGTCTCACCGGCAATTCTTGCAACTGAAAGCAAGATTCCAGTTACAAGTCCATTCTTTGCGCTACTGAGCACTATAGTAAAAACTACTCTATATCTTC
>JACXTT010001490.1_pt1 | contig 38824 bp, 28 predicted proteins | sample 9270951 | NCBI WGS metagenome assembly JACXTT01 (sample SAMN15532306, study PRJNA645909) | rock metagenome | isolation source: weathered quartz diorite | place: Puerto Rico | collected 2017-06-21
TTTAATTTAAAGCAAGTGAATACGTTAAGTTACAAAACTGTCTCAGCCAACAAAAAAACCGTTAACAAACAATGGGTTGTTGTTGACGCACAAGGCGAGATTTTGGGGCGCTTGTCTACGAAGATCGCCATGATCATCCGTGGAAAAACCAAGCCAGATTTCACCCCGAACGTAGACTGCGGTGATAATGTAATAGTTATCAATGCAGACAAGGTAAAGTTGACCGGAAACAAATTAAGCGCAAAGCAATATGTTTCTTACACTGGTTATCCAGGTGGTCAGCGTTTCATTTCTCCTAAGGAGTTAATGGCAAAACATCCAACACGCGTAATTGAAAAAGCGGTGCGTGGTATGTTACCTAAAAATCGTTTGGGTAAAGCATTATTTGGTAATCTGTATGTATATGCAGGTTCTGAGCATCCTCATGCAGCACAAAACCCAACAACCATTTAACTTTTTATTTTTAAAGGAGAAAAAAAATGCCAACAACTAACACTTCAGGCAGAAGAAAAACAGCCGTTGCCCGCATCTACCTTTCAGAAGGAAATGGTGCGATCATCGTAAACGGTAAAGATTACAAAGAGTACTTCCCAACATTGCCATTACAATACATCGTTACTCAGAGCACTGAGGTTTCTGGTTCAACCGGAAAATTTGATGTTAAAGTAAATGTTGCAGGTGGTGGTATCAAAGGACAGGCAGAAGCCGTTCGTTTAGCTATTGCGAAAGCCATTGTTGAACTTGATCCTGAAAAGAAACCTTCACTACGCGCTAAAGGTATTATGACCCGTGATGACCGTATGGTTGAGCGTAAAAAACCAGGTCGTAAGAAAGCACGTAAGAGATTCCAATTCAGTAAACGTTAATCAAAGGAGGACAACAAAATGGCAAGAACAACATATCAGGATTTACTGGATGCAGGTGTACACTTTGGTCACCTTACCCGTAAATGGGATCCGAAAATGTCACAGTACATTTTCATGGAGCGCAACGGTATCCACATTATCGATTTAAATAAAACCTTAACCAAGGTTGAAGAAGCTGCTGCAGCTATAAAACAAATTGTAAAATCAGGCCGTAAGGTATTATTCGTAGCTACAAAGAAACAAGCGAAAGATATCGTTGCTGATTATGCAAAAAGCGTAAACATGCCATACATCACCGAGCGTTGGTTAGGTGGTATGTTAACTAACTTTGCAACTGTACGCAAGTCGATCAAAAAGATGTCAAACATCGATAAATTGACTAAAGACGGTACTTACAGCAACCTTTCTAAAAAAGAACGTCTGATGATTCAGCGTGAGCGTATCAAATTAGAAACCCTTTTAGGTGGTATCTCTGATCTGAACCGTTTACCTGCAGCATTATTCCTGATCGACGTTAAGAAAGAGCACATCGCGGTTTCTGAAGCATTAAAGTTGAACATCCCTACATTTGCTATGGTTGATACCAACTCTGATCCTTCAAACATCGATTTCCCGATCCCTGCGAATGACGATGCTACCAAATCAATTTCATTGATCACCAGCATTATCATCAAAGCTATCGAAGAAGGTTTAGATGAGCGCAAACGCGAAAAAGAAGACGAAGCAGAAAAAGAAGCAGCTGTTGCTAAAGCAAAAGCTGATGCTCCTGAAGTAGCTGACAGAGCTGAAGGTGGTAAAAGAGCCCGCAAAACTGCTGAAGTAGCAGACGTTGTAGCCGATGCCGATACCGAAGCTCCTGCTGCCGAAACAGAAGAGTAATATTGAAGTCGTAAGTACGGGGTCGCGAGTCTGAAGTATTTAGACTTTGGACTTCATACTTACGACTTTTTAACTTTTATGGACAGCAGGATTTAGTTTCTGCTTGTAATTACAATTTACAGTCCATAGTTTTAATATTAAAAATAGTTGCAGGTTATACAGGCCAACTAATTTTGAGCCTAAACTCACAACCGATAACATAAAACTTAAAATTCAAAAAACATGTCTACAGTACAAATATCTGCAGCCGACGTAAACAAACTGCGCCAGCAAACTGGTGCCGGTATGATGGATTGCAAAAAAGCATTAACCGAAACTAACGGTGATTTTGAAGCAGCTATCGATTTTTTAAGAAAAAAAGGTGCTAAAGTTGCAGCAAGCCGTCAGGACAGAGAATCAAACGAAGGTGTTGTTATTTCACGCACTTCTGCTGATGGTAAAACTGGTGTGATCATTGAACTGAACTGCGAAACAGATTTCGTGGCTAAAAATGCTGAGTTTATCGCTTTCGCTAACGAAATTGCTAACAAAGCGGTTGAAGCTCAACCAAAAACTATCGAAGAGCTTTATGCACTTTCTATCGATGTTGATGCTGCTACCACTACTATTGGTGAAGCTGTTATTGACAAAACCGGTAAAATCGGCGAAAAAATTGGTGTATCTAAATTAGAAGTGATCACTGGCGAAAAAATCATCGCTTATGTACACGGTAACTTCCGTTTAGGTGTATTGGTTGCTTTAAGTGCTAACCCAGCTGGTGCTGATGAGGCTGGTAAAGACGTAGCGATGCAAATTGCTGCTATGAACCCAATCGCTGTAGATAAAGACGGTGTTGATTCATCAGTAATTGAGCGTGAGCTTGAAATTGCTAAAGATGTAATCCGTGCAGAAGGCAAACCAGAAGAAATGGTTGAAAAAATTGCTGCCGGCAAACTGAACAAATTCTACAAAGACTCAACCCTGTTAAACCAGGAGTTTGTGAAAGATTCATCCAAGAACGTTTCACAATTCCTTGACTCGGTTTCAAAAGGGCTTACAGTAACCGCCTTTAAGCGAGTAGCTTTAGGAGCTTAATATTTAAATCCCCCTCGTTTTAACGAGGGGGATTTTTTTTGTCCTATTATTAGGGCCTGTCATCCTGAGCTTGTCGAAGGATCGCGCGCAGAGGCCCGCCCCTCCATGCTTCGACAGGCTCAGCATGACATTCGCCCTGTACAGGGACACAGAACGACGTTATAAATATCATTACCATGATAACAGCGCTTCACAATCTTAAACTGATCTCTGACGGTCAGATCGCCGAAGGCAAAGCCGTTTTAATTTCAAACGGTAGTATTACTGATGTTATTGACGAGGCTGGTATCCCGGCCGATGCTATAAAAAAAGATCTGCAAGGGTACTATTTGGCACCCGGATTTATCGATTTACAGATATATGGCAGCGGCGGACAGCTGTTTGCCGGTAAGCCAACGGTTGAAGCGCTTGCCCAGCTGGAAAACGACCTGCTGAACCAGGGTACCATTGGTGTATTTGCCACTATTGGTACCAATACCAATGATATTGTAGAAGCCGGTATTGATGCCGCCAAAATATACCGTACACAAAGTAAAGGCGCTTTTTGGGGTTTGCACCTGGAGGGGCCATATCTGAACCCTGCCAAACGCGGGGCACATCCCGAGAAATTTATCAAAAAGGCTACACTGACCGAAGTGAAAAGCTGGTTGGAGCGTGCCGATGGAGTGATCAAAATGATCACGATAGCGCCCGAGCTGCAGGATCAGGAGGTGATTGATTACCTGTTTAGCCAGGGCATCATTATTTCATCGGGCCATAGCAATGCCACTTATGCCGAAGGAAAATCATTTTTGAACAAACCGGTGCAGGCGGTTACACACCTGTTTAACGCCATGCCGCAAATGCATCATCGCGAACCAGGTTATATCCCGGCTATTTTTGAAGAGCGGCCATATACCAGCGTGGTGGCCGATGGCATCCATGTTGATTTTGCTATGATCCGTTTAGCCAAACGCGAACTGGGTGATAAGCTTTTTTTAATAACCGATGCCGTTACCTCAACCAAAGAAGGCGCCTATCAGCATGAATTAAGAGGCGATAGGTATACGATGCCCGATGGTACCTTGTCTGGCTCTACTTTAACTATGCTTAAAGCAGTTGAAAATTGCGTTAAAAAGGTGGGTATTGAGTTGGCCGAGGCGGTAAACATGGCATCCCTGTATCCGGCACAGTTAGCCAAACAAACTAAAAAAGGTAAAATTGAAAAAAACTTTGATGCCGATCTGGTTGTTTTTAATGCTGAGTTTGAGGTGAAGGGCACCGTGTTAGGAGGTGAATTTTTATAAATACTAATTAGTTCTAATTTTTGCGAATTTCACAAATTAGGAAAGCAATTCGTGAAATTAGATTCAATTAGTGCACATTAGTGCCCACTTTTTTAACAAATACAACATAAAATTTTAACACTGGCTTTTATTCTTTATTTTTGGCGAACTCCATTATATGAACAGAGCTTTATCAATTCATGATATCAACGCAAGCAAGTTCTGTCTATTTTTATTACATCTATTTCTATTCATAACAAACCACACCAGATGAAGTACAAAAGAATCTTACTCAAACTTTCGGGCGAATCGCTGATGGGCGCAAGGCAATACGGTATTGATAACACCCAGGTATTGCAATATGCTCATGACATTAAAAACGTATATGATGCAGGTATTGAAATTGCGATAGTTGTTGGTGGCGGTAATATTTTCAGGGGATTAAGTGCCGAGAAATCGGGTATGGAACGTGCCCAGGCCGATTACATGGGAATGCTGGCCACGGTAATTAACTGTATGGCATTGCAAAACGCGCTGGAAAGCATTGGCGTGGAAACACGTTTGCAGTCGGCCATAAAAATGGAGCAGATCTGCGAGCCTTACATCCGCCGCCGTGCTATGCACCACTTAGAAGTGGGCAAAATTGTAATATTTGGCGCCGGTACAGGTAACCCGTATTTTACTACTGATACAGCAGCCTCATTACGCGCTATTGAAATTAAAGCCGATGTGGTACTGAAAGGTACCCGTGTTGATGGTATTTATACTGCCGACCCAGAGAAGGATCCATCGGCCACTCGTTACGACGAAATATCATTCCAGGAGGTTTATGACAAAGGGCTGAACGTGATGGACATGACCGCCATAACCCTTTGCCGTGAAAATAAACTGCCAATCATTGTGTTTGATATGAACCAATCCGGCAATTTCATGAAAATAGCCCAGGGAGAAGCCGTAGGTACCCTGGTGCACTAAGTATTCCTGCAGGTTTTAATTTAACACGCGGTTTATACTGTTTGTAAAAAACTCAGAACCCTGTTATTCCGTAATTGCGAATAACAGGGTTTTAATTTTTTAGCATGAAAGCAGTATACTCGGTAGTTGTTTTATTATTTACCTTATTGTGGAGTACAGCCAATAAGCCGGTAAATAAGGTTGATCTGGACCGTTTTTCGGGCAAATGGTATTCCTTATACTCAATACCTACTATGTTTGATAAGGGCACGCGGGAAACCACCACTACCTATACGCTCAATAAAGATGGTTACTATAATGTGGTAACTGTAGCCAAAAAAGGTGATGACAATGATTTGCACACCTATAAATCGAAGCTTTTTCCGGACAAAAACAGGAACAATGCAGAAATGAAGGCGCAGTTCATCTGGCCCATCAAGGTGGATTATTGGGTAATTGAGCTGGCTGATGATTACTCGTGGACAGTGGTTGGGCACCCAGATCATAAGTTTCTTTTTATCATGAGCCGAAAACCTACTATTCCCCAAACAGAATATAATGAGATCGTGGCCCGTTGTAAAGCCATGGGTTACCCGGTCGAAAAATTGGTTTCGCAACAGCATAAAGCCAATTAACTATTGATTCCCCAATAAAAAAGGCCGCCATAAAATGGCGGCCTTTGCTGTATAAGCAATGAAGATTATTTGGCGTCTCCACCAAGCTCTTTAGCTGCGTTATCTGCAGCTGTGGCTGAAGCGGTATCATTCAGCTGGGTGCGTTGTGTTTTGATAGTCTGCATTATAGTAGCTACAAATTTGTCGGCACCATACATTTTGTATTTGATACCAAAATCCTTAAGCTCGGCAATACCCTGTTGGGCATATTCCGGTTTTTCGACCCTTCCGGTCATATCGGCAAATGCCCTTACACCATTGAATTTGTTTTGTACAGTGCCATTTTTAAAGGTATCATATATGTATGGCCACTCGGCTGTTCCTCCTTTTGTGGCATACAAATTAAATATAGCGGTTGTTAAAGCGCCTTTATTGTCTTTCTCGAAAGCTTTGGCCTGCTTCAAGGCCTCGGGGGCATCTATCTGACCAATGGCTTCCAATGCAGCTCCCTGCACGGCGTACGACTCACTGCTGAGCGCTTGTTTGAACAAAGTTAAATTGCCAGAAGCTTTAAACTTACCTAAAGCAGTAATGGCCGCAGCTTTGGCTAATGTATTATCATCAGTTTGAGCCAGCGACGCCAATATAGGCTGAGCCGCGGTGCGGATGTCATCATTGGTGAGGTTGAGCGCTTTGATAGCTTTAATACGCAAGCCGTAATATTTATCTTTTAAAGCGGCAATGATAATTTTTTGGTTGGCTTTTTCTTTCTGATTGGCCGCCGCAGCTTCAATAGCCTCATATCTGTCCATATACAATGGCGCGTTGAAGTACTGGAATGAGAACTCTTCTATGCTTTTATTATCGGTTTTTTTGGCCAGTAAAATTTTATCACCATCTACATTTACCAGGTCGGGTTTGGTAGCTACGTGGAAAGTTAAAGTATCGGCCTTATCATTCATCCATACTTTATGGCGTTCTTTTTTACCGCCTGCGTATATATCAATAGCAAAAGGCAATTTAAAGGTTTGTCCATCCTGGTTTTGCTGCAGATAAACGGTTTGGGTTTTGGTGGCATCGTCCCATTTATAGCTAATGTTTAAAATGGGGTGACCTGCACCATAATACCATTGGTTAAAATACCAGTTCAGATCTAAACCGCTGGCTTCTTCCAGCGCCAGGCGCAATTGCTGGGCTTCGCCATTTTTGAAGGCATTTGTTTTCAGGTAGATACCCAGTCCTTTAAAAAACGCGGCATCGCCCAAATAGTTACGCAGCATGTTTAAAATGCGGCCACCTTTTTGGTAGGTAACTACGTCAAAAACATCTTCCTTATCGTCATAATAAAAACGTACCAGGTTTTTAACCTTAGCATCAGGCGTTCTTAAGTAGTTAAGCAAAGCATCATGATTATGCTCGTCGCCAACATCTTTGCCGTATTTATGCTCGGCCCAAAGCGTTTCGCTAAAATCGGCAAATGACTCATTTACGGTAAGGTTGCTCCAGCTTTCGGCGGTCACATAATCGCCAAACCACTGGTGAAACAGCTCATGCACAATGGTGCTGCGACCATTATTGTAATAAGCATCAAGCAGTTCGCGGTGAGTGCCCTGTACATATTCACCATGTAAGGTAGCGGTAGTGTTTTCCATAGCGCCGCTTACATAATCGCGCACTACAATCTGCGCGTATTTATTCCAGGGATAATCAACACCTAAAGTTTTGGAGTAAAACTCGATCACCTCTGGTGTAAAGCCGAATATTTCTTTGGCATATGGAGCATATTTGGGCTCCAGGTAATAATTTACCTCTTTATCGCGCCATTTGTCTTTATAGATCTTGAAATCGCCAACGGCCATCATGAACAGATAAGGCGAATGCGGTAGGTCCATTTTCCAGTAATCGGTACGGGTACCATCGGCATTGGTTTTTTGTGATACCAGTTTTCCGTTGGATAGCGTAACATACTTGGAAGGTACCGTCATAGTGATCTCTTCGGTAGTTTTTTGGCTTGGCTTATCAATAGTTGGGAACCAGGCCGATGAGCTTTCGGTTTCGCCTTGTGTCCAAACCTGTGTTGGTTTATCTTTTTCGGTGCCGTCGGGGTTGATGAAATATAAGCCTTTGGCATCATTTATAGCGGCGCTGCCTTTTGATTTTAGTTCGTTTGGCTTGGCGGTGTAGTCGATATAAATGGTATAGCTTTCGTTGTTATGGTAAACCTTATCCAGCTTTATAGCTACAGAAAGGCTATCCTGGTAAGTAAATTTCAGCGGAATATTCTTGCCGTTTTTTACCACCGATATATTTTTAAGATCCATGCCTTTGGCATCCAGTCTTAAGCTGTCGGTTGGGTAAAAATGGGGTTTTAAGGTAACCCATTCTTTGCCGTACAGGTAACGCTTTTTGTAATCAAAACGCACGTCGAGTTTGGTGTGTATCAGGTCGTTAACCTTGGTGGGTACAGCGCGGTAAATTTTCATTTCCGGATCGTCCGGTTTCGGCGCTTGCTGCGCGTACGATGAGGTAAGGGCTGCCGTTAGCGCACACGATAACAACAGCGTTGAAATTGGTTTCAGATCAGTCATATAACAATATTAGTATTTTGTCTTCAAATAAAGTATAAAATAAGGGAGTAATTATCAGTTTACACACCCCTGGCTTATGCAGATTAACCTTAAATAGCTATGACGTTTTGGGTATACTATATGTTACGACTAGTAAAATTTATTTTAATACATACCGCATAAAAGCGAACACCATCTGTACGGATTCGAACAGTATGAGTTATTTTTTCTATTTAATTTATTGATATTCAATAATTTAAATAAATGGCACAATATTTTAGCCTGTATTACCTGCGACGGTGGTACCTAATAAATTTTTAGTATGATCAAGAACTATTTAAAAATAGCATGGCGTAATTTAATCAAGAATAAGGCGCATACTTTTATAAATATGGCTGGCCTGTCGGTTGGTTTGGCTTGTAGCCTGCTTATTATGCTATGGGTGCAAAATGAGCTGAGCGTTGATGGTTTTCATAAAAATAAATCCCGTTTATATAATGTATATGAGCGTAGGTATTTTGATCATAAAATTTCCGGGCAATATAACACACCAGGGGTACTGGCCGCTGAGATGAAAAAGGTATTCCCCGAGATAGAATATGCCGTAAACGGGGTATACAATGAGAATAATACCTTCATGGCTCAAAACAAAATACTAAAACTTAGAGGTGGAGCCGCAGATGCCGATTTTTTTAAAATGTTCAGTTACCCGCTTTTACAAGGCAGTGCACAAGCGGCATTAAATTCGCCTTTAAGCGTGGCTATATCGCGCAATATGGCGGTAGCTTTTTTTGGCAGTCCGGAGGCGGCTATAGGTAAAACCATTCGTTTTGAAAATAAGAAGGATTTTACCGTAAGTGCTGTGTTTGAAAACCTGCCCAATAATACGCTGGAAAAATTTGAGTACCTTATGAGCTGGTCTGCTTTCCAGATAGAAAATCCATCGGCAAAAGAATGGAATAATAACTGGCCGCGCACTGCTATTATGTTGAGGGCCGATGCAAACCCTGTTCAGTTTGAAAAAAAGATAACCCATTTTTTAGATAATTACAGCACAGGTCAAAAGAAAGGGGTTTTTACTACAGAGCTTGATATACAGCCGTTTGATCAAAAATACCTGTATGGCAATTTTGCAGGTACTAAATTTAGCGGAGGCCGTATTGAATATGTACGCCTTTTTAGTATTGTGGCCATTTTTATTTTACTGATAGCCTGTATCAACTTCATGAACCTCACCACCGCGCGTTCTGTTAAACGGGCACGGGAAATAGGTGTGCGTAAGGTTGTGGGCGCTGTGCGTTCGGTGTTGATCAAACAATTTATCGGAGAATCATTAATGGTAACTTCATTAGCCGTTATTGTTTCTTTGATGTTATTGATATTACTATTGCCATTGTTTAACCAAATTACCCAGAAACAGATCGAGTTGCCATTTAATCAGGCTGATTTTTGGCTCCAATTGGTTACTATAACACTGATAACCGGTTTGGTAGCGGGTAGCTATCCCGCCCTGTTCCTTTCTTCATTTAACCCGGTTAAAGTTTTAAAAGGCACACTGAAGTTAGATGCCGGCACTACCTTATTTCGTAAGGGGCTCGTGGTATTCCAGTTTGTGTTATCTGTTGTTATGATCATCGGAACTATGATTGTTGCGCGGCAAATGAATTTTATTCAGTCCAGAAACCTGGGTTACGACCGCGAAAACCTCATTTATTTGCCCATAGAAGGAGAGCTTAAAACGCAATACGAGGTTTTTAAATCCGAAGCCCTAAAAATGCCGGGAATACAATCTGTATCTGTTTCGGGCTCAAGACCAACCATCATTGACAACGGTACGGTTGGTGTAGAATGGACGGGAAAAGATCCCAACAACAGCATCCGGTTTGTACAAACCACCATCAATTATGATTTTATAAAAACCCTGAAACTAAGTTTGCTGGCCGGGCGCGATTTTTCCAAAGATTATCCTACAGATACAGCGGGTTATATTATCAATGAAACCGCTATGAAGCGGATGGGATATACAAGCGCTATCGGGCAGCCGTTGGCGTTATGGGGACAAAAGGGTAAGATTATTGGCGTAGTTAAAGATTTTCATCTTAATTCCTTACATGAGCCAATCCTGCCCCTGATTCTCTGGCTTTCACAAAAAGTGGATTATGGCAGTGTGCTGATCCGCACCGAACCGGGTAAAACCAAAGAAGCATTGGCCAGCCTGGAAACCCTGAGTAAACAAATTAACCCGGCATTTCCGTTCAATTATTCATTTTCTGATGCAGAATATCTGAGCCTTTATCAAAGCGAGCAGATAGTAGGCAAGTTAGCTAACGTATTCGCGCTGCTGGCCATTTTTATTTCATGCCTGGGCCTGCTTGGTTTGGCTATGTTCACGGCCGAGCAACGTATCAAAGAAATAGGTATCCGTAAAATATTAGGCGCCAGTGTTAGCTCGCTTTTTAAACTGCTATCCTCAGAGTTTTTGATACTGGTTATAGTTGCCCTGCTCATTGCATCGCCTATAGCCTGGTACGCTATGAATAAATGGCTGCAGGGCTTTGCTTTTCATACAGAGATACAATGGTGGGTATTTGCCCTTTCGGGAGGTTTAATTGTATTGATAGCGCTGGCAACGGTAAGTTTCCAGGCAGCCAGGGCCGCATTGATTAACCCGGTAAAGAGTTTAAGGAGCGAATAAGTTTGGTTTCGGATGTCGGATGTTCGATATCGGATTTTTCACCATTGCTTGTTTTTAATGGAGTTCAAGAGGTCTTCGACATTTAGAATTTAGAAATTAGTTTTTAGGATATTAAGAAATCATGTTAAAGAACTATTTAAAAATTGCCTGGCGCAACCTGATCAAAAACAAGGCGCACACCTTTATTAATATAGCCGGTCTTTCGGTAGGTTTAACCTGCAGCCTGCTTATTTTGTTGTGGGTGCAAAATGAACTCAGTGTTGATGCGTTTCACAAAAACGGCGCCCGCTTATACTCGATATATGAACGGCAATATTATGATAATAAAATACATGGACAATATAATACCCCGGGATTACTAGCTGTAGAGTTAAAAAAACAAATCCCCGAAATTGAATATGCTACAGGTAATTCATACGGAAGCGAAAGTACTTTCCAGGTTGGTGATAAGATATTGAAAATGAGTGGTACCGATGTTGGTGACGACTACCTTAAAATGTTCAGTTTCCCCATATTGCAGGGTAGTGCGCAAACCGCTTTAAATTCGCCGGTGAGTATAGCCATTTCCCGTAAAATGGCCGTGGATTTTTTTGGTAGCCCGCTGGCAGCTATTGGTAAAACTATCCGTTACGAAAATAAAAACGATTTTAAAGTTACCGCCGTATTTGAGGATATGTCTAAAAACTCATCCCAAAAATACGATTATCTGATGAATTGGTACCACTTTGTAGATGCTAACGGGCAGGTTAAAGACTGGGGTAATAACTGGCCCGCAACTGTTATTATGTTGCGCGCTGATGCCAACCCCATATTGGTTGAAAAAAAGTTAACCCATTTTTTAGATAACTTAAACAAAGGCCAAAAGAAAGGCACTTTTACCATAGAGCTGGGTATACAACGCTTTAGTGATTTATACCTGCATAACAACTTTGTGGACGGAAAAATTGAAGGTGGCCGTATTGGATATGTACATCTGTTTACTATAGTGGCTATTTTTATTTTGCTGATAGCCTGCATTAATTTTATGAATTTAACTACGGCCCGTTCTGTAAAACGCGCCCGTGAAATAGGAGTGCGTAAGGTGGTAGGTGCAGTGCGCTCTGTTTTAATAAAACAATTTATTGGCGAGTCGTTATTGATAACGTCACTGGCTATTATCGTATCGCTGGTGTTACTGGTGCTGTTATTACCTGTGTTTAATCAGGTTACCAGAAAAGAAATCGAACTCCCTTTTAACCAGGCTGGGTTTTGGCTTAAGCTGGGAGGTCTCACTTTAATTACTGGCTTAATATCCGGCAGCTACCCAGCTTTATTTTTATCGTCTTTTAATCCGGTTAAGGTTTTAAAAGGAACATTAAAGTTAGATATAGGCACTACCCTGTTCCGTAAGGGCTTGGTTATATTTCAATTTACCCTCTCAGTAATATTGATAACAGCTACTATTGTTATTTCCAGGCAAATGACTTATGTGCAGTCGGCAAACCTGGGTTATGACCGGGAGAACCTAATTTACTTGCCAATGAATGGCGAATTAACACCCAAATACGGCACCTTTAAGGATAGGATATTAGGCATGCCCGGTATACAATCAGTTACCCGCGTTAGTAATACACCAACCATTATTGAAAACGGTACCGGGGGTATTCAATGGGTGGGTAAAGATCCAAATGTTAATATTGAGTTTACGCAAATTTCTGTCGGGTACGATTTTGTAAAAACGATGAAACTAAAGGTGCTGGCCGGGCGCGATTATTCAAAATCCTTTGCAACCGACTCGGTGGGCTATATCATCAACGAAACGGCTTTAAAAAGAATAGGTTATAAGGATCCGATAGGGCAACCGATCACACAATGGGGAAAACCGGGTAAGATCATTGGACTGATAAAGGATTTTCATTTTAACTCTATGCATGAACAGATCAGGCCACTGATCATCAGGTTTGGGGAACAGGAAAATTATGGAAGTTTATTGATCAGAACAGAGCCGGGTAAAACCAAACAGGCGCTTGCCAGCCTCGAAACCCTTTGCAGGCAAATTAATCCGGCATTTCCGTTTACCTACACTTTCTCTGATCAGGAATACCAGAAGCTATATCAAAATGAACAGATCGTAACCAAATTATCAAACGCCTTTGCTTTTCTGGCCATATTTATTTCGTGTTTGGGTTTATTAGGTTTAGCCATGTTCACGGCCGAGCAGCGGGTCAAAGAAATAGGTATCCGTAAAGTATTGGGAGCAAGTGTGGGTTCATTATTCTCCTTGTTATCATCGGAGTTCTTGATATTGGTGGTCATCGCTTTGGGTATTGCCCTGCCGGTATCCTGGTATGCCATGAACAGCTGGCTGCAGGGCTTTGCCTATCGTACCTCCCTGCAATGGTGGATGTTTGGCCTGTCTGGAATGATCATTATTTTAATAGCTACGGTAACGGTAAGTTTTCAGGCGGTTAAGGCTGCCCTGGTAAACCCGATTAGAAGTTTAAGAAGCGAATAATAAGCTTAAAGCATAGGCAAAAAGTAAATAAACGTATTACGTATAATTTAGAACGTACAACATGTTAAAAAACTACTTAAAAATCGCCTGGAGAAACCTCATCAAAAACAAGGCTTCTTCTTTCATCAATGTGGGTGGCCTGGCCGTTGGTATGGCTGTAGCTATGTTAATTGGATTGTGGATATGGGATGAGCTATCATTTGATAAATATCATCAGAACTACGATCGCGTAGCCATAGTGATGCAGCACGAGGTTTTTAATGGCAACATCAATACGGGTTCACCAATTCCCCTGCCACTGGATGCCGAGCTGCGCAAAAACTATGGAAGCGATTTTAAGCATCTGGCCTTATCATCATGGACAAACAATCATATTTTAAGCGTTGGTGATAAAAAGATCTCTTATAAAGGAAATTTTATGGGGGATGAAGCTCCCGAAATATTTTCGCTCCGGATGCTGCAGGGCTCGCGCAGTGGTTTAAAAGATCCTTCTTCTATGCTCATCTCGCAGTCGGTAGCCAAAGCATTGTTTGGCAATACCGATCCCATAAACAAGGCCATCAGGATTGATAATAATGAAAACCTTAAGGTTTCAGGAGTTTACGAAGATCTGCCTGGTAATACTACTTTGCATGATGTTGCCTTTATTGGGCCATGGGGATATTATATCCATGCGCCGGGTAATGACAGGTCGCCGACTGACTGGGGCGATAACTCCCTGTTCATGTACGTGCAGATAGCCGATCATGCGGATATGGCCAAAGTATCTGCCAAAATAAAAAACATAAAGCTCGACAAGCTGGATAGAGAGGATAAAAAGTTTAATCCCCAGCTGTTTCTTCAGCCCATGAATAAATGGCATTTGTATGCCGAATTTAAGGACGGGGTTAATACAGGGGGCGCTATTCAATATGTATGGCTTTTTGGTATCATCGGCATATTTGTATTGCTGCTGGCTTGCATCAATTTTATGAACCTGAGCACAGCCCGAAGCGAAAAACGGGCCAAAGAAGTGGGCATACGTAAAGCCGTAGGTTCGTTACGGGGGCAGTTGATCAAACAATTCTTCAGTGAGTCGTTCCTGATAGCCGGTTTGGCTTTTATATTATCACTGCTGCTGCTTTGGCTGGCAATGCCCTGGTTTAATGATGTAGCAGGTAAACAGATAGCTATTTTATGGAACTCCCCGTTTTTTTGGATAGCTGGTATTGGGTTTACTTTATTTACCGGAATAATTGCGGGGCTTTATCCGGCCTTATATCTTTCTTCATTTAACCCGGTTAAAGTATTAAAAGGTACTTTTAAAGCAGGACGCTTTGCCGCCATTCCGCGTAAAGTATTGGTGGTAACCCAGTTTACGGTATCTGTTATTCTTATTATTGGCACTATTATCGTTTTTAAACAAATACAATTTGCCAAAAACAGGCCGGTTGGATATAGCCGGGATGGGCTGCTGGCCATTGAAGTAACCAATGAAGACCTGCATAAACATTTTGATGCTTTGCGGACCGATCTGCTCCAATCCGGAGCTGTAACCGAAATAGCAGAATCATCCAGTTCAACCACCGGGGTAAACAATCACCGGGGAGATGTTAGCTGGAAAGGGAAAGACCCATCAATGACCTCTTTTTTTGGAAACATCAATGTTACTACCAACTATGGTAAAACGGTAGGCTGGCAATTTACAGATGGGAGGGATTTTTCGAGTCAATCTGTTGCCGACTCCACAGCCATTGTATTGAATCAGGCTGCTGTAAAGTATATGGGACTGAAAAATCCTGTTGGCGAAATGGTGCAGGTAGGAAAATGGAATATGACCGTAATTGGTGTGGTAAAAGATATGGTGATGGAATCGCCTTATGAGCCGGTTAAACAAACCATCTTCCGTATTGGCCGTGGTACACTGGATGATATCCTGATCAAAATAAATCCGAAGATAAGCACGCATGATGCACTCGGTAAAATAGAAGCTGTTTGTAAAACGTATTCCCCATCAGTTCCATTTTCTTACCGGTTTGCGGATGATGAATACGCCAGAAAATTTGCTACCGAAGAGCGTATTGGCAAGTTGGCGAGTTCATTTGCTATGCTGGCTATTTTTATCAGTTGCCTGGGCTTGTTTGGCATGGCATCTTTTGTAGCCGAGCAAAGGATAAAGGAAATTGGTGTGCGCAAGGTTTTGGGAGCAAGTGTTTTTGGCCTATGGCGCCTCATGTCTCGCGATTTTGTGTTGCTGGTGGTTATTGCACTGTTTATAGCCACCCCGGTTGCTTACTATTTTATGCATGGTTGGCTGCAACACTACGCTTACCGGGCCGAGCTTTCCTGGTGGATATTTGCATTAACCGCTGCGGGGGCAATTATCATAACCTTGTTAACCATAAGCTATCAGAGCATCAGGGCAGCGCTGGCTAACCCGGTAAAGAGTTTAAGAAGTGAATAATAGGCTAAAAACAATAAATTGGATAGATAAAAGCTTTAGGCTTTATGCCTTGAGCTAAAAACGTATAGTATGTTAAAGAATTATTTAAAAATAGCATGGCGTAACCTGATCAAAAATAAAGCGCATAGTTTTATTAATATAGCAGGTTTATCGGTTGGGTTGGCTTGCAGTTTGCTCATTTTACTGTGGGTGCAAAATGAGTTGAGTATTGATCAATACCATACCAATGGAAAGCGGTTATACTCGGTTTATGAACGGCAGTATGTTGATAATAAAATTCTGGGTCAGTACGGTACACCCGGTTTGCTACCCGAAGAGCTAAAAAAGCAGATCCCGGAAATTGAAGCCAGCACGGGTATCTCCTATGGCGACGAAAATACTTTCCAGGTAGGCGACAAAATATTAAAAATGAATGGTACCGATGCAGGTGCCGATTGTTTTAAAATGTTCAGCATCCCGTTACTGCAGGGTGATGTACAAACGGCCTTAAACTCGCCGGTAAGCATGGCTATATCCCGTAAAATGGCTGTTGCCTTTTTTGGCAGTCCGGCCGCTGCTATGGGTAAGGCCATCCGCTATGATAACCGTAAAAACTTTACAGTTACCGCGGTATATGAAGATTTGCCTAATACAGCCTCTCAAAAATATGATTTCCTCATGAACTGGTATAACTATATAGATGAGAACCAATGGGCCAAAGACTGGGGTAATAATGGCCCCTCTACAATTATTATGCTGCGCGCGGATGCTGATCCGGATGCGGTTGAGAAAAAGATCACTCATTTTTTAGATAATTTATATAAGGGACAGAAAAAAGGAACTTTTACCGAAGAATTAGGCCTGCAACGCTTTGGCGACGGATATCTGCATGGCAATTTTGAAAACGGAAAAATTGAAGGTGGTCGTATTGAATATGTACGTTTATTTACTATTGTAGCCATTTTTATTTTACTGATAGCCTGTATCAACTTCATGAACCTCACCACGGCCCGGTCGGTTAAGCGTGCCCGCGAAATTGGTGTGCGCAAGGTTGTTGGCGCAGTACGTTCCGTTTTGATCAAACAATTTATTGGCGAATCGATGCTGGTAACTGCGCTGGCGGTAGCGGTTTCCTTGATACTGCTGGTACTGTTGCTGCCGATGTTTAATCAGATCACGCATAAAGAAATAGAGTTACCATTCGGCCAGCCCTTGTTTTGGTTAAAGCTGGCTGGTATCACTTTAATTACCGGATTAGTATCGGGTAGTTATCCGGCTTTGTTCCTATCGTCATTTAATCCGGTTAAGGTACTTAAAGGAGCTTTGAAATTAGATTCCGGCACTACCATGTTCCGTAAAGGTCTGGTAATATTTCAATTCGCACTATCCGTTATCCTGATAACCGCAACTATTATTGTTTCCAGGCAGATGGCCTATATCCAATCAAAAAATCTGGGCTACGACAGGGAGAACCTGATATATATCCCCATGAGCGGCGAGCTGATAAGTAAATACAGCACCTTTAAGGATGAAGTTTTACGCATGCCTGGCATACAATCGGTTACCCGTATCAGCAACACCCCCACCAATATTCAAAACTGGACAGGTGATGTTCAATGGGAGGGTAAAGATCCCAATGTAGTTGTTCAGTTTACGCAAGTTTCTGTTGGATATGATTTTGTAAAAACTATGAAATTGAAGATGGAAGCCGGGCGCGATTTTTCAAAAGCCTTTGCAACCGACTCTATAGGATATCTGATTAACGAGGCCGCTTTAAAAAGAGTAAAATATGCCGATCCTATTGGCAAATCGCTTACTTTCTGGGGTAAAAAAGGAACTATTGTTGGCGTGATCAAAGATTTTCATTTCGCTTCTATGCACGAGGCGATCAAGCCGCTGGTAATCAGGCTTCGTGAGGATGAAAAATATGGTAATGTATTAGTAAAAACGCAGCCTGGAAAAACCCGCGAGGCACTGGCCGGCCTGGAAAGCTTGTGTAAACAAATTAATCCTGAATTTCCGTTTACCTATAATTTTTCGGATCAGGAGTACCAGAAATTATATCAAAATGAACAGATTGTAACGATGTTGTCAAACGCCTTTGCATTTCTGGCCATATTTATATCATGCCTGGGATTGTTAGGTTTGGCCATGTTTACAGCCGAGCAACGGATAAAGGAAATCGGTATCCGCAAAGTACTGGGTGCCAGCGTAGGTTCATTGCTCGCTTTATTATCATTAGAGTTTTTGGTGCTGGTTGTTATAGCTTTAATGATTGCTTTACCCGTATCGTGGTATAGTATGAGTAAATGGCTGCAGGGGTTTGCTTATCGTACAACCATGCAATGGTGGATGTTTGGTATGGCAGGTGGTATTATTATTATAGTAGCCATGCTAACGGTTAGTTTCCAGGCCATTAAGGCAGCCTTGGTTAATCCTATAAAAAGTTTAAGAAGCGAGTAAGATGATTTCGGAGTTAAGATGTTCGAATTCGGGTTTAGTGTTTAGATTTTAGAATTTTAAAGAATCATGATCAAAAACTATTTAAAGATTGCGTGGCGAAACGTTGTCAGAAATAAGGCGCACACTTTTATTAACGTGGCCGGTTTATCGGTGGGTTTGGTATGCAGCCTGCTTATTTTGCTATGGGTACAAAATGAATTGAGCGTAGATAGTTTTCTTAAAAATAGTTCCCGCGTGTACTCAATATATGAGCACCAGAATTATGACCATACTATGCATGGTTCCTATAATAATCCCGGGCCAACTGCCGAACAGATGAAAAAAGTGCTGCCCGAAGTGGAGTACGCAACCAGTGCCGGGTTCGATCAAACAAACACTTTCCAGGTAGGTGATAAGATCCTGAAACAAAACGGATCGGCTGCCAGTGCGGATTATTTTTCCGTATTCAGCTATAAGCTTTTACAGGGCGATGCCAAAAGCGCTTTGAATACACCGGCGAGTCTGGCCATTTCCCATAAAATGGCCGTCGCGTTTTTTGGAAGCCCTCAGGCTGCAATAGGTAAAACCATTCGTTACGAAAACAGCAAAAACTTTACGGTTACCGCCGTATTTGAAGACCTGCCTAAAAACTCATCACAAAAATTTGATTACCTGATTAACTGGTATGCCTTTCTGGATGAGAACAACTGGGCCAGGGAATGGGGTAACCAGGGGCCCGCTACCTTCATTATGTTAAAGCCTAATGTTAATCCTGTGGCATTCGAAAAAAAGATAGCTCATTTCTTAGACCCCTATAACGGCACTAATCGAAAAACATCAACCTTTATTATTGACCTGGGTATTCAGCGTTATGATGAAGGTTATCTGCATGGCAGGTTTGAGGGCGATAAATTTGTGGGGGGGCGTATTGAATATGTACGCATCTTTAGCATTGTAGCTATTTTTATACTCCTGATAGCCTGTATCAACTTTATGAATTTAACTACAGCCCGTTCTGTTAAGCGGGCTAAGGAAATTGGAGTGCGTAAAGTGGTTGGTGCAGAGCGTTGGGTTTTAATACAGCAGTTTATCAGCGAATCGTTATTGATCACCACTATCTCGGTGGGTATATCACTATTGTTGTTGGTTGTATTACTTCCCGTATTTAATCAGGTTACGCAAAAGCAAATAGAACTGCCGTTTAACCAAGCCTCATTCTGGATTAGGCTGGGATTAATCACCTTAATAACCGGGCTGGTATCAGGCAGTTATCCGGCACTGTTCTTATCATCATTTAATCCGGTAAAGGTTTTAAAAGGGGCGTTGAAACTGGATGCAGGCACTACGTTGTTCCGGAAGGGACTTGTTATATTTCAGTTTGTGTTGTCGGTTATACTCATCTCCGGAACTATTGTTATTTCGCGTCAGATGAATTATATCCAATCGAAAAACCTGGGTTATGATCGTGAAAACATGATCTATATACCGCTCGAAGGGGATTTGTTGCCTAAATATAATCTGTTTAAAGAAGAAGTTCTGCGGATGCCCGGAATACAGTCGGTAACCCGCATCAGTACCGAACCCACTAACATCCAAAATGGTACAGGCGGGGTAAATTGGACGGGTAAGGATACTACGGTTAATATTCAGTTCACCCAGGCTTCTGTGGGATATGATTTTGTGAAGACCATGAAACTGAAAGTGCTTTCAGGTCGCGATTTTTCAAAGGAATATCCAACAGATTCAGTTGGTTATATATTGAACGAGGCAGCCCTGAAAAGAATTGGTTATAAAGATCCCATCGGTCAGCCCCTCACCTTTTGGGGAAAAAGGGGGAAGATAGTGGGACTGATCAAAGATTTTCACTTTAACTCCATGCATGATGAAATAAGGCCACTGATACTGAGATTGAGGGAACATGAAACATACGGAAGTATCCTGGTAAGAACCGAGCCCGGTAAAACCCGCGAGGCGCTGGCCACTATGGAAAAAATATGCCACCAGCTGAACCCATCATTTCCGTTCACTTATAATTTTTCAGATCAGGAATATCAGAAGCTCTATCAAAATGAGCAAATTGTTGGTAAACTGTCAAATGGCTTTGCTTTCCTGGCCGTGTTTATTTCTTGTTTGGGTTTATTAGGCCTGGCTATGTTTACAGCGGAGCAGCGGGTTAAAGAGATCGGGATCCGCAAGGTATTGGGTGCCAGTATAGGTTCATTGTTTGCTTTGTTGTCATCAGAGTTTTTGGTATTGGTAATTATTGCCCTGTTTATTGCATCTCCAATTGCGTGGTATGCTACTGGTAAATGGCTGCAGGATTTTGCTTATCGCACACCGGTGCAATGGTGGATGTTTGCCCTATCGGGAGTGATCATCATCTTCATTGCTCTGATTACCGTAAGCTTCCAGTCGGTTAAGGCGGCATTAATCAACCCGATAAAGAGTTTGCGAAGCGAGTAGGAAGATTTAGGATTTGAAGTTTCAAACTTGAAGATTAATATTTAAGCCTTAGAATTTTAAGGAATTATGTTAAAAAATTATTTCAAAACTACGGTAAGGTACCTGTTGGCTAATAAGGCATTCAGCATGATAAATATTGTAGGCCTGGCAACAGGTATTTGTGTTTGTTTTTTTGCTTTGTTATATGTGCAATTTGAGCTTAGTCGGGATAGTTATAACAAACAGGCCGATCATATTTATCGTCTGGTAACGGATGTTAAGACCCCTGTGGGTATTAATTATGAAAGTGCATCGGCACCCATGGGGCCGGCTATGGCGGCCGCCTATCCCGAAATAAAAGCCGTTACACGGGTATTTATGGATGATATGATCATCCAAAGTAATCCCAATAATGCCACTAAAGAAGAGGTGGCGTATGCCGATGCTTCCGTATTTTCCATTTTTACATGGCCCCTATTACGTGGTGATTTACGGCATTTGTTTGATGCACCTTATAATGTGGTATTATCAGAGTCGGCTGCAAAAAAATATTTTGGCAATGCAGATCCAATTGGTAAAATATTAGTAATAAACGGGCAGCAAAATGCAGCGGTAACAGGCATAATGAAAGATATACCTTACAATTCACACCTTAGGGTTGATATGCTTTTTTCTATATCGTCGCTGGTTAATGTTGATTGGGATCATAATTGGAAGCGTTTTGGCTTTTATACTTATTTACTTTTACAGCCAGGTGCTGATGCCGCGAAATTAAGTGCTAAACTGCCTGCTTTTGTAAAGGCCAATATGGATCAAAGCCATATAAAATATAAGTTATCAATTGAACCATTAAAAAAAGTATATCTGTACGGTTATCCGAGGGGGCACCGTACTGGTAGTTCAGAAAGCGGCAGTATCAATAACATATATGTTTTTTCGATCGTAGCAGCATTTGTGCTTTTTATCGCTTGTTTTAATTTTATCAATCTTACTACAGCTTTCTCCCTAAAAAGAGCCAGGGAAGTAGGTGTACGCAAAGTGCTTGGTGCATCAAAAAAACAATTGGTATTACAGTTTTTTATGGATGCAGTTTTTCTTTGTTTAATTGCCTTTTTTATTGCATTGCTATTAGCGGTCTTTTTATTACCTCTGTTTAACCAGCTTTCAGGCACAATTATAAGTGCGGATGTATTTGAGCATTTAAGTTATATTAGTTATTTGTTGCTGATAGCTGTAATGGTTGGTTTATTATCCGGCATTTATCCCGCTTTGTTTTTATCTGGATTTAAGCCTGTGAATAGTCTTAAGAAACAGCTTATGCCGGGAACTAATAGTTTGCTGTTTCGTAAATCATTAGTGGTTGCGCAGTTTACCATTTCAATTGTACTTATTGTTGCCACTTTGGTAGTTTACACCCAGCTTGATTTTATGCAAAATCAAACGTTAGGATTTAAAAAAGAGCATAAACTAGTAATTGATTATCAGTTTGACAGGCGTATTAACGAGCATACCGTTGCAGTAAAGCAACAACTTTTAAATATAACCGGAATAAAGGGCGCTTGTTTATCATCAAGCATACCGGGTACCCCCAATAATAGCTATAGCGTGTTTTTAGATGATAGTCACAACGTGCAACAGGAAATAACGGCGGATTCTTATTATATCGACAATGATTTTTTAAAGCAGTATGGCATAAGGGTTGTTGCCGGGCGTAGTTTTGCAGCGCAATATGATACTGAGCGAGACAACGCTTTACTAATTAACGAAGCCATGGTGGAAAAGCTGGGCTATAAAAATGCGGATGAAGCAATTGGTAAGCGATTTAGACAGTTTTCCGGGGAAGGTACAGTTGTTGGTGTGGTAAAAAACTTTCATGTCCATTCTTCACAAGAAGTGATAAAACCTTTGTTTATAAGGCCGGCAAGTGGCTTTTTTACTTGCCTTACTTTAGATGTTAATTCTGATCATATACAACAAACCATTAATCTGGTTGAAGCACAGTGGAAAAAAATAGCCCCGGGCCTTCCTTTTGTTTACTTTTTTGCTGATGAAGCTTACAACAAACAGTTTGTGGCTCAATTACGTTTTGGCCGGTTATTCATTTGTTTTTCGGCATTGGCCATATTAATATCTTGTTTGGGGTTAATTGGTCTTTCGGCCTTTAGCGCAGCGCAGCGTAAAAAGGAAATCGGGGTACGGAAAGTTTTAGGGGCCTCTGTCATGAGTATCGCCGCCTTATTATCCAAAGAATTTGTAAAGCTTGTTTTATTGGCGTTTATTATTGCTTCGCCACTGGCTTGGTGGGCCATGCACAATTGGTTACAGGAGTTTGCTTATCGTATCCAAATATCATGGTGGTTATTTATGTGCTCAGGTGCGACAGCATTGCTGATTGCCTTATTCGCTGTAAGTTTTCAAACTATCAAGGCTGCGATAGTAAACCCTGTAAAAAGTTTAAAAACAGATCAATAACTCAGATGAAAAGTAAATTTTACCTTTTTTTAATGCTGCCAATAATAGTAATCAGCAGCCTGGTTAACCCTGCCAAAGCACAGGACACCGTTATCACGAAGGTTTATCATGGCAAGCTCGATTCTGTAAACTCCGATATATTAAAGCAAAAGCGGCTAATACAGGTTTTTACTCCACCGGGTTACAAACCAGGGAGTACCGATAAGTATGATGTGTTGTATGTACTTGATGGGGGTAACTGGAATGCAGGGCTGGTAATGGATCTGGAACGCCTTTTACAGGGCGAAGCATATATGCCCACAACCATAGTTGTGAGTGTTTTAAATATCGACAGGAATAAAGATCTTACGCCTACACACGTTAGTGAAAATAGTACATCAGGCGGGGCAGATCAATTCCTTGGCTTTTTAAAAAAGGAATTGATTCCCTACATTGATAAAACGTACCCATCTAACGGCAATAATATATTGTGGGGACATTCATTTGGTGGTTTATTTGTAATGTATGCACTATTAAATGTGCCCAAAGCTTTTAATTCATACATCGCAGTCGACCCTAGCTTTTGGTGGGATAAGCAGTACTTACCCAAAATAGCCGGCAATAAACTACCTGCTTTGGCCAATGTAAAAGCCTCTTTATTTATTGGTGGGCGCGCCGGCGATGATGGCAAAGGCATGAAGATTGATACGATGGAGGCTATTCTGAAAAAAATGGCACCCGCTGGTTTAAACTGGAGAATTTCGATGTACCCTGATGAGACACATGGTTCGGTGCGGCTAAAAACAACTTATGATGGTTTGAAATTTATTTATTCAGGTTATGGTACCAAAGGTCCTACCATTCATCCAACCAACGGGACTCTCCTAAAGAACAAGCCGATTAAAATGTGGTTTTTCGGCGATTCATCAAAAGTAAGATATACTACCGACGGAACGGAACCCACCCTGGCGTCTGCGGCAATAAAAAAAGAGTTTACTTTATCCGCACCAGGAAAACTGATCGCGAAACGATTTTCGAACAATGGGAGGTATGATATCTCCAGCGTTGGTGAATTTAAAGAAGGGAACTATTTGCCCGCGCTTTCAAAGGTAAAAAACATAATACCCGGAGGCTTTAATTATACTTATTATGAAGGTAAATGGGATAAAGTGCCCGATTTTAGTAAATTAAAACCTGTTAAAACAGGGCTTACGGATACAGCCTTTAGATTTAGTAAACTCCCCAGCAAAAATAATTTTGCACTGCTTATTGATGGTTGGATACAAATAAAAGAAGAGGGCTATTATCTTTTTGGGCTGGCTTCTGATGATGGTTCAAAACTTTATATCAACAACCGGTTATTGATTGATCATGATGGCTTGCACGATAATAATAGCGCTAAATCATATATACTACCCTTACAAAAGGGCTTTTATCCCATCAGGGTGGAGTACTTTCAGAAAGACGGAGATTATGACTTACAACTACTATACCTTACACCGGGTATTTCTGATATTAAAAAGATAGTCCCGATACCTTTTGAGTTGCAATACCATCATCAGTAGAAATAAAAAAAGCTGAAAAGATGTAAACTCCTTTCAGCTTTTTGCTTTAAGCCTTCGGCTTAATTAGCAATATTCTTCAAATGCGCCAATCAGGTTATCAGCAATCATTTGTGCCGGGCGACCTTCAATTTGATGGCGCTCGATGATATGTACCAGTTTGCCATCTTTAAACAAAGCCATAGCTGGTGATGATGGTGGATATGGCAGCATATAGTTACGGGCAGCATCAACAGCTTCTTTTTCCATACCTGCAAAAACGGTTACCAGTTTATCGGGATGTTTTTCGTTAGCTGCGGCAATTCTGGCTGCAGGGCGCGCGTTAGCTGCTGCACAACCACAAACCGAATTTACCATTACAAATACAGTGCCTTCGCTTTCAATAGCATGCTTTACAGCATCGGCATCCTTAAGCTCCTCAAAGCCAACTCTTGTCAAATCTTCCCGCATTGGGGCAACTAAATATTCCGGATACATAATGTTTTTTGTTTACACTAAAATTTACTTCAAACAAAAATAATAAATGATTGGCATCTTGTATGTAAAAAACACAATAATAACACTTTGCTGACGATGGCCCCACACCCAAACCCAAGCTATTAATTGCTTATTAGTTATAGTTTTCTTGAAAACCGGGGTTGATTTATAAATAGTAATAAGTATATTGCGTACCCCTAAGTAATGAATTGGATGAACAAAAAACCTTCTGAAATTAGTACGGTTGTTATCATTAGCAAGAACCATCAGCATACCCAATCGGTACAAATAAAAACCAAACATCTTAATAGAATACGTCACTATGTGTATAGCACCCTGTCTGTTGTGGTGGTATTGGTAGGTTTAGTGATCTATTTAAGAGCAGAAAATTTTAGGCAGGAACAGCAAAAACAGCAGCTGCTGGCCCAGATAGTAAAATTGAAGGGCGCCATTCCGGTAGCATCAGCCCAGACTAAAGAAGGCAGTGCCCAATCATATATCCAGGCTATTGAGGGAAAGTTAAAAACCATTAACAATTATTTAAAACGCCGGGGATTAAAAGGCTTCTCCAACAAAGGTATTGGCGGCGATGATAACGCAGAGGGTAAAAAACTAACCGATAAAGAAGTATACTCTTTGTATAACGACTATCTGAGCCGTTTAATGGGAACCATCGCGTTTACACCCATGGGATACCCGCGTATAAGTTCCTTTACTTCATTTTTTGGTTACCGCAGTGACCCCTTTGATGATGGTCGTGCCGAATTTCATCCGGGTATCGATTTTAAGGGCCGTAAGGGCGACGAAGTAAAATGTACCGCCAGCGGTAAAGTGGTTTTTGCAGGCTGGAGTGGTGGTTATGGCAATTGCATCCGCATAGCGCATATCAATAACCTGGAAACCGTGTATGGTCACCTGTCGAAAATAAAAGTAAGAGTAGGTCAGGAAGTAAATGTTGGAGACGAGATAGGTTTGGTAGGTTCAACTGGTCATTCTACCGGGGCACACTTACATTATGAAGTACGTAAAAATGGCAAGCCTATCAATCCGGTTAATTTTTTAACGCTCAATAAGTAATATTTTACGTATAAAATTCCAAAACTAGTAAACCCGCACACTCCATAGAACGTATAACGTCCAACGTAAAACATACAACACTCAATGGCTATTTTCGGAAAAAAAGATAAAGTTGCGCTTGATCTTCAGGCTATCTCCACGCTGATTGGTGATGGCGGCGTTTTAGATGGTAACCTTAAAGCCCCTGCCTTTGCCCGGATTGACGGCCAGGTAAGTGGGAACGTAACCATTGACGAAGGGCTGATATTGGGCGAAAAAGGATTGATTACCGGTAACATCCACACCAAAGAAATTGTTGTTTACGGAACTGTTAAAGGGGATATCCAAACCGAGTCGCTCGAAATAAAAGCCACCGGCAAAATTACCGGCGAAATAAGTACACAAACCTTACTGGTTGAAACCGGAGGTGTGTACAACGGTAAACTTACCATGCAGCAGGGAGATAAAAAGCTTCTAGGCGCGTAGTGGGTTTTACTTTAGACCGTGTACATTTTACGTTATTATGTTTAATTCAAAACGTATAGCATAAAACGTTGCACGTATAACCTCCTCCTCTGTAGAATTGCCATATGGCAACTAATTCCTTACGCCGGGTGCTTCATTTCATTTTGATGTTTTTATGACTTATTTTTGTGTCTCATAAAAATTGAAATGTTATGTCATCAGTAGAAACTGCATTCGTTAAATACAAAGTAAAAGACTTTTCATTGGCCGAGTGGGGCCGTAAAGAAATTGAGCTGGCCGAGGCCGAAATGCCTGGTCTGATGGCTCTGCGTAAAGAATACGGCCCGTCGCAACCTTTAAAAGGTGCGCGTATTGCAGGCTGCTTGCACATGACCATCCAAACCGCTGTTTTAATTGAAACTTTAATTGCCCTTGGTGCCGAAGTTACCTGGTCGTCATGTAACATATTCTCTACCCAGGATCATGCTGCTGCTGCTATTGCTGCTGCCGGTATCTCTGTTTATGCCTGGAAAGGTATGAATGCCGAAGAGTTTGACTGGTGTATTGAGCAAACTTTATATTTTGGTGAAGACCGCAAACCATTGAACATGATATTGGACGATGGTGGCGATTTAACCAACATGGTGCTGGATAAATATCCTGAGCTGATTGCTGATATTAAAGGTTTATCAGAAGAAACAACTACCGGTGTTCACCGTTTATATGAGCGCATGAAAAATGGTACCCTGCCAATGCCTGCTATCAACGTAAATGATTCGGTTACCAAATCAAAATTTGATAATAAATACGGTTGCCGCGAATCATTGGTTGACGCTATCCGTCGTGCTACCGATGTAATGATGGCTGGTAAAGTAGCCGTTGTTTGCGGTTATGGAGATGTGGGTAAAGGTTCTGCCGATTCATTACGTAACTCAGGTGTACGTGTTATTGTTACCGAAATTGACCCGATCTGCGCACTGCAGGCTGCAATGGAAGGTTTCGAAGTAAAAAAATTAGGTACTGCCATTGCCGAAGCTGACATTGTAGTTACGGCTACCGGTAACAAAAACATCGTTCGTGAGCAACATTTCCGTGCTTTGAAAGATAAAGCCATCGTTTGTAACATCGGTCACTTTGATAACGAGATCGATATGGCCTGGTTAAATGGAGCTTATGGTAATACCAAAGTTGAAATTAAACCACAGGTTGATAAATATACCATTGATGGTAAAGACGTGATTGTATTAGCCGAAGGCAGGTTAGTGAACCTGGGTTGTGCAACCGGTCATCCAAGCTTTGTAATGAGTAACTCTTTCACCAACCAAACTTTAGCTCAATTAGAGCTTTGGACAAATGGTGCCGCTTACGAAAACAAAGTATACACCCTGCCAAAGCACCTTGACGAAAAAGTTGCCCGCTTGCACTTAGCCAAAATTGGCGTGGAGCTGGAAGTACTTGACCAGGATCAGGCCGAATATATTGGTGTGACTGTTGAAGGTCCGTTTAAACCGGAATACTACAGGTACTAAGTCAAAAGATAAAATTCAAAAATAAAAAGTCAAAAGGCATGGTTTTAGGATCATGCCTTTTTTATTGACTTTACTTTTTTAATCTCCCAGTTTCCGCAAAATCCTGCTGTCAATATAAAATGTTCCGAATGGGATAATACAGGCAATAAGTACTTTCCAGGTAGTTGTTTTAAACTTCCATTGCTGTTCAACACCGACACTCAGCGTGTTAAATACAAAAAGCAAAAATAAAGCGCCATGTATAGGCCCCATAGCCTTCACCATATGCGGATCATGCCCGAAATACTTCAGTGGTACAGCTATAAAAACGAGGACAAGTAAGGATATGCCTTCCAGAAAAGCAATGATACGTAAGCGACCGGTGTTTGATTGGATTAAGTTTTTCATGTATGGAGTTTAAAATTATCTTAAATACGGACGGTGTGCAAGTGGTGAAAAGGGCCAGGGAATAGCCATGAGAATAAGGAGCAGGGCTATGCTGAAACTAATGAGCATTACCCTGAATTTTTCATGAGCAAAAATGAGTCGTTTTGCTTTAGCCGAGCCAATAGTAACCACAATAATGGCGGTTAACATCAAGCTGATGTGAATGATGCCAAAGAAAACCGGTTCTGTAATATGCCCGCTATTGCCCGGACCTCTGAACAGGGCTTTAACTGTATCGCTTTGCGTATACAAAATAATACCTAACAAAAGTTGAATGTGAGCGATGGTAGCTGTCCAGTGTCTTACCTGATCGTCTGTTTTGGTAAATGGACTTAGTTTAAAATATCCGCGGTACGATCTGTAAATGGCATATAATAAACTGCCTAAAACAAGCCAGCGGAAGCAAGAATGGAAAAAAAGAAGTGTATTCATATACGGATAAATTAAAACATACTATATGGTATGTTTTGTGATAAAAAATTTTACTGTAGTTGGTCCAGGTATTTTTTTAACTCTCGTAGGTAGGTATGATAACAGGCAGCACCTAAAAGCTTACCTATATTCCGTACTCCGCTGTAACCCGCGGTTATGAAACAAGCCACCTGTTCGGCATCGGTATCTGGTTTTATACGGCCCGCGTTCTTGCCATTATTAACATTGGTTACCATCGCTTTTTGCCATTGTAATATGAGTTTTGATAGGGCCTGTTTAAAAGCAGTATTTAAGGGAGCCATTTCTTCAATAAGATTTACCGCCGGGCAACCATACTGTACTTGAAAAAAAGGTGATTTTAATAACAAATTATGCATCATTAAATAAAGCTCTTCAACCGGGTTAGCTGAATTAGTAAGCGGTGTTACCATGGTCTCGTACATTCCGGGATACATAACTTCTTGTATCATAGCCAGGCCCATTTCTTCCTTGTTTTTGAAATGGTAGAAAAAAGCACCCTTAGTTACCGGGCTATCAACAAGTATATCATCAATACTGGTCGCCTGGTAGCCTTTTTGATATATCAGGTTAAATGCTCTTTGGAGTATACCAGAGCGGGTTGCTTCTGCTTTAGTCATAAAAGATACTACTTAGTATGTTCTACGACAAACATACTAAGTAGTATGTGAATTGCAAAGGAGATTTTTATTCAGGACATTTAAATGACTTTAGCCAGTGTAAAATCTATATAAACGCCAGTTGTCAAAACCCTTATCCCATTGGTCAAAATGCAATGTTACTTTCAGGAATCCCTGTTTATCTTTAATCTATGAAAAGAATAGCGATCCTCCTTTCCCTGGCTTTTATAGGTAATCTAAACAGCTTTGCCCAGATACGGATTGATACTGCCGGGTATATCAAAAACAATTCACTCATTTATTCACTGGTTATTTCAAAGAACAATAAGATCATCCATCAGCAGTATTTTAACGGGCGGGATAGTACTACTTTGTTTAATGATCAGTCGCTTACTAAAAGCGTTATGGCATTGCTTATCGGTATAGCTATTGATAAAGGTTACATCAGATCGGTAGATGAAAAGATTGCCGACTTTTTCCCCGAACTAAAAATCGATACCGATAAACGGAAACAAGATATTACTATCCGCCAGGTGATGAACCAGGCCTCCGGTTTTTACCATGAAGGCGTGAATGTGGGTGCCTTGTTAACCCTCCCTGATCCATCGGGTTATGTGATCAAAGCACCACTGGTGTCGGAGCCCGGGAAAGTGTTCCGGTACAATAACGCGGCTACGCATTTGTTATCCGTCATCATTACCAAAAGTACGGGGATGGATACCCGCGCATTCGCCAAAAAACTCCTGTTCGATCCATTGGGAATTACCAGTTTCGATTGGAAAAAGTTGAAGGATGGTTATTATGATGGCTGCGGACTTTTAAGCATCCGCCTGCGCTCCGTTGATATGTTGAAACTGGGTAACCTGGTACTAAATAAAGGGAAATACCATAACCGGCAAATTATCCCAGTAAAATGGATCAGCTCTATCATTAATCCCGAAATTACCTACCAAACACCCTGGGGACTGGATGATTCATTGTACGGCTTATGCTGGTACCATGCCAATTACCAGGGAACAAAAATAGTTTATGCCCTGGGCTGGGGCGGGCAGTTTATGTTTGTAATTCCTTCTTTAAAAACTGTTATTATGACCAACTCCAGCGTAGCTGATGTAACGGCTATTAAAGAGGCGGCTTTAATCACAGGGAGGCTTTTTCCTGAATTGATGAAGCAGTTGAAAGGCGAGTAGTTCGGGTTTAATTACTCCCCTCGAACTCCTCCTCAACGCTTTCCCTTAAATCATACAGCAGCCATTGCTTTTTAGCAATGGAACCGGCTTCGGATTGCAGCAGTTTGATAAAATCATTTACGCCGGTGGGTTCGTTGCCATTGCCGTGGATGAGTACAATGCTGCCGGCTTGTGGTTGCTGCCCTTTGGCCAGCCAGGCATCGGTACCAATCGGTATCAAACCATAGTCGGTTAGTTTATATACCAGTTGCTGATCGGATACCAAACCCGGGAACCGGAAAAATACCGATGGCAGCAGGCCATTTTTAAGCATGGCCTTTTCAGTTTCCAATATCTCGTAGTTCATATCTGTGCCGGGCTCCAGTAAAAAATTTTCTTTAAGGGGGGCTTTCACGCTCACCCGGTGATTAAAAGAGTGGTTGATCCAGGTGATATAGATCTCGCGTTTGGCCTGCATTTGTTTGAGCCATTCCAGATCCTGAGGGTGCTGGCGCATCCACACACCGGTAACTGAGAGGGCAATGGGCGCCGGGCGCTCCACTTTCTGAAATTCTGTAAAAATATCGGTAAATATGCGCCTGTCGAGCGGGCGGTGCGAAGGACAAAGATCGGCGGTTAAACTGATGCCTGTTTCTTTAGGCAGTCCGCTTTCAATTCCCGCGTCCTGCAAGGCTACGGATTGCTTTTCGGCTTTGCGCAGCGCTTTCTGGTAGGGCGTGCTCTTGAAAAAATCGCGCGCCTGGGTAATGGTCATAGGTTTTACCTGGTAAAAGCTGGGCTCATCAATTTTGGTGACCAGTGTTTGCGGGTTTACAAGCAGGTAATAGCTTTTGCCTTCGTTTTCAAACTGGCGCAGTATCATCCAATCCTGCGGGGCATGATGCGCCCAGCCATAAAAAACCTTATAATTTTCTATTTTACGGTAATTGGCTTGCGCGGCGGCTTTATATTGTAAGCTGCTCAAGATCAATATAGCGAGCAGGTATTTAAGCAGGGGTTTGTTCATTCTTATTCCAGTTCCAGTTTTTGCCTGTAAGTATAGCGGTTATTACCAATATCAGCATAAAAATAATAATCACAATCGGGGTTGCTTGTTTAATAAAGTAAAGGATGTTCTCACCCTTATCGGCGGTAGAGATAACTCCATTGGGTAAAGCCGATAGTGGTGGATAAATTGTCCAGCCCGGTTTGGGTATCATATTCAGTAATGCAGAAAGGGGATATATGATTAGAAGGAACAAAAAATTGGCTATTATCAGTATCAGATTTTGTCGCCTTCTTTTATAACGATAAAAGCTTTCCTTAACCAAATAAATGATGGTGGTAAGCATTAAAAATACCGGAATAATGATAACCGACCAGTCAATAACGAAATAGGTGTCATGAAGATTAATATCAAGAGAGGCATTTCCTTCCCATGATCCGGCCAGAAAAGGTACAAACAATCGTGTTGCCAAATAAATAACAATTAGAATAATAACTTCTGTGATAATGGGTTTAAGTTTCATAACTTAAAGATAAAATTTAGTAAATAAGATTAGGCTTAGTATTGTATAAATGATGTATTAACTTTGAACCATGACCCGCTTATCTGTCAATATCAATAAAATAGCTACTCTGCGCAATTCGCGCGGCGGTAATAACCCCGACCTGATACAGGTTGCCAAAGATTGTGAACGTTTTGGCGCCCAGGGCATCACCGTACATCCGCGTCCGGATGAAAGGCATATCCGCTACAGTGATGTTTTTGAACTGAAAAAGATCGTGACCACTGAGTTTAATATTGAGGGCAATTGCCAGGAACAAAAATTTATCGACCTGGTACTGGCCAATAAGCCCGAGCAGGTGACCCTGGTACCTGATGTACTGGGGCAAATCACTTCCAACCATGGCTGGGATACCATCACCAATTATCATTATTTAAAAGATATGATAACGGTTTTTAAAGAAGCCGGTATCCGCGTATCGATATTTGTCGACCCAATTGCCAAAATGGTAGAAGGTGCCGCCAAGACCGGTACCGACCGGATTGAGTTATATACCGAAGGCTATGCCACGCACTACCACCAGGGCCGCGAACTGGCGATAGCACCATATATTGAAGCTGCCGAAGCCGCGCAGGCTGCAGGCTTGGGTATCAACGGCGGGCATGATCTTGATCTGCATAACCTTCGATATTTTGCCGAGCATGTTCCCGGTTTACAGGAAGTAAGCATAGGCCACGCACTTATCAGCGACGCGCTTTATTACGGTCTGGAAAATACCATCCAGCAATACCTGCGGCAACTGGTTCCGGCCGAGACGGATCTTTGAGCTTTTGAATATTGAACACAGAATATCGAATGTTGAATGATGAAGTAAGTTTCGACATTCGATATTCAACATTCATTATTCGATATTACCGACTGATGGCTGTCACCCCTTCGTCGAAGGGTAGAGCGCAGAGGCCTGCCCACTATGCTTCGACGGAGCTCAGCATGACATCCTTTGAAAAGCGCAACATCCGAAATTATGTAATCAGCTTACCCAATAATATCGCTTTTTCTTGCTCGGGCACAGATGCGGGATCATACAAGCATGAGTGGATGCCGCAAATTTCAAATCCATTTTTAAGATAAAAGTCAATTGCAGGTGTGTTGGTGCTTTGTGTTTCCAACTCTATAAGCCGGATATTTTGTTCTGTAGCTGTGATTGTCATCCTGTTTAAAAGCAATGTCCCAATGCCCATTTTTCTATGGCTGTCAGCAACTTCAATGTAATCTACCCACAGCGAATTATTCCAGGTGCGTTTTTGGGCAACGGCAACCCCAATCAGCCGGTCTTTTTCAAAAGCACCCAGGGAAAGGTTCTCGGTAATTAATTCGGCGTAATGATCGGTATCCTCCTGGGTGTAAGTCCAGCGTTTAATATAAGGCTGCTCCAGTTTTACTCTGGTTAATTTAATGGTAAATGCATTTTTATCTTGGGTTCTGCTGAACTGATATATTTCATGAGCATGATACCCGCTAAATCCAAAAGAATGCTGGTCGGCCAAACTAAATTCTTTTAGTGTTTTTATTTCTATCATGTTTTGCTGTAGGTATTCAATTTCTATCTAAAGATAGGTCGAATTCTTTATATTAGCTGCTGTCCGCATCCTTTGGAGAGCGCGAAATCTGAAATCCCACATCCCAATTCCGAAATCTCTTTCCACTCCCCTGTAAACCCTTTGTCAATAATATATTAGACAATTGTTACTCATCGACTAAAACTGTACCTTTGCGGTAAATTTAGAGGGACACTTGATTCATGATGTTGAACGCAGACTACCAGGAGAAGTTTCAGTCGAGACACATTGCTCCAAATGAGGCCGATACGGCTAAAATGTTAAAAACCATCGGGGTAAAATCATTGGACGAGCTTATAGCTCAAACCGTGCCCGATAGGATCCGTTTGAAAGCACCGCTTAACTTACCACCCGCCAAAAGCGAATTTGATTACCTGAACACTTTAAAGCAAACTGCTTCCAAGAACAAGGTTTTCAAATCGTACATCGGTAAAGGTTATTACGATGTAATTGTACCCGGAGTAATTCAGCGTAATATCCTGGAAAACCCGGGGTGGTACACGCAGTATACGCCTTATCAGGCCGAGATTGCCCAGGGTCGTTTGCAGGCGCTGCTTAACTTCCAGACCATGGTGGTTGATCTTACCGGGATGGAAATTGCCAACGCTTCGTTGTTGGACGAGGGTACTGCCGCTGCCGAGGCGATGTTTATGCAGTACAGTCTGCGTAAAAATACTGATGCCAATGTGTTCTTCGTATCTGAGGAGCTGTTCCCGCAAACTATTGATATTTTAAAAACCCGTTCGGAGCCTTATGGCATCGAACTGCAAATAGGCGATCACCGTACGGTTGAATTAACCGAAAAAATGTTCGGCGCTATTGTACAATACCCTGCCGGTAACGGCGCGGTTTATAACTATGCCGACTTTGCCGCTAAAGGGCATGAAAAAGGTATTAAGCTAACCGTTGTTGCTGATATCATGAGCCTGGTGCTATTAACGCCTCCGGGCGAATGGGGTGCCGATATCGTGGTTGGTTCTTCACAACGTTTTGGTGTGCCTATGGGCTTTGGTGGTCCGCATGCTGCGTTTTTTGCAACTAAAGAAGAGTACAAACGCTCTATCCCAGGCCGTATCATCGGTGTTACTATTGATAGTGCCGGTAACTATGCCCTGCGTATGGCACTGCAAACCCGCGAACAGCATATTCGCCGGGATAAAGCAACTTCAAATATCTGTACTGCGCAAGCACTACTGGCTATTATGGCCGGTATGTATGCCGTATATCATGGCCCGCAAGGGGTTAAATTAATTGCCGAGCGTATCCATGGCTTAACTGTTTTGTTAGCTAAAGCCCTTGGCGAATTAGGTTACGAACAACTGAACGAATCGTATTTTGATACCCTGAAGTTTGATGTTGCTCATTTAGCTGGCCCTATCCATTCAGAAGCTTTAAACAACGAAATGAACCTGAACTATGATGGTTCGGTGGTTACCATTTCACTTGATGAAACTACTTCTGTTGAAGATGTTAAAACCCTGGTTAGGTTTTTTGCCAAAGTAAAAGGCAAATCACTCACCGATGTGAATATCGACGAGCTGAAAGCTAAACTGGAAACAGTTATTCCAGCTGATCTGCAACGTCAATCGGCTTATTTGACACATGCCATATTCAATACGCATCATTCAGAACATGAAATGCTGCGTTATATCAAATCATTGGAAACCAAAGATCTTTCGCTTTGTCATTCCATGATCGCTTTGGGTTCATGTACCATGAAACTGAACGCTACTACCGAAATGGTGCCGGTTACCTGGGCCGAATTTAGCAAGATACATCCATTTGCCCCTGCCGATCAGGTAGGCGGTTATATGCAACTGTTTGACGAGATTAACAACTGGCTGAGCGAGATCACTGGCTTTGCCGCCATGAGCTTACAGCCAAACGCAGGTGCACAGGGCGAATACGCTGGTTTAATGGTTATCCGCGCTTATCACCATGACCGTGGCGATCATCACCGTAACATCGCTTTGATCCCTTCATCTGCACATGGTACCAACCCTGCTTCGGCAGCTATGGCTGGTATGAAGATCGTAGTGGTTAAATGTGACGATAACGGTAACATCGATGTGGCCGATATGCAAGCCAGAGCCGAGCAATATAAGGATGAACTGTCCTGCTTAATGGTTACCTATCCATCTACCCACGGGGTATTTGAAGAGTCGATCATCGAGATTTGTGATATTATACACCAGAACGGCGGCCAGGTTTATATGGATGGCGCCAACATGAACGCGCAGGTAGGCTTAACAAGTCCGGCCAATATCGGTGCCGATGTTTGCCACCTCAACCTGCACAAAACGTTCTGTATACCACACGGTGGCGGTGGCCCTGGTATGGGTCCTATCGGTGTGGCTAAACACCTGGTTCCTTATTTACCGGGACATGCTGTGGTTGATATTGACAGGGGTAAATCAATCCACGCCGTATCGGCAGCTCCATGGGGTTCGGCTTCTATCCTCATCATATCACATGCTTATATAGCTATGATGGGTGCCGATGGTTTAACCAATGCCACACGTTATGCTATTTTAAATGCCAACTATATCAAAGCACGTTTACAGGATCATTACCCGGTATTATATACAGGTTCTAACGGTCGTTGTGCGCATGAGATGATACTGGATTGCCGCTCATTTAAATCATTTGGCATTGAGGTTACTGATATTGCCAAACGTTTGATGGATTATGGCTTCCATGCGCCAACCGTATCGTTCCCGGTTGCGGGTACGGTGATGGTGGAGCCTACCGAATCGGAGCCCAAACATGAGTTGGATCGTTTTTGTGATGCGATGATCGCCATCCGTCATGAAATTGCTGATGTAGCCGAAGGCGTATCAGATAAAACAGATAATCCTTTAAAAAATGCTCCGCATACAGCCGCTGTAATTACCGGCAACGAATGGGAGCATAGCTATACCCGGCAGAAGGCGGCATTCCCGCTTCCTTATGTGGCTGCTTATAAATTCTGGCCATCTGTAGGTAGGGTTAATGATACCCACGGCGATCGGACACTGATCTGTTCATGCCCGCCGCTGGAAGATTACGCCTTTGAAGAAAGCGTGATTGAATAAATTTTATTAATGTGCAGGTGGTTTAAGGAGCCATCTGCACATTTAATTAATAATTAATTGCTGAATAGTGATTTCAGCTGCACGTTTGAAGTCAGCATATCTGCACATCTTCAAGTATTCTTCTCTTTTTAATCATTTAATCTTTAACCGGTCATTTTATTCACTGATTTTCTCTGTCATGTTGTTTGCGTGTGTATTGAACTTTCAATACACCAATGACTTTTTCTGAGGCAACTAAAATGTATTTTTAGTGTTTTAATTATTTGATTTTTAGCTTTTTTGGCGTATTTTTATTTTTTGAGAAGAAATTTACCTAAGTGCTATTTGGAAAATCCGATACACTTTTGCCCAATGTTTTTATTGGAAAAAGCAGATAGCTGTAAAATAAATACAATACTTTGAGGTTATTAATACGTCCTGTTAAAACAATATCGGTGTTGACAACTTATAGGAATATAACTTTTTAATTTAACGTAGCGTATAAGTATATCTATAAAAGCACATCTATTTTAAATGCCTTATGACCATTAATGATAAACCTGTGAGTGTATTATTAATTGATGACGATGAGATCAATAATTTCATCTCTATTAAATTAATAAAAAAAGCGTTGCTTAATACCGAGATCATGGCGTGTTTAAACGGAAAATTCGCCATTGAACAATTATCCGATATACAGCGGAAAGATCCGGCAAAAATGCCTGATTATATCTTATTGGACATTAATATGCCTATTATGAATGGCTGGGAATTTTTAGATGAGTTTAAGCGCCTGAATATCGATCCGCAGGGCAAAAGCAAAATCTATATCATTTCGTCATCAGTATTTAGTAATGATATCAATAAGGCCAAATCGTACCCGTTGGTAAAAGACTTTATATCAAAGCCTCTTAATGTCGAAAAAATAAAAGAGCTTTTTGAAGTAGGTGCCCACAATTAAACGGGCTCAACTTTAAAATGTTCGTCATTACGCGTTACACTTCCAATAGCAAATGATTTAGCATGATAAAACAGGCAGATCCATCCTTCTTCGGCTGCCTTTTTTCCATATTCTTCGCGTAACTGCATCGCCTTACGACCATCCATATCATATTTGGCAATAAATTTTCTGATCAACTGCTCAGGTTCGGGTAGCTCATCTCCTCCAAAAAATATTTTTTTACCTTCCATCTCAATCCAGAATACCTGGTGATAAGGGCAGTGCCCTCCTGAGTGTTCGTATCTGATGCCTGGCTGTAATTCTCCATTGCCTTCTACAAATGTAATGTTGACTCCCCGTAGCGCTTCGAATATTTCTTTATGATAAGATGAGGATTTGCCCGCCAGGCCGGTTTCCCATTCCTGGCGCTGTATCACATGCCGAGCCTGCGGAAAGCTGGGCTCCAGTTTCCCGTTCCGTTCCACAACTAAACCGCCGGAGTGATCATAATGCAGGTGCGACATGAGTACCATGGTTACATCCTCCGGATCAAAACCGGCATTGCGTATATGTTGATGGAGTAATAATTCGTCCCGTGTATCCTTAAAACCAAGGCCAGTATCCAGCACAATCAGATCATGATCTGTTTTGATCAGAAAAGGGTTAACGTGGATAAATAATGATGCGGGGCGATCTTTCGGGTTATCGGTTTGCGGGTCAAACGGGATAAATTTTTTGGTAGCATCAACCGAATAAGAGCCCTCACCTAAAGCGAAAATTTCCAT
>JACXTT010001491.1_pt1 | contig 38807 bp, 38 predicted proteins | sample 9270951 | NCBI WGS metagenome assembly JACXTT01 (sample SAMN15532306, study PRJNA645909) | rock metagenome | isolation source: weathered quartz diorite | place: Puerto Rico | collected 2017-06-21
TACTCATTGTGATTATGTGGTGTGCCCCAATATTTTTGACCCGCGCATTGCTCACAGCAACACGCCGATAATTAAGGGCATGGCAATGCCCGAATGGATATATCCCCTCTGAAGATAACCCACCGCGCTTCCCGCGGCTGTCACGCCAATCATGAAGTTGCTTTTAGTGGTCGACACTTTAAAAGGTATGCGCATAATGCCATCCATCGCTACCACCTTTAGCGCTCCCGAGCCAACTCCAAGCAAGCCAGAAATAATGCCTGCGAAAATCATCATAAAGAAGCCTCCTGCAATATTAGTCACGCTATAACCGGTCACTTCACCGTTCACAGGATAATTGCCGCTAAGCCGGAGTTTTTTTGACAGAAAAGTTTCCTTATTGACTACATGCTCAACTTTATTTCGCAGCGACATAACCGCAGAAAAAATAAGGATCAGGCCAAATATTATGGCGATGGCATGAGTTGGTACATAAATAGCCAGCACGGCACCTGTAAATGCACCGGCGGTCGTAGCAATCTCTAAAAACATCCCCAGCCTGATATTGGTGATACCTTCTTTTACATATGCCGCCGCCGACCCGGAAGATGTTGCTATAACTGATACCAGCGAAGCGCCAATGGCATAATGAATATCAACATTGAGCAGTAGCGTGAGCAGGGGGATGATAATAAAGCCGCCGCCCAAACCCGTAAGCGAACCAAGGAGGCCGGCAAAGTACGAACCAAGCAATAGAATAACAGTAAATACTATTACCGACATAGGTGCAGAATTAGTGAGTGCTCAAATGTAATAATTGTTTTCCGGGGGCAGATATTTAGTAAAAAATATCCTTTATAAACAGAACATGCCGTAATTTGTATTACACAATTACAAGTACCTACGTCATGGCATCAAAAAAAATTACCGACCTCCTGGGAGAACAGGCAAAAGACCTGCTTACCCATAAATGCAACACATTTCCAAAAGATCAGCTGCATTTACCTTCCCCCGATTTTGTGGACAAGATTTTTGCTCAAAGTAACCGTAATCCGCAAGTTTTGCGCAACCTGCAGGCGATGTATGGGCACGGCAGACTGGCAAATACAGGTTACTTATCTATTCTTCCTGTCGACCAGGGGATAGAGCACACTGCCGGAGCTTCCTTTGCAAAAGACCCGCTTTATTTTGACCCGGAGAATATCATCAAACTCGCGATCGAAGGGAACTGCAGCGCCGTGGCAACCACTTTTGGTAACCTCGCCATGATGTCGAGAAAATATGCGCACAGGATTCCTTTTTTGGTTAAAATTAACCATAATGAACTGCTGACATATCCAACCAAATACAAGCAAATTATGTTCGGCACGGTGCAAGATGCCTGGAACCTTGGAGCAGCCGCTATCGGTGCAACCATCTATTTTGGCTCCGAGGATTCAGACCGCGAAATTGTAGAAGTGGCGGAAGCTTTTGAAGAAGCGCACTCCATGGGTATGGCTACTGTGTTGTGGTGCTATACACGTAATAACGGCTTTAAAAAGGATGGTGTGAATTACGAAACATCGGCTGACCTTACCGGTCAGGCCAACCATATCGGGGTAACCATCCAGGCGGATATTATCAAACAAAAAATGGCTGATGTAAACGGTGGTTTCACTGCGATCAACTTTTCAAAAAGCGACCCATTAATGTATTCAAAATTAGCTACGAACCACCCGATAGACTTGTGCCGTTATCAACTGGCTAATTGTTATATGGGCAGGGCAGGGTTGATCAATTCAGGCGGTGAATCGAAAGGTGCATCAGACCTGGCAGATTCGGTAAAACATGCTGTAGTGAATAAACGTGCAGGTGGCACGGGGTTGATCCTGGGCCGCAGGGCATTCCAGCGTCCGTTTAAGGAAGGTGTGGATTTTCTGCATACTATACAGGATGTTTATTTGGATAAGGAGATCGATATAGCTTGAAAGATAAAAAACTACTCAATTAAGAGTTTCTTTTGGAGTTCTTCGTTCAGTGGGTCGAGATATTTTTTAATGATCGACCAAACGACATCATCATCAATAGAATCATAACCGTGAATGAGTCTATTCCTGAATCCAATAATGTCGTTCTGGTACTGAATAAGTTCTTCCGGATCAATATCCTTCAATTTTTTAATTGCTTCGCCAATGATACCTAACTGGCGTTCGATGGTACTTTTTGTTTTAAGGTCGACGGTATATTCTTCGAAAAGATTGATCGGACCAAGAAATGTATTGATAAGATGGATACTGTTGACGATATCAAAATACAGCTAAACTTTCCGATCCATCGTAAATAAGCTGTTTGGAAGTGCCTACATATTCTTCAAATATGGGATTATTGATTGAACCCGGGGTGATTATGTCAACTTTGTGATTGAAGAGTTTTTCAAATTTGTCGTACAGGCTAAGCAATAACTGCCCCCTGTCAACGGGGTCAGATTCATCGATCTCAACCATCAAATCAAAATCGCTATCCTTGGTAGGATGTCCACCTTTTCCGCGAGAACCAAAAATGTATAATTCCTTTACCTTATGTTGTTCACATAAAGTGCGTATTTCAGATAGTTTTTTTGATACTATGCGGTCCATTTGCGTAAAGATACGATAATTATTCTTCATAGGTTACCAGCCATACCGTCGAATGGCAAGGGAATTTTATTATTTTTGACCACTATTCACACCTGCCAATGGGTTACCCGAGTTTACAAGCCTGCATTGCCGATCTTGAAAAAAATGGTCATTTAATACGTATTAAGGATGAGGTAGATCCATACCTGCAGATGGCTGCTATACACCTGCGGGTATTTGAGCACCAGGGGCCAGCTATTTTGTTCGAAAATGTAAAAGGTAGTAAATTTCCTGCTGTGTCTAATTTATTCGGGACGCTTGAACGCTCCCGTTTTATTTTCAGGGATACACTGGAACAGGTGAAAACATTGGTCGAGCTGAAGAATAACCCGATCAAGGCTATTAAGCATCCGTTTCAATATGCGAATGTAGGATTGACGGCATTATCTGCTTTGCCGATGAAGGTAAGTGGTAATTCACATGTTAGTTTTGGGAAAGCGCGGATCAGCGATCTGCCCCAGATCGTGAACTGGCCCAAGGATGGCGGGCCGTTCGTCACCATGCCACAGGTGTATACCGAGGACGTCGATAAACCTGGCATTATGGACGCCAACCTCGGGATGTACCGCATCCAATTAGCAGGGAACGATTATATTACAGATAAGGAGATAGGCTTACATTACCAGATACATCGTGGTATAGGTGTGCATCAAACCAAGGCAAATGCAAAAGGCCAGCCTTTGAAAGTGAGCATCTTTGTAGGCGGACCACCTTCGCACCCGGTAGCTGCGGTAATGCCATTGCCGGAAGGTTTATCAGAAATGACCTTTGCGGGAGCGTTGGGTAAACGCCGTTTCCGTTATTTCTATGATGACGAAGGCTTTTGTATTTCTGCCGATGCGGATTTTGTGATCACCGGAACAGTAATGCCACACGATAACAAGCCAGAAGGCCCATTTGGCGACCATTTAGGCTATTACAGCCTGCAGCATCCCTTCCCGCTGATGAAGGTGCATAATGTATACCATCGCAGGGATGCTATCTGGTCGTTTACTGTTGTAGGTCGACCGCCACAGGAAGATACCAGTTTTGGAGCGCTGATTCATGAGATAACAGGTGCCGCTATCCCGAAAGAAATTCCGGGTTTACATGCGGTTAATGCGGTAGATGCGGCGGGTGTACACCCGCTTTTGTTTGCCATTGGCAGTGAGCGTTACACCCCTTACCTGGACGAACGCAAGCCGCAGGAGATACTCACTATAGCTAACCAAATATTGGGAAAAGGGCAACTAAGCCTGGCTAAATACCTGTTTATTGTCGCCAAAGAAGACGACCCAAGCTTAAGCGTGAACGACATCGGCGGTTTCCTGAAGCATGTGCTGCAACGCATCGACCTTACCCGCGACCTGCATTTTTATACCAAAACCACCATTGATACACTCGATTACAGCGGCAGTGGATTGAACTCAGGCAGTAAAGTGGCAGTGGCAGTGGTAGGAGCAGTTAGGAGGGAGCTTTGGAGTGAATTACCGTCGGGATTTGTTTTGCCGCGACCATTTGAAAAGTTCAAAATGGTAATGCCGGGAGTTTTAGCGATAGAGGTTCCAAAGAATATTAAAAGCAGCGACCTGCCTATCGTCCTTGAGATTTTGGATGAGCATTTACGTGATGCCGATTTGGATAGCCTGCCTTTACTGGTGCTGTGCGATGACGCTGACTTCACCGCCCAAAGCATCAATAACTTTGTATGGGTAACCTTTACCCGCAGCAATCCTTCACACGATATTTACGGTATCGATAGCTTTACCGAGCATAAGCATTGGGGTTGTAATGGGCCACTGATTATTGATGCACGTATTAAGCCGCATCATGCACCTGTATTGGAGAAAGATCCGGCGGTTGAAAAGACGGTGGATAAAATGGGGAAAAAGGGGGGAGCTTTGTATGGGGTTATTTAGCGAGTGCTGCAGGTCTTAATGATTTGTTTTTGATTTTTCTAATTCTATTTGCTCGAATTTTAGCGATTCGATATCGGAACAATATTTTAACACAAAGTAAGTGAGGTGTTGAACATCTTCCTTTGCTCTTTTAAGTTGTATGGGCGTTAGTCCTTTGGGCTTAGATAACCCTTCTTTCAACAGCTTGATTTTTGATATTAATTCATTGTTTTTCTTTAAGATTTTGGCTCTTAGCTCAATTTTGGGGATTACAATGTATTCAAGTTTCGATTGAATACTATCTAATCTTTCTTTGAGTTGTGCTTTTTCTTTTTCCTGGTTAATAATTGAATCTTGGGATGTTTTACAGGTGTTAAATGGCACAGTCGTTTTTATTCTATTTATTTTGACAATAGAAAAAGAGCATAATAGTAGTATCGTTACTATTGATATTAGGGTCAATAACCGATTTGAATTTACTTTTATATATGTAGATTGCCCTATTAATGCCTACTTCAACTCATCTAAAACCCTAAACATCTTCTCTTTAATCCCTCTTGTCGATCCATTAAAATTATTCACCATAATAGAAAAACAAAGCTCTCGTCCATTATGCGTTTGATAGCCTGCATAGGTAAGCACATTCAAAATACTACCGCTTTTCATTTTCATGTTATTATAAACTGGCAGGCTTTCATAAAAATCAGGATACCAATCCGTGCCCTTGGCAGATTTTAGGATAGTCGCCATGGTCATGGTGGTAACACGGTCGCCGGGGGAGAGGCCGCTGCCGTCTACTACATTAAGCGAGTTCGGGTCGATGCCGCGGGCTTTCCAGAAATCCTGCTCTACCTGAACACCATTATCCGTTGAGGGCTGTTTGCCTGATTTCCAGGCGATGGTTTTGAGTAATTGTTCCGCATACAGATTAATGCTTTTCTGATTGAGCCAGTAAACGATCTTGCTTAATTGTGGAGAGGCTATCGTAGTCAGATTGGTAGCAATTGCTGGTACAGGCTGACTGGCGGCATTCAATGTCAATACTGATTCCGGTTCACCGGTTATAGCAAAGCCTAAACGTTTTAAAGTATCTGTTAAGCGATAAGCAGCATCAAAAGCAGGATCTGGAATGGCAACGGATATGCTTTTCTTTTCCTGGTCCTCGGCATAAGTGCCGCGGAGGTATATCAGTTTGGTTCCAACGGGTAAATAACCATAAGCGTCGTCACCGGTACCGGACGGAGCATTCAGTAATTCACTTTTATAGCTCAAATAAGGCGTACTAGGTACGGTTCGCAGTACACCGATCGGTGTATTTACCGGCCCTGTTTTTAGTTTAATGTCAAATTGATTCTCGCGCCAGCAGAGCCCTGAGGTGCCCGCGCCGTAGTAGTTGCCTACATCCATCCATATCCAGCCGTTGGGTACAGATTGTGTCCCGAAAACAGAATCATCACCCACTACATGCCCGTTGATCTTTTTAATACCCGCTTTCTGTATCGCGGCTACTAGTTGACCCAAAATATCATTTTCATGATGCCCGCTGTATCGCCAGCTGCCCAAAGTCGGATCGCCCGCACCTTTGATGATTAGGTCACCATTCAAAGCTCCATCAGCGGCAATACTTCCACTGTAGCCAAATTGTGTCTGATATTGAAAACCCTTTCCAAGAATATTGAAAGCGGTGATGGAAGTGATGGTTTTCAATGTCGACGCAGTAGCTAAACCCATATTGGGGTTGGCAGCAAAAACAGTTTCCCCGGTTTTAGCATCCAGCACCGTTAGTGAGGCTGAGGCGTATTTGCATTGGCTGTCGGCCTGTAAACGGTTAAAAGCAGTTTGTAAGCGTGATTGCAGGGTTTGCGCTCCTGCAATCACGCTAATCAATATAAAATTAGTTAACAGTAAGGCTTTGATCCTCATTAGTTACATTACGTTGTGAAAAATAATAGATGGGGATGCCTATCAAAACAATGATCAACCCCGGCCAGGTAAAGTTAGGCTTATAGATAATGAGCAGGATGCAAAATGCGATACCCATCAGGATATAAATAATCGGCAAAATAGGGTAACCAAAGGCTTTGTAAGGTCTTTCAGCATATGGCCTTGATTTACGCAGACGGAATATCCCGTAAATGGTCAGCACATAAAACAATACCACCACAAATGAGATCATGTCCAACAGATCGCCATATCTGCCACTCAAACATAAAATAGATGCTACCAGGGCTTGAATCCACAATCCAAATTCCGGTACAGCGTATTTATTCAATGTGCCTGTTTTTTTGAAAAACAAGCCATCCTTCGCCATGGTATAATATACTCGTGCACCCGAAAAGATGAGGCCGTTGTTACAACCAAAAGTAGACACCATGATCATTAAAGCAATAACAATAGTACCTGCGCTACCAAATATGACGTGTGACGCCGCTACCGCTACGCGGTCTTTTTCGGCGACAGCAATTTCATGCAAAGGCAGCACAGCAGTATACACCATATTTGCAGAAACATAGATCAGTGTAACAATTAAGGTGCCGAATGCCATGCTCAGGGCAACATTACGTTTGGGGTTTTTCATTTCGGCAGCAACAAAAGTGACACTGTTCCAGGCATCGCTGCTAAAAATCGAACCCACCATTGAAGCGGCAATCGCACCAAAGGCCGCAGCGGTGGTATATTCTGCAAAGCTGCCATCTGCATTTAGCTTGTGCAATGCCCATGCGTTGCTCCAGTTCATATGCCAGGTGCCGCTGTTTAGCGCAACAAAACCGAATACAATCAATCCGAACAGGCTCAATAATTTGGCCAGCGTAAAGGTAGTTTGAATGATCTTGCCGCTTTTTACACCGCGTGTATTGATAAAGGTAAGGATCAATATAATGCCTATCGACACTAATTGTGCTGCACTGATTGTGAAATGATGAATGGGGCCGTCAGCTTCTCCTCCCCATTGAAAATTATATAGAATATTATCCTCGCTTACAGCAGGAATAAGGTAAGCGGTAAACTTCGAGAAAGCTACCCCAACAGCTGCGATGGTGCCGGTTTGTATCACTGCAAAAAAACTCCATCCATATAAAAAGCCTATCAATTTGTTGTAGGCCTCTTTTAAATAAACATATTGTCCGCCCGCTTTCGGGAACATGCCGCTCAACTCACCATAGCTGAGTGCGGCGGTTAATGTCATAAACCCGGTGATGAGCCAAACTACAATAAGCCAGCCGGCCGAACCCACATTTCGGGTGATGTCGGCGCTTACGATAAATATCCCCGAGCCGATCATCGACCCGGCGACGAGCATGGTGCCGTCGAGCAGGCCAAGCTCATGTTTCATTTGTGATGGTTGCGATTCCTTCATGAAGTCAGTTAAGTTGAAAGCCCTAAGCTATTTAAAAATTTTATAATCGGGCTATGCATGGTTAAGAAATTAAATTTGCTATTTTGCCAAGCACAATTAATTTTGCGCACGATCACACTAAAATACAACCAATTATAAACCAATTTTTTTAACATGGATTTTTTGTACAATAACCTAATTTACTTTATTCCAGTTATGGGTTTTATCGGCATCTTGTTTATGCTCGGTAAATCCTCGTGGGTTACCAAACAGGATGCAGGCGACGGCGCTATGACCGAACTTTCAGGACATATTGCCGACGGTGCTATGGCCTTTCTGAAAGCAGAATGGAAAATTCTAAGCTACTTCGTAGTTATTGCCGCTATTTTGCTGGCCTGGTCCGGTACCACCGTACCTAACTCAAGCTGGGTGATCGCTGTTTCCTTTGTTACCGGCGCATTTCTTTCGGCCTTCGCCGGATTTATAGGTATGCGTATCGCAACTAAAGCAAACGTTCGCACTACGCAGGCTGCCCGCACTAGTCTGGCCAAAGCATTGAGTGTGTCGTTTACCGGTGGCACAGTGATGGGACTTGGAGTTGCAGGTTTAGCGATTATAGGCCTGGGGTCGTTGTTTATTGTATTTTACACTGTGTACGTAAAAAATACCGGCGGCAATGTGAACGGTGATGCAATGGCCAAAGCTTTGGAAGTTCTTGCTGGGTTCTCATTAGGAGCTGAATCAATTGCGCTGTTTGCCCGCGTGGGTGGTGGTATTTACACCAAAGCCGCCGATGTAGGCGCTGACCTGGTAGGTAAGGTGGAAGCCGGTATTCCTGAGGACGATGTGCGTAATCCTGCTACCATTGCCGATAACGTAGGCGATAACGTGGGTGACGTTGCAGGTATGGGGGCCGATTTGTTTGGCTCCTACGTGGCAACTATGCTGGCTACTATGGTGCTTGGCCGTGAGGTAGTATCACATGATAATTTTGGCGGCATTGCCCCCGTGTTGTTGCCAATGGTTACCGCCGGCTTAGGCTTGATATTTTCTATCGTGGGTGCTGCCTTTGTCAAGATAAAAAATGAAACTGACAGCGTTCAACACGCGTTAAATATAGGCAACTGGGCATCTATTATCTTAACAGCTATCGCTACTTATTTTGTGGTACAATGGATGTTCCCTGCCGATGACTTGCACATGATCCGCGACGAGGCGAATGGTGTCTTAAAGGAAGGTGCTTCTCACTTTACCCGTGGCGGAATTTATGGCGCTATCATAGTTGGTTTAGTGGTAGGCACTTTAATGTCGATGATCACGGAATACTATACCGCAATGGGTAAACGCCCGGTATTGGGTATCATCCGCCAGTCGTCTACAGGTCATGCTACTAACATTATCGGTGGTTTAGCTGTGGGTATGGAGTCGACAGTGCTGCCTATCCTGGTTTTAGCATCCGGTATTTACGGATCATATTATTGCGCAGGTTTATACGGTGTATCCATTGCAGCGGCGGGCATGATGGCTACAACTGCTATGCAGTTATCTATAGATGCATTCGGACCAATTGCTGATAATGCAGGCGGCATTGCTGAAATGAGCCGCTTACCAGAGGAAGTTCGTCACCGTACAGATAATCTGGACGCAGTGGGTAACACTACCGCTGCAACAGGTAAAGGTTTCGCCATCGCTTCAGCAGCTTTAACTTCTTTGGCTTTATTTGCAGCCTTTGTAGGTGTGGCAGGTATTGAACATATAGATATCTATAAGGCGAATGTACTGGCTGGCTTATTTGTTGGCGGTATGATACCTTTTATATTTTCGTCTTTAGCTATATCGGCAGTGGGCCGTGCTGCAATGGCAATGGTGGAAGAAGTTCGCCGCCAGTTCCGCGAAATTCCGGGCATCATGGAGTATAAAGCAAAACCTGAGTACGAGAAATGCGTGGCTATATCAACCAAAGCATCTATCCGCGAAATGGTGGCCCCGGGCATGATCGCTTTGATCACTCCGGTTATTGTAGGTTTCGTATTCGGCCCTGAAGTTTTAGGCGGGTTATTAGCCGGTGTAACTGTGTCGGGCGTGTTGATGGGTATTTTCCAGAGCAACGCCGGTGGTGCATGGGACAACGCTAAAAAATCATTCGAAAAAGGGGTGGAAATAAATGGTGAAATGCACTACAAAAAATCCGATCCGCATAAGGCATCGGTAACAGGTGATACCGTAGGTGATCCGTTCAAAGATACTTCTGGTCCATCAATGAACATTTTGATCAAGTTAATGTCAATTGTGTCGCTTGTAATCGCGCCGCACTTGAACCCGGCAAATAGCGCGAAGTCAGCGAGCATCGATCGCCAGATCAGAAAAGAGATTAAAGTGCAATCAATGCATGTGCAAACTGCTAAGATTGAAAAGAAAGCATAGCAGGGTATGATTTAACTGAAAAAGGAGCTCAGGTGTGGGCTCCTTTTTTGGTTAAGAGAATCCACTATGTCATTGCGAGCGATAGCGTGGCAATCGCATGCTATACAGGGCGGACATGCATAGTTCGCGATTGCTTCTTCACCCCACAGGCCATTCATCGCAATGACATGGTGGTAAAGGAAAGCAATCCATCGCGAACAATATTTTTTAAAAATATGCCGATATCCCCCTGTTTTATGGCAACTTTAAATTTTGAATAAATTTAAGTACGTTTGGAAAAAACTGATTTTATCTCAATAAAACAAAACTGATCTTATAATGAGTGTATTCGTAAAAAAATCAATTTCATCATTGCTTGCGTCGTCGGAAGAGGGCGGAAACACCCTAAAGCGCACGCTTGGTGTATGGAGCCTTATTGCCCTCGGTATTGGAGCGATTATCGGCGCAGGCCTTTTCGTAAGGACGGCGGCAGCAGCAGGCGGTTTCGCAGGCCCTGCAGTTACCATTTCGTTTGTTATTGCTGCTGTGGGCTGCGCTTTTGCAGGCTTGTGTTATGCGGAATTTGCCTCCATCATACCCATCGCCGGCAGCGCATATACTTACGCTTATGCAACAATGGGCGAAATAGTGGCCTGGATCATCGGCTGGGCACTTATTCTTGAATATGCACTCGGTGCGGCAACAGTTTCCATCAGTTGGAGCGAGTACGCAAATAAGCTGGTCGGCGGAAAAATACCCTATGAATGGTGCCATTCGCCGATGGAATCAGCTATAATGAATGGTGTTCATCATCATGGTATTATTAATATTCCGGCGTTGGTGATATTGCTTTTACTTTCATTGTTACTGGTGAAAGGTACCCAAGAATCAGCTATCGTAAATGGCATCATCGTGTTTTTAAAAGTGGCCATCGTACTAGTGTTCATCGCTATCGGCTGGGGCTTTATCAAAGCTGCCAATCATACCCCATACATTATTCCTGCTAACGCTCCTCCGGCAACATTGCCTGATGGTACTCAATACTCTTATCTCGACTTTTTCCATCACGGCTGGGGCGGGATACTCCGTGGAGCAGGTATTGTGTTTTTTGCATTCATAGGCTTTGACGCGGTATCAACAGCTGCACAGGAAGCTAAAAATCCAAAGAAAGACATGCCTATTGGTATTTTGGGCTCATTGGCCATTTGCACCGTTCTGTATATCCTGTTTTCATGGGTATTAACTGGTGTAGCACCTTACCAGGATTTTATGCATGCAGGTAAAGAAGCATCGGTTGCTTATGCCATCAGTACTTACATGGCAGGTTACGGCTGGTTGGCAACGTTGGTAACTGTGGCAATCCTGCTTGGGTTCTCGTCGGTTATCCTGGTGATGCTATTGGGCCAATCACGTGTGTTCTACACCATGTCTACCGATGGCTTGTTGCCAAAAGTATTTTCTGACTTGCATCCCAAATTCAAAACTCCCTACAAGAGCAACCTGATATTATTTGTGTTCGTGGGTCTGTTCGCCGCTTTTCTTCCCGAAAGTGTTGCAGGCGACCTGACTTCAGTAGGTACGTTGTTTGCCTTTGTGCTGGTTTGCATCGGTGTCACGATTCTCCGGTATAAAGACCCTAATCTTCCGAGACCATTTAGAACGCCGCTGGTGCCTGTAGTGCCATTCCTGGGCGCCGTTATATGTTTAGCTATGATCGTTAGTCTGCCTTTACCTACTTTGGCGAGTGCTTTTGGCTGGATGGTAATCGGGTTGCTTATTTATTTAGGCTATAGCAAAAACAACAGTAAGCTGGGTAAAATGGGTGATGCTTTGCCGCGAGCTTCGGATTTTGAAAAGAAGTAAACATTAGTTTGCTATAAAATAGTAAGGCCTCCCTTTCTGGGGAGGCCTTTTTGCGTTTAAAGAACTTGCGCTGAACGCTCAGCATCCTAATGATAAAGTTTAGGCATTCTGTAAAGCAAATTTTATTGTTGTAACAGCACCTTGGCCAGGTCCGTTACTACTGATGTCAAATGTTCCCGCATGGCTTTCTACTATCGATCGGCAATTGTATAAACCAAGACCCGTTCCTTCCTTTTTGGTTGTAAACCCACGCTCAAAGAAATGTTTACTGGTCTTTTTGTCAAAGCCCTGTCCATTATCGGCGATCTTCAATAGAATATATTCCTCAGTCGACTCCATAGAAACCGAAATGAACTTGTTCTCGCTTTCCATGTTGATCGCTTCCAGGCTGTTTTTGATCACATTTAGCATTACCTGCATCAGCTTGGTTTGATCACCTTTGATCACGTAATTACCCGGTTTTACATTCACGTTGAATTTTACGCCTTTCTTATCGAAGGAGGCAAAAAGCATTGATCGGCAATCGTCAATTATACTTCCCAGATTTACCGGCTTCCGCTCGTGCGATCCGTCATGGTTGCGGACTGACTGGCGTTGTATGTTGAGTATCTCCTGTATGTGCGAAACAATGTTTAACAGCTCAGCAATAGCGGTACTCATTTCTTTTTGGTTATCGCCCTGGCTTTTGGCAATACCTTCTGTGATAGATAAAAGTGCAGCTGCTTTATCAGCGCCAATAGCGTTTCCTATAGCTGATTGCTGCGTTTTCAGGAAAGTGCCCAGGTTGTGTAAACTTTCTAAATTATTGCTTTCCGCTACGCGGTTTATCCTGGTCAGGTATGATCCGAAACCTACTAACGCGTTACCTATATCGTGCAACACTTCCGACGCTATCTCGAATTTACCTTGTGCAATGGCTTTTTCCAGTTCCTGCTCCTTTTGAAGCAATAGCTGACTATTTAATGTTTTTAATTCTTCAGATTGTGCAGCTAACTCCTTGTTCAGCTTATTAAGGGCTTCTTCAGCACGTTTACGTTCAGTGATGTTGTGCCCTAATCCCAGTATACGGCTGATCTTACCATGCTCATCGTAAACGGGAACTTTGGAGGTGGACAGCCAAAACTTTTCACCTTTATCGTTATAAATAAATTCTTCCCTGTTTAATAACGGTTCGCCTGTGCGCAGAACTTCCATGTCATCTTTGTAGGCACGTAAACCGATACTGTTCGGAAATAGTTCCAGATCAGTTTTACCGATCACGTCCGCTTCGCATTTGGCGCCTATGGTGGCCACATCGGCCCGGTTGGCAATAATCTTTCGCCCCTCGGCGTCTTTTACATAAATGGTGTCGGGCAGATTATCTATCAGGGTGCGCAACAATATCCTTTCGCGTTGAATCTCTTCCTGTGCCTGCTTTTGCTCGGTAATATCTACGTGGGTGCCGATGATACTCACTATGCCTTTATTATCGTCAGCTTTTAACAGACCACCTCTTGAATATATCCAGATCCATTTGCCGTCAGTATGCAGCATGCGGAATTCGCATTCATACATGCCTTCCGGGTTTTCCAGGTATTCTGAAAACTTGCGCATCGCCTCCGGGCGGTCTTCTGGGTGTAGCAGGCTGCTCCATACATCATTTAAATTCAGCTTGTAATCGCTAATGTTCCTCCCCAGCATGGAGAAATAGATATCGTTGCAGTCAATTTCGCCGGTTGCGGGAAAATACTCCCAGGCACCGGTTTTTGACATGGTGAGTAGCTGGCGGTATTGCCTGGTGGTTTCCTTACGGGGGGACTGGCTGTCTTTGCCAGTCGCCTTTTTGTTTAAAACGGAGTTTGACATTAAGGAATTTATAAAGGCAATGCGATAGTGAAAATAGCGCCGTTGTTATTGCTGACTCCTATTTTACCGCCATGTGCTGTAATATATTGCTTAACAATTGCCAAACCTAAACCGGTGCCGCCGCGCTTGTTTTTGGTTACAAACGGTTCAAACAGCGTGCCCAGTATGTCTTTAGGGATACCAGGGCCGTTATCGCATATCACCAGCATCAGTTGCTTGTTTTCTACCCAGCCAGAGATATGTATGGTAGGATCAGCTATCTTGTGATCATGCAATACATCGACAGCATTATTAACCAGGTTGCTGATCACCCGTCTTAATTTGCTTTCGTCACCAGGCACAACCTGTCCATCTGGTAAATAAGAATGGATGGTGATATTCGACCGGCCTTCGTGAATTTTTGCCAGTTCAATGGCATCATTTACAACTTTATTAAGGTTAACCGGTACTTTTTGAACAGGTATCTCTTTCAGGAAATCCAGGAAGTCTTCAAATATATTGGATGCCTGTTCCGCCGATTGGTCGATCATGTCGATCAGCTCATTGCTTTCGCTTTCCCGGCGCATCATATCCGTCATGAACTTGATGTTTTTGATGGGGGTGCGCAGATCGTGCATCACCATGCCGATCACCTGGCCAACGGCCGATAGTTTTTCTTTACGGATCAGCTTTTCGTTCAGTTCAGCATTGCGGATAGCCTGGGCTGCGTTTTGTACAAACAGCTTCAGCAGGTACATCTTCTCTGTTTTTAGCTTCTCCTGTTTTTGCAGGAGAGCAAACACATAGTAGTTTTCAAGACGCGCCAGCACAAGCTCGTCCAGTTGAACTACTTCGTCTTTTTCGATGTTTACATTTTTTACTCTCTCAGTAAGCTGATCCACGTCTACCCGCCCTTCAATAGCCCCTATAGAAAGTAATTTCTCGTAGTTAAGATCTCTGTCCAGTTTGCCTATCAGCGCCATATCGGTATCCAGCGAGCCGGCAAGTTGTTCGAGTATATTTTTTAATAATGAATTAAGCTGATTTTTATCTAAACCTATCGATGATATCGATTCGATCAGTTTCTCCAGGTTACGAAGTTTGTTATAGTCGGTAACAGCTTTTGTTGCCAGCTGAATAATTTCCTCAGGGGCATATGGTTTGCAATGATAGCCAACATTCTGGCCGGCCTGCTCTACTATCTCATCAATAGAGCGGTCGCTATAGGCGGTAACAAAAATGATCTCGGCCTTGGCATCGTATTTTCTTATCTCAACGGCCGTTTCCAGGCCGCTCCAGCCGGGCATGCGCATATCTAAAAAGATCACCGCATAAGGGTGGCCATTTTCAATAGCTTTTTTTACTTTTTTAACACCCTCCATACCGTTTGAGGCTTTATCGACGGTAAAGGAAGGAATACATTTTGTACGGGTGAGCAACAATGGTTTGGGGCTGCCGAATAAGATATCAAAGGCGCTGTCGATATTGTATTGTTCTTCTGACTTGCCATGAGGGATTAAAATGTCCTCGATATTATCCCGCACCATTTCCTCATCGTCAATCACCAGGACAGACGTATTAACTTCATTCATAGAATTGTATAATGGATTTTATTTCAGTGCTTTTACGGTTTTGGGATTAATTGGTTGCGGATTTAATTACTTTATAATAATATTATCTAAATGTTAAAAGTGTCAAAGTGACAAGTTAAATAATGTTTTAAGACTATGTTTTTCATGTCAGTCTTTTTTATCAGATTTATATATTTAATAGTTTTATTTGTGTGTCCGTTCACATCTTAAAATAAAGGCCTATGCATCCGTTTGTTTTGAAAGAGATCATATCGGTTACGATGATCCTGTTTGCAATCATCGACATACTGGGAGCAATACCGGTGATCATCGAACTGCGGCAAAAAGCAGGGCATATTCAGTCGGAAAAAGCCTCAATTGCGGTGTTGGTGCTGATGATCGGCTTCTTATTTGCGGGCAATGAGCTGCTCGATCTGATCGGATTGGATATACAATCCTTCGCCATTGCCGGATCGCTGGTAATATTTTTTATAGCGATGGAAATGATACTTGGCATTAAATTTTTTAATGAAGAAATGCCCGAAACAATATCCATTGTCCCGCTGGCTTTCCCACTAATAGCTGGTGCGGGAACCATGACTACTTTGCTTTCCCTTAAATCACAATATCAAACACAAAATATAGTGGTTGCGATCATATTAAACACGCTGTTTGTATACCTGGTATTGAAGAATGTAAAGTGGATTGAGCGGCTGTTGGGTAAAACAGGTTTGAGCATTCTGCGTAAAGCATTTGGGGTGATCTTATTGGCTATAGCGATTAAGCTGTTCAGGAGCAATACGCATTTGTAGATGTGCAGATGAGTGGATGTGCAGATGTGCAAATGAGGCTCATATAGCATTGGCAGAATATTTTAGGTCGATTCTGGAATTTCAAAAGTGGCTGATATTGGCTTCAGTTTATAAAACCAAACACAGATGCTAATGATCGCACAATAGGCTGCTATTAACGGAAGGTAAAATGCTTTGTCATAATCGGGATAAAAAGAAAATATTAAGCCAAATGTTGTTAAAGTAACCAATAAGCCTGCAGCGTTAAACCAAATTTTCAATGCCCTATAACTATTAAGAAGTTTTACACCCAATAAGATTAACAAATAAAATATACCCAGAGCCGGTGCCGATATTAGGACCGTGATCATAACAAACAATAATAGCAGGATATAATGACCGATAATGTGGGATAAAGTAATGCCTTGATTGCGGTACTGCATAACTGACCATGCTATCACGAAAAGAAGCGCCGCCAGGCAGATACTTGATAGCCACACTTTTAAAGCATATTTAAATACGTGATATTTCATGATATACTTAGATTAGGTTGTATATAAATGCATTTTAACAGCTCGCGGTCGGTGGTATCCCGCTTCATCAGACAGGTGAGTCGATTCTGCACATCTACTCATCTGCACATCACCTTACCAACCTCGCCACAAACATCGTATCAGCCTTATTTTCGTAACCCTTCAATACAGTTTGTTTCTCAAGCTTTAAACCTACTTCCTTTACCAGGAAATCGACGTTGGCTTCATTTTCAGCTTTAAATGCTGAGCAGGTGATGTAAATAAGCGGTTTGCCGGGTTTAAGGTATTTTACCACATTGCGGGCAATGCTTTGCTGTAGTTTTTGAAAGAAGCTGATCTTTTGTGATTCAAACTGGCTGATCATTTCAGGTGTCCGTCCCCAGGTGCCGGAGCCGCTGCATGGGGCATCAAGGATGATGCCGTCAAATTCATAGTTGTGCAGTTCCGGGTCGACGTTTTGGGTCAAATCGAGTATCTTCTTTTGGTATTTGATCAATCCGGCTTGTTGAAATCGTTCATCGAGATTAGCCAAAATTGATTCCCGAATATCCGATACAACGAGTTTTAGGTTAGGTTCCAACTCGTGAAGTAGCAAACTTTTCCCTCCCGAAGCGGCGCAAGCATCCCACCAGGCATCCCATTTTTCAGGTTTAAAATAATTGGCAGTTTGTTGTGATGAAAGATCCTGCACCTCAAAAAGGTTTTGTTGAGGAAAAAGCGTTTCCAGCCGGGTGCCATTAGGCAGCGCAAAGCAGCCACTACCTTCATCTTTAAAGGTAATGCCCTCTTTGGCAAGCACCGATTTAACATTAGGCTCAAACCCTTTCCGAACCCGGATAAACAGATCAGGCTGAACAAAAAATGATTTCAGGAAAGCTTGCTTATCTATGCCTTCCGAAAGGTCTGACGACCAGGGGAGAACATCCGTCAGCTTGAAATCGGGGTAAGCCGTTTTAACCAGCTTGAGTTTCTCATCAATGTCAAAACCAACGCAAAGCGCCCATTCTGGTTTAAAATGCTGTAAGAAAGAGTTGGTTTGCGAATTGCAGAGGAACTCGGCTACGATGAGGCGATCCTCGGTGGGAGTATTGTAAAGGGCTTTTCCTAATCGGAAGTAATTATACATCAAACGATTGGCCACACGCCTGTCGTTTGATCCCATTTGTTTATTTTGACGATAGAAGCCGGGTAAAAACTTACTTAGCGGCGTTTCGGCAGGGTAATTACCCAAAATTCGCTGAAACGTTTTAAGCTGGTTCAATGCCTTCATTCTATCTTTTTTAACTCAAAATTATTGTATTCGAGCACATTTACATGGGTGTTGATCCAGCCCAGGCCCGGTTTTTTGATAAATCTATACTTATTCAGTAATCCTGTAAAATCTTTTTTGTCGAGTTTTTTCAGATCGTCGGGATTCTCCCCTAATAATGCGCCAAAATACATGCCTTCGTCAAAGCCCATTATGGCATAGTGAGTGGGGTCGCTGCGGTAAGCTTTGCGATAGTTGCGGATAAAAGCCGATACCTGCGGCAACTTATAATCCACCCGGTCAGTATTGGTGATATGGGTTTTTAATCGCTGCAAAAGGTCCGGTTTAAGGTAACTGAACTTTACCCAGCTTGGATGCCCAAATAAAGTAACCGGGTATCTTTTGGCAAGCGAATCCAACGAACGTAGCGTCACCACCAGGAATTGCTGATTGGTAGATGGTACCACAAATACATTTTCTTCAGTTGTAGAAAGCTGGGGCACCAGCTCATCTAATCTACCGCGGACAATAGTAGGGGCGATGATCTTTGTTTTATGCTTACTCAGGCTGTCTACTCCTTTTTTGAACGGGGTTATATACTTATTCTCGTCGCTATAGCCCGACTTCAATATAAAGACCTTTTTCGGCTTGTAATGTTCGTTGATGTAACCTGCAGTCGACCATGCATGATATTCCAGCGGCGTAGCAACGGTTACCAAAAACTGTCTTTAACTTTTGACGGCGCGGCAGGCGAAAGAGGAGACACGGTAGGTATCACTTTTCCTGAACCTGCGAGCACATTGGTAAACGCCTGCAGATCATCAGGAAATACCGGCCCTACAATCAAATCGCTGGTGCGGACAGCCGGTGTTACCGCCAGGTTGCTTGATGCTGCAGTGGCGTCTTTGGTATCGTAAACCTGCAGCTTATAGTTATATCCGTTTGCAGTAAGCGAATCCAAAGCCAGTTTGAAGCCCTGGTAATAGTCCAGCGAAAGATTGGCGCGGCTTAAAGTAGCAGGCGTATATTGTGCGCCTGCATTCAGATCGTCTAAAGTAAAAGGGAGCAGCATGGATATAGTAGATACCCTAGTTGCCGCCGGTTTCCCGGTTGCTTTTTCAGCTTCCTTCTTTGCTTCGGCTGTGTTGGTTTTGGCAGGAGCAGAAACGGTCCGCACCTTTGGCGAACATGCCGCCAATGCTACAATGCCTGCTAAAACTAACCACTTATTCCCACTCAATAGTAGCCGGTGGTTTCGAACTGATGTCATATACTACCCGGTTGATGCCTTTTACATTATTGATGATCTCGTTTGAGATTTTAGCCAGCAGATCGTAAGGAAGATGGCACCAGTCGGCTGTCATACCGTCTAATGATTCCACCGCGCGAAGGCAAACTACGTTTTCGTAAGTACGCTCATCGCCCATAACACCTACCGATTGCACCGGTAAAAATATGGTGCCGGCCTGCCAAACCTTATCGTAAACACCGGCCGAGCGCAAATTGTTGATATAAATTGCATCGGCCTCCTGTAATATCTGTACCTTTTGCGGGGTAACCTCGCCTAATATCCTGATAGCCAGTCCAGGACCCGGGAATGGGTGACGCCCTAAAATATTTTGATCGATACCTAAAGCTTTACCAACTTTACGAACCTCATCCTTAAATAAGGTATTAAGAGGCTCTACTACTTTCAGTTTCATGAAATCAGGCAGACCGCCTACGTTGTGGTGCGATTTGATGGTAGCCGACGGTCCTTTTACGGATACCGACTCGATCACGTCAGGGTAAATAGTGCCTTGCCCAAGCCATTTTACGTCCTGCACCTGGTGCGCCTCGTCATCAAATACTTCGATGAACACGCGGCCTATAGCTTTACGTTTTTTCTCGGGATCAGTTAGCCCGGCAAGGGCATCATAAAAACGTTGTTTAGCATCAACACCCTTTACATTCAGGCCCATGTGCTTGTATGAATCCAATACCGACTCAAACTCATCTTTACGAAGCAGACCGTTATCAACAAAAATACAATACAGGTTTTTGCCGATAGCATGATGTAACAATACTGCCGCCACTGATGAGTCGACGCCGCCAGAAAGGCCAAGCACTACTTTATCGTTGTCTAATTTTTCTTTCAGCCCTGCTACAGTCGTTTCGATGAATGAATCTGGTGTCCAGTCCTGCGAGCAGTGGCAAATGTCCACCAAAAAGTTTTGCAGCAATTGCTTGCCATCGATACTGTGCGTTACTTCGGGGTGGAATTGTATGCCGTAAGTTTGAGTATCCTTGATATGATATGCAGCAACCTTAACAGAGTCGGTGCTGGCAATAATTTCAAAATCATCTGCAATGCGGGCTATGGTATCGCCGTGCGACATCCAAACCTGCGATCCTTCCGGAACCTGTTTAAATAATGGGTTGCCTTTCTCGATATACTGAAGATTAGCCCGGCCATATTCGCGTGTGCTCGATGGCAGTACCTCGCCGCCATGGAAATGGGCAACGTATTGTGCACCATAGCAGACACCCAGGATAGGCATTGTTTTATGGTACTTTATAAATTCAAAATGAGGGGCATCTTCCTGGCGGACTGAATAAGGACTGCCGGAAAGTATGATACCTTTTACTGAACTGTCGATTTCGGGAATGTGGTTGAAGGGGTGGATCTCACAATAGATATTGAGCTCCCTGACACGGCGCGCTATTAATTGGGTAAACTGCGAGCCGAAGTCAAGAATGAGGATTTTTTCTTGCATGGGCAAAGATAGACTTTTTTGTTGAAAGGTTGGAACGTTGTAAGGTTGAAATGTTGTTTTACCTTATGAGCTGCAATGCCCAACTAAATCGTCACTTCCGGCACCGAATGCAGCGCAATGCGGTTACCTTCTGTATCCAGGAAAACGGCCATGTAGCCATACTCGGGTGATATTTGTGTTTTGGGGATGATAACCGTTCCGCCGGCCACTTTCACCCTATCCAGCACAAGCTGCACATCTGGGTTGCCATTCAGGTAAATCAACGGACCGCTTTCGGCAGATGGTTTATAAAAATCGCTGTGGGCGCAGATGGCGCCGCCTACATTCATTGGATCCTCAATGGGAAACAACCGCATTTGTAATTGAGGCATATCCAGCGGGATCATTTTTATATCGAAAATAGTTTCGTAAAACTTCTGCGCGCGATCGAGGTCTGTCGCGGGGATCTCAAACCAGCTGATAGCATTTTTGAATATCATAAGTCAGCAACTAGTTAATCTTTAAATTTAGGAAAATAAATATTAAATATTGTTGAAATTAAACTATAGGGAAATTTCGTATGTCTATAAAAGTGTAACAGAAATTAAATATTTTAGTTGATATGTCATTAACCACCCGTTTAGCCACTTTTGAAGATATACACGAACTGCAGCAACTGATTGCTTTATCCGCTCGTGGTTTAAGCGATGGCTATTACTCTCATGCTCAAACAGAAGGCGCTATCAAGTATGTTTTCGGTGTGGATAGCCAGCTGATACAGGATGGTACCTATTATGTTGTCGAATCGAAAGAGTGTCTGGTAGCCTGCGGGGGATGGAGCATGAGGAGCACGCTTTTTGGCGGAGATCAGCATAAGAATGACATAGATCCATTACTTAACCCCGCGACCGATGCGGCCCGCATCCGTGCATTCTTTGTTCACCCCGACTGGGCGCGACAGGGGATAGGCCGTATGCTGATCGCCCATTGTGAAAAAGCCGCACATCAATACGGGTTTACCAAAATGGAGATCGGTTCTACACTGCCAGGCGTTCCGCTTTATGAATCGATGGGTTACCATCAGTCTAAGAAGATTAATGTGCCATTGCCCGATGGCGGACATTTGCCGGTGGTGAATATGAAAAAGGATTTAAACCCTTCACGGGTTCAATAGGTTTTAACGGTTACCTCTCAATATGAAAACTTTAACTTTTTTATCGCTGATACTGCTGTTTATGTCGGTCGAGGTTTCGGCGCAACAAAAAAACGAGAGTATTATTGTTGACCATATGCGGCGTGAGTTTATCACCTATTTGCCAGGTGGCGTTGGCGATAAAGCGCCGGTTATTATTTCATTACATGGCAGACTGGGTACGGCTGCCCGGCAAATGACGTTTGCCGATTTTAAGCCGATTGCCGACCGGGATAAAGTAATCATCGTTTGTCCGCAGGGTATTGAGCGTAGCTGGAATGATGGCCGTGGTACCCCTGCAAACTCAAGAGGCATTAACGATGTCAAGTTCATTGATGAGCTGATCACTTACATAATAGACACTTATCATGCAGACCCATCCAGAATTTATGTGACGGGGATGTCAAACGGCGGTTTTATGACATCACGGCTTGCATGCGAGCTTAATAAACGTATAGCTGCGGTAGCGGTTGTGGCCGCATCAATGGATCAGGGTATGAGCTATCTGCCAACACAACCCATGCCGGCAATGTATATCCAGGGAACAAAAGACCCTTTAGTGCCATTTACCGGCGGACAGATGAAAGGTGCAGGCGGCAGTATTTATAGCCACGAAGACATATTGAAAAAATGGGCCGAGATAGACAAATGCGATACCAAACCAGTTATAACTAATTTACCTGTCATGGTAAATGATGGCACCAGCGTGCAAAAGGCAGTATATTCGGGTGCTGATGGTTTGAAAGTGATCGGCTTTACTATTGTGGACGGTGGTCATACCTGGCCGGGAGGAACACAGTATCTGCCTAAATTTATGGTTGGGCCGCTGTCAAAAAACCTGAATGCCTGCGATGAGATATGGAGGTTTTTTAAAGAGAACAAGCTCAGCGTAAACTAAACCTGCTCTCTTTAGGGAATATTTTGTTATCTCAAAGGGAAAAGAATACCAAAGTTGATGCTTGATCTTTCGCTTTGTACAGTCGAGCCATCTTTGAATACATTGGTGAATCCACCTTGTCCGTCGGCTTCAATAAACAACTTAACATGGTTAGATACCGGAAATTTTACACCTATACCCGCATCGAAACCAACTTCGGTATTGTTAAATGCATCCTTTATGTTTGCCCCACTGTTTGATGACTCAGTGGCATTTAACAAGAAACCTACATAAGGGCCAAAGTGCAAATACCAGTTCCTGGTTCTACCGAAGTGCCAATTGGCCATCACAGGAACAGTCAAATAGTTCAGGTGAAAGTTTACACCATCTACCACGGTACCATCAGGAAAAGTAAGGTATCCGTTACCCCAGCCTTTTTGATCGTAGATCAGTTTTCCTTTGATGCTCCATCTGTCAGAAAAATAATGCTCCGCAGAAAAGCCAAGGTTAAACCCGCTGGTATAATCACTATTATAATTTGAGCCGGATTCGTACACATTGGCGGCATTATAGCCAATATTAAGGCCAAATTCATCTGAAGTTCTGATCTGTGCAGACGCCGAAAAATAAATGCCCAAGGCAATGATTAAGGTTGATAGAATTTTTTTCATAAATAATTTGATTTAGGATTATCAACAAAAGTACCATTTATTCGGGTAAATTGTATATTGAGATAGCTTGAGGCAAATGTAAGTCCGCAAGTTCCGGGTTTTATGACATTACAGGGCAGGATACCTTTGTAGTGTTAAATAGATAAAAATGGAAACACAGGAAACGATCAACTACCAGCGTATTGCTGACGCGATCAATTATATCAGGCTGAATTTCAAAGACCAACCCAACCTGGATGATGTGGCGGAGAAGGTGAATATGAGCCCATTCCACTTTCAGAGGATGTTTACCGAATGGGCAGGCATTAGTCCGAAAAAGTTTTTACAATACCTAAGTGTGGAATATGCGAAAGGTATTTTAAAAGAAAAACAGGCTACACTATTTGATGCTGCTTTTCAAACCGGCTTATCAGGCACCGGACGTTTGCATGATCTGTTTGTCAACATTGAAGGAATGACCCCTGCGGAATATAAATACGGCGGCAAAGCGCTTACTGTCAATTATAGTTTTGCCGAAAGCCCTTTCGGGGATATTCTGGTGGCGTCGACAGCTAAAGGTATATGTTACTTAGCTTTTGCTGATGATAAACACGCAGCATTTGCCGAGCTACAGTCCCAATTCCCTAATGCAGCTTATCACCAGGTGGTGGATATGATACAGCAAAATGCTTTGTTCATCTTCAAAAAGGACTGGTCAAAACTATCAACGATAAAGCTTCACTTAAAAGGAACCCCATTTCAATTAAAAGTTTGGGAAGCGTTACTACGCATTCCAATGGGCGGATTGAATACCTACGGACTAATAGCACAGCATATTGATTCGCCCAAAGCCAGTAGGGCAGTTGGAAGTGCAGTCGGTGATAACCCGGTAGCCTTTCTGATCCCCTGCCACAGGGTGATCCGTTCGACTGGCGAAATCGGCGATTATCATTGGGGTTCTACACGTAAATCGGCTATTATAGGCTGGGAGGCGGCGCAGGTGAATGCGATAGCGGTTTAAGCCCTTTAAATTACTCTGTGCCTCTTTGTGATAGTCTCCGTGCCCTTTGTGGTTAGAAGTTTTACCACGGAGGACACAAAGAAGAGGCACAGAGTTCTCAGAGTGAAATCATTAATTATATGAAAGAAACAATTGAACAACTGGATTGGAATACTATATCTAATCAGTTGAATGAGCATGGCCATGCTTTGGTAAAACAGATAATTACAGCTGATGAATGTGATCAGCTCGCCAAAGGATATGACCAAAAGGAACTGTACCGCAAAACCATTAACATGGAGCGATACCGGTTCGGGCTGGGAGAGTACAAATATTACAACTATCCACTACCGTCGATTATTGAGGCAATAAGGCATCGGGTATATCCTTACCTGGCTCCGGTTGCGAATGCATGGATGAGAGCGTTGACCATCAATAAACAATTCCCAGTAAAGCTTGGAGAATTATTGGATGATTGCCACGCACATCAACAAACCAGGCCAACTCCCTTGATATTGCGTTATGATAAAGGCGGCTACAACACCCTTCACCAGGACCTGTATGGCGACATTTATTTTCCGATGCAGCTTGTGCTGTTCTTGGATGAACCCGGTAAGGATTATGAAGGCGGTGAATTTGTACTGATTGAGCAACGGCCGAGGGCACAGTCAAAAGCAATAGTGCTGAAACCAGGAAAAGGAGATATGCTGATCTTCACTACCAACTTCAGGCCGGCAAAGGGCAGCAAAGGCTATTACCGGGTGAATATGAAGCACGGAGTAAGTGAGGTAACTTCGGGACGAAGACACACATTGGGAATTATTTTTCATGACGCTGCATGATACGGCATACGGAATTGGGCGATACTGCTTTCAAAAGATCAAAACAGCTTAAAAATCTGATTGATGAAGGGCGGATTCAATTTGCCAGTAACCGGAAGCTGAGGATATACGGAACTTTGAGTTGCTCATCAGGTAAGAGAATGAAAACTGAGAATCGTGTATTCTTTAGGTCAGAGGAAGAAGCGATTAATGAAGGCTACCGCCCATGTGGTCATTGCATGCGGCAAGAATATCTGCACTGGAAGAAAGTTAAAAGTTGATCGCTTTGCCCTGTCGGGGGTAGATCAGGTTGAGTTGTAATTTATTTTCGGCCGTCAGCTGTTTTTTGATACGCGCGATACTTGCCTGCGGTGGTTTAACATGTGTTACCACAATATTAAAATCTTTAAGGCTTCCCACTCCGGTCAGTTTTTCCAACTCGTCAAGTTCCTTCATCAACCAGTGAGGAGTAAGGTGACCGAACAGTGTTTTATCAGGTTGCTCGTCCGGAAAAGACACTTCGATCATCATTGCTTTTAGTTTTTTCTCTTTTATTAAAGGGGCTATAGTCTGCCATAGTAAGGCCAGGTCGTGGCTTTTCTCAATTTCATCCGGACCTACATCACCCAAATAAAGAATATAATTATCCTGGTTTTTAACCAGAAACGCAGAGCTTGTTAGACTGGAGTGGCTTAGCGGAAATGCTTTTAGTGTCATTTCGGTATTTTCTACCGGAATTTCCTCGCCAGGAGTAAGTACTTTGTAGTGATACTTTTTCAGTTGCGGGGCTTCGCCCTCATCCGCAAAATTGGCCCAGCTTTTCCAGGTGAAGTAGCGGGTTTTAAAGGTTTCGATGCAATCCGCAAATGCATAGATGTTTTTTACAGTATCTTCTGGTGAGTTGATGATCAACCCCGATAAATGATCTAAATGCGAATGTGAGATCAGGTAGCCTTTGATATATTTTCTTAGGACTTGCTCAGCAGGAATATTAAATATTTTATTTTCAATGGCCTTCTCTATTCCATAATGCAGCGTGCCTGCATCAAGGCAAACATAATTGTTGCTATTTGCCGGGGCCAGCATATAAGCCGATAGGTTGCTCTCATCTATTCCGCCTTTAACACCAAGCGGAACGACCTTAAATGCATTCTGACCAAAAGAAGGGGTCGCCAAAATAAATAGAAAGGCCGCAAAAATCTTATTCGTAACACGCATTACGGAGTGTATTTGTTGTGCGCGAAAATACGGATCAGGTATCTAAAATCGAACTGTTTGTTGAATTACGTCAGCGATTCAGCGCTGCTTTTAAAGCTTAGGATATATCGCCTGGTCAAACATTTCTGGCAGAAATATACCTTTACAGGCAACCAAAAGAATAATGTTTTTAGGATTAGGCTCCGGTTAATCCGGGTATCCAGCGCCTGGTGGCAGCGCCAGCAGGTTGATGTATTGCTATAATGCTTCTTATACGTACTCATGTCAGGGGTATTGTGAATGTAAGTGTAGATACAAATAAATGGCCTGAAAGGTTTGGATTTAGTGCAAAAATCGCGCCATTGATACACTTCAAGCCGTAATTTATTTTCTATTTTAATTAGTTTTGCGCTACATGAAAACCAGTGGAATTGTTGCTAAGGCGATTAGCCGTTTGTTTCTTTTGTTGTTGGTATTGGCGATAGTCCCGCTTTTCCAGGTTGATACCAACAAATTGCAGCATCTGTATATCGTAACCAATAGTAAATGGCTGTTTATTTTCCCGATAATTTTGGCTGGCGGATTTGTTTATTTCCTCGTCCGTTGTACCATAAACAAATACCAGGAGCCTGATTCAAACTGGCTACTGGTGATCAATACCCTGGTATTAATGGCTTATTGCGCTACTTTATTTGTACGGGTGTATCAGTTGACAATGGCGCACTGATCATTCGGTTTTCATCGCTTTTTCTGCCGATTTTTTGTACTCATAATCGCCGCCTAAAAGGAATCCCCATGGCTTCAGGCTTTCTATACGGTCGAAAATGATCTTCAGAATGGCCATCAAAGGTATAGCAAGGAACATTCCCGAAAGGCCCCAGATCATTTCTCCGATGACGATGCCCAGAAAAGAGAGCAGAGCATTTAACCGTACTTTGGAACCGACGATGGTAGGCAGCAGAACATTGGAATCTACCGCATGAATGGCAATTACACTTATTACAACATAAAGCGAATCTTTTATATTTCCTGTTGCAAAAGTGATCAGCGTACTTAAGAATAGGGCTGTAAATATGCCTACATAAGGTACAATATTGAATAAGCCTACAATAAGCCCCAGTAACATGGCGTATTTGACACCTATTAGCAAAAATGCGGTGCATGCGATAGTTGCAACCACAACCATTTCCAGCAGCAACCCTAAAATGTATTTTCTGAGGATACTTTGGATATTGGTAACGATGTCATACACAATTGGTGAGTTATCGTCCCTGAAAACCCATACCAGGAAGCGCAGCAGCAACCGCCTGTATAGCAATATCAGAAAGGTGAAGATCAATATGAAAGAGTAGAATAGCATTAAGGACGAAACCGCCCCAAGTGTGGTAGTGACCACGTCTGTTCCGGATGCCATCAGTTTATTGGTGGCATCGTGCACATAATCCATCTGCTTATTCATGTTGATATGGAAACTGCTTTGCACCCATTCCCGGATACCATCTATGGATTGGCCCACTTGCTTTTTCAGCATGGGCCAGTCGTCAGCCACTCTTGATATTTGGGATCCCACCAGGTATAATATCAAGCCTATAAAGGCAACCAGCAGGAGAATGGATATGAGTGAAGCGATGCTGCGGTATAGCTTAAATTTCCTTTCAAAGAAATTACATATCGGCAGCAGCAGGATGGCAAACAGAAAACCAAAGATGAGCGGGTCGAGCAGGTCCTTACCTAAAATAACCAGGTAGCCCAGGGCAATCAGGCCAACCATAACCAATGAAAGTTTTTCGTAAAATGGGGCAGCTTCTTTTTTGAAGTTCATAGGGGTATGTAATTTTCAGCCAATAACCGGCTAATGTTTTTTTTGAAGATAGTATAATTATTATTACTTATAAAATATCCGCGATTCTCTCCAGTAGCTGACGAATATAATTATCTACTATTTTTTCCGGTTGCTTACTAAATGTTTGCGTTGAGCGGTTGGCCAATATGACATTAAATGATATCGCCTTGTGCCCCAAAACCGCCGAAAGCCCATAAATTCCGGCGGTTTCCATTTCAAGATTGGTGATACGCTGCCCGTTAAGATTGAATTGTTGCAGGGCGTTCATAAACTCCGGATGTGCGGAGTGTGCCCTTATTTCGCTCCCCTGCGGAGCATAAAAGCCGGGTGCAGTAAATGTTATGCCTTGCAGTATATTGTGCCCCAGTTTTGCCATCAATCCTGTATCTGCCGACGCGATATAGGGAACAAACCCGCCATTTTTGGGCAAAACCTGTTTAAGGGCATCTAGTAGCTGTTGCTCGGACTCATTAATGTTGCGCCTGTAATAATGCATTAATGTGTCCAACCCAAATGCAGTTTTCGAAACCAGCAGACTATCAATGGGTAGGTCGGCTTGTATAGTTCCAGAAGTGCCTATACGGATGATATTTAACTTCCTCAGTTGAGTTTTAGGTACCCGTGTCTTTAGATCGATGTTAACCAATGCGTCGAGCTCATTCAAAACAATATCAATATTATCGGTGCTGATGCCGCTTGATATGACGGTTATTCTTTTCCCATTGATGGTGCCTGTATGGGTAGCAAATTCGCGTTTTGATTTTTTAAGTTCGATCGTATCAAAATAACGGCTGACCCTGGGCACACGGTCCGGATCACCTACAGTTATTACGGTGTCGGCCAGGTCATCCGGTAGTAAATGCAGGTGGTAGACGCTGCCGTCTTTATTCAATATTAGTTCGCTCTCTGCTATCGGTTTCATTAGGGGTAAAGGTAATCAACCCCTTGGTAAAAACCCTTCCGGTAGCCACTTGTTGTTTAATTATCATCTATTATAAAAAATATTACCATGGCAAAATATTCAGAAAAAGCAGGCGAAAAGGTTGAAAAAACCATGCACGAAATGAAGGAGGGTAAGCTAAAAAGAGGCAGCGGTAAAAAGGTGACCAGCAGAAAACAGGCAGTGGCAATTGGCCTGTCAGAAGCAAGAAAAGAAGGTGCGAAAGTGCCGAAGAAGAAAGTCTGATATATTTATAAAATTGTGAGACGCCATACATGGCGTCTCACAATAGAAAATTCAACCCATCAACGTTAGCTGAAAATCAAAAAGATCCTTTTTAAATTGATGGTTCCTCCGATATAATACATCTATATAAATGTTCATCGCACTATTAAGTGTGCTTAACGCCTGGTTGTCATATTTCGGTTCCAGGAAATAAACGAGTTCGCCTTTTAGATATTTATCAAGGTTTTCCGCCTGGGATTCGTTAATGAAAAGCTGAGTATTGGGTTCTGCAAGCACCTCAGTCATGCGGGGTTTTATATCTTTTTCAAGCTCATAAATACGGTTCACCGTTGCATAAATATCACTATATGACATAGTCGTATAGACGGGTCTAATCGCATTCATCATCATATTATAATTTCCAAAATCTTGAATTGCGTCAGTTTGATATTTAAACACTTTTTCATAATGCGTTATTAATTGCTTTTTTAGCTCATCAGTTGATGCCACCTTATAAAACATTCTGAAAGCGTTTTTATCGAGATCGACAACCACCGCTTCTTTTTCTTTAAGCTCATTGCTAAGCTGGTCTTTTATATTTGACGCATCTTTGGGATAGTATTTTATGCCCTTAAAGTCGAACGAACTAATGTCGGAACTCTTGCTTTCGATAAGGGTATCTAGCTTTACTATATCCAGATTTATTGCATTGACGAGCTTAGGTGTGTTGCTGCTCTCATCGCTAAAAAGATCATCAAAACGCTTCAGATCCTTTTCAGAATTTTCTGCAAGTACCTCATCGAAGTTAAAGACGGTTAATAAACGGCTATCATAAAAGCCTTTGTAGCGTTTATTAAATGAATTGGAGATTCTTTCATTTTCCAGATGCTCTTCGATCAACTTTATATCGACAATTGCTAATTCTTCTTCTGACTTTACGCCTTCATATATCAGATCACTGAAATGTTTTTGTAATTCCTGCGGGTTGTTAAACAGCATCCATGGAGACTCGTGTACTGTCTGGGAATGCAAATTCAGCCTGTCTACATTATTTTCGCGATCCTTTAAGTCGGGGTGAGAAGCCCACTGGTTATCTAGCGTAACTTGTGTATTGTCCAGGGCATCGATCTTTTTGTCTGCCACTGGTAACCCGTTTTTGTCGGTTTGCAAATTATAATCATCAGCATAGTTTTTTATGAATACCGAGTGCAATTCATAAATATTGGCTGGCCGCTTTTTTTCTGCAAGCTCTGAATTGATGATGCCAAACATTTGATTATAGCAGATATCGCCAATCTCGATCCTTCTTAATGATGAAACCACGTTATTACCCCCACTCGCATAAGCTGCTATCGTATCCGCATGGAATTCCATTTGACGGGACAACTGCATATAGCTCTTATTAATGAAGACGTACATTTTTCGGAGAATCTCCTGAATGCACCTGATGATATAAATGTTGATCATTGCAGCAAAGCGAAGTGCCCAATGACGGCTACCCCAAGCGTTTAGCGCATCATGGTAACCAGTATTTTCATATAATAAATTGTAAAGCGCTCTGTTAAAGTGATATACATAGCTACCAAAGCGCATGCTCCTTTGCGAGAAATGGCCGAATTCATGTGCTAGTACAGTTTTGAACTCGGATTGATTGACACTGTTTACCAAACCTAAACCGATCGTGAGGTCTTTTCTGATTGGTAGGAACAGGCTCCAAAAGCTTGGCCTGAACGAAGCCATTGCGTTTACATCGTTAGTCAGATAAACATGTCTGGGATAATTTGTCCCGACTTCATCGGTTACTTTGCGGATAAAACTGAATAAGTCCGGATGCTCGGTCTCCTTTATTTCATAGCCGGCAGCCGGTTTTTCCCTTTTGGCAAAAATGAATTTGATAAGGAAAAAGACAAGCATTAGTCCGGAAAGGATAAGCCCCACGCCAAATGCAAGAACAATAAAGTTCCTGACAGCCATCATCATTGCGATGCCTATCCAACCCATCGCAATAGCGATGGCCGTGGCCGATATCAGCAATAAGATGTAGACGAGCACGAAAGAAACTATAGCGCCAATAACTTTGTAGGTGCTCTTTTTGAATTGTTTTGATGGCCGGGTTATGCTTTTCTCAGCATTTTCAGGCATTTTCGGGAAGGATAGGGTTAGGTCGATCATTTTATATATTTTATGTTATTGTAAATGCGTCGAGTATCTTCATCAGCGTCACCGCTTCTTCAATTGGGCAAGGGTTTGGCCCTTTATCCCTGAAATAGTTGACGATCTTTTCGATCATCGGTTGCTGTATATGTTCAGGATGAGTGAAGTTTACTGTTTTCTCTTCGTAAATATTTCTCCAGTTGACGACTGTGCCAAAGAAAGGGAAGGTTATGCGGCCTTTGGTGCCAATAATTTCGCAGCTGTCTACAGCTTCGCTTTCGGCAACATTGAATGACCAGGAACCATTTACCACTACACCGTTTTTAAAAACGATTTCACCGCAAACGTGATCGTCGGCAGGGTTAGCTTTCGATTGGTTTAAGGAGTAGCCATGATATTTCTCAGGCTCTCCAAAATAATACAGCATCAGGTCGAGCTGGTGTGGCGCTAGATCGTGGAAATAGCCGCCGCCCGAAAGTTCCGGTAAAACACGCCAGTTGGTTTCTGAATTGGCGATCAAGTCGGGCCGTAAACTCTTCCACATCCTGATCTGCACCGTGCGGATATCGCCGATAGTTTGATTGTTAATTAATTCTTTGATATACAGAAACATCGGTAATGCACGGCGATAGTGGGCCACGGTAAGTTTGCCATTATATTGCTTCACAGCATTGGCCATGGCCTGTGCCTCCTGCGCGGTGCGGGTAACTGGTTTTTCTACATAAACACCTAAGCCTTTTTTTAAGGCAGCAATGGCATATTCCAGATGAAAGGCTGGTGGGGTAGCGACAGACACAGCATTTACTTCAGGGTCGCTTAATAGATTATCAGCGTCGTCATACCAGCGGCTTACGTTGTGCCTTGCAGCATAGTCGGCAGCCTTTGCGGCATTGCGGCGCATTACGGCTACCAGTTTGCTGTTATGAATTTTATTATAAGCCTGTCCGCTTTTTTTCTCGGTTACGTTGCCACAGCCGATGATGCCCCAGTTGATGTTATCCATTTATTATATCGTTATAAAAGCAATCCCATAGGGATCAAATGTTGGTAGAAAAAACGGGTAACAATTAATCCGTGCCGTTAGGTACGGAACAGGTTGCATACCTAACGGCATGCTATTGGAACCCCTTTTTGTTTTCTACCGACATGTTGCACCTACGGCGCAATGTAACCTTTACTATTTTAGAATATCCTCGATCTTCGCCAACTCCTCTTTTGAAAACTCGATGTTATCGAGGCATTTCAAAGAATCCGCCAATTGCTCAGCCCTGCTGGCACCGATCAATACCGAAGTAACCCGATGATCTTTTAATAACCATGCTAATGCCATTTGAGCTAATGTTTGCCCGCGTTGGGAAGCAATTTCATTCAGTTGCCTTGCCTGGCTTACACGTTGCTCAGTTACTTGTCCTTCCTGTAAAAAGCCTGTCGATTTTGCCGCTCTGGAATCTTCCGGAATGCCGTGCAGGTATTTGTTGGTCAATAATCCTTGCGCCAGTGGAGAGAAAGGGATACAACCTACTCCATCTTTTTCCAATACATTTAGCAAGCCGCCTTCTACCCAGCGCTCAAACATGGAATATTTAGGCTGATGGATCAGGCACGGCGTTCCTAATTTTTTCAGGATCGCAAATGCTTTTTCAGCCTCATTAGCTGGGTAGTTGGAAATACCCACATAAAGCGCTTTGCCCTGACGAACGATCAGATCAAGTGCGCTCATCGTTTCTTCCAGCGGCGTTTCAGGATCCGGGCGGTGATGATAGAAGATATCTACATAATCCAGCCCCATGCGTTTTAAGCTTTGATCAAGACTCGATACCAGGTATTTTTTTGAACCCCAATCGCCATAAGGGCCGTCCCACATGGTATATCCTGCTTTGCTCGAAATGATCATCTCATCGCGGTAGGCACTAAAATCTTTTTTCAATAGTATCCCAAAGTTTTCTTCAGCAGATCCCGGCGGCGGACCGTAGTTATTGGCCAGATCGAAGTGGGTGATACCGCTGTCAAATGCCAAATGAAGGATCTTACGGAAATTTTCCATCACATCCACACCGCCGAAGTTGTGCCACAGGCCCAGCGAAACCGCCGGTAATTTAATGCCGCTGCGTCCGCAACGGCGGTATATCATGTTTTTATATCTGTCTTTAGAGGGCAGGTAGGTCATGGGTTTAAAGCTTTAAATGTTGCGGGTTAAAAGTAATGTTTTAAAATAAAATCGATGTGTAAAATGATTGCTATTGAAATAATTAGTGGGATGGCGTTGGCATGGCCTGTATATTATTTGTTAGCATTTGCTCTTTTGCCCAATCGCGCAAAAGTGACAGGAAAGGAAGCAGTTCTTTACCTGATGCCGTTAAGGTGTATTCCACCCTCGGAGGCATTTCCACATACACTTTTCGTTCAATAAGGCCATCATCTTCCAATTCCCTTAAAGCCTGGGTAAGCATTTTGGCGGTAACACCGGTTACCGTGCGGCGCAGTTCGCCATAACGTAATGTTCCCGTTCTCAATCGCCACAATATTCTGCCTTTATACTTGCCCCCAATGCGCTGAAAAGCATAGTCAATTCCGCATTTCGGTAGCGAGTGTTTCGTTTTCTTCTCCATTATTTTAAATTAATTGAGCTGATAACCAGATTGGTAACTATTTGGTAAGCAGGTTACTTTTTGGTGCATACTTGATACACGAGCTATGCAAATATAGCTTTGCTGTATGAAAATCAGATACCTGTTAAATTTTTGCCTGCTGGCGTGGAGCACCGCTTATGGACAAAACACTGTCGCCAAACAGAGCCCGGATGCCATAGCCGGCACTTATTCATTGGTTTTAGTAGATAATTTGCTGGCCGATGGCAGCAGGGTGCATTTGTATGGCGATCATCCGCATGGTATTTTGATATTGGACACTAAAGGGAACTATAGTCTGCAAATTGTAAGCGAGGGGCGACCAAAGTTTACTTCAGGCGACAAGAGTAAAGGGTCTGATCAAGAGAACCGGCTGGCTATACAGGGCTGCAATGCGCATTTCGGGACGTACAGTATAGATTCGCTAAAGCGTACGATAACATTCAATATCAACCATGCTTCTTTTCCTAATTGGGAAAACACCAAACAGGTCAGACCTTTTGAGTTTGACGGGAAGGTGTTTAAATACACCGTTCCTGCCCCAACCACAGGCGGTTCAGTAACGGGGGAGGTGGTTTGGAAGCGGGTTGAATAAGAATAAATCCGAAATCCTAATTCCGAAATAGGGGAGGCTGTGGGTAAGCCTAAACAATCTCGGCCACCACAAAAGTGCTTCCGCCCACAAACACCAGGTCGTTTTTATCGGCCTGACTTTGTGCTGTTTTCAGGGCCGCATTTACAGAAACATAGATTTCGCCATGGAGGCCGAAGGCTTCGGCTTTTTGTTGTAATATTTCCGCATCGAGCCCGCGCGGAATGTCGGGCTTGCAGAAGTAATAAGTGGCATGTTTGGGTAGCATTGCCAATATTTTACTGATATCCTTGTCGTTTACCACGCCTATCACAATATGCAGGTTTTCGTGCGGTGTGTTTTCAATGTTTTTTAAGACCTCTGTTATTCCTTCAGGATTATGACCTGTGTCGCAAATAGTGAGCGGATGATGGCTCAAGATTTCCCAGCGGCCACGCAAACCGGTTAGCTTTTTTACCTGGGCCAACGCTGTTTTAATCTGCCCGTCGCTTATCGCGAAACCCTGATGCCGTAATTCTTCTATTGCTGATAAAACCGTTTTTGCGTTCTTCAATTGATAAGTACCGGGGAGATCCAGTCTTAAGTCTTGAGTCTTAAGTCCAAAGTCCTTTTTTTTGATATTAAATTCTAAATAATCAGATATCCCCTTTGACTTTAGATTTCTGACTTCCGACTTCTGATCTCCGACTTCCGACTCCAAAATCTCCCATTCTTCCGATGCAAAACTGATCGGCGCATTCTCGGCTTTCGCTTTATTGATGAACACATCCGCAACTTCTGACTGATATTCGCCAATAACTACCGGGATGTCTTTTTTAATAACTCCGGCTTTTTCTCCTGCAATCAGCGATAATGTATCGCCAAGCATATTCATGTGGTCCCAGCCGATATTGGTAATCACAGAAAAGAGAGGAGTAATGACATTGGTCGAGTCGAGCCGTCCGCCTAAACCGACCTCAATGATAGCAATATCCACTTTAGCCCTGGCAAAAGCGTCAAAAGCCATAGCGACGGTCATCTCGAAAAAAGACGGTTTGATATCTTCAAAATCCCGGCGGTGATCTCTTACAAAATCGATGACATGTTCCTCGCTGATCATCTCACCATTAATGCGGATACGCTCACGGAAATCGCGCAGGTGAGGGGAGGTGTATAAGCCTGTTTTATAACCCGCAGTTTGCAACACAGCCGCCAGCATATGCGACGTTGAACCCTTGCCATTAGTTCCCGCGATGTGTACGCTTTTGAATTTATTTTGAGGATCACCCAGTCGTTTGCAAAGCTCAAGCGTATTGGTCAGGTCCTTCTTAAAAGCAGAAGCACCATCCCGGGTAAACATCGGTAACTGGCTGTAGAGGTAGTCGAGGGTTTGTTGATAATTCATGTCGATGGTCCATAGTCCATAGACCATGGTTAGTCAGGGCAAATTTAGAACAAAACCATTGTCTATGGTCCATCGACTATGGACTAAAAGATTATTTTACTTTAAACGTAAACGTAATATACCCTACCTGTAAATCCGGGGCGTTATCGGAAGTGTTAAACTTGGCATTTAATGCCGCTTGTTTGCATCTGTTAAACAGTTCATAGTCGACAATGGTTGTGCCTTTGGCGCCAGGGGCGGCAGAAACAACATTGCCATTTTTGTCAACTTGTATTTGGACGATAATTTTCCCCGTGCTGCGGTGATCGTCTTCAACAGATGGGCGGGATACCCAGCTTCTGTTTCCAAGGGCCAGACCGCCGTTACCCGAGCCGGTACCATTATAGTTATTAGACATGTTCGACCCATTTGGACTGCCCTGATTACCGGGAGTGCCTGTCGTTCCGTCTCCATTACCGTTACCTTTGCTGCTCATCCCTTTGAATAGAGCTCTGTTGTCGACAGTTTGTTTTACTGCTTTTTTTGTAGGCTCTTCGGTTGTAACGGCTTTGCTTGTTTTTTTTGCATTATCATTTACCGTCGGCGCATCTTCTGTAGTTTGGGTAACTACCTTCTTATCGCTTTGTTCTACTTGCGTTTTTTGAGGAGTTGGAGTAGGCGGAGTAATCTTGGTAGCTTTAGTATGGGTTGGTCTTGGTGATTTCGAAGGCTCTTCTGTACTCATATAGTCGTCGCCCATCCCCTCATTACTTGTGCCATAATTAACCAATATCCCGCCGGTTCCCATCTCTTGCGGAGGGGGATTGTGAAACACAATAAAATAGCACAGGGCAATCAAAATTCCCATAATGATGCCCGTAGCTAAAAATGCCTTTGGATAATTATTCTCTTCCTGGTAATATTCCATCTTCTTCTGTTTTTATGGTTGGCGGGTGGCGCGGGGCGTTAAATACTGCTAACTGCTACTGCCACTGCAACTAAAAAATCATCCCTTCGGTTCTGTTGCCAGAACAAGTTTTATATTCAATTTCTGTGCTATATCCATTACCTGAACCACATCTTGAATGGCGACGGTCCTGTCTACAGATAAAACTATCGTCAATTCTGTTGCCTGGCTTTTAAAGCCCATCAGGGTACTTTGCAGATCCTGTACCTTAACCGGCTTGTTGTTGACGGTATATTGCAGGTTCTGATTTATGGTTACCGAAATGGTTTTTTTAGAAACCGCCTGGCCCGATGATGATTTTGGCAGCATCAATTTGATCACGTTCGGGTTGGTAATGGTCGACGCGATCAGGAAGAAAAGCAACAGAAAGAACATGATATCGTTCATTGCCGAGGTGTGCACCTCAGCCGATACGCGCTGATGTCTTTTTCTTAAATTCATTTGCTTGGTTCTTCTAACAGGTCGATAAATTCAATAGCATCGGTTTCCAGTTTCAAAATTACTTTATCGACCATCATTTGTAATATGTGATAGCACACATAGGCTACGATACCCACCATAAGGCCGGCTGCAGATGTTACCATCTTGACATACAGACCACCAGATATAACGCCCATACTGATATTGTCAGTCTTTGATATATCATAAAATATTTTGATAACCCCGGCAATTGTTCCCAGGAACCCGAACATCGGGGCTATACCGGCAACAATACCTAATATACTGATGTTTTTCTCCAGTTTGGAAACTTCCAGTTTGCCAACGTTTTCGATAGCACCTTCGATATCTTTTATCGGGCGACCGATACGCAACAAGCCTTTTTGCAGCATGCGGCCAAGCGGCGAATTGCTGTTGCGGCATATGGCTATCGCCGATTCCAGTTTACCGGTTAAGATACTGGTGCGCACCTGGCCCATTAGGTTCGATTCATCTTTTGCCGCTTTACGGATGGTGAAGTATCGCTCAAAAAATATAACCAATCCCAATACTGCTAAAAATCCGATCGGGATCATTACCCAACCACCTTTTATCAGCAGGTCACCGAATCGCAGGTCATCGCTCTGTCCGGGTACTAATGGTAAATGTTTTGCAGTGTCGACGAGTTTATGCGCCGTATCAGTTATTTGTGCTAATAGCATCATTGTTTTGGTTTATAAGTTTGTACTAAAATATCGTCACCTTTTCTGAGCTTAGTGGCATTTGCAATGCTATCTAAAGCTTTGTCTGCCGCTTCTTTATTAAAATAAGTACCCAGGGTAATTATATATTTTTTGCCTTCAATGTGTTTAAGGATACGGGCTTTTAGGCCAAGGCTTTGATACCGGTTTACGATATTATAAGTTTGCTCGGAAGATTTATATGCTCCACCTAATATCTAGTAATGTAAAACGGCTTCTGTATCAACGGCATTTTTGTTGTTAGTAACGAGGACCTAGGCTTTTGCTACAGAATCGTGTTTGGTACGAACCTTTTTGATTGTATCATTATTGCTGCGGTGCGCTGCCGAATTGTTAAGTGCTGCAGAAGTAGTCTGTTTTTCTAT
>JACXTT010001492.1_pt1 | contig 38797 bp, 40 predicted proteins | sample 9270951 | NCBI WGS metagenome assembly JACXTT01 (sample SAMN15532306, study PRJNA645909) | rock metagenome | isolation source: weathered quartz diorite | place: Puerto Rico | collected 2017-06-21
AAAATGTGTGCCGTATTTCGCGTGAACGGGGAACTTCCTTTCCCGCGCGGCGGGCCGGGACGGTCAGGCCGAGAGCTTCGCGTCCTTCAGGAAGCCGGTCAGGGCGGCGTTGAAGGCCTCCGGCTGGTCGATGTTGGCGCTGTGGCCGGCGTCCGGGATCACCGCCTTCTTCGCGCCGGGGATCTTGGCGGCCATGTAGTCCGAGGCGGCCAGGAACGGCGTGTCGTTGGCGCCCACGATGACGATGGCCGGGACGGCGACGGAGGGCAGGCTCTCGATCACCCGGGCATTCTTCTGGGTGAGCATGCCGCGCGCGGCGCGGGCCAGGCCCGTGGCGTCGCGGTGGCGCGCCAGTCGGACCTCCGCCGAGGCCTTGGAGGTGTCGGGCAGGCCGTCGCGCTCGAAGCGTTCGGCGCGGGCGATGGCGGTCTGGTTCCAGCCGTCGCGGGCCTGGTCGTTCTTGTAGCCGGGGCCGGTGTCGATGATCAGCAGGCCGCGGGTGCGCTCCGGATAGGTGGCGTGGAAGGCCAGGCTCATGTAGCCGCCGAGCGAGAGGCCGCCGACCACGGCGTCCTTGGCGCCCACGGCGTCCAGCAGGGCGGCCATGTCCTCGACGGTGGCGGCCTCGGAGTAGGCGGCCTGGTCTTCCGGATAGTCGGACCGGCCGTGGCCGCGCATGTCCCAGGTGATGACCGTGAAATGGTCCTTCAGGGGATCGATCTGGCCGGCCCACATCTGGCCCGTTGCCGAGTAGCCGTGGGTGAGGATCAGGGCCGGGCCGGCGCCGGCGACCTCGTAGTGGATCTTGACCCCGTCACGATCGAGCGTGGGCATCCGCCGCCTCCCTGGCCTAGAGCGGCTCTCAGCGGCCGCTTGGGACTAAGGTAGGCGAGGCGGGCGAGCACGGCCAGTCGGGATCAGGGCCGGCGCAGATCGACGCCGCCGGCCGCGGAAACCGTGGCCGAGACCTCGAGGGCGAACAGCAGCAGGTCGTCCTCGTCGGCGACGGTCAGCTTGAGGCCGCCATCGGTCCAGAAGGTGTCGGGCTGTTCCTTCAGCATCTCGCCGAGCACGCGGACGGCCTCGCGGCGCGCGTCGGCCAGGGTTCGCAGTTCGACACCCTCGTCGTCACGGTGGGCGACGCCGTCCTCGGTATGGAAGTAGAACCTCGACATGTGGGCCTAACCGTCGGTGCGCCCACAAGTTTCAGGTCTGGGAGAATAATTGCGATTAGCTCGCAATACTCAGGGCGCCGGGGCTCGGCGGCGCGGGCTCGGCGGCGCGCTTGATGGCTTCCAGCAGGCCGGACACCAGGATCGGCTTGGCGATGAAATCGTTGAAGCCCAGGGCGCGGTATTCGTCGGGGCGGCGGCTGACCACGTCGGCGGTCAGCGCGATCACCGGCGTGTCGCGCTCGGGGCCGGGCAGGGCGCGGATAAGGGCGACCGCCTCGATGCCGGTCATGCCGGGCATGTGGATGTCCATCAGCACGACGTCGAAGGGCTGTTCGCCCAGGCGGGCCAACGCCTCGGCGCCGCCGGCGGCCTTGACGGCTCGGTGGCCGAACGCGGCCAGGATTTCCTCGACCACGCGCAGGTTCATCGGGTCGTCGTCCACATGCAGGACGACCAGCGAACGGCTGATGGTCGGATAGGACTGCGACACGCCGCGGTCTCCGGATTAGGGCGCCAGTCTGGCGCGGGAAGGCTAAGCTAACCCTGACAGACGCAGCTAACGCGGAGTTAAGATTATCCGGGTTTCCGAATCGAACGGGCTGATTCGGTTCCGCAATTCCCCTGGCAGGGGAAAAACTATTGCGTGCGAAGGGCCTCGCCGGTGATGGCGTAGTCGCCGTCGAGCCAGCCCGTGATCTCGCGCGCGGCCGGGTGGTCGAACAGGGCGTAGAGGTCGCGCAGCCGCCCGCGGCGGCCTTCCGAGAGGCTGTCGAGGCCGCCGTCCTGGAAGCTCAGCAGATCGTCGACGATGTGGCGGGCGAGCTCTTCGCCGCAGACGCTGAGCGCGGCCTCGCGGAACGCGGCGCCGTAGGCGTAGGCCGAGCCCTGGGCGTAGCTGGCGGCCAGGGTCTGCATGGGGATGCGGCTCAGCGTCGGCTGCGAGGCAGGGTTCACCGCATGGCCGGCGATGTGGCCGGCGATGGCGGCGGGGCGGCCGGTGAAGGCGCGCAGGTGCAGGTAGCGGCTCATCCGCGGACCGTCGTTGACCGGGTAGTTGTCCCAGATGAACGGCTTGCGGCCGAGCTCTTCGGCCACTCGGTCCAAGTGGGCTGCAGAAAGTTCGCGCGCGCAGACCTCCTCGCCGGTCCACATGATCTCGATGGACGGGTCGAGAGCGGCGCCGAGGTCCGTGAGGTAGCCGGGCGGGCGTTGGCCGAAGACGCGGTCGAGGACCGGATCGTCGGTGTAGTAGCTGGGGCAGACGATGATCTTCGAGGCCCGCGTGCGCTCGGCGGCGAAGTCGACGATCTCGGCCTGGCGGCGCGCGAGATCGGGCAGGGAGCCGCGCATGTCGTCGAACAGGATCGCCAGCCACTCGCAGCCCATGGCGCCCAGGGACGCCAGCTTGTGGGTCAGCGCCGCCTTGGCCTCGGGCGTGAAGTCGAAGTGCAGCTCGAAGGGCGACAGGCCGACGCCGAAGGTGACGCCCTCAGCCCGGCAGGCGGCGGCGAAGTCGGTGAGCGCGGTGGTCTGCTCCGGCGGGTGCGGATCGCGCCAGGCGCGGCGCAGGTGCGGATCGGCCTTCGGGGCGTAGAGGTAGAAGCCGTAGCCGTGCGGCTTCAGCGCCCGCATCAGCCCCGTGCGTTCGGCCCACGTATAGGGACGGCCGAAGAAGCCCTCGATCGTGCCAAGTTCCACGGGATTCTCCTGCGCCCGCGTCGCGCATAGCCGACGCGGGCCGCTCGCGGAAGTCGGGTAGCCCCTGGCGCGAGCTTGGACCTAGTGGACCAGCGGCGAGCCGTCGGGGTTGAAGAAGTTCTGACCGACCTGATGACCGGCGGCGTCGAAGCTGTCGAGCTCGTAGCTGACCACCTGGCCGTGCGGGTCCAGCTTGAAGGTCGCCGTCCACGAGGTGTTGTCGTCATAGAGCACGGTGCGCTGCAGGACGTGGCCGGCGGCGTCGTCCTGATCCACGTAGCGCTGGTAGGGCTGGGTGTTGCCCACGTCGAAGGTGAAGACGGTCTTCGTCCCGTCATCGAGCGTCGAGGAGTAGGTGGTCACGTTGCCCGCCGGGTCGAGGGTGGCGAACAGGGTGTCCCAGGGCTGGCTATGGTCGCTGTCGAACCACTCGATCTTCTGCGAGCCGTCGGCGGCGATGACCTTCAGCACCTCGGGGCGGAAGTCGTCGGCGAGGTTGGCGACGCTGAAATCGCCGGCGTTGAGCACGGCGGCGACGGTGGCCGGCTGCGGGCCCTCGCTGTCCTGGTCCCAGGTGAGCGTGTGGTCGCGGGCGTCGAAGGTGAGCGTCGAGGTGGTCCCGTGGGCGACCGAACCGTCGGGGTTGGTCAGCGAGACCTGGTCGTGCGCGGGATCGAAGCTGAGCGCGGCGCCGCTGTTGGTGGGGGTGTTGAAGACGTGGGTCGCGCCGGGGGCGGCGAGCACGCTCCCGTCCTCGCCAAGCACCTCGCGGACCAGGGCGCCGGTCTGATGCCAGGTGAGCACGATGTCGCCGTTGGCGTGGGTGACCGTCTCGGGCGCGGTGGGCAGGGCGACGTCGGCGTAGAGGCCGGTGAGGTTGCCCAGGGCCACGTGGGCGGTGGGGTTGCCCACGGGATCGAAGGTCTCGTAGGTCACCGCGTAGCGGCCGCCGTCGAGCTCGAACAGATGCGGCGGGACCGGTGTGCCGACCGGGATCTTGGTGACTCCCGGCTGGTCGAGGCCGAGGAAGATGTTGTCGGGGCCGAGGCCCTGGGACGGGTCGAACAGGTGCTGGTCGGCGATGACGCCGTTGGCGTCCACGCCGACGCCGACCAGGGCATCGCGCACGAAGCCCTGCGGGTCGCCGAGGCTGGCGTTGAACACCAGCTCGAAGCCGCCGGTGCTGAGCGGCGCGGCGGTGAAGTTGACGGTGTCGATCCCCAGCGCGTTGAAGAAGCCGGTGCTGCCCAGGCCATGGCCCTGGGCCAGGACGTGGCTCGTCCCGATCGCCTGGCCGGCAGGGTCGAAGAGCTGATAGCTGATGGAACCGTCGGCGCCGGCGGAGGCGCCGGTAAGGGTGGCCCGATCGCCATTGGCCAGGGTGATCGTGACGCTACTCGGCATACGCTTACTCTCTGAACGGGGTCGATCCACAGCGCCCGCTGGCGATCCGTCCGGCGCGTGCGCCAGCCCGTCCCGCAGAGGCGGACATATGACGTCCCGGCGGCGCGCACACCCTAGGCGGGTGCGAATTTTTTAGGGCTTGAAGGTGGCGAGGACGACCATCAGCTCGGGCTCATCGACCAGCTTGGCGGCCTCGGTGAGCGAGACCCAGGACTTCTCGCGCTGGCCGACCTCGGGGTAGGTGTCGGCTTCCGCTTCCACCGCCAGGCCGAACACCGCCACGCGGACGTGCTGCAGGCGGCCGTTCTTCAGGCGCTTGTCGTAGGCGTAGGAGCCGACCGGGCGCTTGCGCACCTTGCCGGTGACGCCGGCCTCCTCGAAGGCTTCCTGGGCGGCGGACTTGGACGAGGTCTTGCCCTTGATCGGCCAACCCTTGGGGATCACCCAGCGCCGGGTCTCGCGGCTGGTGATCAGCAGCACCTCGACCTCACCCGCGTCGTTGCGGCGCCACGGCAGGGCGGCGAACTGCGCGCGCGGTTCGCGGTCGGGTTCGCGGTTGGAGGGCTTGTCGGGCGCGCGCTTGGCCATGGTTCAACCAAACGCCCGGTCGGCCAATCGCGCCAGCCAATAGAACGCCGCACCCATCGCGGCGGCGGCCGGCATGGTGATCACCCAGGCCCAGACGATGCCGCCGGCGATGTTCCAGCGCACGGCCGACGTCCGGCGCGCGGCGCCCACGCCGACGATGGCGCCGGTGATGGTGTGGGTGGTGGAGACCGGCACGCCGATGTTGGTGAAGAAGAACAGGGTGATCGCGCCGGCGGTCTCGGCGCAGAAGCCTTGCTGCGGAGTCAGGTGGGTGATCTTCGAGCCCATGGTGCGCACGATCCGCCAGCCGCCCATCAGGGTTCCGGCCGCCATGGCCGCCTGGCACGACAGCACCACCCACAAGGGCACGTGGAACGCGCCGCTGAGCTGGTGGTGGGCGTAGAGCAGGACGGTGATGATCCCCATGGTCTTCTGGGCGTCGTTGCCGCCGTGGCCGAGCGAGAACAGGGCGGCGGACACGAACTGCAGCTTGCGGAACGCGCCGTCGGCGAAGGCCGGCGTGGCGCGCACGAACAGCCAGCTCACGATCAGCACCAGCAGGAGCGCCAGCGCCAGGCCCAGGGTCGGCGAGACCACGATGCCGCCGACCGTCTTCCACACGCCGGCCCAGACCACAGGGCTCAGGCCCGCCTTGGCCATGCCGGCGCCCAGCAGGCCGCCGATCAGGGCGTGGCTCGACGAGGAGGGGATGCCGCCCAGCCAGGTGACGACGTTCCAGGTGATCGCGCCGCCGAGCGCGCCGAAGATCACGGCGTCGGAGACGATGCCCGGCGAAATGATCCCCTTGCCCACCGTCTGGGCGACGTGCTGGCCGAACACGGCGAAGGCGATGAAGTTGAAGAACGCCGCCCAGATGACGGCGTAGCGGGCCGGCAGGACGCGGGTCGAAACGATGGTGGCGATCGAGTTGGCGGCGTCGTGCAGGCCGTTCAGGAAGTCGAACGCGAGCGCCACGACGACCAGCACGATCAGGAGAAGCCCCGGCCCCGAGAAATCCATCCGGGCGGCCTAGAGGTGCTCGATCAGCACGCTGCTGATCTGGTTGGCCACGTCCTCGAAGCGGTCGACGACCTTCTCCAGGTGATCGTAGATCTCGGCGCCGACGATATAAGCCATCGGGTCCTTGCGCGCCGGACCCTTGTAGAGGGCGGTGATGCCGGCGTCGTAGAGGGCGTCGGACTTGTCCTCAAGCGCGGTGACCTCCTCGGCGATGGCGTTGAGCCGCGCGGCGTTGCCGCGCAGGGAGCGCAGCAGGGGCACGGCCTCGCCGATCAGCTCGGAGGTCTGCACGATCACATCGCCCAGCTTGACCATGTCCGGCTGGAACTCGCGTTGCTCGAAGAGGGTGATCGCCTTGGCGGTCTTGTGCATCTGGTCGATGGCGTCATCCATCGAGGTGATCAGGTCGCGGATGTCGCTGCGGTCGAAGGGCGTGATGAAGGTGCGGCGCACCGCCAGCAGCACGTCCGCGGTGATCTTGTCGGCGGCGTCCTCGTGGGCGGCCACCTCGGCGCAGTAGAGCGGCACGGCCTCGCCGCCGTTCAGCAGGTGACGCAGCGAGGTGGCGCCGGCCTTGAGCGTCAAGGCGTGCGCCTCGAACAGGCCGAAGAACTTGTCTTCCTTCGGCAGCAGGGCCTGGAACCAGTTCAGCATGGGCGCGCCAGCTCCGCGTGAATCGCGCGACGCGCGGGGCGACCAGAATGATCCGCGTTCGGAGCTTTGCAAGCCACAACGCCGCCCGCGGCGGGGAACCGCGGACGGCGCTCGGTCGTCGTGGGCAGGAAGCCGGCGGCGGGGTTGGGCGGCCGCCGCCGGCCCTGGTCAGGCGATCGCGGCGTTTCGCCGACGGATCACCGCGCCAACGCCGCCGAAGCCCATGATCATCAGCGCCCAGGGCATGGGTTCCGGCACCCCGCCGCCGCAGGGATGGGAGGTGTCGCGGCAGCCATCGGGCGGGCCTCCGCCGCCGCCGCAGGCGATGGAGGTGTCGATGCAGCGCGTGCCGGTGTGGCCGAGGGTCAGGTCGGTGACGCCGATGAAGCCGCCATTCCCTTCCTGGTCGCTGCTGATCGTGAAGCCGGTGAAGTGGCGGCCGGTCGGCGCCTGGATGCCGACAAAGGCCAGGGTCCCGTCGGGCTGGGTGGCGAGCGGCTCCTGAAAGAACACCTCGTAGCCGGTCTTGTCGTCGAACGTGAACAGCAGGGTGGCCGTGCCGCCCGCGCCGATGTCGCCGAAGCTGAGGCCGAGCAGGTCCTCCTGGCCGCCGAGCGTGGCGACGATGGCGTGCGGCGGATCACCGTCGTTGGTCATCAGGTTGCGGACCAGGTTCGGGTTGAAGGCCGTGGCGCCCATCACCTCCACGGCGAAGCCGGCCACGGAGATCAGGCCCGAGCTGAAGCTGGGCGTGACGGTGACCTTGGTCGGGTCGTAGCCGTCGAATGCGGTGAGCTGGTCGATCGTCCCGGCCGCGGCCAGGTCGGCGGCGGTGTTGTAGTAGATCGGCAGATTGCCCGCCTGGGCGGCGCCGGCGACAGCCACGGCCGCCGCGCCCAGCGCCATCGCCGCGAGCTTCAATTGAATACGCATGTCGGCCTCCATCCATCAGGTGGCGGGAAACTTTCAGCGGCGGGCGGCGGACAACAGGCGCGGCGGCCTTCGACTTGGTGCGAGTTGTTGCGTTTTAGCCGCCCAGGGGAGTTTTTCCCCGGGACGGTTAGGCCGGCGGACGGTCCGGCGGGTTGCGAGCGCCGCGCGGGCCCTGCAAAGCTCGCGGCCTTCGGGTGTGAGGGGTGCGCATGGCGGGCGTGGTGGCGATCGGCGAGTGCATGGGCGAGCTCAGCCTCGCCCTCACCGACAAAGGCGTGCCGGGCGCGGCCCAGGTGGGCTATGCCGGCGACACCTACAACACCGCCGTCTACCTGGCGCGGCTGGGCTTGAAGGTCGCCTATGCGTCGGCGGTGGGGCAGGGCGACCCGTTCAGCGTGGGCATCCTGGGCGCCCTGGCCGCGGAGGGCGTCGGGGCGGAGCTGGTGGTGCAGGCGCCCGGCCGGTTGCCGGGGCTCTACGCGATCCAGCGCGACGCGAAGGGCGAGCGCAGCTTCTTCTTCTGGCGCAGCCAGTCGCCGGCGCGGGACTATTTCAGCCTGATGGACCTGAAGGTCCTCGGCGCGGCCTTGAATGGCGCCGACCTGATCATGGTCTCGGCGATCAGCCTGGCGGTGATCGGCGAGGCGGGGCGCGCGACGCTGATTGGCCTGCTGGCCGACGCCAAGGCGGCCGGGGCGGCGGTGGCCTTCGACACCAACTACCGGGTGAGCCTGTGGCCGGGGCCGGACGTGGGGCGCGCGGCGATCGAGGCGGTGCTGCCGCATGTCCGCTACCTGTCGCTGAGCGCGGAGGACGTGGCGGCCTTTCACGGCCGCTCGGCGGAGGCCATGGCCCGGACCTGGGCGGCGCGCGGGGTCGAGGTCGTGCTGCGGCACGGCGACCATCGGATGGAGGTGCTGAGCGGCGAGGGGGTCGAACTCTTCCCGCCGGGGCCTGCGGTCACCGCGGTGGACACTACGGGCGCCGGCGACAGCTTCAACGCCGGCTACTTGGCGGCGCGGCTGGCGGGCCGGCCGGTGGCCGAGGCCGTGGCGGCGGGCCGCGCCCTGGCCGGCGTGGTGGTCGGCTATCCCGGCGCGATCATCCCGCGCGAGGCGATGCCGAAGCTCTGAGCGCTAGACGTCCTGGCGGTAGATGATGAAGCCGGACTTCTGGGCCACGTGATCGTAGAGCCGTTGCGCGGTGGCGTTGGTCTCGTGGGTGGACCAGTAGACGCGGGTGGAGCCGGCGTCGTGGGCGCGCTGATAGACCGCCTCGATGAGCGCCTTGCCGACGCCCGCGCCGCGCGCCTCGACGCTGGTGAAGAGGTCGTTCAGGTAGCAGGTCGGCATGATCATGATGGTCGTGCGGTGGAACAGGCAGTGGACGATGCCGACCAGAGCGCCGTCGCGCTCGGCCACCAGGGCGTGGACCGGCTCGGCCGGATCGAAGAACCGGCCCCAGGTGATCTCGGTGATCGCAGGGTCCAGCGCCGTGGGGCCCTCGCGGCCGTAGAAGGCGTTGTAGCCGTCCCACAGCGGGAGCCACTGGACGTAGTCCTCGCGGGCGAGCGGACGGACGGTGACGGGTCCGGCCATGTTCAGATGTCCACCTTGCCGCCGGACTTGATGTAGCCGTCGACCACGCCGCCGAGCACGGTGAGCGGCACGGCGCCGGTCTTGACCAGCAGGTCGTTGAAGGTCCGCAGGTCGTACTTGCCGCCGAGGCCCGCCTTGGCCTTGTCGCGCAGGCGGTTGATCTCGGTGTGGCCCACCTTGTAGCCGCAGGCCTGACCGGGGGTGCCGCAGTAGCGGTCGATCTCGCTGGTCATGGCGTCGCGGGTGCGGCCGGAGTTGTCGATGCCCCACTGGACGGCCTGTTCGCGGGTCCAGCGCTTGGCGTGCAGGCCGGTGTCGACCACCAGGCGCACCGCACGGAACTTCTGGCCGGCCAGGTAGCCGAGGCGTCCGGCCCAGTCGTCATCGTACATGCCGATCTCGTCGGCGAGCTGCTCGGCGTAGAGGGCGTAGCCTTCCACGTAGGCGTTGAAGCCCGAGAGCAGGATGCGGATCAGCGGCAGCTTGCCGGTCTCGGTCAGGTAGGCGCCCTGCCAGGCGTGGCCCGGGATGGTCTCGTGATAGGTGAGGCTGGGCAGGGCGAACTTGGGCCAGTTCTCGGTGTTCTTCAGGTTGATGTAGTAGGTCGACGGCCGCGAGCCATCGAGCGAGCCGGTGTTCATGTAGCCCTGGCCGGCGCCGTCCTGGATGTCGGGCGGGACGCGCTTGGCGACCACCGGGGCCTTGAGCTTCAGCGTGAAGGCCTTGTCGAGCCGCGGGCGCACGGCGGCCATCAGGCCGTTCAGATAGGCGAGCAGCTGTTCGCGCCCGGCGTCGGTGTTGGCGAACAGGTACTTCGGATCCTTGCCGAGCGCGGTCATGCGATCGCCGACGCTGCCCTGGGTGAGGCCCTGGGCGCGGAGCAGGCCGTCCATGCGCGCCTCGATGGCCTTGTTCTGCTCCAGGCCCATCTGGTGGACCTGTTCGGGGGTGAGGCTGGTCGACGTGCCTTCGCGCAGCAGCCAGCGGTAATAGGCCTCGCCGTTCGGCAGGCGCCAGACGCCGGCGTCGTGGCCGGCCTTGGCCTGCAGGCCCTTCAGCGTCGCGAGCTGGGCGGCGAGCGCGGGATAGACCTCCTTCTCGACGATGGCTTGGGCGCGGCCCTGCCAGTCTCCGTCCAGGTGCGCGTCCTTGACCTTGCGGCCGAGCGCGGTGGCCAGGCGGGCCTTGGCGGCCGGGATGGCCAACAGGCCCTCCTGCTGGCCGATGGCATTGGCGAGGATGAAGTCCGGGGCGACGACGCCCAGGCCCGCATCCTTCTTCACCCGCTCGGTTTCCTGGCCGATGTAGCGGGCCATGTCGCGGACGCGGGCCAGGTAGGCCTCGGCGTCGGCGCGGGTTTGAACCTTGTGCTGGCTGTCGAGGAATTCCGGGCCGGCGGAGTAGATGCCCGACTGCTGGGAGACCACGTAGGGGCCGGCCGCCTCGCTCATCGCCGAGGTGAGCGTGTTCTCGCCGTAGTCGAAGGGGGCGGCGTCGCGGCCGAGCTCGAAGGCGTATTTGACGACCGCCTTGTTGAGCCGGCCGGTGGGCGAGAGCGTCGCGTCAGGGAAGCTCTCCAGCTTGGCCAGGCCCGCGCGGCACCAGGCGCGGTCATCGACGATGTGGGTCATCGAGGCGTCGGAGAACCGCGACTTCAGGGCGATCCGCGCGCCGGTGTCGAGGCCCAGGCTGGTGGCGACCTCCGGCGAGGTCTGCAGGATGTGCTCGCTCACCCGGTCGAAGTAGCGGTTGAGGGCGGCGTCGCCGGGGGCCGCGGCCGCCGCGCCGATCGTCGGCTTGGACGCGACCGCAGTGAGGGCGGCGGCGCCGGCGGCGGCCAGCAGTTGACGGCGATCAAGGCTCATGGAGCTTCCCTAAGGTGACGGTGAACCGAGACCCTAGGGCGCGCCTGACCCCGGGGGCAAGGCGCGGCGGATTAACAAACAGAAAGCTGCGTCGACCGGCGTGGCGGGCGGCTCAGGGGGCGTCGGAGTTGACGGCTTCCAGGTCGCCGCCTCGGGTGGCGGTGATCCAGGTGACCAGGTCCCAGGCGTTGCGGATGGCGATCAGCAGCAAGGCCACCACGCTGGCGGCGATGCCGCGAGCCGCCCACGTGGGCGATATCCAGAGCGCGGCGACCGAGGCGCTCATCACCAGGCAGGCGGCGAAGGGGCAGACGCTGTAGGCCCAGACGTCGGACCAGTGGGACGCCTTGATCGACTCGGTGACGAACATGAAGAGCGCACGCGCGGTGAAGCCCAGGCAGGTGAGCGCGCAGCCGCCGAACACGATGCCGACCAGGGGTAGAGGCAGACCGGGCGCGGTGGCCACGGCGCTCAGCAGCAGGACCATGGCCAGGTGGGCCACCGTGGGTGTCATGTAGACACTGGCGCCGCGCAGCTTCAGCCCCGTGTCGCCGCCGCGGATCAGGGTCACGACGATGAAGAACAGGCCGATCAGCGCCCCGGCCGCGCCGCCCACCAGCAGATAGAAGCTGTCCCAGCCTTCGAACATGCCGTGACCTTAGCCGCCTTCGGAAGCGGGGCGCCAGGGTTAGCCGATCTTCATCACGTCGCCGAACGGGAGCTTAAGCGTAACCGCGTTATGGATCGCGCCTGAGAACGGGAAAGGGTCAAGAATGGCCGATCTGAACGTCACCAACGCTTCCTCCTCGCCGCTGGCGATCCACGGTCACGTGCGCCCGCCGGAGCCGAAGAAGGTCCAGCCTGACGCGCAGAACATTCAGGTCGACACCGGCCACGGCCCCGCCGTGGTGCTGGGCGGATCCTTCGCCAAGCCGCCGGTGAAGCCGTCCTCAGGCGCTCAAGGGACCGACAACAAACCGAACCCGTTCACCCCGCCCAAGCCGGGTTCCGACAAGACCGACGGGCCGGGGCAGCACTTCAACCACGTGATCTGACGCCTCCGATGGCGTCAGAACAGGCCCAGCGCCTTCAGGCTCGCGACCCCGTCGCGGCCGGCGATCAGGTGATCGTGGACGGCGATGCGCAAGGCCCGGCCGGCGTCGACGACCTGCCGCGTCATGTCGATGTCGGCGGCCGAGGGCGTGGGGTCGCCCGACGGGTGGTTGTGCACCAGGATCACGGCGCTGGCGGAGAGCTCGAGCGCGCGGCGGACCACCTCGCGGGGGTAGACCGGGGCGTGGTCGACGGTGCCGCGGTTCATGACCTCGTCGGCGATAAGCTGGTTTTTCTTATCGAGGAACAGAACGCGGAACTGTTCTCGCGCTTCATGCGCCAGGGCGGTTTTCACGTAGGCGATCAACGCCGACCAGGACGAGATGACGGGGCGCCGGGCGACTTCCGCGCGCGCCGTCCGCAGGGCGGCCTCCTGCACGAGCTTAAGGTCCAGCGCCAGCGCCTCGCCGACGCCCTTGAGAGTTTTCAGTTCCTCGGGCGTCGCCCCGAAAACCCCGGCCAGTGAGCCGAAGCGGGCCAGGAGCTGCTTGGCCAACGGCTTGACGTCGCCGCGCGGGATCGAGCGGAACAGGCAAAGCTCGAGGATTTCATAGTCGGGCAGGGCGCTCAGGCCGCCGGCCAGCGCGCGCTCCCGCAGCCGGTCGCGATGGCCGACGTAGTGGGGCCTAGGCTTTGGCGCGCGTTTCGGCGCGAGCCAGAGGTCCGGCTGCGGGGCGGTGTCCTGAACGGCGGGCGGGTCCATGGCGGATCAATGTTCCGCAAATGTTCCAGATTGGCAAGAGCCGGCCTGCGTTGCCTCAGGTCAGGTCCACCGACACCTTGGCGAGGTCGCCGCGCCAGGCCTTGCGGGCCTGGGCCATGTGGGCGTCGGCGGCCTTGGCGTCGCCCAGCTTGCCTTCGGCCTGGCTGAGCACGCGCAGGGCCAAGGCGTCGTCCGGCCAGTCCTTGAGGCTGCTCCGGGCCTCCCGCGCGGCGTCGGCGGGCTTGCCGGCGGCGAGGTTGGCGGCCGCCAGGCTGCGGCGCACCGGATACCACCAGGGCGGCGGGTCGAAGTTGTCGGCGAAGGGGAAGGCCTTTTCCTGGCGGGCCGCGGCGCGGGCGAAGGCCTCGGCGGCCTTGCCCGGCTGGTTGGAGATCAGGGCCGCGCGGCCGGTCAGCACGTCGGCGGCGATGTCGGCGATGGGAAGCGTCCCCACCTCGGCGGCGCCCTTGGCCTCGACGCCCAGCGCTGTGATGGCGTCGGCCTCGCGCTGCACGGCGGCCGCGTCGCCCCGCGCCGCGAAGGCCTCGCCGCGGGCGTAGTGGCGGTAGAGGCGCACGATCCGCGGGTCGGCAGGGTTGTCGGGCAGGGCGAGCGCGCGGGTCGCGTCATAGCGGCCATAGGCGACCATGGCGCGGGCGGTGGCCGTGGTGCGCCGCTGGGCGGACCCTTGGCCTGGGGGGCGCATCGAACCGGGCGGCGTGGCGATCACCGTCTCGCCGGATGGGAAGGCGCGGTCGGCATGGTCGGCGTATTTCACCGCCAGCTTGGCGTCGCCGGCCATCAGCGCCCCGTCCAGGCCGAAGGTGTAGTTGTGCAGATAGTACATCTGGCTGCTGAGCGGCCCGGGGTAGCCCAGCCGGGCTTCAGTGTCGGCGTCGACCTTCATGGCCTCGGCGTTGACGATGGCGACGCGCTCGTACTGGCCGACGTGCATCAGGGTGTGGGCGGCCATGTGTACCATGTGGCTGGCGCCGGGCGTGAGCGCGGCCAGCTTGTCGGCATAGGGCAGGGCGTCGGCCGGATGGCCGGCGAACTCGGTGGCGTGGATGTAGTAGTGGATCGCGGCGGTGTCGTCGGGCGCGCGCGCCAGCACGGTCTTCAGGATCGCGAGCGCACGCGGAACGCCGGTGTAGTCGTCATGGCGGGCCGGCGTCAGCAGGGCCTGGACGGTGAGGGCGGCGATCTCGTTGTCGGCCGGATAGCGCCGGAAGAGATCGTCCATGGCGTGGCCGTAGAGCGTCTCGCGCTTGGCCTCCGGCGTGTCCTTGCCGTAGCGCAGCTGCAGGGCGGCGATCAGGGCTTTCGCGCGGGCGTCGTCGGGGCGCACGAGGGTGGCGGCCTTGTCGGCGGCCGCCAGGGCCAGCGCGGTCTGCGCCGGCGTGATCCCGTAGTTGAGGGTCGGGCCCAGCGACAGCGCCACGCCCCACTGGCAGAGCGCGCAGGCGGGATCCAGCGCCGCGGCCTTGGCGAGCGCGGCGCTCGCCTCGTTGTGATTGAAGGAGTGATAGAGGTTGAGGCCCTCGTTGTACCAGAGCTGGGCTTCCCGGCTTCTGGTGTCCGCGGGCGAGGCGCCGTTGCCGACGCCCTGCAGCATGACCGCCACGGCGGGCGTGGCCGTTGAGGCCGGGCGCTGCTCGGCGCCGCAGATGTAGCCCACGCCCAGCGAGGTCGCGTCGGCGGCGATGGCGGTGGGCACGGCCAGGGCCAGGGCGGCAAGCGCGATCGCGGCGACCTTCAACGGCGTTCCTCCCGATGTGAGGCGCCAAGCGTCGGGTGTTTTCAGGCCGGCGGCAAGGGCGAGGCTGGCTGCCGCGGCTTGGGCATGAATTCGAGCCGCGGGTCGCGGATGCAGGCCTTCACCGGCGCGCGCACGGTGTCCTTGACCGTCCAGCACTCCTCGAACACCGAGCAGTAGCAGAAGTCGACGACCAGACGCCGGGCGTTCATGACCTCGTCGAGCCGATCCCAGTAGCGGGCGTTGGCCGGCGTCTTTTCGATCCGGAACACCAGGCCGGCGTCCTTGGCGGCGATGAAGCGGGTGGGCTCGTTGTCGTGCAGGTTCTGCAGCAGCTTGACCGCCTGGTCGGCGTCAGCGGGGTCGACGGCGGCGCGGATGAGGCTGTCCACGTCGGTCACGTAGCGGTCGCCGAGCCGGATCCTGAGGCTGCGCTCATCGGCCGGGCCTACGCCATTGTTGCGCAGGTCGATGGAGATCAGCTCCTTGCCGTCCGGCGTGGCGTCGCTGACGCCGGCGACGAGGTACGGGTAGGAGTTGGCCTTCAGGAGGCGGGATTCGATACGGGCGTTGTAGAGCGCCACGCCGATCGAGCAGACGGAGATCACCAGGGCCGAGATCGCCGTGGTCCATTCGAGCCAGCGCGGCAGACTGCCGGTGTGGCGGCGATGCGGCGGCTCGATCTCGCTCACGGGGACGAGCGGACGCTAGGCGCTGATCACCGGCGGCTTGAACTGGCCGGTGGGCGAGGCGGTGAACACCTCATTGCCGGTCTCGGTGATGCCGATGGAGTGTTCGCACTGGGCCGACAGGGACTTGTCGCGGGTGACCGCGGTCCAGCCGTCGGAGAGCAGCTTCACCTGGTGTTTGCCGAGGTTCACCATCGGCTCGATGGTGAAGAACATGCCGGGCTTCAGCAGGTCGCCGGTGTGCGGCTGGCCGAAGTGCAGGATGTTGGGCGCGTCGTGGAACACCTTGCCCAGGCCGTGGCCGCAGAAGTCGCGGACCACCGAGCAGCGCATGGATTCCACGTAGGACTGGATCGCGTAGCCGATGTCACCGGTGCGCGCGCCGGGCTTGGCCGCGTCGATGCCGCGCTGGATGGCTTCGTAGGTCACGTCGATGAGGCGCTTGGCGCGCGGGGCCACGGGGCCGACGCCATACATGCGGCTGGTGTCGCCGTGCCAGCCGTCGACGATGACGGTGACGTCGATGTTGGCGATGTCGCCTTCGCGCAGCGTCCGCTCGCCGGGAATGCCGTGGCAGACGATGTGGTTGGGGCTGATGCAGAGCGTGCGGGTATAGCCGCGGTAGCCCAGGCAGGCCGGGATCGCCTTGTGGTCGAGGATGAACTCCCGGGCCAGGCGGTCGAGGTGGTCGGTGACGACGCCGGGGACCACGTGCGAGGTCAGCATGTCCAGGCACTCGGCGGCCAGCCTGCCGGCGGCGCGCATGCCCTCGAAATCCTCGGCCTTGTGGACCTTGATCTGGCCGGTGCGGAAGTCGGCGTCGTAGGCGGTGTCGGTCATGGACTTAGGTCGATCTGCGAAGGGTCAGGTCCCTTAAGTGGCATGATATCATAGAAGTTCAACGCTCGCCTAAGAGGCGTGCCTACGACCTTAGTCGTAGGGCTTAGGTCCGATTCCAGCCGCCGGCGCCGCCCGCTAGGGTCCCCACAGGTTTTGACACGCGTTCCCCTCGGGGCGCCGAGCGGGGGATTTTCAATGCGTCGCACCATCCTGAGTCTGGGCGCCGGCGTGGCCGCGCTCGCCGTCCTGGCCGCCCAGCCGGCGGCCGCCGCGACCAGCCACCTCGAGGTCACCGGCAAGGCGACTGTGCTCGACGTCACCGGCGAGTCCGGCCCGCCCAACACCACCTACGACACCAACTTCGACCTGGTGTTCACGGTGAACCACAACACGCCGGGGCTGAGCCAGCTGCACGGCGCGGCCTTCCCGTTCAGCGACCTCAACTACTTCTTCGGCGACGACGCCGCCAATCCGGTGCGCGGGTCCATCGACTTCGACAATGGCTACAACGTCAGCGCCGGCTTCACCTTCGGTCCGCCGGATGGCCACGCCAACGGCCAGGCGGCTCAGGGGCTGCTGGACCCGGCGGCCGGCCTCGGGTCGGGCGGGGCGCTGGTCTACACGGCCGAGACGACCTTGAACGACAGCGCGCTCAACCTCGACTTCTTCATGGAGCTGGGGATCATCTCGCCCAGCAACTTCGGCCACAGCGGCGACAGCTTCGCCCACCCGTGGAGCTACACGCTCACCGCCGACGACAATGTGCTCTACGCCAACGGGCAGTATCGCATCGACGCCCTGACGCCGCAGGCGTTGCCCGCACAGCTGAGCTTCTCGCTGCGGCCGGAGACGCTGACCTTCACCACCGACCTGAAGGACAGCGGCGTGCCGGAGCCGGCGACCTGGGCGCTGATGATCGCCGGGTTCGGCGGAGCGGGTGCAGCCTTGCGCCGCCGGCGGACAGCTGTGATCGCCTAGCGACAGGCGGGCAGGCGGGCGTTGATGCCGGCGGCGACGCGGTCGGCCTCGGCCTTGGAGATGCCGCCGATCAGGATGCCGGAAGCCAGCACGGGGTCGCGCACGCGCATCACCTGAACGGCGTGGTCGTCGACGATGTAGGCGATCCCCCGGCCGACGTGGGCGGCCGTGTAATCCCGCATTCGGTGCGCCGCCGCCGGGCTCAGGGTGACGTTCAGCGCGACCTTGCCCTCGGTGAGGTTGACGTAGGCGTGGGTCAGATCGGCGGTAACCGCGATGGGCTGGGCGGCCAGGTGGACCGACTGGCCGTCGGGGTCGGTGACGATGCGGTCGCCGTCGGCGGCCACGCCGCGGATCTCGACGGTCTGGCAGGCGGGCGCAGCGGCGTACGCGCCGGGCGGCGAAAGGGCGCCGGCGGCCACGGCGAGCGCGGCGAGCAAGCGGACAGGCGACATGGCGAAGCTCCCGAACAGACCCTGGATTTGGGGAGTGTCGGGCGCGCCGCAAGCCTGCGCGCGTCAGGCCTGGCGGGTGTTGCTCCAGATCACCTGGCCGACGCCGACCAGGGCCAGGATGGCGCCGAACAGGGTCCACTTCGGGTCACCGACCATGGAGCCGACCTTGAAGGCCAGGTTCAGGCCCTGCAGCATCCAGACCCCGCCGAGCGCAACGCACAGCAGGCCGAGCAGGGTCGAGACGACACGCATCACGACGTTGAACAGGCTGCGCATGGCGTAGGTCTCCGGCTGGCGATGGGCCCGGAGGATGCGCGCAATGGCCGGCAAAGCAATGTCGGGCAAAAACGAGTGGCCGGGGAGCGCGGGCGAGGTCTAGCTTGCCCGAAAGTTGGAGATTCCCGCATGCGCCTGACCTTCCCGACCCTGGCCTCCACGCTCGTCCTGGCGATGACCGGCGCGGCCGTCGCGGCGCCCTTGCCCGCACCGCCGGTGTTCCCGGCCGGGACGACGGTGGACACGATCCAGGGGGTGCAGGTCGCCGATCCCTATCGGGCGCTGGAGAACGCCGCCGATCCGCAGGTCAGCGCCTGGAGTGACGCGCAGAACCTGCGCACCCACGGCTATCTCGACGCGGTGCCCGGCCGCGAGGCGGTGGCGGGGAAGCTGCGCCGGCTGATCACCGCGGCCTCGCCGGCCTACGGCGATCTGCAGGCGCGCGGCTCACACGTGTTCGCGATCTACAACGACCCGGCCAAGCAGCAGCCGTCGCTGGTGGCGCTGAACGCCGGGGCCGATCCGGCGAGCCGCCGCGCGGTGCTCGATCCCAACACGCTGGATCCGACCGGTCACACGGAGATCGACTGGTACTTCGCCTCGCCGGACGGGACCAAGGTGGCCGTGTCGCTGTCGCGGAACGGCAGCGAGGACGGGACGCTGCACATCTATGACGTGGCCTCGGGCCAGGAGATCGGCGAGCCGATCGCCCAGGTGCAGTACCCGACGGCCGGCGGCTCCCTGGCCTGGACGGCGGACAGCCAGGCGTTCTGGTACACGCGCTATCCGACCTCAGGTCCGGAAGGGGAGCGGCACTTCAACCAGCAGGCCTATTTCCATCGGCTGGGCGGCAAGGGCGCCGACGCGCTGGCGCTGGCGACCAAGGACGGCCTGCCGCGGACCGGCGAGATCTTCCTCAACAACGACACCGGCGCGGGCGCCGCGCTGGCGGCGGTGCAGCTGGGCGATGGCGGGCAGTGGCAGATCTATGTGCTGAAGCCCGGCAAGCCGGCGCTGAAGGTCGCGCGCTACGAGGACCGGGTGATCGCCGCGGCCATGGCCAAGGACGGGACGATCTACGGCCTGTCGCGGCTGAACGCGCCCAAGGGCAAGGTGATGAAGCTGGCCGCGCCCTACGCCGGCGGCTTCGCCAAGGCCAAACTGTTCACGCCCGAGCAGAAGGACGCCGCCATCGTCGACGGCGGCTCGAACGGCCAGCCGGTGCAGGTGGCCGGGGCCAACGTGATCGTCAACCGCATCGCCGGGGGCCCCAGCGCGCTCACGGCCTATGACGCGGCGGGTAAGGGCCGGGCGATGGCGATCCCGCCGATCTCCGCGGTGGGCGACGTGGCGCCGCTGCCGGACGGCGACGTGCTGCACAGCGTCTCGACCTATCTGGAGCCCAACTACTACGCCCGCTGGAGCGCCAAGACCGGGGCGAGCGCCCGGACCGGCCTGGCGGTGACCTCGCCGATCTCCTTCGCCGACGCGCAGGTGACGCGGGCCTTCGCCACCTCGAAGGACGGCACCAAGGTCCCGCTGAACATCATCGCCAAGAAGGGCGTGGCGCTGGATGGCAGCCATCCGGTGCTGCTCTACGGCTATGGCGGCTATGGCGTGAACCAGTCCCCGCACTTCCTGGGCGCCATGCGCCGGCTGTGGCTGGACGCGGGCGGGATCTACGTCGAGGCCAATATCCGCGGCGGCGGGGAGTACGGCGACACCTGGCACACCGACGGCGCGCTGACCCACAAGCAGAACGTCTTCGACGACTTCGCCGCAGCCGGCGAATGGCTGATCGCCAACCACTATACGACCCACGACAAGCTGGCCCTGATGGGCGGCTCGAACGGCGGCCTGCTGATGGGGGCGGAGATCACCCAGCATCCCGGGCTGGCGCGCGCGGTGGTCTCGGCGGTGGGCATCTACGACATGATGCGCGTGGAGCTGGACCCCAACGGGGCGTTCAACATCACCGAGTTCGGCACGGTGAAGGACCCGGCGCAGTTCAAGGCGCTCTACGCCTATTCGCCGCTGCATCACGTGCAGAAGGGGACGGCCTATCCGGCGGTGCTGATGACCACGGGCGCCAATGACGGGCGGGTCAATCCGCTGAACTCGCGCAAGTTCGCCGCTGCGCTACAGGCCGCCACCGCCTCGGACCGGCCGATCCTGCTGCGCACGTCGAAGACCTCGGGACACGGCATCGGCTCGTCGATGGACGACCGGATCGCCGAGCAGACCGACCAGCTGATGTTCCTGTTCGACCAGCTGGGGATGAGCGCGGCGGAGGCGGCGCGCTAGGTGTCGGCGGTCGATGTCCTGAAGACGCTGGCCGCGTTCGTCGCGGGCTACCTGCTGGGCAGCCTCAACACGTCGATCATCGTCGGGCGGGTCTATGGCAAAGACATCCGCCAGCACGGCAGCCGCAGCGCCGGGTTGACCAACACGCTGCGAGTGCTGGGGAAGGGCGCGGCGGCGCTGGTGCTGGCAGGCGACATCGCCAAGGGCGTGGTCGCCTGCCTGATCGGATGGTCCTTCGGCGTCTACGCGCACGGCGGCGGGGCGACGGACGTGAGCCTGTTGGCGGCGGGCGGCGGGGCGGTCGTGGGGCACAACTGGCCGGTCTATTTCGGGTTCAAGGGCGGCAAGGGCATGCTGACGGCGGCGGCCGTCATGTTCATGATCAACTGGCCGATGACCTTGATAAGCCTGGCGGTTTTCGTGGGCGTCACGGCGGCGACCCGCTATGTGTCGCTGGCGACGATCTGCGCGGCGGTGGTCTTCGTGAGCCTGTCGTTCGCGCCGGCGTTCGGGACGACCGCCTATTTCCGGGTCTTCGCGGCGGCCCTGGCGCTGATGATCATCTTCAAGCACCGGGCGAACATCCAGCGCCTGCTGTCCGGGACCGAGAACCGGCTCAGCTTCTGAGCGGAATGGGCTTGGCCAGCCGCACGCCGGTGAGGCCGATCTCGCAGCCGTAGACGTGAACCTCGACGCCGCTGGCCTGGACCCGCGCCAGGGCGTGGGCGAAGGCGGGATCGCAGTCGGCGGCGGCGGCGAAGTGGCGGCAGTCGGTCCGCTGGACGACGAACAGGACCGCGGCGCGATCGCCCTCAGCGACCATGTCCTCGAGCTCGCCGAGGTGCTTGGTGGAGCGGGCCGCCACGCAGTCGGGGAACTCGGCCAGACCCGGCGTGCGCATCAGGTGGCAGTTCTTGATCTCCAGCCAGCAGCGCGGCTTGCCCGGCGCCTCCAGCAGGAAGTCGACGCGGGAATTCAGGCCATAGCGGACCTCGCGGCGGTGGCTGGCATAGCCGGCGAACTCGGGGATGGTGTCGGCGGCCAGGGCCTCGGCGACCAGGCGGTTGGGGTGCAGGGTGTTGATGCCCACCAGGCCGCCGTCGGCCTCCACCAGCTCGAGCGTCCAGGGCAGCTTGCGCTTGGGGTCGGCCGACGCGGAGACGTAGGCGGGCAGCCCCGGCGTGTTGAGGCCCAGCATGGCGCCGGGGTTCGGGCAGTGGGCGGTGATCTCGCGGCCGTCGTCGAGCGTGACGTCGGCGAAGAAGCGCTTGTAGCGGGCGGTCAGGGTTCCGCGGGTCAGCGGCGAGGGGAAGTCCATCGCTCAGCGCTTCGCAGGTTCGTCAGCTCAACTCAACATGACGCGTTGCGCGTCTTGCTTCCGTGAGGTGAAACTGGGCGCGGGGAGAGTTCCGGGGGGAGTTGCGTCATGTTTGCGGACGAACGGGCGGCGCGCGTGCGGGCGCGCGGCAAGCCGCCGGCGGTTGGGCTGCTGATCGCCCTGGCCGCCGTCGCGGCGATGGTCGGATCGACGTCCTATCAGGAGGGCGGCGACATCTGGTTCGCCGCAGGCGCCAGCCTTGCCGGCGCCTCGCTGGCCTGGGCGATCCTGTGGTTCGGCTTCGTCAAGCGCACGGGCCATAAGGTCGCCGCGCCGTACTACGTGATCCTGCTGGGGGTCGGCCTGGTCGTGGGCGTGGTCACCGGCGCGGCGGGGCGGGCCAACAGCGAGGCGCAGGTGCGGGCCGCCAACGCCAGCGTCCGGGCCACCATGCTGGCCGTGACGCGCGGTGACACCAAGGTCGACACGACCCCGCAGGCCAAGGGCGCGGCGGGTGAGGCCGAGTGGCTGGTCAAGACCTACCTCGCCGATTGCGCCAAGGACGCCGCCGCCTACCGCGCCGAGATCGCCGCCCTTGATCCCGCCGGCCTCTTCAAGGCCGAGCGCCTGGCGCGCGACCCGGGCCTGAAGGACACCAAGGCGCGGCTGCTGAAGGCCCGGCTGATCGTGCGCCGCTATCGCGCGCTCTATGGGCAGCGGCTGACGGAGGCGCAGGGGCGGATCGAGACGACGACGATGTCGGACGCGATGAAGGCCCAGGCGCGTCAGCAGTTCCGGCAGGGTGTCGCCAACGCCCAGGGGTTCACCCAGGCCTACTGGGACGCGGAGGAGGACATCGTCAGCCAATCGCAGGGCGCGGTCGACGTGCTGGCCGCCAGCCGGTCGCGCTGGGGCGTGGACGGCCAGCGCGTGATGTTCGCGCGCCCGGCGGACATGGCGGCGTTCAACGCCCGCATGATGGCGGTGCAGCGCGCCGCGCAGGCCGAGGCGGCGGCCCAGGCGCAGGCCCGCGCCATGACCCAGCGGAGCCTGGATCAGCTGAACGGCGCCGCCAACTAGGCGGGGCGGGGCCTCAGGGCCGGCTTTCCGAGCAGGCGTAGTAGGCGTTGCAGCGCCAGGCCGTGGCGCAGACCTTGGCGGTGAAGCTCTGCAGGACCTTCTGGCGCCCGAAGACCCTGAGCGTGGCGGTGTTGCCGCAGGTCAGGCCGGCCTCGGTGCGCACGCAGCCCTCGCCGATGGCGGCCTCGATCTCATGGCGCTGGGCCGGTGTGAGGCCGGTCTCGAAGCCTTCCATGATCAGCTCAAGGTCGCCCGGCGAGAGGTTCTGCAGATTGCGGCCCGGGCACTGGCGATCGAGCTCGGCGATGAAGGGTGTCGTGGCGCGGTCGTAGGGGGTCTTCGCGGCCGCGTGGACGGCCGGGGCGGCGACAATGACGGCCGCAAGGGCGGGGAAGAGTTGCGGAAGGCGCATGGGCGGCGGTAGTCCGGGACGGATCAAACGGAAATCTAGGCGAGGGACCGGCGGATGGCGAGCAACGGCGAGGGGCGGGTGACCGCCGCGGTGCTGATCATCGGCGACGAGATCCTGTCGGGGCGGACGCAGGACACCAACCTGCGCGACATCGCCAAATACCTGGGCGTGCACGGCATCGACCTGGCCGAGGCGCGCACCGTGCCGGACGTGCATGAGGAGATCATCGTCGCCCTCGACGCCCTGCGCACCCGCTACGACTACGTGATCACCACCGGCGGGATCGGGCCGACCCACGACGACATCACCGCCGACGCGGTGGCCGCCGCCTTCGGCGTCGAGCTCTACGAGCACCCCGACATCATCGCCCAGATCGAGGAGCGCGTGCGCACGCGACCGGGCGCGGTGATGAACGCGGCCATGCGGCGGATGGCCCGCGTGCCGGTGGGCGGCGAGCTGGTGCGCAGCTCCGTCGCCGCGCCTCCGGGATTCACGATCGGCAACGTGTTTGTCCTGGCCGGCGTGCCGACGATCATGCGCGCCATGCTGGAGGATGTGGGTCACCGGCTGAAGGGCGGTGTGGTGACTGTGTCGCGCACCGTCAGGGTGGAGGGCTTCGGCGAGAGCCTGATCGCCGCGCCCCTGGAGGCGGTGGCCAAGGCGCACCCGGCCATGAGCCTGGGCAGCTACCCGTTCTTCAACGAGGGGGTCTACGGCTCGAACCTGGTGCTGCGCAGCCGCGATCCGGCCGAGCTGGAGACGACGGTTGGGGAGCTAATTGCCGCACTGGAGGGCGCTGGCGTCAGTAACGTGCGCGAAATAGAACCCGCCTAAGAAAAGTCACCCCCGCCATTTGGCACGCTGCGGCAATTCCGTTATGCGTTCGCTGAATGCGTTCAATTGGAGCTTCCGAGTAAGATGATCGTTGCATTGCTCGCGGCCACCGTCCTGCTGGCTGACGTTACCCCGGCCGCGACGCCGGCCGCCGCGCCGGCCGCCAAGGCCGCCGCCGCCCCGACCACGGCCCAGAAGGCCGCCGACAGCAACAGCAAGCTGGTTTGCAAGAGCGAAGCCGTGCTGGGTTCGCGCATGCCGGTGAAGAAGTGCCGCACGGTGGGCGACGCCGCCGCCGAGAAGCTTGAGGCGCAACAGGCGCTCGAGCGCATGCAGGGCGACAACGCCTACTCCTCGAAGTAGGCGGCCAACACGCGACCAGGCAGGCCATAGCCGCCGCGACCAGACGTCGCGGCGGTTTTCTGCGTTTCCACACCGGGTCTTCACACCTGTGGATAAGTCTGTGCACTCTTTGGCCCTGTGGGCGTCCGGACGGGCGCGCGCGGCCGCAAGACGCCTGGTTGGGAGGGCCCCTGCGATGAAGACACTGGCGGTGATGTCCCGCAAAGGCGGGGCCGGCAAGACGACCGTTTCGGTGAACTTGGCGCTCGCGGCGCGGGCCCTGGGCATCAAGGCGGTGCTCGGCGACGCCGATCCGCTGCGCTCGGCCTGCGAAGTCCTGCGCGAACGCGACGAGGCCGCGGGCCTGCTGGTGGAAACCAGCGCCGCCAAGCTGTTCGCGCTCACCGAAGCCTGCCGCCGCGGCGGCGCGGACCTCTTGATCATCGACACCCCGGCCGCGCCGGAAGCCGACGTCGCCGAGGCGGTGAAGGTGGCGGACCTGTGCCTGGCGGTGTCACGCCCGACCTATCTGGACCTGGCCGCGGCCGTGCGCTCGGTGGCGATCATCCAGCGGCTCGGCAAGGACGGGGTGATCGTGCTCAACCAGTGCGCCCCGCCGCGCAACGGCGTCGAGCCGCCGGCGGTGGTGAAGGCTTTCGAGGCGTTGCGCTTCGCCGGCCTGCCGGTGACGCCGATCGCGCTGCGCTCGCGGCTGGTCTACCAGACCGCCTTCGCCCAAGGCCGCTCGGTGCTGGAGATCGACGCCGAGGGCCAGGCTTCCGGCGAGGTGCGCGACCTGTTCCGCCACGTCTGGCGCACCATGACCGGCGGGGTCCGCCCGCCGGTGCGCACCGCCAACGACGACCTGAAGAAGCCCGCGGCGCGGGTCGCGGGCCTGAATTTCACGCCCAGACTCGCCTAAAGGCGCCCCGCCCGAAGCTGGCATCGTGCGTGCAGGTTTAACCCTCGCGGTTAATCGTCCTTTTGTTCTTTGCGTAACATGATCGGCCAAGCGCCACCGTTGGCGCCCCAGTTGCGCCACTTGGGGGCAGGGCCTTGGCCGAGACCTATCGCAGCCTGCGCGCGCTCGAGAAAACGGCGTCGACCAGCCGTGTCTTGAACCTCGCCGCGCTGTCGGTGAAGCACCAGGGCAACCCCGAACACCTGGCCAAGCCGTTCTTCACGGCGCCGGCGCTGAACGCCGCGGTGATCCTGAAGCACCGCCTGCGCGCCAACGAGGTCGAAACGATCCACACGGGCAACCGCACCGCCACCAAGCTGCTGGTGCCGTTCGAGCGGTCCGACCTGGGCCTGGGCGGCCGCTCGCTGTTCGTCGGCGAGCGGGGCTGGATGGAGAACCTGCAGGCGCTGGCCGGGGTGGCCCACGACCTGGGGCGCGACGCCGGCGTGCTGGAGGCGCTGGACGAACTGCCCTCGCTCGACCCGTTCCTGCTGCGTGAACATATGCGCCGGCGCGGTTTCGACATCGCCGACACCCACTTCGAGATTTCGTCCGGCGACCTGGACAAGATGCAGCAGTTCGTCAGCAGCGAGATCAGCCGGCTGATCGACCTGGCGTACAAGGGCCGCACCTCGAACGAGAGCAACACGTCGCGCCTGGTGCAGGCCTTGCTGTCGAGCCGCCCGGACGAGCGGCTGGAGCCGCTGCGCATGACGCTGCGCCTGGAGGGCGAGAGCTATCGGGAAGGCATCTTCAGCTGGAAGGGCTTCCTCTACTACAAGTGGGTGCTGAACAGCCTGTGGCCGAAGCTGCGCGAGGTTCTCGTGGAGCTGATGAAGGTCAAGATCGTCGGGCCGCGCGACAGCGAGCACGAGAGCCTGGTCCGGGTCATGAAGGTGCGGCTGCACGACAATATCGAGCGCCAGGTGCGCTCGGTGGCCGACTACCTGCGGATTTACGACCAGGTCTATGAGGAGCTGACCAAGGACGGCAACGCGACCGCGTTCCGCGACTTCCTGCTGAAGTCGCCGGAGATGCTGGTGGCGCTGGGCGAAGGGGCGGGGACCATCTCGCACATCGCCTCGTTCTGGCGGTTCCGCTTCCCGAAGAACAAGCGCCTGGAAGCCCACGTCGGCGAGCTCTTAGACATCCTGCAGGACTTCGAGGCGGGCCTGGGCGGCGACGCCCCCGGGATGTCGCAGGCGGCCTAAGGTTGGCGCGGCCCCACGGCGTCGGCTAAGGCTGGGCGCGGCGCGTGAGCGGGCGTGGCGAAACTGGTAGACGCAGCAGACTTAAAATCTGCATCCGTATGGAGTGTCGGTTCGAGTCCGACCGCCCGCACCACGCCGACGCGGCCTTGCCTCACGCATGCATGTAGGAGGCGGCGTTTGCGAACACGACGGTTTCGCTGATCACCGTCTCCTCGAGCACCTGCTTGAACGCCGGAAAGGCGGGATCGGCCGTCAGAGCCTTTAGCGCCGTGTCATAGTGCTGGAAGTCGTCGAGCTCCCAGAGGTCGATGACATTGCCCAGCCGGCCCGATCGCTGGACGAAGGCGCCGGCCAGCCGCCAGCCCTGCTTTTCCAGGAACGGCACCGCGGTCTTCTCCATGGCGTCGAGGAATTTGCCGAGGCCCGCGGCGTGGATTTCGAGCGTGACGTGAAGGTAGACGGACATGCGCCTAGTCCAGGGCTGGGCCGACGATGTCGGCGATGTGGCGGTGGGTGTTCTGCAGCGCCAACTCATTGCGCCCGAAGACGATCTGGAAGCCCTCCGGAGCGTTCTCGAGGTTGTGCTGGCCGTCCTTGGAGACGCTGTAGTCCTCGGTGCTCACCACATGGACGATGTAGTCGTGGGCGCCGGCGAAGGTCTCGTCGGGGGTGGCCTGCGGAACGTCCGCGCCGCGGTGGACGGAGAGCAGGGTGAAAGACTTGCCGGCGCTTTCACCGGGATAGAGCCGGTACATGCCGATCATGCTGCCGCCGCCCTCCATGGGCGCGCCGTAGACGATCGAGTTGGGAAACACGAAGTGGCTGCCGCCATAGGGCACGTCCGGCCATTCCGCCTCGTCCTTGCCGACGCGCTCGGCGTAGCCCCGGTTGGTGAAGAACACCCGGTAGTGCGGCCCCAGCGTGTCGCAGAGCGCGACGTTGCTGATCGACGACTGGCCGAAGGTCTCGGTGTGCAGGCTGCTGAAGTGATAGGCCTCGCCGTAGGTGTCGAGGCAGTACTTCCAGTTGGCGTCGACGTCGATGCGATCCTGCTTGATCGGCTTGGCGCCGCCCAGGTTGAGGGCCTGAAGCTGCGGGCCCATGTCGCCCAGCCAGGCCGCCACATCGATCTCCTCGTCACCCGCGTGGGCCTTGACGAAGATCATCCCGGCCCATTCGCCGACGGGCACGCGGACCAGGCTGCGCGTGGCGCGGTCGACGCCCTCGAACGCCTCCTCGCCCGGCATCGCCACGAGCCGGCCTTCCGTGTCGAAGCTCCAGGCGTGGAACGGGCAGGTGATGAGCTTGCGGCGCTGGCAGTCCCTGACCAGCCGGGCGCCGCGATGGGTGCACATGTTGAGGAAGGCGCGGACCTTGCGGTCCTGGCCGCGGACGATGAGGATCGCCGGCCCCGCCGCGTCGAAGGCCAAGGCGTCGCCGGGCTCGGCCACGTCGAGCGAGAGGCAGGCCAACAGGGGCAGCTTGCCGAACAGTTCGCGCTTCTCCGCTTCGAACCGCGCGGGGTCGGTGTACTCGCGCGGCGAGACGGCCAGCGGCGCATTGGCAAGGTCGGTCGTACCGCCATGCGCCAGATGCGAGACCACCCGTCGCTCGAGATCCCGCATGGTGTCCGGCTTGCGGCTCGTGGGCTTGGCGGCGTGCAACACGGTGGTCATCACGGTTCTCCGGAGAAAAAGCGCGCCCGCCCCATGGGGAAAGGCGGGCGCGAGCGAGGTTAGTATTTCCAGGTCAACTGCAGCTGGACCGTACGCGGCAGATTGGGCGCGGCGGCCAGGTCCGAGCGCACCGCGCCGGCCGTGCCGGTCCCCGATCCGGAACTGGGCGCATCGCCGATGTAGGTGGCGACATATTTGTCGGTGAGGTTCTTGCCGATCAGCGCGACCTCCCAGCGTGCGTCCTTGGTGCGCACGCGCAGCGAGGCGTCCAGCGTCGAATAGGCCGACTGCTTGGCGAACGGATTGCCGAACGGATTGCCGAAGTAGTCGCTGGAATATTTGAGGTTGGCGCTGGCGCCGAACACGAGGCCTTCGGTCAGGTCGTGCTCGTAGTTGGCCTCCAGGGCGCCCGTCCATTCCGGCGCGAGCGCGGTGCGGTGGCCGCTCAGGTCCTGCACCGGGCTGCCGCTGGCGCTGACCGTGCAGCCGAAGGCCGGCGTCTGGCCACCCCAGCACGGCGCGTTGGGGAAGCTCTTGTAGCGGGAATTGTTGTAGGCGAGCGTGCCGCGCAGCACGAGGCCCGGCGCGGCGGGCGGCGCCCATTCGCCCTCGAACTCCAGCCCCTTCACTCTCGCTGAGGCGGCGTTCTCGGTGATGAACACGATGTGTGGCGCGTCGAAGAAGTCGATCTGCAGGTCGGTGTAGTCGTAGTCGTAGGCGTCGAGCGCCAGGCGGACCGTGTGGTCGGCCAGAACGGCGCGCACACCGCCCTCGAAGCCCTTCACCTTCTCAGGCGAGAAGGCGAGGTTGCTGACCGACGTGGTCACCGAGTCGAGCGCGCTGCCGGAGAAGCCGCCGGACTTGTAGCCGTGCTTGTAGGCGACGAAGGCGGTCCAGTCGGTCGAGGGCTTCCAGGTGAGCGTCGCTTCCGGCGACAGGTTGTCGAAGGTCTGGTCGGCGGCCAGCACGTGGTTCTGGCGGAAGGCCGACTGGTACGGCGCGATCACGTAGGGCTGGGTGAAGGTCGAATCCTTGGTCTCGTGCGTGTAGCGGGCGCCCACGTCGAGCTCGACGTCCGGCACGATCTTCCACTGGGCCTGCAGGAAGCCCGCCAGGGTATTGCCGTCGGTGTGAGAGACCTTCTCGACCGTGACGTATTGGTCGCTCGCCGGGGCGGCGGAGTTCGCCAGGGCGCCGGGGAAGATGATCTGCTGGTGGAACTTGAGCTTGGTGCTCTGCAGGAAGACGCCGGTCATGAAGTTCACCGGGCCCTCCAGCTTGGTCTGGGCGCGGATCTCCTCGGAGAACGCCTTGTACTCGGAGCGCTCGAAACCCCACGTGCCGCCGTCGGCGCCGCCGGTGAAGTCGTAATCGCCGAGGAAGTAGTTGACGAAGTGGTGCAGCCCGCTGACCGACGTGATGTCCACCTTCTCGCCCGTGTAGACGGCGTTCGCGCTGAGCGCGTAGGCGTCATAGTCCTGATAGAGCTGACCGCCATGGCGGTTCAGGATCGGGTTGGTGGCGGCGATGTCGGCCGGCACCGGATTCTGCTCCATCCTGCGATCGGCGCCACAGGTCTCGGTCGGGTTCACCTGGGTGTGCCCGAGCGGGCAGGAGATCAGTTCGTAGTTCCAGGTGGCGTCCTTGGTCCGGTAGCGCGTCACGCTGGCCTTGGCCGTCAGGCTGAACTGGTCGGAGGGCGTGTACTTGGCGGTGAGCCGGGCCGAGACGTCCTGCTCCTGAGGCAGGTCGCGCACCGGCGCGGGGACCACGTGGACCGTGGGCGTGAAACCCTTGGCCACATCCAGGGTGGTGAGCGTCGTCGCCGGCGCGATGTTCTCCATGTAGGCTCCGGTCTGGTCCGAATAGCGGACCGCCAGGCGCAGGCCGAACTGGTCGGTGACCGGGCCTGAAACCACGCCCTCGACGTTGGCGGCCTTGCCCTCGAACTCGTAGCCCGCGCGGGCGGTCGCCTCGAAGTGATTGCCGGGGTCGGCCGAGCGGAACGAGAGCACGCCGGCGGTGGCGTTCTTGCCGAAGAACAGCGCCTGGGGTCCGCGCAGCACCTCGACCTGTTGCATGTCGAAGAAGCCTTCGTTGATGATCCGGCCCTGGCCGTAATAGACGCCGTCCAGGTTCACCGCCACGGACTGCTCGATGCCGATCGAGGTGAAGGTCGAGCCGATGCCGCGCAGGCTGATCGTCGCGCCGGAGCCGGAGTTGCCACGCACCACGTTGAGCTGCGGGATCGAGGCCGAGATGCCCTCGATGCTGCGCAGGGCGAAGTTGTCCAGCTTGGCCTGCGAGATGGCGGTCACGGCGACTGGGATGTTCTGGATGTTCTCCTCGCGCTTGCGGGCGGTGACGATCACCTCCTCCAGCGCGGTCGGCGCCGCGGCGGCGGCTTCGGCGGCGTCCGCCGCGCGGACGGGGCCGGCGCAGATCAGCGCGGCCGGTGCGGCGCAGGCCAGCAGCAGGCGCAGGCGCGTCTGCCGCGCACTTTGCGATCGTTGAGTCATTTGAGTTTCCTCCCCCTCGGGATGTGTTTGTTGTTGTCGTTGGGTCGCGTCGCCGCCGGCGCTCAGTCGGCGGCCGTCATGGGAGCGCGGTCAGTCAAAGACGGGCGGGAACGGGCGCCCGAGCTGTTCGCCGATGCGGGCGCCGCCGTATTCACCCGCCGAGAGCAGCCGCAGGCGGTCCATCCGCCAGCCCTGCGGCGTGCGCACGAAGCGGTTCTCGTAGCGGCCCCAGCGATGGCAGTCGGCGGTCTGCGGGTAGCCCGTGAAGCGCTGCCACGAGTACATGTAGCAGTTGAGGATCACCCGATCGGGCGTCTCGAAGACCAGCTCCTCGTTGGCGATGTGGTGGCTGCCGCTGACGGTCACGCCGAGCGCGCGGCACAGGAAGTCGGTCAGCGCCGCGCGTCCGCGAAGGACATACTCCTCGCTGCCCGGGATGAAGCTGGCGACGCAGTCGTCGACGAACAGCGCCGCCATGGCCACGCCGTCCAGCTGATCGGCATGGCGACAGTAGGCGAACATCGTCTCGAGGATGTCGACGCGGTCCGTGAGCCGTTGGACCTGCGCCTCCAGCGAGGCTGAGCCGGCGGGCGCCGGACGTTCCTGGATGGCCTGGGACATGGAGATCACCTCACCTTCAGCCAGACCGTCTTGGTCTGGGTCAGATGCTCGAGGGAGGGCGCGCCGAGGTTGCGGCCGTAGCCGGACTGCTTGACGCCGCCGTACGGGATGGACGGGTAGACCCGCTGGTAGGTGTTGACCCACACGGTGCCGGCGCGGATCGCCTGGGTCATGCGGTGGCCGCGGCCGAGGTCGCGGGTCCAGACCCCGGCCGCCAGGCCGAAGTCGGTGTCGTTGGCGATGGCGACGGCGTCTTCCTCGGTGTCGAACGGGATGACGGCCATGACCGGCCCGAAGATCTCCTCGCGGGCGACGGTCATGCGGTTGTCGACGCCGGTGAAGATGGTCGGCTGATGGAAGAAGCCGGCCTCGCCGTGACGACCGCCGCCCAGCGCCACGTCGGCGCCTTCCTTGCGGCCGAGCGCCACATAGCGGCTGACCCGATCGAGCTGCTCCTGCGAGATCAGCGGGCCCATCTGGGTGTCGGCGGCGAAGCCCGAGCCGAGGCGGATGTCGCGCGAACTGGCGACCATGCGGGCGACCAGTTCGTCGTGGACGCCCCGCTGGACCAGCACGCGGGTGCCGGCGGTGCAGACCTGGCCGGAATGGCCCCAGACGGCGCCGGCCGCGGACTGGGCGGCGAGCTCCAGATCGGCGTCGTCGAAGATGATGTGCGGGCTCTTGCCGCCCAGTTCCATGCTGACCCGCTTCAGGGTCGGGGCGGCGGCGGCCTGGATGCGGCGGCCGGTGTCGCCGGAGCCGGTGAAGCCGATGGCGTCCACCATCGGGTGCTCGACGAGCGCCGCGCCGACGATCTCGCCGAGGCCCTGGACGACGTTGACGACGCCCGGCGGGATGCCAGCCTCCAGGCACAGGCGCGCCGCGACGATCGCCGCCAGCGGGGTCTGTTCGGCCGGCTTCAGCACCACGCTGTTGCCGCAGGCCAGCGCCGGGACGATCCCCGCCGGCGCGGCCGACGGACCGTTCCAGGGCGTGATCACGCCGACCACGCCGACCGGTTCGCGAATCTCCTGGACGACGACGTCCGGCGGGCAAGCGGGGGTAGATCCGTGCAGCTTGGTGGGCCAGCCGGAATAGTAGGCGATGGCGTCCTGCCCGAACTTGACGATGAACTCCGAGTAGGCGCGCACGAGGCCGCCATCGATCACGTCGATGTCCATCAGCAGGTCGCGGTTGGCCTCGATCAGCTCGCCCAGGCGACGCAGCCGGCGCTCCTTTTCGAGCGGCTCCAGATTGCGCCAGCGGCCATCGTCGAAGGCGCGGCGGGCCGAGCGCACGGCGCGGTCCACGTCCTCCCGTCCGCCGGCGGCGCAGCGGGCGAATTCACGGCCGGTGGCCGGGTCGATCACCGCGAAGGTCTCGCCCGAAGCGGAGCCGACCGTCTCGCCATCGATCACGTGGCCGAAGCCACCTTCGGCAAGAAACGCGCGGGTCGCCGGCGCCAGCGGCCAGTCCTCAGACGTCTCACGAAGCACGGTCGTCGTTTGCATGAAGCTGCCCAGATAAGATCGCTGGCTCAACACCCAAGGCGAGAACCCTCGTTCGCTCCACCGGTCAGTGGAGCGTGATTTTTGATGCCTAATTACTTGTCAGTGCCGCACGCGACACTTGCGCTGTCGCGCAGAGACTTGCCTGCGCGCCCGTTTCACGCCACTACGGGTTGCGGGGATGATCCTTCATTCGTGACGTCCTCCAGCTGTTATTTATTATGATGATCATGATATGACCGTTGTTATATGACAAGCGTTTTATAGGGGTGTCAATGCCGGTTTTTGTGGATCGTGATGAGCGTCGCGGATTGGTGGTCGCGGTGGCCTCGCGGCTGATCGCCGAGGCTGGTCTGGACGCCGTCACCGTGCGCGATGTGGCGAGCGCGGCTGGCTGCAGCACGGCGATCGTCTCGCATTATTTCCGCAACAAGAAGGAGCTGCTGTTCCTCACCTATGAGGCCAGCATCGAGCGGGCGACGGAGCGCGCCGACGCGGCGATGGGCGCCGAGGGGACCGACCTGCGCGGCTTCCTCGCCGAGATCATGCCGCTCGACGAGGAGCGGCTGATCGAGTGGAAGATCTGGGTGGCATTCTGGGCCAAGGCGATCTCCGATCCGGACATCGCGGCCTCGCAGCGCGACTGCGTGCGCCGCACCCGGGGCAATATCATGGGCGTGCTGGGCCGGCTGCAGGCCCGCGGCGCGCTGACCCCCGGCCTCGACCTGGAGGACGCGGCGCGCCGGCTGCTGGTGCTGATCATGGGCATGGCGGTGCAGGTGATGTTCGACGCCGAGGAATGGCCGATGAGCCGCCAGCACGCGGTGGTGGACTGCGAACTGGTAAAGCTCTTCCGGCCCGAGGCCCTGCCGCGCGACCTCGCAGCCTAAGTGCGCGAAGGGAGGTGCGCATGGATGGCGCGGTGATCGATGGTCGGCCCGCCCATCGCTACCGCCTGGGGGCCATCACGTTCCTGATGGGCCTGGCCCAACTGGTCATCACCTCTGACTTCTCCCTGGTCAGCGTGGCTCTGCCGACCCTCGGTCGAGATCTGGCCGTCGCGCCGGCCATGCTGTCCTGGGTGGTCTCGGCCAACGCCACCGCATTCGCCGGCTTCCTGATCATCGGCGGGCGGCTGACAGACGCGCTTGGCCACCGGCGCGCGCTCAGTCTGGGCCTGCTGTTGTTCGCGGCGGGCTCGCTGCTGTCGGCCTTCAGCGCCAGCATCTGGATGCTGATCGGCGCGCGGGCGGTGCAGGGGCTTGGGGCGGCGCTCGTCTCACCCGCCAGCTTCTCCCTGATCCACGCGTTCCTGCCGGACGGGAAAGCCCGGCACCGGGCGCTGGGCGTCTTCGGCGTGATGCAGGGACTGTCAGTGATTATCGGCCTGGTCGTGGGCGGCTTGCTCACCACGCAACTGGGCTGGCGGTCGATATTCCTCGTCAATCTGCCTATCGCCGCCGCCTGCCTGGCCCTCGGCGCCGCCATCCTCCCTCGCGACGCGCCGGCAGCCGGCAAAGGCGCGCTGAACGACATCGGCGGCGCCCTGCTGATCGCACTCTCCACGGGCCTCCTCCTGGCGGCGCTGTCGAGACTTGGCGAGAAGGGGCTGCTCGCGCCTTTGGGCCTCGGTCTGCTGCTGGCCGCCGCCGCGGGGTTCGCGGCGCTAAGGTGGCTTGAGGCGCGCCATCCCTCGCCGCTGATCCCCATGGACCTCCTGCGGACCCAGGGTTTGACGGGCGGGGCGCTGGCCGTGCTCGGGCTCATCGCCGGGTTCGGCGGCCTCTTCGTGCTTCTCAGCCTCTATCTCCAGAACGGCATGGGAATCTCGGCCGCCGCCACCGGCATTCGCATGACGCCCGTGGCCATCGCGACCATGGCCGCCGGCTCGTTCGCGCCCCTGATCATGCGCCGCTGGAGCCTGGGCGCGGTGGCCGTGGCCGGTCTCACGCTTGAACTCGCCGCCCTGCTGCTGTTGGCCTTGGTCGCACCGGCCGGCGCCTATCTGACCGCGGTGGCGCCGCTGATCTTCGTGGCGGTGTTCGGCAGCACGAGCGCCTTCATGGCCCTGATGGGCCTGGCCCTCAGCCATGTCGCCCCCCAGCAGCAGGGCGCGGCGTCGGGCTTGCTGTTCACCGGCCAACAGATCGGCCTGCCCGCCGGCATCGTCATCACCCTGGCCATCTTCCAGGCGCTGCCGAGGGCCGCCGGCGAGGCTCCTCTGGCGGCCTACGGTCGAGCCTTTCTGGTCCCGGCCCTGCTGGTCGGCCTGGGGCTCGCGGCGGCGCTGCTGCTGGCCCGCGGCGGGGCCGCCGTCAAAGACGGGCCGACGCCGGACGGATTGGCCTGACAGCCTAGCGCTTGGTGCGGTAGTCGCCGAACGCCTCGTCGCGCGCGGATAGCCCCTTGGAGACGTCCTCGCGGATCTTGCCGAAGGTCTCGCGGCTGGAGGCGGTGGTGAGCGCCAGGGCCTGGATCTCCGCGCCGGCCCGGATGGCGGCGCGCAGGCCCATGATCTCCATGGCGCGGTGCACCGAGCGCTTGTTCATCTGCTGAACGTCGGTGGGGATCTTGGCGATCCGGTCGGCCATGGCGAGCACGCCGGCGTCCAGTTCGGCGGCCGGGAAGGCGCGGTTGGCGAAGCCTACGCGCACCGCCTCGAGCCCGTCGATGGCGTCGCCGGTCAGCATCATCTCCATGGCGGGCCGCAGGCCGCAGAGCCACGGATGGAACTGGTTGTCCGGCGGGCTCATCATGCGGACCGGCGGGTAGCCGATCTGGGCGTCCTCGGCGACGTAGACCAGGTCGCAGGCGGTGGCGAGCTCGCTGCCGCCCGCCAGGCACCAGCCGTGCACCTGGGCGATCACCGGCTTGGCCAGGTCCCAGACCCGGAAGCAGCCCTCCACCACGTGCCGCGACCAGTGGCCCGAGCCGCCGGCGGTGTGGAACGGGTAGGGCGGGGCGGTCCCGCCGGCGAGGTCGTAACCCGCCGAGAAGCACGAGCCCGCGCCGCGCAGGATGGTGACGCGGACATCCGGGTCCCGGTCGGCCGCCTCCAGCGCCGCGAACACCTGGGCGCGCAGGTCGTTGGAGAGCGCGTTGCGCTTGTCCGGCCGGTTGAGCGTCAGGCGGCGCACGAAGGGCGCGGGATCGTCGATCAGCAGGATGTCGGTCATGGTCCTGTTCTCTCCTGGAGGTCGTGGAGGGGCGCGAGCGGGCCCGGCGTGTTCGAGAAGTCGCGCTCCGAGCCGGGGCGCCGCCGCGCGCCGGCCGCGCGGTGAGGCTGATAGGTAAAGCAGACGGCGGCCCGGCCCATGGCGGCGGCGTCGGGGAAGCGGTCGACGTCCATGGCGCGCGCGGCGGCCAGCCAGACGGCGCGCCGCAGGATCAGGATCGACTCGGCCGCATCGTGCGGCAGGCCGCCGAGGTTGCGGGTGCGGAAATCGTCCGGCCGGCGGCCCGCGTCGGCGGCCGGTTCGACGATCACGCCGTCCCGCAGGCGCCAGGTCAGCAGGGGCTCGCCGTCGCACCGCAGTTCGGCCAGCTGTGCGCCATCGCGCGGGTCGGCCACGAGGGCGTCATAGCGGCGGGCGCCGAGGCCGCGCGCCGCCTGGGTCACGGCCAGACCGGCCATCTCGAACATGTGGGTGCATTGCTGGAAGGGATCGCTGAAGCGGTAGATCGCGATTGGGTCGGTGGAAATCGGCAGACCCGCCAGAGCGCCGAGCGCCTCGCCGGCCAGCGGACAGGTGGACCAGGGATAGCGCACGGCCCAGCCGCTGGCGGCGGTGACGACACGGCCGTCGTGCGCCACGGTGACGACGAAGTGGTGGAAGTCGTCCTCGATCTCGACGACCGAGCGGCCCGGCTCGGCGACGATCTGGATCGCGCGCCGGTAGCCCGGGCTCATTCTGCAGCGGCCAGGATGGCCGCGCGCCTTGGCGGCTCGCCGTAGAGTGTCGTGCGCTGGCGCAGGCTTCGCCCGGCCGACGCGGCGATCCGCTCCAGATCAGCGACCGAGGTTTCCTGGCCGTGCGCCGCGCCGGCGGCGCGGCTGATGGACTCGTTCATCAGCACGCCGCCCAGGTCGTTGACGCCGGCGGCGAGGCAGGCGGCCGCGCCGTCGAGGCCCAGCTTGACCCAGGACGCCTGGATCGAGCCGATCGCGCCGTGCAGCGCCAGCCGCGAGACGGCGTGCATCAGCACCGCCTCGCGCCAGGTCGGGCCCTGACGCGCCTGGCCCCGCAGATAGACCGGCGACTGCATGTGCACGAACGGCAGGGGCACGAACTCGGTGAAGCCGCCGGTGGCGAGCTGCAGGCGACGGATCGCCAGCAGGTGTTCGGCCCAGTGGTCCAGCCGGTCCAGGTGGCCGAACATGATGGTCGCGGTGGTGTTGAGGCCGATCCGGTGGGCGGTCCCGACCACGTCCAGCCATTCGTCGGTGGTCACCTTGTCCGGGCAGATCTGGGCGCGGACCTCATCGTGCAGGATCTCGGCGGCCGTGCCCGGCAGCGAGCCCAGGCCGGCGTCCTTCAACCGGCGCAGGAAGGACTCGACGGAGACCCCCAGCGTGGAGGCGCCCTGACTGACCTCCAGCGGCGAGAAGGCGTGCACGTGCATGGCGGGCTCGGCCGCCTTCACCGCTTCAAGGATCGCGGCGTAGGTGTCGCCGGTGTAGCGGGGATGGATGCCGCCCTGCAGGCAGACCTCGGTCGCGCCCTTGGCCCAGGCTTCGCGCACGCGTCCGGCGATCTCGTCGAGCGGCAGGTCGTACGGCTTGTCGCGCGTGCCGGCCTTGGTGGAGGTCTTGGAGAAGGCGCAGAAGCTGCAGCTGAAGGTGCAGATGTTGGTGTAGTTGATGTTGCGGTTGACCACGTAGGTGACGGTGTCGCCGTTGACCTCGCGGCGCAGCCGGTCGGCGGCCTGGACGACGCTGTCGGCCGCCCCGCCGCGGGCCTCGAACAGGCGCACGATCTCGCCGGCCTCAAGGGTCTCGCCGCGCGAGGCCTTGGCCAGCACGCGATCGAGCGTGGACGAGGCGATGACCGCCGGCGCGACGCCGAGCGGTCGCGCGGGCGAGCCCGGCGCGTGATGAGCGACACCCGGGCTCCAGTTCGCGTCGCGCGCCAGACCTTCGGAATCCGCCAGCCGGCGCATGATCCTGGCGACGGCGGGATCGAACCAGCGCGCGGCGTCGCGCACGAAGGCCGGGTGGGCGGTGAGCCGTTCGACGAGCGGGCGTCCGGCTGCGGCGCACTCGGCGCCGAGCGCCTCGATCTGCGGCCAGGGCGCCTCGGGGTTCACGTGGTCGATGGTGACCGGCGAGATGCCGCCCCAGTCGTCCAGGCCGGCGGCGATCAGCGCGCCGGTGCGCCCGGGGTTGAGGTTGGGCGGCGACTGCACCGCGACCTGCGGGTCCAGCACCAGGCGCGCGGCCGCGACCGTCCAGATCAGCTCGTCCTGCGAGGGCTCCGGCGAAGCCGCCATGCGGGTGCCCGCCTTGGCGCGGAAGTTCTGGATGATCGCTTCCTGCAGGTGGCCGTGAGCGCGGTGGAGGTCGCGCAGGGCGTAGAGGGCGTCGAGCCGTTCCGCGCGGGTTTCGCCGATTCCGATGAGCAGGCCGCTGGTGAACGGGATCGCGGCTTCGCCGGCCGCGGCGATCGAGGCGAGCCGCACGGCCGGCTGCTTGTCCGGCGAGCCGAAGTGCGGGCCGCCACGTTGGCAGAGGCGCTCGCTGGCGCTCTCCAGCATCAGGCCCATGGAGCCGGAGACCGGCCGCAGCAGGGCATAGTCCTCAGCCGTCAGCACGCCGGCGTTGATGTGCGGGATCAGGCCGGTCTCCCGCAGCACCAGGCCCGCCACATGGGCCAGGTAGTCGACGGTCGTGGCGAAGCCCAGTTCCGCCAGGGCCTCGCGGGCGGCGGGGTAGCGCAGCTCCGGCTTGTCGCCGAGCGTGAACAGCGCCTCCTTGCAGCCCGCCACGGCCCCGGCGCGCGCGATCGCCAGCACGTCGTCCGGCGACAGATAGGCGGCGTGCAGGCGCCGCGGCGCCTTGGCGAAGGTGCAGTAGTGGCAGACGTCGCGGCAGAGCTGGGTGAGGGGAATGAACACCTTGCGCGAATAGGTGAGGCGCTCGGGGCCGCGGGCGTCGCGCACGCCGCGCGCGGCGGCGGTGAGGTCACCCAGCGGCGCGGTCATCAGCCAGTGGCGCTGGCGGGCGTCGTTCATGCGGCGACTCCGGCCGGCAGGCGCAAGGCCCGGGC